>Ga0137409_10000113_pt1 | contig 74401 bp, 60 predicted proteins | sample CZODoug1_16funga_FD_122059 | JGI IMG/M metagenome (GOLD analysis project Ga0137409, IMG submission 122059) | Vadose zone soil fungal communities from Angelo Coast Range Reserve, California, USA - CZODoug1_16fungal (Hybrid Assembly) | ecosystem: Environmental > Terrestrial > Soil > Vadose zone... | reverse complement strand
ACGCAATTGCTGAAGAACGTCGCGAAGCGCACGTCGTAACGAGCGTTGAGTCCGCGGAACAGATCGTACTGATACAGGTCCAGCAAGCATGCCTTGCGCCAGGCAACCCCTGCATCGACGCACTCTGCACCCAATTGGCGTACTGTTTCCCAGACAGTTCTTGCAGATAGCCCTGCGCGCAGCAGCGTCGCCACAAACCGCGCGTTGGATGTTAGCGAAGTAGCGCCGCCGTTTCGCGACGATTCCTGCACTCTGCTAGCTACGAAGTCGTAGTAACCCGCAAGCCATGACGGATGCGGATGGCGGGTCTTGCTCCATGGGTCGGGGACAACATAACCGCGGAGCTCCCCATAACCCGCATTCATACTGCCGCAGATACCGACAGAAGCCCCCGAGTCTGAAACAATCCGCCCAATGCCGGGGTAGCGGAGCTTCTCGTCGGCATCACCGAGATGGAAGACTCGATGCTCGGAAAACGGCACACCTGTGTGAACCGTAATCCACTGTATCCAAGGCTCCAGGTTCGGCGGATCCTCGCCGGCGTCCGTCGTGTAAAGGGTGGATTCCTGCCTGAGTCGCCGGAAATTTGGCAGATCTCCTGCCTCGATGAACTGGGTCATGAGGTCGGGAGCCAATTCGTTAAGTTCAAGGAGAATCAGCTTCACGGACTTTCCGGGGCTCAGGGTTATCGCCGACGCAGCACTGGTGATTGTGATGCGGTTGTTCTGGGGGGGCAACGCTGCCCTGGCACGCCGTCGGCAGCCTCAACGCCGTCAGAGAGCTCCACGCGCAACGAACTCACGCAGGACGCGGCGTGCGTCCCCACAACTCCCTCCCCCGCCGCACACCGCGCGATAGGCAACCAGGGCGGCCGGCGGATTCGACACGATCGCTTTCATCCCGTACCACAATTGCGAGGCGAGCGGTTTCACGAAGTCTCGTCCCGCGATCTCGTAACGCCACCAGATCAGGGAGCGCGCGCCCGAGCGATCAACAACCTCGGTCTCCCGGAACGCGCCGGTCGCGGTGTCGACGACTTCCTCGGAGCGAACTCTCAGTCGCCTGCCGGTGAGCGTGCTGTCCGAGCCGACCAGCTCCGCTCCCTGGCGCTGGGTGCGGTAGGCCACCCTGAACATCTCCACAGTGTCGCCGGTGGTGTTGGTATACGCGAATCGTTGTTCCTGATCTGCCCCAGGGAATACCGGCCGCCAGGAGGAAAGCGTGTCAGAGGGCGCCGACGACCAGGGCGCGCGCGCATCTGGGGCAACCGCGGCGCTCGGCGCCGGCGCCGGTAGCAGCGTGCGCAGACCCCAGCTCACGGCTGGCAGTGCGACCAGCACCAGGACCGTGGCAGCGAGCCCTGCCAGCTGCGCACGTGGGCCGGGCGCAACGGGTTGCAAAGGCGGATCGTGAGCAGGCTCGGGCGGCCCGAACAGTGTGGTGAGCCCGAAAAAGAGGACCAGAGCCACCGCGAACACGCCCCAGCCGAACCAGTAGTGGCTCACGCTCACGAGGTAGCTGTGCATGTCGGTGAGATAGCCGGCCTCGATGATCGTATAGACGCGCACCCAGTTGGCCAGCAGCGCGAGGATCGCCATCAGGGCCAGCTGCGCGATGCGGACTCTCCACGGATCGCGCCGCAGCTCACCGTGCAGCGCCGCCACCGCGAGTCCCACGATCATGAAATGCAGGCCGCTGCAGCCCTCCTCGATCACGAAGGAGCCGTTGGGGATGTGGATGGTATCGCCGGATATCAGCACCTTTGGACCCGTGAGCCAGAAAAACCCGCGCAGGGCGAACACCGTGAGCTCCTGCAGGGGGTTGCCGAGCTGCGACCAGGACGGCACGGCGAAGTAGAAAAACGCCACCGGGAAGGCCAGCAGCAGCCCCACGCGCAGACCGAACGCCGCGGTGACTGCGAGCCAGAAAATGGCTGGGAATATCGTGACCTCCAGATCCTCGATACTCGCCCGGTAGCACACCAGCCACGCGAGAATGCAGCCGCCGAGCGCGAGCAGCGCCAGGGCCCAGAATCGCACCGGCGCGGCGGCAATTTCCCGCCGCGACCGCAGCGCCAGCGCAACACATACCGCCAGCACCAGCCACCCGTGCGTGAAGGTGATGTTCGCGAAGTCCCGCCACTGCTCGTAGTAGACGGCCGCGCTTGGCCAATAGACGAGCGTGACGAGGAGCGCCAGGGCCAGGATCATCCACAGACGCGGGAAGTCGGTGATGCGCATCTTCCCGATCTTACGGTGTCGGGATGGCTGACCGGACGCAAGGACTCTACCGCCGTGACTGCCGTCACGGCGAGCGAGCGGGGGGCTGGGAACTTCGGGTGTGGGACTACCCGATCGTCTTACTGACGACGTCCGACAGGGCGCTCTCGACGCTGGTGCGGGTGACGGCCTTGATCGCGAAGTACCAAGTACCCGACCCCAGATCCTCGATCACATACGTCTGGAGGCCGACGCTCGTGAGCTGGACGGTCTGAGTCAGGTCATCGGCGTTCATGCCGTAGTAAATGCGGTAGCCCGCGAGGTCGGTGAGCGCCGCGCCGTCGGTGTTGGTGGTGGGCGCCTGCCAGGAGAGCATCGCCGTGCCGCTGCCCTTGTTGGTAGCCGAAGTGCCCGCGGACACGGTGGACAGGCCGGTCGGATCCTGGTGGCAGCCCACCAGCACGCATGCGGCGAGCGCGAGGACGCCAGCTAATTTCACCATTTTCAAGGCGCAAACCCCCTCTAGGTCCGGTACAACCGGCCCACAGCGTTCAGATCACAAGAAAGCTGCCACCGGCGGCGGAGAAGCGGCGGGGCAGCAGACTCCCAGGGGGGTAGCTGCAAGGTGCATGCCCGTGCACTCATCTCTTTATATTTCAATCTGTTAGGCATCTGACGCTGGCCCGTGGCGGCGCCGGGCGGGCGTAGGACCGTCTCCCACGTCGCGGCACGCCGACGCCTCGGGCGCAGCCTGGGCGCTTGTGCGGCGTAAGCCGTTGATCTTGTTTACGAAAATCGGGTCGCCGCTGACAGACAGTTCGCGCGTCGAGAGACGGGCCGTGTCAGCTTGTGATTGAGCTCACGACTCGAGGCGGTTATGTCGCATTGCACCCTGCCTGCCGCCCGCGCTTGCTAGGCTCGTGACGCAGTTCACGTCGGTAGGACTTACAGTCTTGAACGTGAGCTGGGGTGTCTTATGTCACCGACACGTTGCAAGTACCTGGCATAGCTAGAAGGATGCAGTTAAGGCATGGCGTTTGCTTTGCAGCATGGTACCGGCCGGCCGCGATGGCTAAGGATCGGTCATTGGAGGGTACGATGAAGAAGGTTAGTTTGATCGCTGGAATGGCCAGCCTCGCCTTGGCGGCTGTGTGGAGCCTGCCGGCGGCAGCGACTCCGTCGTGCGCAACGAGCGCGTGTGCGCACCAGGCTCACGACAAATGGCCCGGACGTGCGGGCGAGAGCCAAACGAACGACAACGACGCCGACGACAACACGGTCAGCAGCAACTCCACGTCGGTGCCGGAGCCGGGTACGCTCGCGCTGTTGGCGCTGGGGCTTGGCGGCCTCGGCGTATATAGCCTCAGCCGCCGCAAGAGAGTGAAGGCCTGAAGCGCCTGACACACTGACGATACGATCGAAAGAACGGCTCCTGCGGGAGCCGTTCTCGTTTATGGGCCAGCGGTGCTTGCCGGCGGACTTGTTCGCTATAGTCCGCGCACAATGAGTCCCGCTGCTGCCGCCCGCCCGGCCAACGCGTTCACGGTCGACGTCGAAGATTACTTTCACGTCGCCGCGCTCTCCTCCGTCATCACCCGCGACAGCTGGGCCACGCGCGAGTATCGGGTCGAGGCCAACACCGAGCGCCTGCTCGCACTGCTCGCCGAGCAGCAGGTGCACGGGACCTTCTTCGTGCTCGGCTGGGTGGCCGAGCGTTCCCCCGCCTTGGTGCGACGTATCGCGCAAGCTGGTCACGAGATCGCCTGTCACGGCTTCTCGCACCAACTGGTTTATCGGCAGTCGCCTGAGGAGTTTCGCGCGGAGACCACCCGCGCCAAGAGGCACCTCGAAGACCTCATCGGGCAGGCGGTGCTGGGTTACCGGGCGGCGAGCTTCTCGGTGACGCGCGCCTCGCTGTGGGCGCTCGATGTGCTGATCGATCTCGGCTTCAGTTACGACTCCTCCATCTTCCCCATCCGTCACGATCGCTATGGGCTGCCGGGCGCGACGCCCGAACCCAACCGCCTGAGCGCACCCTCGGGGCGCACGCTGGTGGAGTTTCCCATGTCGGCGGCCAGGTTCCTGGGCGTGCAGGTGCCGGTCTCCGGTGGGGGCTATTTCCGCATCCTGCCGTACTGGCTCACGTGCGCGGGCCTCAAGCAGATCGAGCGGAGTGGCCGCCCTTTCACTTTCTATCTGCACCCCTGGGAGGTGGATCCCGGACAGCCGCGCATCAGGGTGGGCGCGTTCTCGCGCTTCCGCCATTACACCCATCTCGGGCGCTGCGAGAGCCGGCTGCGGCGCGTGCTGGGGGATTTTCCCTTCACCTCGATGCGTGAAGCCCTGCGGCTGCTCGGGCTCCTCACCGCGTGAGGCGCGGCGTTAGGCGGCCGCCCCTACCGTGCGTTGCCCGTGTGAGCGAGCGCGGCTCATCGCCGGCAACGTGATCGTCACCGACAGTCCCCCGGCCTCGAGGTTGCGCGCTTCGATGCCCCCACCATGCAGCGCCACCGCGCGCGCCGCGATCGCGAGGCCCAGGCCCTCGCCCGCAGCGCTGCCGTGTCCGCGCGCCGCATCCACCCGGTAGAACGGCTCGAACATGAGCCCGAGGTCTTTCTCCGGCACACCCGGGCCGTGATCGCGGACGATGACTTCGACCCGCTCCCCCTGTTGCCCCTCGTCCGCCATGCGACGAGCCGTGATCCCGACCGTGGCGTCCGCGGGGCTGTAACGCACGGCATTGCGGATCACGTTCTCGAAGGCGCTGCGCAGCAGCTCCTCCTCGCCCGACACCAGCAGCGGACCCTGCGCCTGCAGTTGCACCAGACACCCCTGCGCATCCGCCTCGATGGCCACATCCGCGACGATGGTGCGCAGCAGCTCCCCGACATCGACGCTCGCCGGCTCGAGCGCGTGCACGGGACGCTCCAGGCGCACGAGCTTCAGCGTGCGCGCTATAAGAGCTTCGAGGCGCTGCGCCTCGCGCTCGATGCGGGCGAGGTGGCGCTCCACGCCGCCGTCCTCGCGGCGCGCGAGCGAGAGTGCGAGTTGCAGCCGCGCGAGCGGCGAGCGCAGCTCGTGGGACACGTCGCGCAGCAGCTGCTGCTTCGCCTCGAGCAGCAGCCGCAGCCGCTCGGCCATGGTGTCGAGGTCTGCCGCCAGCAGACCCAGGTCATCCTGTCGCCCTTTGAGTGCCGGCAGCACCCGCACGTTGAGGTCGCCGCTCGCCAGCTGCCGGGTCGCCAGCCGCAGGCGCTCCACCGGCGAGGCGAGATAGCGGGCGAGAAAGAAACACACGGCCGCGCTGACCCCCAGGGCGATCGCCAGTACCGTCAGCGGCACGCCCGGCAACTCCAGCTCACCGAAGAGACGCGGGCTGGCGCGCACCGGACCGATGACGACGTGGTAGGTGCTGCCGCCCGCTGCGACCAGCACCAGCGCCCCGCCGATGGGTGCAATGGCGCCGCCGGATGCCGAAGCCGCATCGCGCGAGCCGCTTAAGGGAGGCGGCAGCGGCCGTCCCAGCAGCTCCCGGCCTCCGGGCTCGACCACGAAGGTGCGGCCAAAGGGTTCCGCGGGCAGCGCTTGCAGCCAGCTCCTGAGCGCTTCGGGCCCGCCGGACTCAAAGGCACGCGCCGCCTGCGCGTACAGCTGACCGCGCTGTACCCACGGGCGGTCGGTGCGGTGCGCGGTGGCGTTGACTGCAACCGTGACCGTGCCCACGAGGATCAGCGCCAGCGCCACCCAGAAGGCGAGAAAGATCCGCCAGTAGAGCGAGTGCATGAGCCTAACCCTGCGACGCCGGTGCGCGCGCGCTCGCGAGCGCCAGCGCGTAGCCCGAGCCGCGCACGCTCTGCAGCGTGACGCGGTCGGTGTACTTCATGAGCTTGCGGCGCAGATTGCTCACGTGCGTGTCGAGGCTGCGGTCGGTCGGCAGGAGACGGCGGCCGAGCGCCTGGGTCATGAGCTCATCGCGCGTCACGGTGCGCGTATCCGCGCGCACCAGCAGCTCCAGAATCCGCAGCTCCGCGGACGTCAGCTCCAGATCGCGATCCGCGATGTCGGCGCGGCGCGCGCGCAGGTCAAGGCGCAGCGGCCCCCACAGGATGAGTCCGCTCGCGCTCTGGCCCTCACCGGGCATGCGCCGCAACACCGCCCGGATCCGCGCCACCAGTTCCCGCGGGCTGAAGGGCTTGGCGAGATAGTCATCGGCCCCCATCTCCAGCCCCACCACGCGATCGACTTCCTCGCCCCGGGCGGTGAGCATGATCACCGGCACACGGCTGGCCGCGCGGATGCGGCGCAGCACTTCGAAGCCCGAGAGCTCCGGCAACATGACATCCAGCACCACGAGGTCTACCGGCGCGCGCCCGAGCTGCTCCAGTCCGGAAGTGCCGGTGCCGGCGGTGAGCGTGAGGAACCCCTCGGGGGCGAGGTACTCCGCCAGCATCGCGCACAGCTCCTGATCGTCATCGACGATGAGGAGTGTCGGTTTTGACTCGCTGGTGCCGTCGGCCGGATCCATGACGCGGAACGATACACGCTCTGACCGCTCCCGGCTCCGGCTGCCCCGAAACACAGATTTCTTTGCATTTCTTTGCCCGTTGCTGACTCCACGAAGCCAACACCTGTGCCAACGTGTCGGTCTCCCCCTGGGGGTGGCGGGCTGGTCCGCGCCGCCCCATTTTTTCCCTCGCGGCGGCGCTTGCGACAGGTGGTGCAGTTGCGCCATCGTGCGGAGATTCAGTTTTGAGAGGCGCCGATGACCCCTGATTCCGTCCCGCATGACACCCACGCCGCCGAAGGGCAGGCGCGCGAGGCGCGCCGCAAGCGCCTCATTTTCGCGGTGGTGGCGGGGGCGGTGCTGGTGGCCGTGATCGCCTGGGCCATGAAGCCCGGCAGTCAGTCCGCGAGCGGACCAGGCGGCCGGGGCGCCGATGCCGGCCGGCCGATCCCGGTGCGGGCGGTGGCCGCCTCCACCGGGAGTGTCGATGTGACCGTCGATGCGCTCGGGACCGTGAGCGCGCTCAACACCGCGACCATCCACAGCCGGGTCGACGGACTGCTGCTGCAGGTGCCGTTTCACGAAGGACAGCGGGTGAAGGCCGGGGACCTGCTCGCACAGATCGACCCGAGCACCTTCCAGGCGACGCTCAACCAGGCCGAGGGGCAGCTGGCGAAGGATCAGGCGCAGCTCGCCGGCGCGCGCGTGGACCTCGACCGCTACATGGGCCTGCTGGCGAAGGACTCCATCGCCAGCCAGACGGTCGATGCGCAGAGATTCACCGTGCAGCAGCTCGAGGGCGCAGTGCGCTCCGACAGGGCCGCAGTCGAGAACGCGCACCTGCAGCTGACTTTCACGCGGGTCACCGCGCCGTTCGCCGGCCGCGTGGGCCTGCGCCAGGTCGACCCCGGCAACATGGTGCATGCCGCCGATACCAACGGGCTCGTGGTGCTGACCCAGACTCACCCGATCTACGTGGTGTTCGCGGTGCCCTCCGAGCATCTCGCGCAGATCTATCCGCACTGGAGCCGCGGTGATGCGCTGCCGGTCGAGGCGCTCGACCGCGACGGCAAGCTGGCGGCGCAGGGCAAGCTCGCCGCCGTCGACAACCAGATCGACACCAGCACCGGGACCATCAAGCTCAAGGCGCAGTTCGACAACACCGACGACACGCTGTTTCCGGATCAGTTCGTGACCGCGAGGCTCAGGATGGACACCGTCTCCGGCGCCACGCTGGTGCCGAGCGCCTCGGTGCAGCGTGGCGCGCCGGGCACCTTTGTCTATGTGGTCAATGCCGACAACACGGTGAGCCTGCGCAAATTGAGCCTCGGACCTGCCAGCGGCGATCTGGTCTCGGTGCAGGAGGGCGTGAAGCCCGGAGAAAAAGTCGTCATCGACGGACTCGACAAGCTGCGCGACGGCGCTCAGGTCGCGTTGATCGCCGACAACACCCGCGGCGCCCCCGCCCCGGGCACACCGACTCCGACCCCAGCACCGCGCCCGCATCGGCGCCAACCCGCCGCGACGAGCGCGCCCACCGGATGACGTCGTGAATCCGTCGGCGATTTTCATCGAGCGCCCCGTCGCGACGTGGCTGCTCATGTTGTCGATTCTGCTGGCGGGCGTGCTCGGCTACCGGGCGCTGTCGGTGTCTGCGCTGCCGCAAGTGGACTACCCGACCATCCAGGTCACGACCCTGTATCCGGGCGCGAGCCCCGACGTGACCACCTCCGCGATCACCGCGCCGCTCGAGCGCCAGTTCGGCCAGATGCCGGGCCTGTCGCAGATGACCTCTTCGAGCTCCGGCGGCGCCTCGGTGATCACGCTGCAGTTCTCGCTGGCGCTCTCGCTCGACACGGCCGAGCAGGAAGTGCAGGCCGCGATCAACGGCGCGAGCTCCTTCCTGCCGACCGACCTGCCGATGCCGCCGGTATACAGCAAGGTGAATCCCGCCGACGCGCCCATCCTCAGCCTCGCCGTCAGCTCCTCAACGCTGCCGCTCACCAAGGTCGAAGACCTGGTCGACACGCGCCTCGCCGCCAAGCTCTCCGAAGCCCCGGGCGTGGGCCTGGTGAGCCTGGGCGGAGGCCAGCGTCCCGCCATCCGCATCCAGGTGGACCCGATGGCGCTCGCCGCGCACGGCCTCGCGCTCGAGGACGTACGCACCGCGATCGGCAGCGCCAACGTCAACCAGGCCAAGGGCAGCTTTGACGGCCCGTTGCGCGCCTCCACCATCGATGCCAACGACCAGCTCAGGTCCGCGGACGACTATCGCAACATCGTGCTGGTGTACAAGAACGGGGCGCCGCTGCGGGTGTCGGACATTGCCGCCGTGGTCGAGACGGCAGAGAACGTGAAGCTCGCGGCGTGGGCGGCCGACCGGCAACAGCCGCAGCCCGTACCCGCGATCATCGTCAACATCCAGCGCCAGCCGGGGGCGAACGTCATCCAGACCGTGGATCGCATCACCGCGATGCTGCCGCAGCTGCAGGCAAGCCTCCCCGCCTCGATCAACGTCGCGGTGCTCACCGATCGCACCATCAGCATTCGTGCCTCGATCGCGGACGTGCAGTTCGAGTTGCTGCTGGCGGTGATCCTGGTGGTGCTGGTCATTTTCTTCTTCCTGCGCAGCGCCGCCGCCACCCTCATCCCGAGCATCGCGGTGCCGCTGTCGCTGGTGGGCACCTTCGGCGTCATGTACCTGGTGGGTTTCTCCCTCAACAACCTCACGCTGATGGCGCTCACCATCGCCACCGGCTTCGTCGTGGACGATGCGATCGTGATGATCGAGAACATCTCACGGCACGTGGAGCAAGGCACCGCGCGTCTCGAGGCGGCGTACCGGGGCTCGCAGCAGATCGGCTTCACCATCATCAGCCTCACGGTGTCGCTGATCGCGGTGCTGATTCCGCTCTTGTTCATGGGGGATGTCATCGGGCGGCTGTTCCGCGAGTTCGCCATCACGCTCGCGGTCGCGATCCTCATCTCGGCGGTCGTCTCGCTCACCTTCACGCCCATGATGTGCGCGCGGCTGCTCGAGCCGCCACGGCCGGAGAAGGAAAGCCGGGTGCTGCGCCTCGCCGGCCGGGGCTTCGAGAGCCTCGCGCGGCATTACGGACGCTCGCTCACCTGGGTGCTCGACCGCCAGCGCATGACGCTGCTGGTCGCGATCGGCACCCTGATCCTCACCGTGATCCTGTATGTCTTCATCCCCAAGGGCTTCTTCCCGCCCCAGGATACCGGGCTCATCCAGGGCATTACGGAGGCGCCGCAGTCGGTGTCCTTCGCGGCCATGGCGCAACGGCAGCAGGCCCTCGCCGCGGTGCTGCTGAAGGACCCGGCGGTGGAGAGTGTGTCCTCGTTCATCGGCGTGGACGGCGTCAACACCACTCTCAACAGCGGGCGGCTCCTCATCAACATGGTGCCGAAAAGCGCGCGCAGCCTCGATGCCACCGGGGTGATCCGCCGCCTGCAGCCGCAGCTCGCGAGCGTCGCGGGCATCACCGTGTACATGCAGCCGGTGCAGGACCTGACCATCGATGCGCGCGTCAGCCGCACGCTCTATGCGCTGTCGGCCGAAGACCCGGACATCAATGAGCTTTCGGTGTGGGTGAAGAAGCTCGTGGCGCGCCTGCAGACTTTGCCGCAGCTGGCGGACGTGGCGAGCGACCTGCAGGATGAGGGGCTGCAGGTGTACGTGGAAATCGACCGCGATGCCGCCGGGCGCCTCGGTGTGACTCCGGCGGCGATCGACAACGCGCTGTACGACGCCTTCGGACAGCGCCTGGTGTCGACGATTTTCACGCAATCCAACATCTATCGCGTGGTGCTCGAGCTCAGGCCCCAGGACCAGCAGGGCCCGGGACCGCTGCACGGCATGTACGTCGCCGCCGTGAACGGCAACGAGATCCCGCTCGCGAGTGTCGCCCGGATCAGTGAGGGCACCACGCCGCTCGCGATCAATCACCTGGGGCAGTTCCCGGCGGCCACCATCTCATTCAACCTGGCCCCCGGGGCCTCGCTCGGCGGTGCCGTCAGCGCCATCAAGGCGGCGCAGCAGGCGCTGCAGATCCCGCCGAGCGTGCAGACCAGCTTCCAGGGCGCGGCGCTCGCGTTCCAGGGCACGCTCGGCAGCACGCTGTGGCTGATCCTGGCCGCGATCGTGACCGTGTACATCGTGCTGGGTGTGCTCTACGAGAGCTACATCCACCCCGTGACCATTCTCTCCACGCTCCCCTCGGCCGGGGTCGGGGCGCTGCTCGCGCTCATGATCGCAGGCCAGGACCTGGGGGTCGTGGGCATCATCGGCATCATTCTGCTGATCGGCATCGTCAAGAAGAACGCGATCATGATGATCGACTTCGCGCTGCAGGCCGAGCGCATCGAGGGCAAGCCGCCGCGCGAAGCGATCTACCAGGCGGCGCTGCTGCGGCTGCGGCCGATCCTCATGACCACCATGGCGGCCATGCTCGGCGCGCTGCCGCTGATGCTCGCCGGCGGCATGGGCTCGGAGCTGCGCCGCCCGCTCGGCATCGCCATGGTGGGGGGACTCGCGCTGAGCCAGGTGCTTACGCTGTTCACCACGCCGGTGATCTACCTGTACTTCGATCGGCTGGCGCTGCGGTTCCAGAGCTGGCGCGCGCAGCGGCGCGGCGCGACGCCGCCGGATGCCGGCGCGCCGGCGACCGGCACAGCATGAACCTCTCGCGGCCCTTCATCGAGCGCCCGGTCGCCACCACCCTCCTCACCCTCGGCGTGGTGCTCGCCGGCATCGCGGCGTTCGTGCACCTGCCGGTGGCACCGCTCCCGCAGGTGGACTTCCCCACCATCTCCGTGGAGGCGGGACTGCCCGGCGCGAGTCCCGAGACCATGGCCGCGACGGTGGCTGCGCCGCTCGAGCGCTCGCTCGGGCGCATCGCCGCGATCAGCGAGATGACCTCCTCGAGCTCGCTCGGCGCGACCCACATCACGCTGCAGTTTGACCTGAACCGTGACATCGACGGCGCGGCGCGCGATGTGCAGGCGGCGCTCAACGCCGCGCGCGCGCTGCTGCCGAGCGGCCTGCCGAGCAATCCCACCTACCACAAGGTGAATCCCGCGGACGCGCCCATCATGATCCTCGGGCTCACATCGAAAGCCCTCACGCGCGGCCAGATGTACGACTCGGCTTCCACCGTGCTGGCGCAGAAGCTGCTGCAGGTGAACGGCATCGGGGATGTCAACGTCGGCGGCAGCTCGCTCCCGGCGGTGCGCGTGGAGCTGAATCTGCCCTCGATGAACGGTTATGGCATCAACCCGGAGGGCATACGCGCCGCGATCGTCGCCACCAACGCCAACCGCCCCAAGGGCGCACTCGAGAACGGTGACAAGCGCTGGCAGATCCTCGCCAACGACCAGTCGATGTACGCGAAGGATTACGTTCCGCTCATCGTCGGCTACCACAACGGCGCCGCCGTGCGCCTCGGCGACATCGCACAGGTGAGCGACTCGGTGCAGGACCTGCGCAACGACGGACTCGCCAACGGCGATCCGGCCGTCATGCTGATCCTGTTCCGCCAGCCCGGCGCCAACATCATCGATACGGTGGATCGCGTGCGCGCGCTGCTGCCGCGCCTGCGCGCCACCATCCCGGCCAGCATCTCGCTCGATGTGTACATGGACCGCACCCCGACGATCCGCGCCTCGCTGCGCGACGTCGAGCGGGCGCTGGTGATCTCGGTCGCGCTCGTGGTGCTGTCGGTGTTCATGTTCCTGCGCAGCGCGCGCGCCGCCATGGTGCCGCTGGTCGCGGTGCCGGTGTCCCTCATCGGCACCTTCGGGGTCATGTATCTCGCCGGCTTCACTCTCGACAACCTGTCGCTCATGGCGCTCACCATCGCGACCGGTTTCGTCGTGGACGACGCGGTGGTGGTGCTGGAGAACGTGTCACGCCACGTGGAGGCGGGCATGCCGCGTCTGCAGGCGGCGCTGCAGGGTGCGCGCGAGGTGGGTTTCACGGTGCTGACGATGAGCCTGTCGCTGATCGCCGTGTTCATCCCGATTCTGCTGATGGGCGGGGTGATCGGGCGGCTGTTCCGTGAATTCGCGATCACGCTCTCGGCCGCGATCCTGGTATCGCTCATCGTGTCGCTCACGACCACACCCATGATGTGCTCGCGGCTGACCGAGGAGCGCGGCGCGCGCCCGCACGGCCGCCTCTACCGCTTGAGTGAGCGCGCCTTCAACGCCGTGCAGGACGGCTACCGCCGGTCCCTCGACTGGGCGCTGGCGAACGGTCCCACCGTGATGCTGATCCTCGCGGTCACCGTGGCCCTGAACGTATATCTCTACATCCGCGTGCCGAAGGGTTTCTTCCCGCAGCAGGACACGGGCCTGATGATAGGCAACATCCAGGCCGATCAGGCCATCTCCTTCCAGGCGATGCGCGGGAAGCTGCAGCATTTCGTCGACGTGGTGCTGCACGATCCGGCCGTGAACACCGTGGTCGGATTTACCGGCGGCGGCGCGCGCAACAGCGGCAATATGTTCATCTCGCTGAAGCCGCGGGCGCAGCGTCAGATCACCGCGGATGCCGTGATCGCGCGTCTGCGCGGCAAGCTCGGGCACGAGCCCGGCGCGAACCTGTTCCTGCAACCGGTGCAGGACATCCGCGTCGGCGGACGCCCCGCCGGTGCCCAGTACCAGTACACGCTGCAGGCGGACACCATCACCGACCTGCGCGCCTGGGAGCCGCAGGTGCGGCGCATGATGAACTCGCTCCCGATGCTGGCCGACGTCAACACCGACGCACAGAACAAGGGATTGCAGACCAGTCTGGTGATCGACCACGACGCGGTCGCGCGCCTGGGTCTGAACCAGTCCGAGATCGACGGCACGCTGAACGACCTCTTCGGCCAGCGCCAGGTATCGACCATCTACCATCCGCTGAACCAGTACCACGTGGTCATGGAGGCGGCGCCCGAGTACTGGCAGAGCCCGGACACGCTGCGCAACGTGTACGTGACGAGCACCGCGGCGACGGGCACCGCGGCGGCGGGCACTACGAGCCGGCGTGTGCCGTTGAGCGATTTCTCGCATTACGAGCCGACCTCCACCCCGCTCGCGGTCAACCACCAGGGCCTGTCGGCGGCCTCGACCATCTCTTTCAACCTGCCGCTGGGGGTGTCGCTGTCACAGGCCACCCAGGCCATCAACAACGGTTTCGCCCGGCTCGGGGCACCCATCACGGTGCGCGGCACCTTCCAGGGCACCGCCAAGGCGTTCCAGGACGCACTCAGCAATCAGCCGCTGCTCATCCTCTCGGCACTCCTCGCCGTGTACCTGGTGCTGGGCATTCTCTATGAGAGTCTCGTGCACCCGCTGACCATCCTGTCCACGCTCCCCTCCGCGGGCGTGGGGGCGCTGCTGGCGTTACTCGCCACCGGCCAGGACTTCACCATCATCGCGCTCATCGGCGTGATCCTGCTCATCGGCATCGTCAAGAAGAACGCCATCATGATGATCGACTTCGCGCTGCAGATCGAACGCGAGCGCGACTGCAGCGCGCGCGAGGCCATCTACGAGGCGTGCCTGCTGCGCCTGCGCCCGATTCTCATGACCACCATGGCGGCGATGTTCGGCGCGCTGCCGCTCGCGATCGGCACGGGCGATGGGGCGGAGCTGCGCCGCCCGCTCGGCATCGCCGTGGTCGGCGGCCTGCTGCTCAGCCAGCTGTTGACTCTGTATACGACCCCCGTGATGTACGTCTACCTCGACCGCTTCCGGCTGTGGGCGAAATCCCGCCTGCAGCGCTTCTCGACCCCGCTTGGGTCTGCGCGCCCGCGCGGACCGGGCAAGGTGCGCGGGGCTGAACAGGGGGCTTCGTGAGCAGCGCTCCCCTGCGGCGCGCTGCGCGGCGCGTCCTGCCCCTCGTCATTCTCGCCACTGCGCCGGGCTGCCAGTACCTGTCGGTCGGCCCGGTCTATCACCGCCCGAGCCTCGAAGTGCCGGAAAGCTACCAGGAGGCCAAGGACTGGAAGCCGGCCGAGCCGCAGGACACGAAGCCGCGCGGCAACTGGTGGGACCTCTACGATGACCCGGACCTCGATGCCCTCATGCGCCAGGTGGCGGTGTCCAATCAGAACGTGCGCCTCGCAGCGGCACGCTACGACCAGGCGGTGGCGCTGCTCGGCAACGCGCGCTCGGGCTACTTCCCCACCATCACCGCCGATGTCTCCTCCACGCGCAGCCAGAACGCGCTGACTGTCGGCGGCGGTGGCACCGCCACGACGTCCGCGAGCGCCGCGGGGGGCAGCGGTACCCGCACCCAGGACCGCGTCAGCGCCACCATGAACTGGGAGCTGGATGTCTGGGGCCGGATCCGCCGCACCGTCGAATCCAACCGCGAGTCCGCCCAGGCGAGCGCCGGGGATCTGGCGGCGGCGTTGCTCTCGGCGCAGGCGACGCTCGCCCAGAGTTACTTCCAGCTGCGCGTCACGGATCTGGATCTCGCGCTGCTGGAGCGCTCGATGGACGGTTACCAGAAGGCGCTGGAGGTCACGCAGAATCGCTACCAGGCGGGCGTGGCGCAGCGCTCGGATGTCACGCAGGCGCAGACGCAGCTCGAGAACGCGCGCGCCCAGTGGCTTGACCTCGGCATCACCCGTGCGACCCTCGGGCACGCCATCGCGGTGCTCATCGGCAAGCCCCCGGCGGCGCTGTCGATCGAGCGCAAGGACCAGACGCCGGCGATCCCGGCGATCCCGCTCACCCTGCCCTCGCAGCTGCTCGAGCGGCGCCCGGACATCGCTGCGGCGGAACGCCGCACCGCGGCCGCCAACGCGCAGATCGGTATCGCGCGCGCGGCGTGGTTTCCGGCCCTGTCACTGGGCGCCACCGGCGGCTACGCGAGCAACAGCTTCTCGAAACTGTTCGAGGTGCCGAACCGCTTCTGGTCGCTGGGACCGGATCTCGCCGGCACCCTGATCGATTTCGGCGCCCGTCACTACCAGGTGCGCGCCGCGATCGCGAATTACGACCAGAACGTGGCCAGCTACCGCCAGACCGTCCTCAGCGCCTTTCAGGACGTGGAAGACAATCTCGCGACCCTCGCGGTGCTCGCCCGGGAATCGATCGCCGAGCGCGCCGCTGCGGATGCGGCCGCCGAGACACTCGCGATCGCGCAGAACCAGTACAAGGCGGGCACGGTGGACTATCTCAACGTGGTGTCCGCGCAGAACGCCTCCCTCGCCGCGGAGCGCGCCTGGCGTGACATCACCAACCGCTCCCTCGCCGCCAGTGTGGGCCTGCTCAAGGCCCTCGGCGGGGGCTGGAGCACCGACACCCTGCCCTACCAGTAGCGCGGCCGCGCTCATCGAGCCGCTTGAGAGCGCATCTGGAACGAGGTTTGCGTTCGATTCGAGACCGCTGGTAACTGCTACTATCCGCGCGCTCCGCGGTGATGCGCGCGCAGGTGGCGCGCTTCTGCACCGCGTTTCGTTTACGGGAGGGGGCATGATCAGGCTCGATCCAGGTGCCGATACAGAGCTGACGTCCACCGAGCGCAAAGTGCGGCTCGGCTTCACCTTTGCGCTCGCCTGTCTGGCCGTGATCGGGGTGGTTTCCTATCTCAGTGTCGTGCGTCTGAAGGAGAATGCGGCGTGGGTTGAGCACACCCATGAGGTGCTCAGCAGCCTCGAATTGCTGCTGGCCGCCGCGACCGACTCCGAGACCGCCGAGCGTGGGTACGTCATCACGGGCGATCAGAGCTATCTGGAACCCTACCGACAGGCGGCTGCGGTCGTTGACGGCCAGACGAGGCACCTGCGCGAGCTGACGGCGGACAACCGCGCTCAACAGCAGCGGCTCGACTCGGTGGCGGCGCTCGTGAACGACCGGCTTGCCAATTTACGCGCAGTCATCGAATTGCGGCAAGACCAGGGGTTCGCAGCGGCGCAAGGCGAGATTCTCACAGGAAAAGGTAAACAGTTTCACGATCGGATTCGCCGCCTCATCGATCAGATGAAGAGCACCGAGACTTCCCTGCTCAAGGAGCGTGAGCAACGGGCGAACCGCAGCTCCAACATCGTTCAAACGGTCACTATCGGCGGTGGGGTTCTCGCCTGCGGACTCGTCGGACTGGCGCTGTTTGCAATCCGCCGGGACTTTGCCGGCCGGGCCCGAGCTGACCGAGCATTACGAGACGCAAAAGATCAGCTCGAACTGCGCGTCCGGCAACGCACCGCAGAGCTTGAGAAGGCGGGGGAGACCAATGCACGGCTGGCATCCATCATCGAATCCTCCGACGATGCGATTGCCAGCAAGAATCTGGAGGGCATCATCACCAGCTGGAACCCGGGCGCAGAAAGGCTGCTCGGCTATACCGCGCAGGAGGCCCTCGGCAAGCCGATGGCGATGCTCATCCCGCCGGAGCGCTCGAGCGAGGAGCCCGCGATCCTGGCTCGGATTGCGCGCGGTGAGACGACCGATCAGTTCGAGACGGTACGAATTGCAAAGGATGGACGGAAAATCGACGTTGCCGTCACTATCTCGCCGATCCGGGACAGCCAGGGCCGCATCATCGGCGCATCCAAGATTGCCCGGGACATCACCGACCGCAAGCTCGCGCAAAGCAAGGTGCAGGCCCAACTCGCGCGTCTCCATCTACTGCACCAAATTACCCGAGCGATCGGCGAGCGGCAGGACATCCAGAGCATCTTTCAGGTCGTCATCCGAACGCTCGAAGAGCATCTGCCGGTGGATTTCTGTTGCATCTGCTTGTACGACCCGGCCGAGAATTGCGTGATCGTCACGAGCGTCGGCTTGCACAGCGAAGCACTCGCGATGGAGCTTGCGATGAGCGCGCAGGCTCGCATCGAGATCGATCAGAACGGATTGTCGCAATGCGTCCAGGGCCGGCTCGTTTACGAGCCGGATATCACTCAAGTCCCGTTCCCGTTTCCCCAGCGCCTGGCGAGAGGGGCTCTGCGCTCGATGGTCGCAGCTCCCTTGCTGGTCGAGAGCAAGGTGTTCGGCGTCCTCATCGCTGCCCGCCAGCAAGCGCACAGCTTCAGCAGTGGCGAATGCGAGTTTCTGCGGCAAGCGAGCGAGCACGTCGCATTGGCGGCCCATCAGGTCCAACTCTATAGCGCTCTGCAACAGGCGTACGAAGACCTGCGTCAGACGCAGAAGGCGGTGATGCAGCAGGAGCGTCTGCTGGCCCTCGGCCAAATGGCGAGCGGTATCGCGCACGATATCAACAATGCAATTTCTCCCGTGTCTCTTTACACCGAATCGCTCCTGGAGCAGGAGCCCGGCTTGAGTCCACGCGCCCGCGGCCAGCTCGAAACCATCCAGCGTGCCATTGATGATGTAGCGCAAACCGTCGCACGCATGCGCGAGTTCTATCGCCAACGTGAAGCGCAGATGACGCTGCTTCCAGTGGACATGAACGCCATCGTGCAGCAGGTCGTGGACCTGACGCGCGCGCGCTGGAGCGATATGGCACAACAGCGTGGTATTGCCATCGAGATGCGGACTGAGCTGGCCCCGGACCTGCCATCGATCATGGGCGCTGACAATGAAATTCGGGAAGCGCTCACCAACCTGATCTTCAACGCCGTCGATGCCATGCCCAACGGCGGCCCGCTCATATTGCGAACCCGACTCACGCAGGAGAGAGGAGTCGTTCAGGTCGAGGTTATCGATGCCGGCATCGGGATGGGTGAGGATACACGACGCCGATGTCTGGAGCCGTTCTTCACCACCAAAGGCGAGCGTGGCACCGGGCTTGGACTTGCGACGGTGTATGGCACCATGCAACGTCACAGCGCGGATTGTGAAATCGAGAGTGCCCTCGGCAAAGGCACCACGGTGCGCCTGAGTTTCGCCATACCGGCCACTCCCGCCGTTGGTGCGGCGGTGTCGGCCACTGCCAGCGCGGTGCCACCGCAGCGCATCCTGGTTGTGGATGATGATCCGCTGGTGCTCAAATCGCTTCGCGATACCTTGGAGGCGGATGGTCACGGCGTGACGACGGCGGATGGCGGTCAAGCCGGCATCGATGCTTTCCTTGCGGCAAGAGCACAGGGCAATCCGTTCCCGGTCGTGATTACGGATCTCGGTATGCCCTACGTCGATGGGCGCAAAGTCTCCAACGCGGTCAAGACCGCTGCTCCGGAGACGATCCTCTTGATGTTGACCGGCTGGGGGCAGCGACTGGTTGCCGATGGGGACGTTCCGCCTCACGTGGACCGTGTCTTGAGCAAGCCGCCCAAGCTGCGCGAGCTGCGCGAGGCATTGGCGCGCTGCCTGGATGCTCGGGCTGCGTGATTGTCGCAGAGCCTCCCTACGCCGGGTTCTCCAGGCTGAACGCCTGGCGGTGGTCGTCGTAGGCAAAGACTTCCCCGTACCGGCCCCAGCTGATGATGGTGCGCAGGGTCTGCTCGGCCGCCTCCTCCGCCATGTAGTCCTCGAGCTCATCGAAGAAGCGGCTCTTGGGCGCGCTGTGACTGGCACGCTCGTCCAGCACCCGCCGCACGTGCGCGGCGAGCGGCACGTAGGTAATGAGGTGGCTGGCGAAGAGCTTCTTGCGATCGTCGGTCTCTGCGTGGGCGAACTGCAGTCCGGCTTCCGTGAGCCGGATGTCGCCGCCCTCGACCTCGGCAAAGCGCAGCAGCTGCAGCGCTTCCGCCGCGCGAAACAGGTCATCGACCTCCAGGCGTCCTTCTTCGGCGATCACCGGCAGGTCCGCCTTGCCGTTATAGGGCGGCTCGCTCACCGCCTCCATGAGACCGGAGAGAATGTTCGAGGAGACGTGCGTGAGCGTGGTGCCGATGCCGAGACCCGGAAAGCGCTCGGCCTTCGAGCCGGCGCGCTGCTCGCCGCGCGGCTTGGCCGTCATCTCCACGTACACGCGGTCCACGAGCGCGCGAAAGCGCGGATCGAGCGCATGGCGCGGCTGGGGCAGATCGACGAGGATCTCGCCCACCACGCGCCCCGGCTTGGTGGAGAAAATCAGCAGGCGGTCGCACATCTCGACCGCCTCCTCGATGTTGTGCGTCACCAGCAGCACCGACTTGATCGGCAACTGCCCCTCGCCCCACAGGTTGAGGAAGTCGTTGCGCAGCGTTTCGGCCGTCAGCACATCGAGAGCGGAAAACGGCTCGTCCATGAGCAGGACGTTCGGATGAACCACCAGCGCGCGCGCGAACCCGACCCGCTGGCGCATGCCGCCGGAGAGCTCGCGCGGATAGGCGGACTCGAAGCCGTCGAGGCCGATGAGGTCGATCGCCTGCAGCGAGCGCCGGCGCATCTCCGGCTCCGGCATGCCGAGGGCTTCGAGGCCGAGCTGCACGTTCTCCAGCACCGTCAGCCACGGGAACAGCGCAAAGCTCTGGAACACCATCGCGATACCCGCGGCCGGGCCGGTCACCGGGTGGCCGAGATAATTCACCACGCCCGCGGAGGGCTTGTCGAGCCCGGCGATCGCGCGCAGCAGCGTCGACTTGCCGGAACCGGAGCGCCCCAGCAGCCCCACGATCTCCCCCGGCCGCAGCGTGAGATTCACATTGTCCAGGACGACCAGCTCATCCCCGTCGGGCTTGCGGAAAGACTTACAGCAGCCCTGCACGTCCAGGAGTGGCGCGAGATTCAGTGCGGGGGCGGCGACGTTCACGGCCTTCTCCTTGCCTTCGTTCCTTCAGCTGATGCGGAACTTGCGCTCGGCGCGCGCATACAGCGGCCGCCAGAACAGCCGGTTCAGCGTGACGACGAACAGACTCAAGACCACAATGCCGAGCACGGTGCGCTGAAAGTCCGCCGCGCTGGTGGCCTCGGCGATATAGGCGCCGAGCCCGTGCGCCGTCAGCTTCTCCTGCCCCCAGGTGACCACTTCCGCCACGATGCTCGCATTCCACGAACCGCCCGAGGCGGTGATGGCCCCGGTGACGTAGAACGGAAACACCGCCGGCAACGCGATCCGGCGCCACCACAGCCAGCCGCGCACCCCGAGGTTTTCCCCCGCGTAGCGCAGGTCCGGAGACACGGCCGAGGCGCCCACGATCACATTGAAGAGAATGTACCACTGAGTCCCCAGGATCATGAGCGGGCTCAGCCAGATGTCCGGGTTCAGCCTCAGCAGCACGATGCCGGAGACCACGATGGGAAACAGCAGGTTCGCCGGGAAGGCGGCCAGGAACTGCGCGATCGGCTGCACGATGCTCGCGACCCGCGGGCGCATGCCGACCGCGACGCCTATGGGCACCCACACCAGGCTCGCGAGCGCGATCAGCACCGTCACGCGCAGCAGCGTGAGAAAGCCGAGCACGATGACGTGGCCGATTTCGGCCGGGTGAACCTCGCCGAGCACGAACCGCGTGGTCTTCCACAGCGCCGCCAGCCCGATGAGCCCGAGCAGGGTGTACCAGGCGTAGTCGACCCAGCGCGCATTCAACGAGCCGGCCGCCGGTGCCTGGACCGCGGCCACCGGCGCGCGCGGCTTCATGCCGGCGCGCAGCAGGGCGGCAAAGGCGCGGGCGACGAGGCCGAGAAAGCGCGAGCGGCGCATCATGGTGAGCGCCCAGGAGTGGCTCGGGGTGAGCCCGGTCTCCTGATCGAGGCGAAACCAGTCGGCGCTCGCGGTCAGCGGACGGAACAGCAACTGGTCGAAAATCAGAATGACCACGAACATCGCGGCAATCGCCCAGCCGATGGCGGCGAGGTCCTTCTGCTGGATGGCGAGGGCGATGTAGGAGCCGACACCCGGCAGGGTGACCGTGGTGTTGCCGACGCTGATGGCCTCGGAGGCCACGACGAAGAACCAGCCGCCGGACATGGACATCATCATGTTCCAGATGAGCGCCGGCATGCTGAAAGGCACTTCCAGGCGCCAGAACCGCATCCAGGGACTTAGCTGGAAATTGCGCGCCACCTCCACCAGCTCGTCCGGAATGCTGCGCAGCGAGTGATAGAAGCTGAACGCCATGTTCCACGCCTGGCTGGTGAAAATCAGGAAGATGGCGGCCATTTCCGCGCCCGCCACGCGCCCGGGCGTGAGCTGCAGGAAGAACACGACGGTGATCGAGAAGCCCAGAATCGGCACCGACTGCAGGAAATCCAGCAGCGGCACCAGGATCACTTCCGCCCGCCGGCTCTTGGCGGCGAGCGTCGCGTAGGTGAAGGTGAACACCAGCGACGCCAGCATCGCGATCAGCATGCGAAGAGCCGTGCGCGCGGCGTAGCCGGCCAGCGCCGACGGGGCCAGCGAGATCGGTGTCGCCTGCAGTCCCGCGAGCGAGCCGGTCAGTCCGTGCGCCGCCTGCGCGACATACACGAAGAAGGCAACCACCAGCACGAAGGCGAGCAGGTCCCAGCCGCCCGGCACGTAGCGGGTTCGCAGAACGGAAATCGGCAGCCGGTCGATGCGCATCCGCCGAAGTGTGCCCTAACGAGGTGACCATTGGCACCGTCTTACCCGCGCGCCGGCGGGCGCTGCACACCCGCGACAGCACGCGCCGTGCAAAACACCGCGCGACTGTCGTACGATACTTTGTTATGAAAGCAAACTTCCTCCAGGCGGCCATGGCCGCCACACTCGCACTGGCCTGGGCTGCCGCGACACACGCCCAGAGCACGCCAGCCTCCGACACCAGGACGACCGTCAAGGAAGACGCCAAGACGGTCGGGCACGCCGTAGCGCACAGCGCCCGTACCGTCGGACATGAGGTCGCCGACAAGACCCGAACCGCCCGGGAGACGATCCGCGATGACTCGAAGAAAGCAGGTCACGCGGTCGCCCACAGCGCCAAGACTGTCGGCAAAAAGGTCAAGGACGGCGCCGAGAAGGTCAAGACGACCGTGACGCGCAAGTCCGACGAACCGCCATCAAAGGATTAAGCGCTTCGATCGTGCGGCCGATGCGTGCGTCAGCGGGCCTGCATCTGGACTATGTCTCACTTGCCGAATACCAGGCGGCACGGTGGGGCGACGTGCTGGGTGTCGCCACCTTCAACGGCGCCCCGGACTCGGCGGCCGGGGCGGCGGAAATTCCCGTCGCGCAGGTCAGCACCGCGGTGCTCCCGGGCAGCGGGCATGTCTACGAGGTCTGGCGCTGTGACACGCCGGCCACCTCCGGCCGGCGCCATCAAGTGCGCTTCCGCGGCACCGCCGACATGCTGTTTGGCTGCATCGCGCTGACCGAAGCGCCGGTCGCAACGGCCACGGCGGGCCGCGGCTCGCAGCACAGCCCCCTGCACCAGGCCACCACCCAGGCCTATCGGGAGATCTGCGCGACGCTGGATGCCGAGAACTACCCTTACCTGCTGCGTGTGTGGAACTACCTGCCGGACATCAACCGCGATTCCCACGGCACCGAGCGCTATCGGCAATTCAACACCGCGCGCCAGCAGGTGCTGCGCGAGTGCGGCCGCTCGCTCGCCGGCAACGTTCCGGCGGCGTCCGCGCTCGGCGCCGCCAGCGACAGTCCGGTGGTGGTGTACTTCCTGGCCGGACGCACCGCGCCCACGTTCCTCGAGAATCCCCGCCAGGTGAGCGCCTACCATTACCCGCAGCAGTACGGGCGTCACAGCCCGGTGTTCTCGCGCGCGACGCTGCTGCGCCACAGCGGGGGTGTGGCTCTGCTCATCTCCGGCACCGCGAGCATCGTCGGTCACAGATCGCTGCACATCGGCGACACCGCGGCCCAGACACGCGAGACCCTCGCCAACATCGAAGCGCTGCTCGCGGAAGCCAACCGCGTGGCGCGCGGCGCGCGCTTCGAGCTGGGCGCGCTCGCCCTCAAGGTGTACGTGCGCCGGCCGGCGGACCTGCCCGTCATCAAGGCGGAACTGGCTGCCGCACTCGGCGCCGGGACCAAAGTCATCTACCTGCAGGCGGACATCTGCCGCCAGGATCTGCTGGTGGAAATCGAAGCCGCCGGAATGTGCCCATGACATGCGCGCCCCGAAGCCTGCGCCGCTTACGCTGCTGACGGCTGCGGCGCTGGCCGTGGCCGCCTGCGCTGCGGCGCGCGCCGAGCCGAAACCGCTGTGGGAGTTCGGTCTCGGGGCCGGCGCGCTGGTATTCAACGATTACCGCGGCGCCGATACGACGCACGCGTACCCGGTGCCGGTGCCCTATCTGGCGTACCGCGGAAAGTTTCTCAGATCCGATCACAACGGCCTGCGTGGCAGGCTGTTCGACCAGGACCGGATCGAGCTCAACCTGAGCGTCAACGGCACCACCCCGGTGCGCAGCAGCTCGGCGCGGCACGGCATGCCGGACCTGCGCTCGACGCTCGAGGTCGGGCCATCCCTCAACGTGCACCTGTGGCGCAGCGCCGATACGCGCCTCAAGCTCGACGTGCGCCTGCCGGCGCGCGCCGCGTTCACGATCGAGGCCTCCCCGCGCATGATCGGCATGTTCCTCGCGCCGCACGTCAGTCTCGACATCGCACAGCGGCGCGGTTCGGATGGCTGGAGGCTGGGACTGCTCGCCGGCCCGCTGTTCGCGAATCGCCGCTATGATGATTACTTCTATAGTGTCGCGCCGCAGTACGCGACGGCCGAGCGGCCGGCGTTCCGCGCGCGCGGCGGCTACGCGGGCACGCAGTTCCTCGCCGCGCTGACGCGCCGCTACCCCTCCTGTTGGCTGGGCGCGTACCTGCGCCATGACACCCTCGGCGGCGCCAGCTTCGCCGACAGTCCGCTGGTCAGGCGTGACAGCTACTGGTCGGGCGGCTTCGGGATTGCGTGGATCATCCGCCGGTCTTCACGGCTCGTGGAAAGCGAAGATTGACCCCCTCCAAGACACACCTGGTGCTGATTCCGAGCTACAACCCGGGCGGCAAGGGTCTGGAGACCGTGCGCGCAGCGCGGGCGCAGTGGGACCCGGTGTGGGTGATCGTGGACGGCAGCACCGACGGCTCGGGGGAGGCGCTCAGCGCTCTCGCGCGCGCCGATCCGCACCTGCGCGTGTTGGTGCGGGCGAGAAACGGCGGCAAAGGGGCGGCGCTCCTCGATGGCCTCATCGAGGCACAGCGCGCCGGCTTCACCCACGCGCTCGCCATGGATTCCGACGGCCAGCACCCGGCGCAGTGCATCGGTGCCTTCATGGCCGCCTCCCTCGCCGCACCGCAGGCCATGATCCTCGGCGAGCCGGTGTTCGATGCCAGTGCGCCCCGGGTGCGCCTGCGCGGCCGCAGGATCGCCAACTGGTCCACCAATCTCGAGACGCTGTGGGCCGGAATCCACGACACGCTGTTCGGCTTTCGTGTCTACCCGATCGCGCCGCTCATCACCGCGATGCGCAGGAGCCGCTGGATGCGGCGCTTTGATTTTGACCCCGAGGCGGTGGTGCGCCTGAGCTGGCGCGGCGTTCCCGCCGTCAACCTGCCCGCCCCGGTGCGCTACTTCAGCGCCGCGCAAGGCGGCGTCTCACACTTTAACTATTGGCGCGACAACGTGTTGCTGATATCCATGTACTTCCGGCTGCTCCCCGGCTTCCTGGTCCGCCTGCCGCTCCTCATCGCGCGGCGCCTTGTATAATGAGACCCATGCCCGAAAAAGTGTCGCCCCTGCGGCAGCCCACCGCCCCGGCCAGCGCTGCCGCACTGCTGCGCGAGGTCGCCGGCCTGATCGTCGAGGCGCTGAACCTCGAGGTCGCGCCCGCCGACATCGATCCGGACAAGCCCATGTACGGCGAGGGTCTGGGCCTGGACTCGATCGACATCCTGGAAATCGCGCTCGTCGTATCCAAGCGCTACGGCGTACAGCTGCGCGCCGACAGCGAGCAGAACGAGCGCATCTTCGGCTCGCTGCGCCAGCTCGCCGACTACATCGCCGCGCACAGGACTAAGTAGGCTCTGGCCACGCTGCCGCTGATAGCGCACCCCTCCAGCGACGCGGTCATCGCCTACCGCGGCGGGGCGCCGATTCTCGTAACGCAGTTCCTCGCCGACCTTACCCGGGTGACACAGGTCCTGGGCGGCGGCGGCCACGTGCTCAACGCGTGCGCGGACCGCTACCACTTCGCGGTAGGTCTCGCCGCAAGCCTGGTGTCCGGCAAGGTGAGCCTGCTGCCCTCGACCCACACCCCCGAAGTCATCCGCCAGCTCACGGCCCTCGCCCCGGACCTCATCTGTCTCACCGACGAAGCCGACTGCGGCATCGACCTGCCGCGCGTGCCGTTCCCCCGCGACGCCACCCTGTTCGGCGCGCGCCAGGCGCCCGTGCCGGTGATCGACACTGCACAGCTCGCCGCCTGTGTGTTCACCTCCGGGTCCACGGGCGCGCCGGTCCCTTACCGCAAGACCTGGGGCCGGCTCATCGCCTGCGTGCGCGAAGAGGCCAGCCAGCTGGGACTGTCCGGCGGCCCCTCCTGCGCCATCGTCGCCACGGTCCCGCCGCAGCACATGTACGGCTTTGAGTCGAGCGTGCTGCTGGCGTTGGGCTGCGGGCACGCCCTGTGCGCCGAACGTCCGTTCTACCCCGCCGATATCACCGGCGTGCTGGCCGCGGTGCCCCGCCCGCGGATGCTCATCTCGACCCCGATTCACCTGCGCGCGCTGCTGGAATCCGGCATGGCGCTGCCGCCGGCGGACCTGATCGTATCGTCCACCGCGCCCCTGGCGCAGCAGCTCGCCGCCGAGGTCGAGCAGCGTTTCAACACCCGGCTGGTGGAGATTTACGGCTCGACCGAAACGGGGCAGATCGCGCTGCGCCGTCCGACGCACAGCCCCGAGTGGCGGCTGTGGCCGGGCGTCACGCTGTCAGTGCGGGACGGGGAGACCTGGGCGCACGGCGCTCACATCGAGCAGCCGACGCGCCTGTGCGACGTGCTGGAGGTGACGGGCGCGGAGCGCTTCCTGCTGCACGGGCGTGTGGCGGATCTGGTCAACATCGCCGGCAAGCGCAGCTCGCTCGCGTACCTCAACCACCAGTTGAATTCCATTCCCGGCGTCATCGACGGCGCGTTCTTCCACCTCGATGACTCGCGTGCCTCGCACGCCGGCGTCGCTCGCGTGGCGGCCTGCGTGGTCGCCCCGGATCTGGATGCGGCGCGGGTGGTGCAGGAGCTGCGCCGGCGGATCGATCCGGTTTTCCTGCCGCGCCCGCTGCTGTTCGTGGCGCGCCTGCCGCGCAACAGCACCGGCAAGCTCCCGCAGGAGGCCCTGAGGTCCCTGGCGGCGGCGCATCTGAAGTCGGCGTGAGACGCTCCGGTGGGCGCCGTCACGATCACCATCGCCGCCGAGCACCCGGCGCTCGCCGGCCACTTTCCCGGCGCGCCGATTCTGCCCGGCGTATTGCTGCTCGATGAGATGGTGTGCGCGGTGGAGCAGGAGCGCCGGCACGCCGGGACACGCTGGCGGATCGGCGCGGCGAAGTTCGTGAAGCCGGTGCGCCCGGGTGAAACGCTGACTCTCGAGCACCAATCGCTGCCGAATGGCTCGATCCGCTTCAGCATCTCGAGTGCCGGACAACCCGTCGCCCATGGGGTGCTCGTGCCCGCGATCGCGCCCGACGAGCCGCATGATGACGGCCGGCCGGTTGAGACTTCCGCCGGCCCGCGGGCGAGCGGCGCGCAATGGGCAGGCGCACCCGAGCGCGGCAGCGCGACCCTCCTGAAGGTCATGATCTTCCTGGCGCTGCGGTGCGGCCGTCCGGTGGCGCACGGCATCCTGCGTGTCATTGCGGCCTACTTCTTCGCCTTCGCGCCCAGCGCGCGCCGCAGCGCGCGCGAGTACCTGCGACGGGCGCTCGGGCACAAGCCCAGCGCCATCGACCGCTACCGGCAGGTGTTTGCCTTTGCCTCGACCATTCTCGATCGCCTCTACCTGGTGCGGGAGCGCTACGGCCTGTTCGAGATCTCGACCGAGGGCGAGGAGCTCATGCACGACATGGTCGCGCGCGGCAGCGGGGCGTTTCTGCTCGGCGCGCATCTGGGGAGCTTCGAGATCATGAGCGCGCTGGGCCGGCGTCGCCCGGGTCTGCGCGTGGCGATGGCGATGTACGAGCATAACGCCAGCCGGGTCGCCGCGTTTTTCAAGGCCGCCGGCAACCCGGCCAGCGCGCCGGAGATCATCGCGCTCGGGCACCTCGAGGCGATGCTGCGGATCCGCGACTGCCTGGATCAGGGCAAGTTCGTCGGCATGCTCGCCGACCGCACCATCGCGGATGCGCCGGCGCAGATCGTGAACTTCCTCGGACGTGCGGCGTTGTTTCCCTCGGGCCCCATGCGCGCCGCCGCGGCCCTCAGGCGCCCGGTGGTTTTCATGACCGGTCTGTACCGCGGCGCAAACCGCTACCACGTGGTGTTCCGGCAGATCGCCGATTTCTCACAGCCCGCCCCCGCCGGCCGCGAGGCGGCGGTGCGGGATGCGATCGCGCACTACGTCGCGCTGCTGGAGGGGTACTGCCGCAGCGATCCTTACAACTGGTTCAACTTCTACGACTTCTGGCACGGCGCCGACTCCCTGCCCGAGGCCGCGCCCGGAGCGGGCGCGTGAGGCTGCGGCGCCCCGGTGTCGGCGTCCTGATCCTGGCGCTCGCCGCCGCCTGCGCCGCGGCCGCGCAGACCACCGCCCCGCCGGCGTTCGATGAGCTCCTGCAGCTGCTCGCGGCGCGCCGCCATGGCCACGTCACCTTCACCGAGATGCAGCACCTGGCGATGCTCGAGCGCCCGCTGGAATCATCCGGCGAGCTCTTGTACGACGCGCCCGACCGGCTGGAGAAGCGCACGCTCAAACCCAAGGCGCAGACCCTGATTCTGGAGCATGGCGTCCTCACGGCGCGCCGCGGACAGCGCACCCACGTCATGGAACTGCGCGACTATCCGCAGGTGGTGCCCTTCGTCGAGAGCATCCGCGCCACGCTCGCCGGAGATCGCGCGGCGCTGGAGCGTTTCTTCCGCGTTCAGTTCGACGGCACGCTGGCGCACTGGACGCTGCTCCTGGTGCCCGTGGACGCGACCCTCGCGGGCACCGTGAAGGACATCCGCATCGAAGGCGAGCGCGATGCGGTCCGTACGGTGGAAATCCGCCAGAGCGACGGCGATCGCTCGCTGCTCAGCATCGGGCCCGAAGTCCTCCCATGACCCGGCCGGGTGCCGCGGGCCTGATCTGGGCGCTGCTGGTGATCATCGCCGCCGGCATCGCCGCGCGCGCCACCTACACCGCCGACCTGTCGGCCTTTCTGCCCCGCAGCCCGAGTGCGACCCAAAGGCTCCTGATCGAGCAGTTGCGCACCGGCCCGGCCGCACGCCTCATCCTCGTGGCGCTCGAGGGCGCGGATGCGCGCACGCGCGCGCGGCTGTCGGTGCAGCTCGCCCGGGAGCTCAGGTCCGACCCGCGCTTCATAGCCGTCAACAACGGCGACGCCGCGAGCCTCGAGCGGGATCGGGAGTTTCTGTTTCGCCACCGCTACCTGCTGAGCGAGACCGTCACCCCGCAGCGCTTCACGGTGGCGGGACTGCACGCGGCGATCGCCGACTCGCTCGACGTGCTGGCCTCGCCCGAGGGCGCTCTGCTCAAACCGCTGTTCACGCGCGATCCGACCGGGGAGATGCTGGGGATTCTCGAGGCTCTCGGACCGGGTCGGGGTCCGCGCACCACGGAAGGGGTGTGGAGCTCGCGCGACGGCGCCCGTGCGCTGCTCATCGTGCAAACCCGCGCCGTCGGCTCCGACATCGACGCACAACAGGCGGCGTGCCAGGCCATCCGGCGGGCGATCCCGGCCGCGGACCGGCGCGCCGTCCGGTTGCTGATGAGCGGGCCGCCGGTATTCGCGGTGGCCTCGCGCGCCATGATCAAGGGCGAGGTGATGCGCCTCTCGGGCGTGAGTGCCGCACTCGTCGCGCTGCTGCTGCTCTCCGTGTACCGCTCGCTGCCGGCGCTGCTGCTCACGCTCGTGCCTGTCGCCTCCGGCGCCCTCGCCGGGGTCGCCTCCGTTGCGCTGGGCTTTGATGCCGTGCACGGCATCACCCTCGGCTTTGGCATCACGCTGATCGGTGAGGCGGTTGACTACTCCATCTATCTCTTCATCCAGAGCGCCGCACACTGGCGGCACTCGGTGTGGCCGACGATCCGCTTGGGCGTGCTCACTTCGATCTGCGGGTTCGCCGCGCTCCTGCCGTCCGCCTTTCCGGGCCTGGCGCAGCTGGGGTTGTATTCCGTCACGGGCCTGGTGGCCGCGGCGCTGGTCACACGCTTCGTGCTGCCGGGGTGGTTGCCGCGCACCTTCGCGATCCGCGATCTCAGCGCCCCCGGCGAGCGCCTGGCGCGCGCGGTGCAGAAGCTGAGAGGAGTCCGCAGCGCGCTCTGGCTGGTGCCGCTGCTGGCCGGTGCCGCCCTGTATATGCATCGCGGCACGCTCTGGAATCGCGCATTGTCGGCGCTCAACCCGATTCCCGCGGCGGACCAGGCGCTCGATGAACAGCTGCGGGCCGAGGCCGGCGCCCCGGATGTGCGCTACGTGATCGTGGCATCCGCGCCTGACCGTGAGTCCGCCCTCGCCGCCGCGCAGACACTGGGGGCGCTTCTCACGCCGCTCATCGATCAGGGCGTGATCGGGGGCTTCGAGTCCCCGGCCCGTTACCTGCCGCCGCTGGCGGTCCAGCGCGCACGTCAGGGAAGTCTCCCGGCGCCGTCCGTACTGAGCGCGCGGCTGCAGGAGGCGGCTGCGGGTCTGCCGGTGAGCGCAGCGCGGCTGCAGCCGTTTCTCCTGGACGTCGAGCGTGCGCGCACCGCGCCACCGCTGACGAGCGCCGACCTCGAGGGCACCTCCCTCGCCGCCGCAGCGGAAAGCCTGCTGGTCAGGAGCGCCGGCGGCTGGTCGGCGCTGCTGCCGCTGTACGCGGTGGCGTCCGCGGACTTGTCCGCCGACGCGGTCGCGCGGCTGCGCGCCGCGCTGGCGCAGGCGAGAAGCGTGCACGCCGCGCTCCTGGATCTGCAGGGCGAGGCCGACCGGCTGTATTCGGGTTACCTGTCGGAGGCCACGCAGCTGGCGATCGCCGGCTTCGGGGCCATCGTGCTGTTGCTGTGGGTGGCCCTGCGCTCGTTGGCGCGGGTCACGCGTGTGGTGGCGCCGCTCGCGCTGTCGGTGCTGGCGGTCGCGGGACTGCTGGCGGCCCTGGGGGAGCGGCTGACCATTCTGCACGTCGTCGGCATGTTGCTGATCGTTGCCGTGGGCTCGAACTATGCGCTGTTCTTCGACCGCAGCAGCGCACAGCCGCCTCAGGGTTCCGTACCCCTGACGCTCGCCTCGCTGTTAGTTGCCAACACCGCCACCGTGCTGACCTTCGGCGTGCTGGCCTGCTCGAGAATCCCGGTGCTCGCGGACCTGGGTTCCACCGTGGCGCCCGGTACGCTGCTGGCGCTGTGGTTCTCGGCGCTGCTGGCGCGCCCGCCGGCGCCACCGGACGCGGCGCCGCCGAGTGGCTCATGATGCAGACCATCGCGGACGCGGCGCACGCCGGGCGCAGCGCGCCCACCCGTGTGCTCATGTTGCCCCCCGCCTACAGCGGGCCCGAGGATTTCGTGCGCGCCGGATTTGTCGCAGCGGTGCGCCAGCGGCACCTGGAGGTCGACCTCGTGTTCGCCCGGCTCGAGCTGCAACACGTCACCGACCGCACGGTGCTGACGCGCCTGCACCAGGAGCTCATCGTGCCGGCGCGGGCGCAGGGTGGCGCGATCTGGCTGGGCGGGATCTCGCTCGGGGGTTACGTGGCGCTGTGCTACGCGGAGCGCTACCCGCAGCAGATCGACGGCCTGTGCCTGTTCGCCCCCTACCTGGGCAGTCACATCGTGACCGGTGAGATCGCCCGCGCCGACGGCCTGCACGCGTGGCATCCGGGAGAGATTGCCGAGGATGACGAAGAGCGGCGCATCTGGGGTTTCCTCCAGACGCAGGGCTCGCGCGCGCTGCCGATCCATCTGGGCCTCGGGCGCGAGGATCGCTTCGCGGCGCGGCACCGGCTGATGGCCTCCGCGCTCGCCCCCGGCAGCGTCGACATCGTGCCCGGCGGCCACGACTGGCCCACCTGGTACCGGCTCTGGGAGAATTTTCTCGATGCCCGGTTCGTGAGTGCCTCTCATGCCTGAGCGGTCCGCGCAGCAACCCTGGCGGCCGTCCGCGCTGCTGCGCGGCTCGGTGGCGCTGCACCTGGCGGCCGTGGGCGTGGTGGTCGCGCGGCCGCCCCTCTGGCCGTGGGCGCTGTCGGCGGTGGTGGCCGATCATCTGCTGCTGACCGCGGCAGGCCTGTGGCCGAAGAGCCGCCTGCTGGGCCCGAACTGGACCCGGCTGCCGGCGGCTGCCGGCGGCGGCGCCGCGATCGCCATCACCATCGACGATGGACCCGACCCGCAGATCACCCCGCGCGTGCTCGCGCTCCTCGAGGCGCACGGCGCCAGGGCCACGTTCTTCTGCATCGGCGAACGGGTGGCCCGACATCCGGCCCTGGCCCTCGAGATCGTGCAACGCGGCCACGCCATCGAAAATCACAGTCAGCGCCATCTGCATCGCTTTGCGCTCCTGGGGCCGCGCGCGCTGGCGCAGGAGATCGGGCGCGCGCAGCAGACCATCGCGGCGGCGACCGGCGAAGTCGCGCAGTTCTTTCGCGCGCCCGCGGGCCTGCGCAACCCGTTCCTCGAGCCGGTGCTGGCGCGCGCCAATCTGCGCCTCGTGAGCTGGACCCGGCGCGGCTTTGACACCGTGAGCGGCAACGCCGCGCGCGTGCTCGGCAAGCTCACACGTCATCTCCAGGACCGCGACATCCTGTTGCTGCACGACGGACACGCGGCGCGCACCGCCGCCGGCGGCGCGGTGATCCTGGAGGTACTGCCGCCGCTCCTGGCGGCGGTGGCCGCCGCGCGCCTCACTCCCATCACGCTGCGCGCGGCCGCGGATCGTGCCGGGCAACGCTCGTGACGTAGACTACCGCCACATGGATGCGCTCGCGCTCACGAGCTTCACGGCCACCAGCTGCATCGGCCGCGGTGTTGGCGCCACGCTCGCCACGCTGCGCGGGCAGCGCACCGGCCTTGCCCGGTGCGCGTTCGAGACGGTCACCCTGGACACCTGCGTGGGCGAGGTTGCGGGCGTCGATGACGCGCCGCTCCCGGCGACGCTGCGTGAGTTCGAGTGCCGCAACAATCGCCTGGCGCTGCTCGGCCTCGGCGAGGACGGCTTTGCCGAGGCCGTGAAGCGCGCTGCCTCGCGCCACGGGCGCGAGCGCGTCGGGGTGTTTCTCGGCACCAGCACCTCGGGCATCCTCGAGACCGAGCTCGCCTACCGGCGGCGCGACCCGGTGAGCGGTACGCTGCCGGCGCACTTTCGCTACCGCGGCGCGCACAACTCGTTTTCGCTCGCGGCGTTCGCGCAGCAGGCCCTGCAGCTGTCAGGCCCGGCCGTGGTGATCTCGTGCGCGTGCTCCTCGAGCGCCAAGGTGTTCGCCTCGGCGCGGCGCGCCATCGAGGCGGGGCTGATCGATGCCGCGCTCGTCGGCGGGGTCGACTCGCTGTGCCTCACCACGCTCTATGGCTTTCACTCCCTGCAGCTGGTGTCGCGCACGCCCTGCCGGCCCTTCGATGTCGCGCGCGACGGCATTTCCATCGGCGAGGCGGCCGCGTTCGCGCTGCTCGAGCGCCCCGGGGCGAGCCTGGATGCGAATGCGGTGCTGCTGCTCGGGGTCGGCGAATCGAGCGACGCGTACCACATGTCGGCCCCGCATCCGCAAGGCCGTGGCGCCCGCGCCGCCATGCTGCAGGCGCTTGAGGCCGCCGCACTCTCCCCGGGTGACATCGAATACATCAACTTTCATGGTACCGGCACGCCGAGCAACGACGAAGCCGAAGCCCGCGCCGTGACGGACGTGCTCGGCCAGGTTCCCGGCAGCTCGACCAAGGGCGCAACCGGTCACACGCTCGGCGCCGCCGGTGCGCTCGAGGCGGTGATCTGTGCGCTGGCGCTGCAGCAGGGGGTGATGCCCGCCGGCGTCAACACCACCGAGGTCGATCCGGCGCTCCCGGTGCACTACCTGCGCGCTAACCGCGCCGCGCGCCTGTCGCGCGTCATGAGCAACTCCTTCGGCTTCGGCGGCTCCAACTGCAGCCTGATCTTCGGCCGGGCCGGGTGAGCGCGGTGGCGGCGCTCGCGGGGTACGTGGACGGCATCGGGCTCCTCGGACCGGGCATCGGCGACTGGACGGCCGGGGCACGCCTGCTCGCCGGCGAGGCGCCCTGGGTGCGCGCATCGACGGTACTGCCCGCGCCCGAGTGCCTGCCAAGCGCCGAGCGCCGGCGCACCGGCACCGTCGTGCGGCTTGCGCTGGCGGTCGGGCTGGAAGCGACCGCACGCGCCGGCGCCGACCCGGCGGCGCTGGCGGCGGTGTTCGCCTCCTCCGGCGGCGACGGTCAGAACTGTCACGAGATCTGCCAGGTGCTGGCTTCGGCAGAGCGGCACCTGTCGCCCACCCGCTTCCATAACTCCGTGCACAACGCTGCCGCCGGCTACTGGGGAATTGCGACCGGCGCCACTGCCGCCTCCAATGCGCTGTGCGCCTATGATGCGAGCTTTGGCGCGGGACTGCTGGAGGCCCTGACTCAGGTGGCTGTTGAAAGAACCTCCGTACTGCTCATCGCCTACGACGCGAGTTACCCCGAACCCCTGCACCTCCACCGGCCCATTCCGGACGCGTTCGGTGTGGCCCTGGTGCTGGCGCCGGCGGCGAGCGCGGCGTCGCAGGCGCGACTCGCCGCCTCGCTCACCGATGCCCCGGCGGATGGCATGGCCGAGGCGGCGCTCGACGGCTTACGCCTGTCGATTCCCGCCGCCCGCAGCCTGCCGCTGCTCGCGCACCTGGCGCGGCGCACCAGCGGGTCCGTGGTCCTCGACTACCTCGACGGCAGGCGCCTGGCCGTGGACGTGAGCGCATGCCGCTAGACCGCCAGTGGATCGAGCAGCACATCCCGCACAAGGGCCGCATGTGCCTGCTCGATGAGGTGTTGTCCTGGGACGCCACGCGCATTCGCTGCCGCAGCGCGACGCACCGCAGCGCCGACAATCCGCTGCGCCTGCACGGGCGCCTGGGCGCCGCCTGCGGCATCGAGTACGCCGCGCAGGCCATGGCGGTGCATGGCGCACTGGTGGCCGCCAGCGCGCCACTCGCCAGCGCGGTTTCCACCAGTGTCCGCGGCAGCATCGGCTCGACCGTCGGCTACCTGGCGAGCGTGCGCAACGTTTCGCTGCACGTTGCGCGCCTCGACGATCTGGAGGCGGACCTCATCGCCGCCGCCGAGCGGGTCACCGGCGATGGACACACCGTGCTCTATGAGTTCTCGGTGTGGAGCGCGCAGCAGCCGCTCGTGAGCGGGCGCGCCAGCGTCGTGTTCACCGGCACCCACGCATGAGCGGCGCTCCGCGACGCGCCCTGGTGACCGGGGGCAGCGGTGGCATCGGTGGTGCGCTGTGCCGCCGCCTGGCGCGTGACGGTCACCATGTGTACGTGCATTCGCATCGCGGCGTGGCGGTTGCCGAGGCGCTGGTGCGGGACATTGTCGCGACCGGCGGTCACGCCACCGCCATCAACTTCGACGTGACCGATAGCGCCGCGACGCGGGTGGCGCTGGAAGCGGTGCTGGAGGCGGGTCCCATCCAGATCCTGGTCAACAACGCCGGCGTGCACGATGACGCGGTGCTGCCGGGCATGAGCTCCGAGCAGTGGCATCGGGTGATCGATGTGTCGGTCAACGGTTTCTTCAACGCCACGCAGCCGCTGCTCCTGCCGATGATCCGCACCCGTTGGGGCCGGATCGTGAACGTGTCATCCATCGCCGCGCTGATCGGCAACAAGGGCCAGGTCAACTACGCCGCCGCCAAGGGTGCCCTCAACTCGGCCACCAAAGCGCTCGCGCTCGAAGTCGCGACCCGCGGCGTCACGGTGAACGCCGTCGCTCCCGGCATCGTCGAGACCCCGATGACGGCCGGGCGCTTCGACGCGAAAGCCATCGAGCGGCTGGTGCCCATGAACCGCCTGGGCGCCCCCGAGGAGATCGCCGCCGTCGTGTCGTTTCTGGTCTCCGAGGATGCTTCCTACCTGACCGCACAGGTCATCTCGGTGAGCGGCGGCATGGCGTAGACTGCACGTCCCCTGCAGGAGAGCCCGTCATGCTCATCAGGCCCCGCATGGCTCTGGCGGCCGCCACGACCTTGGGTCTGTGTGCGCTCCTCGCGCCCGCGCGCCCGGTCAGCGCCCAGGAACCTTCCGCGCAAGGCGCATCCGCCGCCCAGCTGATCGAGAAGCTCGGCTTGCACGTCGCTCCACAGCCGGTACGCGAGCGCCCCGGCTGGCGGCCGCCGCGAATCGTCCTGGTCAACGAGCAGCAGCATGATCTGCTGCCGGTGCTTCAGCAGGTGGCCCCGCGCGCGAAGTTCATCGACATCTCCGCCGCCACGCCGCGCGAGATTGCCGCCGCCGATGCCACGATCGGCGTGTGCTCGGCCGAGGTGCTGGCGCAGGCGAAGCAGCTGCAGTGGATCCAGTGGCCGGCCGCCGGCGTCGAACGCTGCGTGCAGCAACCCCTGATGCGCGAGCGTCATCTTCTGCTGACCAACCTGCAGCGCACCATGGGCCCCAGCATGGCCGAGCACGTGCTGGGGATGATGCTGCTGTTGAGTCGCCACCTCGACTACTTCCTGAAGGAGCAGCAACAGGCTCACTGGGCGCAAGACAAGACACCGCACCTGGCGGATCTGGAGGGCAAGACCGTGCTGGTGGTGGGCCTCGGCGGCATCGGCACCGAAGTCGCCCGGCGCGCCCACGGGTTCGGCATGCGCGTGATCGCCACCCGCGCCAGCGGGCGCACGGGGCCTGACTACGTAAGCTACGTCGGACTGCCCGATGAGCTGCTCAAGCTGGCGAAGGATGCCGACTTCGTGGTCAATTGCGCGCCGCTCACGCCCGAAACGACCGGTATTTTCAACCGCGAGTTCTTCGCGGACATGAAGCCCGGCGCTTACTTCGTGAGCGTGGGACGCGGGCGCAGCACCGTGACCGCGGATCTGATCGCCGCACTCAACAGCGGCAAGCTCGCGGGCGCCGGACTCGATGTCGTGGATCCCGAGCCCCTGCCCTCCGACAGTGCGCTGTGGCGCCTGCCGAACCTCATCATTACCCCGCACGTGTCGGCCGATACGCCGCTGGCGGACGAGCAGCGCACCGCGTTGCTGCGCGAGAACCTGCGGCGCTATGTCGCGGGCGAGCCGATGCTGTCGGTGGTGGATGTCGGGCGCGGATACTGAGGCCCGGCGCGGCAGGCCCTGGCATCAGGAACCGCGTTCCTTCAGCCAGGCGATAATGCGCTGCGGGATCTCGTGCGCGCCCTTGCGGCTCACATACATGCCGATGTGCCCGGTGTCGATGCCACAGCCGGTGTAATCGGCGCTGCCGAGGTAGCGCTGCATGGCCGCCGAGGCATCCGGCGGGACGATGTGATCCCCGAGCGCGTAGAGATTGAGCACCGGCTGGCGGATCTCGCCCAGGTCCACGCTGCGGCCACCGATCCGCAGCGTCCCGCGGGCCAGGCGGTTCTCCTGGTAGAACCACCTGACGAACTGCGCCAGCGCAACCGCGGCCTGCGGCGGGCTGTCGAAAATCCATCTCTCCATGCGCACGAAGTCCTCCACCGCGCGCTGATCGCCGTTGCCGGCGAGCAGCCGCACGTACTTGTGCTGTGTCAACCGAAACGGCATGAGCGAGAGGAACAGTGCGTTGAGCACCTCGCCCGGCACGTTGCCGCTGCGCATGAGGAGCCCGGTGTCGAGCCCGCGCACCCACCTCGAGAGCAGATTGTCGGGCGTGTGAAAGTCGACCGGGGTGGTCAGGGTCACGAGATTCGCCACCTGTTTGGGGTGCAGCGCCGTGTAGCACAGGCTCAGGACGCCTCCCTGGCAGACCCCGAGCAGATCGAGGGCGCCGCCGGCGTGGTTGTCGAGGATGTTGCGCACGCAGCCACCGAGATGCCGTTCGATGTAGTCCTCGAGATCGACGCAGCGGTCGGCATCGTCCGGATCGCCCCAGTCGATCAGATACACCGACAAGCCCGCCCCCAGCAGCCGGCGCACCAGCGAACGATCCGGCTGCAGGTCGAGAACGTAGGGGCGGTTGACGAGCGCAAAGCAGATGAGCACGGGCCTGGCGCGGGCGCGCGGCGGCGCCTCGGCGAGCGGCAGATACTGATACAGAGTCGTCTTGCCGCAGCTCCACACGGCGCGCTTCGCCGAGCAGCCGACCGTGACGCCCTGCGCCTCGCGCAGCCGCGCCAGCGTGTTGGCGATCCGCAGCGTGAGTTCCGGAAAGAGCGCCTCGGCGCCGGTGGCGAACGGCCTCAAGCGCGCGGCTTCCGCCTGCGGGCGCGACGCTTGTCGCCCGCCGGCCGCGCCGCGGGCCGCTTCCCGCGCGCTGCCTTGGCGCGCGGCGCATCGGTGAGCTCGGCCAACTGCCGGCGCAGATCCTTCAGCTGAGCGTAGAGCGCGTCCACTTCGTTGCGGGTCGGCAGCCCGAACGCGCGCACCAGCGTCTCGGCGTGCCGGCGCTGCTCCACCAGCAGCGCTGCCGAGGTGTTCGCGAGCTCCGCCTGCAGATGACTGAAGTCATCCTTGCGCACCGTCGCGGCGTAGCTTTCCTCGGCGCAATTCACCCACAGCTCGTAGAGCTTCATGGCGTTGTCGAGTGTCGGCGCGCCGCCTGCCGCCGTGCCCAGGCGCGCGATGAAGCGCCGCGCGGCGCTGCTGGCGATCTCGCTCCAGTGCCCCGCGAGTTGCCCCTGCAGCTGCGCGAGCCGCGCGACCAGATCCCAGGTGCGCTGCGCGTCCTGTTGGGGGGCGGCCCCCGCGCCCAGCGGCAACGGGCCGAAAGACGGCGCTGCACCGAATCCCCTGGCAAAACCGGGCGAGGCGGGGTTGGCGGCGGCGAACCAGGGACCGGCTGACTGTGAGGTCTTCAGCCACTGCTCGAACTGCCCGGCGAGCGGACCGGCCAGTGAGGACCAGTCCCCGCCCGCGCCCGCCACACCCGCGCTGGGCATGCCAAAGCTCTTCAGGAGCTCGAAGAAGCGCTCGGCGGCGTTGGCAAAGGCCGCGTCGGGCTTGAAGGCGCCACTTGTGAAGGGTGTTTCCATGTTGTATGCGCTGCCGAAAACCGGCTCGGGAGGACCGTGAGGCCGTCAGGTCACAGGTGGTGGGGACGGGTAAAAAGCCTCTCTTTTACCAGGGCGGTCCGGCGCGAGCACCGTGAAGATCATCATTGTGCGCTGCATACACCGGGGCTACCATTCCACCCGTCGAAAATGCCGCGCCGGGGGGCTTGCGCCTGTGTGGCCGGCTGGAACACCGCTAAACATGGCCGAAGAACGCCTGATACGCAAATACGCCAACCGGCGCTTGTACGACGCGCAGGACAGCCGCCACGTCACGCTCGATGACCTGCGCAAGCTGATCGCGGGCGGCGAGCGGATCAAGGTCGTGGATGACCGCAGCGGGGATGACATCACGCGCAGCATCCTGCTGCAGATCATCGCCAACCAGGAGCAGTTCGGGACCCCGGTGCTGAGCGTGCAGTTGCTGGAGGCCATCATTCGCTTCTACGGCAATCCGATACAGCAGATGCTGACGTCGTACCTGGAGCAGAGCATCGGCGGGCTGCTGCGCCAACAGAACCTCATGCAGGCCGAGATGGCCAAGGCGCTCGAAACACCGATGGCGCCGGTCGCGGAGATGGCGCGCCAGAACATGGAAATGTGGGCCAAGATGCAGGCATCGATGCTATCGGCCTTTTCGCCGACAGCGCCGCCCGCCGGCCCGGCCGCCTCATCCAAACCTGATTCGGGCAAGCGTCGCGGCTGAAGCGCATAGCGCGCACGACTACCTGAAGCCTCGCTTCCCCTCTCTTATCCCAAGACCGCAGGAGTGATCAGCCCGTGGATGTTCGCGGCAAAACCATTCTGGTGACCGGCGCCGGGCGCGGCATCGGCCGCTCCCTCGCCCTGCACTTCGCCCGCAAGGGCGCCAATCTTGCCCTGCTGGACACCAATGGCGACGACGTGGCTGACAGCTGCGTGCGCTGTACGCATCAACAATGCCGGCATCGTACGTGATGCGCTGCTCGTCAAGGTGAAGGACGGTCAGCCGCCAAGGCGGGCGTCGCAGCCATGACGGTGGTGTGGGCCAAGGAGCTGGCGCGCTACGGCATCCGCGTCGGGGCGGTCGCCCCGGGCTTCATTCGCACGCCCATGGTCGCGGGCATGAAGCCCGAGGCGCTCGCGAAAATCACCTCACCCATACCGCTCGGGCGCCTGGGAGAACCGGAGGAGATCGCGCATGCGGTCGGCTTCATATTCGAGAACGACCTGTTCACGGGGCGCTGCGTCGAGGTCGACGCCGGCCTGCGCATGTGATCATGCTCCTGTGCAACGCAAAACTTCTGCCTCGTTCGTTCCATCATATTGATCGGACTTTTTCCATGTAATTAGCTTTAATATCAATATATTAACTGACTTGTAAGGCATCTGGACTCCGGGTCATTATGTTTCTCTTGCAGTGCATACAAAGTCGTGTAAAATACGCATCAGTGAACACACCCCTGCACCGGAGAACCACCATGATCGACCGCACTTTCGACCCGAACACCATGATTGCCGCCGCCCGTGAAGCGTTCGCGCCCGTTCTCAAGGCGCAGCAGGAAGGCTTCAAGAACATCGAGCGCCTGGCGCGGCTGCAGTACGCCGTCGCCGGCGATGTCCTCGAGAACGGCCTCGCGCGTGTGAACGCGGCGTTCTCCTCGACCAACGCCACCGAGCTGCTCAGCAAGCACACCGAGCTCACCACTGAGTTCGTGGACAAGCTGCGTGCGCGCGCCGAGGAGTTCGCGACCGTCACGTCCGAGATCCAGAGCCGGTTCACCCAGCTGGGCACCGAAATCGCTGCGAAGGCAGTGCCCGCAAGGAAAGCGGCCTGATATCTTGGCGGTATCCCACACCCGGGAGCTGAACGCTCCCGGGTGTGACTCTTGAGGAGACCGCCTTGGCCGTTCATTCGAAGAAGAAAGCCCGGACGCGCAGACGCCGGGCCGCGCCTAAGGCGGCAGCGCCTAAGGCGCGCACCACCGCGGGTGCACCCGAGCCGCCCGCTGCTGCCGCTGCTCCAAAGGCGGCCCTCAAAGCGCAGATCGAGCGCCACCTGCGCGCTCAGCTCGCCGCCCTCACCGGAGGGCTCGCTCCGGATGACTACCTCAACGCCTGGTGGGAGTGGTATCTCAAGCTCGCCACTCAGCCCCCGCGCCAGGCGCAGCTGGCGCGCAGCGCCTACGAGAAAATCCTCGACAGCTGGCAGTTCATGGCGCGCGCCGCCGGTGGCGCGCCGCTCGCCCCCGGGCATGAAGAGCTGGGGTTCAGCGATACCGCCTGGAACGTCTGGCCCTTCAACGCCTACGCACGCACCTACGCCAACTGGGCTTCCTGGTGGCAACAGGCCCTGCAGCCGCCGGCAGCGGCGGCCGACGCCGAGCAGTCGCGCCTGAGTTTCGCCGGGCGGCTGCTGCTCGAAGCCGCCTCGCCTGCGAATTTCCTGCAAACCAATCCCGAGCTGCTCAACAAGACCGCCGCGGAATCCGGCCAGAATCTCATCCGCGGACTGAAGAACTGGCTCGAGGACGCGCAGCGCGCGGTGCGCGGCGGGCGCGCGGCCGGGACCGAGCAGTTTGAAGTAGGCAAAGAAGTGGCGGTGACACCCGGCAAGGTGGTGTTCCGCAACCGGCTCATCGAGTTGCTGCAGTACGCGCCGCAGACCCCGGCGGTGTATGCCGAGCCGATCCTGATCACGCCGGCGTGGATCATGAAGTACTACATCCTCGACCTGTCGCCGCGCAATTCCCTGGTGCGCTACCTGGTCGAGAAGGGTCACACGGTATTCATGATCTCCTGGAAAAACCCGAGTGCCGCGGACCGCGAGCTGGGCCTGGACGACTATCTGCAGCTCGGTTTCCTCGATGCGCTGGCAGAAGTGCGGCGCCTCATCCCGCAGCGCAAGGTGCACGCGATCGGCTATTGCATCGGCGGCACGCTGCTGGCGATCGCCGCCGCGGCGCTCGCCCGGGCGGGCGACGCGCCCTTCGCCTCGATCAGCCTGCTCGCTGCCCAGACTGACTTCAGCGAGCCCGGAGAGCTGTCGGTGTTCATCACGCCGAGCCAGATCGCCATGCTCGAGGCCATGATGGCCAAGTCAGGCGTGCTCGAGAGCGAGCGCATGGGCGCGGCGTTCGGCCTGCTGCGCTCGCGCGACCTGCTGTGGACGCCGGCGGTCAACCAGTACATGCGTGGCGAGCGCCCCAAGCTCAACGACCTCATGGCGTGGAACGCCGATGGCACGCGCATGCCCTGGCGCATGCACAGCGAGTATCTGGAGCGGCTGTACCTCAAGAACGAGCTGGCGCGCGGGGAGTTCACCGTCAAGGGCGAGCGGATCGATCTGTCGGCGCTGCGTGCGCCCATGTTCGTGGTCGGCACCGAAACCGACCATGTGGCTCCATGGCGCTCGGTGTACAAGGTGCGCGATCTGACGCGCAGCTCCGATTACACCTTTCTGCTGACGAGCGGCGGCCACAACGCCGGCATCGTGAGCGGACCGGTGCATCCGCGGCGCCGGCACCGCATGCTCACCTGGTCCAACGCCACCGCTACGCTGTCACCGGATGAGTGGCTGAAGAGCGCGCCGCTCCTGGAGGGCTCCTGGTGGCCCGCCTGGCAGCGTTGGCTGGCCGAGCGTTCGACACCGAAGCGACAACCCGCCCGCGCGCTGCCCGCCGCTGCCGGGGCTGCGCGCAGTGCGCTTGAGGATGCGCCTGGACGTTACGTGCGCGAATGAGCGCACGCCAGGCGCGATGATGGGCGCTCGCGTGTTGCCGGTATACTTCACGGGTTGATGGTTGAGGAGTTTGCCATGAGCTGCTGCGATGAAGCCACGGCGCACGTGCCTGAGACCGACCTGACGCGACGCCAGTTGCTCAAGAGTGCCGCGGCGATCGCAAGCGTCATCCCGGTGGCACGACTCGCCGAAGGGCAGGAACCGGGAAAGCAGCTCAAGCTTGCCTATTGCAGCCAACTTCTCTGCGGCGTGCCTTATGAAGTCGCCCGCTCGGCGGGGACCTTCAAGCATCACGGGCTCGACGTGCAACTGGTCTACATGCGCGGGGGCAACGCGGCGATTCAGGCGCTGGTCGGGGGTGCGGTCGACTACGCTGCCACCTCGCTGGACGTTGCCATCCAAGCCTATGTCAATGTCGGAGCGGTCATCCGCCGCTTTGCGGTCACCGGACGCCTGCCACTGTTCGCCGTCGTGACCTCTCCCAGGACGGCGAGCCAGATTCGATCGTTCCGGGATCTGGAGGGAAGAACAGTCGGCATCACTGCGCTGGGCACCGCCGATCATGCCTTGATGCTCTACCTGCTCAAGCAGGCGGGCGCCGATGCGGGCAAAGTCCAGTTCGCGACCATGGGCGTCAATCTGCTCGAAGCGTTGCGCCAGAACCAGATCGATGCCGGCCTCGTGCAGGAACCGGCTCTGACACTGCTGAGGCGCTCGGGTGCGCGTGTGCTCATGAACGCCATGGATCTCAAAGATGCCGGGCAATATCTCGGGGGTCCCTATGAATTCATGGGCGTCGCGGTACGCGCTAGGGAAATCGAGCAGCGCAGGCCGGAGATGGTTGCGCTGAGCCAGGCACTGGCAGACGCACTCAAGGTGCTGCGCGGAATGACTGGCGCGCAATTGAGCGCGGCTCTGCCCAGAGAAATGACCACCGGGCTCGATCTGAAGGAGCTCGGCGATATCCTCGCGCGCGCCCGCGAGTCGCTCTACCCTGAGACAGTGAGTATCGACCTCGCCGCGGCCAAGCGGGTCGAGCAGACGCTAATCGTCGGTGGCCTGATCAAAGCTGGCACCAACATATCGGGCCTGCACGACACCACGATTGCGGGGGGCTGAAAGCTGCGCGTCCGGGATCTTACGATTTCGTACGGTGCTGAGCCCATCCTCGAGCGAGTGAGTCTCGGCGTCGACGATGGTCGTTTCGTGAGCCTCGTCGGGCCTTCGGGCTCGGGCAAATCAAGCCTGTTGCGCGCGGTAATCGGGTTGCAGAAGCCGTTGTCAGGCACGATTGAGACGGACCTCGCGCGCTCGCAGATCGGCATCCTGTTCCAGGACGATGCACTGCTGCCGTGGAAGACGGCGCGCGACAATGTCGCGCTCGGTCTCACATTCAACGGCATGGAGAGCAGCAAAGCGCTCGGCGAGGCGGATGCATGGCTCGAGCGCCTGGGTCTTGCGGGTCTCGGCGAACGCTTTCCACGTCACCTGAGCGGAGGCCAACGCAAGCGCGTGGCGCTTGCGCAGGTCCTCGCCATGAAACCCAAGCTCATCTTGATGGATGAGCCGTTCGCCTCCCTCGATGCCATCGTGCGCGCTCGAGTGGTGAGGGACGTCGTCGCATTGGTCGAGCGCGAGGGGATCAGCGTTCTGCTCGTCACCCATGATCTCGAAGAGGCGCTGAGCCTCTCCGACGAAGTCAACCTGCTGTCACGGGGTCCGCGGGCGCACATCACTCAGCATTATCAAGTCACGATTCCGCGGCCACGCGATCCCGTGCACTCACGCACGCACCCAACGTTCGCACCCCTTTACGAGCGGCTGTGGGCGGACCTCTCGCGGGAAGTGGATCAAGCCGTGGAGGGGGCATGATGGTTCTCGATCCACGCCATGCCTGGATACGCCGGCTGGTCACATTCACGCTCCTGCTGGCGATCTGGGAGGCGGCCGGGCGTGCCAACCTGCTCAATCCGATGTATGCGCCGAGCCCGAGCAGGATTGGCGGGGCGCTCGTTGAGCTGTTCTCCGATGGCCGTATCTGGCCCCACCTGCAGGCAACCTTCACTGCGGCGCTCAGCGGCCTCGCGCTAGGCATTGTCGTCGGCGTTCTGCTCGGTGTCGTCGCCGCGCTCGTGCCCCTCATCGAGGAGTTGCTCGAGCCACTGATGACGCTGCTCAACGCCATTCCGCGCGTCATCCTCGCGCCGCTTTTCGTGATCTGGCTTGGCATCGGGTTGGCCTCCAAGGTGGCGCTGTCCCTCATTCTGGTCGCAGTCTTGATGTTCTTCACCGTCTATACCGGCATCCGCCAGGTGGATCGCAGGCTGGTCGAGCGTATCGTCACACTCGGTGGCGATCGCTGGTCGCTGGTGCGACACGTCTACCTGCCATCGGTTGCGGCCTGGGTGCTCGGCAATCTGAAAATCGCGGTGGGTTTCGCCTTCACCGGCACGTGCGTGGGAGAGTTCGTGGCGGCGACCCACGGGCTCGGCTATCTGCTGTCGTTTGCGCAGAGCACCTACAACGCCGCTCTCATGTTCGCGCTGATATTTCTGATCCTCGTAGTCGTCCTGCTGATCTTTGCGCTTGCGGGGCGGCTGGAGAGGCATCTGCTGCGCTGGAACTGAGCGCCGGCACGCGATTAGGTCGTCCCTGCTACGCCTGCGACCCACTCGTCAACCAGCTGCTCGAGAAGGGTCAGCGGCACGCCTCCGTTTTCGAGAACCACGGCGTGGAAGTCCTTGAGATTGAATTTGGGTCCCAGCGCCGCCTTTGCCTTCTCCCGTATTTCCAGGATCTTGAGCTCGCCGACCTTGTAGGCACACGCCTGACCGGGCAGCGCCATGTAACGCTCAACTTCCGAAGTCACATCGGCCTGGGCCATGCCGGTGGTGCTGACCATGTAGTCGATCGCCTGTTCGCGTGACCAACCCTTTGCGTGAAGGCCGGTGTCGACCACCAGCCGGGCTGCTCGCAGCAGCTCATCCTGGAGGCGCCCGAGGTCACCCCACGGGTCATCCTTGTACATGCCGATCTCGGCTGCGAAATGTTCGGCATACAGGGCCCAGCCCTCCGCATACGCCGTGTAAAGAGTCTGCTGGCGGATCAGCGGCAGGCCCTTCAGTCCCAGGGCGATAGAAATCTGGAAATGATGTCCGGGAATACCTTCGTGGTAGGCAAGCGTCTTCATGCCCCATGTTGGGGTTTCGTTCAGATCTCTCAGGTTCGCGAAAAAGGTTCCGGGGCGCGAGCCGTCCATCGCGGCCTGCTGATAGTAGCCCCCAGAGGAGCCCTTTTCTTCGGAGGCAGGAACACGCTCGACGGTAAGGCGCGTCGCTGGCAGCGAGCGGAAATATTCAGGCATGCGCGCATTAACCTCGTCCAGGATCTGCTGATAGCGAGCGAGCGCCTGCTTGCGGCCGTCGTCGTTGTTCGGGAGAAGAAAGCGCGGATCCCTGCCAAGTGCTGCCATGCGGCCACCCACGCTGCCGGCTGCGAGCCCCTGTGCCTTCAACAGCGTGTCCATCTCCTGGACGATGCGTACCACTTCCGACAGACCGAGCGCATGGACTCTCTGCGGCGAATAATCGGTCGTCGTCATTTTCTTCAGCATTGCCGCGTAGTAGGCGCCGCCCTCTGGCAGCCGAGCGACCCCGGCACCCTGCGTCGCGGCCAGCGGTTTCACGGCCTCGAGAGCCGCGCTCATGCGGCTATACGCGGGATAGACGTGCGTCCTGAGCGCCTCCGCGGCCTGTTGCTCGAGTTCCTTCTTGCGGGCGCCCTCGAGCGTCTTGACTCTGTTCATCCGCGCGACAAACGTCGTAACCAGCGCATTCTCTTCGGCCTTTGCCGCGACCGTATCGTGAATGACGATCAGTGAGCGCTCGAGAAGCGACGCCGGCAACACCACGCCAGCCTTCGCCTGCCGCTGCATCTCGGCGGTGACGCTGTCGAGTTTGTCGCCCATGGCCTGCAGGCGCTTGACGTAGTTGCGCGCGGTCTTGTCGTTGGTCACGACGTGGGTGGTCTGCATGAAGCTCGGTAACTCAACCTGCATGCCAAACATGGGACTGATCGGGTACAGCCCATTGGGCGGCAGCCAGTCGAATCGCTTGAACGACAGCGTCGTCTCATTCAGATCGACCACTATGTCGTAGGTAATCTGGTCCTGGCGATTGAGTCCGGCGCGATCGAACTCTCGCACTTCCCTGAGGAATGCCGCTGCCTGCGCGTAGTCTCGGTCGCGCTTGCTGACGTCGTACGGTGCCAGTTTGCCCGAGTAGGTGTCGAAGATTGTGCCGTCCGCGATTCCGACTTCGGTGAACACTTCGGGATTCTGGAACAGGAACTCCAGGGCCTGCCGGTTCGCGAGCATGTTGATGGTAAACGGCTTGCCCCAGACAATGCGGTAACCTGAGTAGCCGACTACTGCGAGGAGTAGCAGCGCGATCCAGCCGGTGATGCGCCACGGGTTCTTCATTGGGCCAGCTCCATCGTGGTTGGCGGCTATCTCTGTTCCGCGTAGATCTTCACCAGACGGTAAAGGAAATCGCGACACTCCAGCAGCGACTTCACGCCGACGTACTCGTTGAGGCCATGGATGTGGCCGAAATCCGGGCCCAGGAATAGCGGCTCGATGCCGTAGGTCGGGATGCCGGCCGCGTTCAGGAATTGGCCATCGGTCGCGCCCGGCTGCAGAATCGGCAGCACCGGCACACCTGGCCAGAACTGGGCCGCGAGCTTCTCCACCGGCGCCAGGATTTCGCGCGTGAGTGGCGGGGGCGGGGAACTCGGCCCTCGCGTCTCGAGCGTCGTTACCTTGACCGCCGGGTCGGCCACCAGCTCTTCGAGCTGCGCACGCACCGCCTCTTGCGTGACGCCAGGAAAGATGCGGCAGTTGATGTTCGCCCTCGCCCGCTGCGGCAAGGCGTTGGTCGCGTGTCCGGCCTCCAGCATGGTTGCAACGCAGGTGGTGCGCAACGTCGCGTTCCAACCCGGATCTTTCGCCGCCACCAGCGCGATGGCCTGCTCATCGGCCGGATCATGCACCAAGGCCTGCATGGCGTTGGCGATGGCGGCTTCGCCCTTGGCCGCCTGTATCTTCGCCATGCCAGTGAAGTACGCACGGTTGCCGTCGGTGAACTGCGGCGGGAAGGTGTAGGCCTCGATCTTCTTCAGGGCGCCCGCCAGTCGATAGATGGCGTTGTCTTTCACCGGCAGCGAGCTGTGCCCTCCGGAATTGGTGACCTCGAGGCGGTAGTTCTGGGAGGTCTTCTCGCCCGCCTGGACTTCCAGGGCAACCCGGTGCCCCTCGGCGTCGAGCTCTCCCCGCGCTCCCTCGTTGATCGCAAACACCGCGTCGATGAGGTCGCGCCGGTTTTGGGTGAGCCATTGGGCCCCGTTCAGGGCGCCAGTGGTCTCTTCACCGCAGGTGAGCGCGAGTTTCAGTGTGCGCCGCGGCCGGTAATTCTCTTCACGCAAGCGCACCAGCGTGTCGACCCAGATCGCACCTTCGGCCTTGTCGTCCACGGCCCCGCGCGCGTAGAAATTGCCGTTCTCCTCCACGAGCGTGAACGGTTCGCGCGTCCAGTCTTCCCGCTTCGCCTCGACCACATCAAGGTGCGCCAGCAGCAGAACCGCCTTGAGCTTTGCGTTGCGCCCTGGATAAACCGCCACCAATCCGCCCTCCCGCGGATGTCCGGGCGCGGTAAACAAATGCAGCTCCTCGTCGGTGAACCCGGCAGCCTTGAGGCGCGCCGCCATGCGCTCGGCGGCCAGCGTGCAGCTGCCGGCGGACAGACTGGTGTTCGTCTCGACCAACTCCTTGTACAGCTCGCGGAAGCGCTGCTCTGCGGACGGCGTCTGCGGGCGTGCGGGCGCGGCTGCGATGAACAGCAGAGTCGCGGCGGCGGCAGGTAGCGCCTTATTCATGGATGTCTCCCCGGTTGCCGCCGCAATTAGACGTGCGCCCGGCGGGCAGGCGCAAGTGGTGTTGCGGTGTGCAAGCGACGCTTTGCGAATACCCCGCGGGCAGGCATCATGTGGGCCGCTCCAAAACGGCCCGCAGCCAGGGGGCCACTCTAAAACGGGGAGTGTCTGCATGCGTCCCATGGCTTGCCTCGGCGCCATCGCCTTATGCCTCGCACGCCTGTGCATCGCGCAGGATTCAACCGCGACGCCAGCCGCGAACCTGTCGACACACACGGTTATCGTCCGAGCCCGATCGCTCATAGACGGCACGAGCGCACGGCCGCTGCCAAACCCGGAAATAGTGATCCGCGGGAACCGTATCGTCGAGGTCTACGTGGCGGGGACGCATCCGCCGCCGTCAGGGGCGCAAGTGATCGACCTGGGCGCGGCCACCGTTCTTCCGGGTCTCATCGATTGTCACACTCATATCTTTCTACAGGGCGAGGTGCCTGCAGCCGGCGGCTACGATGTGCAATTGCTGAAGTTCCCTGCGTCCTACCGCGTGGCGCGCGCGATCGTGGCAGCGCGGCGTGCGCTGGAACAGGGGTTCACGACGATTCGCGACGTCGAGACCGAGGGGGCGGGATATGGCGACGTCGGAATCAAACAGGCGATCAACGAGGGCTACATTCCGGGCCCGCGAATGTTCGTATCGACCCGCTCGATCTCGACGACCGGCGGCTACGTGCTGGAAGGGTATGCGCCCGAACTCGTGGTGCCGAAAGGAGCGCAGCTGATCGATGGCCCCATCGAGGCGCGCAAGGCCGCACGCGAGCAGCTGGAGCACGGCGCGGACTGGATCAAGGTGTACATGACGCACCGGTCCTGGGTCGATGAGCAGGGGGCGCTCGTTTCGCAACCCACCCTCACGGTCGAGGAGCTTAAGGCGATCGTGGACGAGGCGCACGGATGGCGCCGCAAGGTCGCCTGCCATGCCTACAACGGCCCGGGCCTGCAGCGAGCTCTGGATGGCGGTTGTGACTCCATTGAGCATGGTCTCGAGCTCGGCGACGCGCAGATCGCGCAGATGATCAAACAGGGCACGTGGTACGTACCCACGCTGGCTGTCTATTACTACGATCACGATCCGGCGGACACACCGACTGGAATGCGCGACCGCAAGCGCGTCGCCGTCCATGGCGTCTCGTTTCAGAAGGCGTTGCGGGCCGGCGTCAGGATTGCTTTCGGGACCGACGCCGGCGGCTTCGTGTGGTCCGATCCGATCGCCCAGGAATTTGCCCGCGAGGTTGAGTTCGGGATGACACCGATGCAGGCGATTCAGTCCGCCACCTCGCGGGCCGCAGAGCTCCTCGGCAAGCGCGCCGAGCTGGGGGTGGTTGCACCCGGAGCGTACGCGGACCTGATCGCAGTGGCGAGCGATCCGCTCGAGGATGTCAATGTACTGAAGAACGTGGGATTCGTGATGAAGGACGGGGTGGTGTTCAGGTCGACACTGAGTTCTGCGGGGAAATGAACGCGCTTAACACTGGTCCAACGGGGTGTTGCCGCCGCTGAACTGCGAGCGCGCCTGGGCCAGTCGATAGTTGTGCCCGGCGCGCCAGCGCCGCCAGTCGCGCAGGCCGTTGATCGCATAGACCAGCTTGAACAGTCGCAGGCGCCGCAGCACCTTCGGCGTGTCGAACAGGTCGCCCGCGAGCATGGAGATCACGCTCTGCTCCAACTGCCAGGTATTTTTCGGGTGGCTGAACATCTGCCGCATCACCGGGCCATTGAAGCGGTAGATAAAGAACGAGAATCGATCCATGCCGGTGCGCTGGCGCTTCTCCAGCTTGCGTAGCAGCGCCATCTCGGTGGCCGGCTCGCGCAACGCCGCATCCACGACCTTCGCCGCCTGCTCCGCACCGCTCATCGCCAGATAAACGCCCGAGGAGAACACCGGATCGATGAACGCGAAGGCATCACCGACCAGGACCCAACCCGGCCCGCCCATTTTCATCGAATCATAGGAATAGTTGCCGGTGACGCGTACTTCGTTGCCGATCAGTTCGGCGCGTTCGAGGCGTCGCCACAGCGCCGGGTTGCGCTTCAGCGTGTCGAGCAGGAATTCCACCGTGCGGCCCTTGCGCTGCTTGAGGTAATCCGGCCAGCACACCGCGCCCACGCTCATCACACCCTGCGGCAGCGGAATCATCCACATCCAGCCATGCTCGAACCGGTACATGCTGATGTTGCCCGCGTCCTCGCCCTGGCGCGCATCCGCGCCGCGGAAGTGGCCGAAGATCGCTGCGCTCTGATGCCGGTTGTTCTTACGTCGTAGTTTTCTCTTCGCGGCAAGGAAGGTATCGCGGCCGCTGGCATCGACCAGGTAGCGCGCCTGGATCCGGTAACTGCGGCCCTCATCGGTACGCACATCGAGTCGGGTATCGCGTGGACCGTTCTGCTCGATATTGACCGCCTCATGGCCCTCGCGCGCATTCGCGCCACACGCCCGTGCGTGCTCGTACAGCATCTTGTCAAAATCCTGGCGCCACACCTGATAGGCGTGCGGCGGACTGTTACCGATTGCGCGAGCGAACGCGAAGGTGTTGTAGCCGTGCTCGTTGTCGGCCTCGAAATCCGCGCCGCGCTTGAACACGCCCAGCGCGCGCACCTTGTCCAGCACGCCGAGCCGCTCGAAAACGGGAAGATTCATCGGCAGCAGCGATTCGCCGATGTGGAACCGAGGGTGACGCGCCTTTTCCAGCGCAATGACGTTATGGCCGCGCTGGGCGAGCAACGCCGCGGCGGTACTACCCGCGGGGCCGCCGCCGATCACCGCCACGTCGCATTGTTCGGCAGCCAGTTCCATCCGATCCAGCATGCTTCCCGGATCGGCTTGCCGCAAGCCGAACGGCAAGCCAGGCGCTCCTGCACGTGTCGCGTCGGCCGGTCTTCGACCGCGTGGGACCCAGCTTCCCGCGCGCAACTGGCTGATCTGGCTGGGAGATTGGAAGGGGGCCGATCGGCGCGCAGGGCTTGCGACGATTCGCGCCGTGACAGTGAGGTCACTCGCGTACTTGCGTCGTTTTCAGAACGCGACTAAAAATCAGCGCATTGATGTCGAAGTACACGGGGTCAGCCATGGGATCGACGCGCATCGCTTACGTCACCGGGGGTATGGGGGGCATCGGCACGGCCATCTGCCGGCGCCTGTGCCAGGAGGGTCATACGGTCATCGCGGGCTGCGGCCCGGGCTCGACGCGCAAGGAGCGCTGGCTGAGCGACATGCGCGCCGAGGGCTGCAAGATCCACGCCTCTGAGGGCAACGTCGCGGACTGGGACTCGACCAAGCGCGCCTTCGAAATCGCGCGCGCCGAGGTGGGCGAGATCGACATCCTGGTCAACAACGCCGGCATCACCCGCGATGGCATGTTCCAGAAGATGACCAACGAGGCCTGGCACGCGGTCATCGAAACCAATCTCAACTCACTGTTTCACGTCACCAAGCAGGTGATCGACGGCATGCTGGCGCGCGGCTGGGGCCGGATCGTCAACATCTCCTCGGTGAACGGCCAGCGCGGCCAGTTCGGTCAGACCAATTACTCGACCGTCAAGGCGGGCATCCATGGCTTCACCATGGCGCTGGCGCAGGAGGTCGCGGCGCGCGGCGTGACCGTCAACACCGTATCGCCCGGATACATCGGCACCGACATGGTACGGGCCATCAAACCCGACCGGCTCGAGAAGATAATCAGCGCCATCCCGGTCAAGCGGCTGGGAGAACCGGAAGAGATCGCCTCGATCATCGCCTGGCTGGTGAGCAATGACTCCGCTTTCGCCACCGGCGCGGACTTCTCGTTGAATGGCGGTCTGCACATGGGCTGACGCAAGCCCTGTGTTGAAAGTCTGTGTAGTCGGCGCGGGCGCCATCGGTGGCTTTCTCGGCACGCGCCTCGCGGCCGCCGGCGAGGCCAGCGTCGCGGCGCTGGCGCGCGGCGCGACGCTGGTGGCGCTGCGCGATCACGGCTGGAGACTGGAGAAGGGCGCCACACGGCTGCAGGCGCCGGCCGCCACGGTGAGCGATGACCCGAGGGACCTCGGACCCCAGGATCTCATCATTATTACGGTGAAGGGCCAGGCACTGCCGGCCCTCGCACCCAGCCTTGCGCCCCTCATCGCGTCGGACACCCTGGTGCTGTCGGCGATGAACGGTGTGCCCTGGTGGTTCAGCGACGGGATCGCGGCTCTCGGGACGCGGCCGCTCGAGAGCGTCGATCCCGGCGGCGGCATCGCCGCCACGATTGCCGGCCGGCAGGTCATCGGCTGCGTGGTGCACGCGAGCGCCGCCACCGCCGCTCCCGGCATCACGCTGCACCGCATGGGACGGGGTCTGATCATCGGCGAACCCGCGGGCGGCAGTTCCGCGCGGGTGCGGGCGCTCGGCGAGCTGCTCACGCGCGCCGGTTTCGAGGTGACCTGTTCGAGGCGCATCCGCCACGACATCTGGTACAAGCTGTGGGGCAACATGACCATGAATCCGGTCTCGGCGCTGACCGGCGCGACCATGGACCGGGTGCTCGACGATGCCCTGGTGCGTGCCTTCTGCTCTGCCGCCATGGCCGAGGCGGCCGCCATCGGCGCACGCATCGGCTGCGAGGTGCGCGAATCACCCGATGACCGTCATGCCGTGACGCGCAAACTCGGCGCTTTCAAAACCTCCATGCTGCAGGACGTCGAAGCGCTGCGTCCGCTCGAGCTCGACGCACTGGTCGGCGCGGTGCGTGAAATCGGTGAGCGTGTTGGAGTCGCAACGCCCAATTGCGACGCCTTGTTCGGGCTCACGCGTCTGTTCGGACGGGTGCGCGGGCTGTATCCGCCGTGACGCGAAAACCCCGGCGCGCCGTTGCGACGCCAAGCTCCGGATGAAAGCGTTCGCCAAGCGTTTCGCGCTCGTCTTCGCTCTGTGGACGATCGCCGCCATTTGTGGCGGTCTGGCGGACTACCTGTTCGCCGACCTGCTGGGAAGGCATCCGGCCTTCTGGGCGGTGTTCCGACGGCCACTGACGGAACAGTGGATCTGGGCCGCGCTTACTCCGCTGGTGCTGTTCGTTGCGCACCGCTTCCCCTTGGCACGGCCGGCCCTGGCGAGGGCGATCGCCGTACACGTCGCGGCGTTCCTGCTCCTGTCGCTGTTGCATTGCGTGCTGGCCGGCGCGGTCGGGGGGCCGCTGTTGGCTGTCCCGGCGCACTACCCGGGCTCGCTCCTCAAGCTGCGCTTCCTGGAGGAGATCTACGGCGACATCTGGATGTACTGGCCGCTGGTATGCATCCAGGCTTTGATCGACTCACACGCGCGCGCCCGCGAGCGTGAGAAGCGCGCGGCGGAGTTGGAGACGCTGCTGGCCACCTCCCATCTGGCGCTGTTGCGAGCGCAGATTCAGCCGCACTTCCTCTTCAACACCCTGCACGCCGTGTCGGCGCTGGTGCGCATTGACGCCGGCGCCGCCGAGGACATGATCGCGGACCTGGCCGAGATCCTGCGTGCGGCTTTCGCGGACTCCACGCTGCAGGAGACGACCGTGCAGCGGGAGCTCGATCTGGTGGCCTGTTACCTGCGCATTCAGCAGCGCCGCTTCAGCGATCGGCTGCGTGTCAACTATCGGATCGCGCCCCAGGTGCTGCCAGCCGCGCTGCCGTCCCTGGTCTTGCAGTCACTGGTCGAGAACGCCGTGATCCACGGCATCGCCCCGCTCGCCCGGGGCGGCACAATTGAAATCCGTGCGGACCGCCGTGGCGGAAGGCTCGAGTTGCAGGTCGTGGATGACGGCGCCGGCATGCAGCCCGGGCACCGCTCGGGCATGGGTCTTGCCAACGCGCGGCGGCGGCTGCGTGAGCTGTACGGCGAAGAGCAGTCGCTCGAAGTGCAAGCGGCTGGCGGCGGCGGCGTCGCCGCCACGGTGTCGATTCCGTTCCACGACGCTCCGGGCAGCGCACAATCGGAGTGTGCCGCGCCGCTCAGCGAGCAGCTGCCGCGCTATGGCGGCACCCTGGGAATGTGACCCGCAGGGCGGTCCCGCTGAAGGGACCGCCCTGGACTGCAGCTTTTTCAGAACCTCATGGTCGCCGCGAGATACAGCTGTCGACCGAGCACGTCGTACGTCGCAAACGTGTTCGCCTGGCCGCCGCCCTGCAGTGACGGGTTGGTAACTATCGGGGAATCCCTGTCGAACAGATTGTCGATACCCCCGCGGACATCGAGGCTCTTCGTGGCGTGCCACGCCACGTGGAGGTCCAGGTAGTTGATGTTGGGCACCTGCGGTACGGCGAAGTCAAACCCGCCGCTGTACTCGGCACCCCTGAGCAGGGGGTTGGGGTCGTTATTGTCGTAGCCCACCTTGCCGATGAACCGCCAGGCGAGTGACAGGTCGAGGTTCCCCCCGGGGGTCTGCCAGGTGGTGCGCAGATTGTGGCGCCAGCGCGGACTGACCGTCAGGCACGTCGTGCCGAACAGGCCGGCGCAATCGTACGAGCCGCCGCTCGGCAGCGGAGTCGTGCTGTTGTGCAGATAATAGGAGCCGTTCAACCCCCAGGCCAGCGTTCCCCACTGCCCCAACCCCACCTTATAGTTGAGCTGCAGATCGATGCCGCTCACAAGCGCGCTGGCGATGTTCTGATTCGTCTGCACGATGTAGCCGCCGGTCGCCACGGCGGCCCCCTGCAACGAGAAGTCGGTCGAGGTGCGAACGACCCCCGCGCAGTAAATCGGGTTGCCGGTCGCCAAGCAGCTTTGCACCAATACCGTCGCCGGGTACGAGGTTACCTCGCCGTCCACCCTGATTTGCCAGAAGTCGACACTGCCGGACAGATTGGACACTGCGGCGGGGCTGAACAGGAAACCGACCGAGTAAGACTTGGCCTTCTCCGGCGTCAGTAGCGGGTTGCCCCCCTGCACCTGCGCGAGCTGGCCCGAGATGGCCTGCGGAATAATATCGGTCGTCGTTCCGTTGCCGTACGCACGCGTGAACGCCGCGATCTGGGCCGCCGTTGGGTTCAGGCTTTTCAGCGAGTTGAGGCAGTTCGCCAGGGTGGATAGCGCCGGCCCACCGGCCGAGGGCGCAGCGCACGGGTCGTCGCCGTACGCAATCAACCCGAGGTTCTGCGGGTTGAAGAACTCACTGACCGTCGGTGTGCGGATCGCCCTCTGGTACGAGCCACGGAAGCGGATGTCCTGGATAGGCGCGAACTGTAGATCGACCTTGTACGTGTTGACGCCGCCGCTCACCGAGTAGTTGGAATGGCGGAAACCGCCGCCAATCACCAGATCCTTGGAGAAGGGCAGGTCCTGCAGCAGGGGCGCCCGGACCTCGATGAACCCCTCGTTTACGCCTATGGAGGCGTTGAGCGGCTCCTGCGTGCCGCCGGATCCGGACAGCTGACCGCTGTTGGTGGCGTCATCAGGTTGGTAGAACACGGCCTCGTTGCGGTGCTCGACGCCGAAGTTGATGCCAAACCCATCACGCGCCGTCGGCAACTTGAGGCCGTATTTGCCGAGCTCGCCCGTGATATCGGCATGAAGGGTGCGCAAGGTATTGTTACCGCTCGTGGTTCCGGGCAGATACAGGTAGTTGACCTGGTCCGGCGTCACAGCGCCTTCAGAAAAGATATTCCACGGCACGCACGGCTTGCCGGCCAGACATTGCGGATTCGCCTTCGTGCCGGTTACGAGCAGCGCGTTGTCGATCTTCTGATAGCTGAGGTAATTGTTCTGCGCGTTGCGATAGGTCACGTAGTAGTACTGGCCGTAGGCGTCATAGCTCCAGGCGTCCAGGAACGCGCCCTTCATTCCGACCGCGGCGCGGTAGTTGGTGTGCTCGTAGTCTGACGAGCGTCCGCCACCCTCGACGTTGCGCCGCCCGATGGTCATGGGAACCTGGTTCGCGGGGTCCGCCTGATTTCCCGCGATCTGCGCCGCTGTGCATCCGAGGAGGCCGATTTGCTGGGCACTCAAGAACGGGTTGCCGCAATTGACGAAGTACGGGCCGCCCGTGTTCGGGTTGGCAGTCGTGAAGGCGGCTGACGGTGCGATGTTCTGGTGCGTCTTGTCATTCATCAAGCTGAGCTCAAGGTACGGCTTCGCGAAATCCGCCAGGTCGTCATGCGCGTTGAACCCGGCCAGGTAGCGATCGTCATTGCGCTGCATGTAGATGAAGGGCTGCGAGTTGAATAACTCGGGGGGGTTGGTCGTGAATGAGCCGGTCCACGGAACGAACTGGCTGCCGACCACCGCGTACCGGGTGTTCGCATTAGGCCCCGTCAAGGGCGTGAAGCGATTGGAGTTGCTCGAGCCGAAGCATCGACTCCCGGTCACGTTTCCGGCCGCATCCGTCACCTCCGTGAGCTGGCATTGGCCGATATCGCGCTCCGAGCTGGCGACCGGGTCGAAATGATAGTAGCTGAAATAGCCCGTGAAGTTTCCCTTGCCATCGGCGAAGTTGGTGCCGGCGAGGACGCTGAGGTTTTGGTTCTTGCCGTCCCACTTTTCGCCGCTCAAGGGGGTGATGCCCGCCGTGGTTAAGAGCGGCTTCATGTACCCGCTACGGTTGTCGTGCCAGTCCGCCCCATATTGACCGTCCACCAGCAGGCCCTGAAAGTTCTTCTTCAGAATGAAGTTCACCACGCCCCCTACGGCATCCGAGCCGTAGACCGAGGAGGCGCCGCCGGTCAGGATCTCGATCCGTTCGACCATGATGGCTGGAATCTGGTCGAGATCGGGCGCTGGCGCGGCGATCGTCGTCTGGGGCGAGCCCTGACCGAGTCGCTTTCCATCTACCAGCACCAGCGTGCGGTTCGGGCCCAGTCCCCGCAGGTCGGCGGTCGTGAGACCTCCCGCTGTAGTAAGTCCAGTCGTGCGGTTGCTGAAGTCTTGCCCCAGGTCGTTGTTCTGGAGCTGCGGCAGTTGGTAGAGGATGTCGCTGAGGTCGGTTTTGCCGCTCGCTTGAATCTCTTGCGAGTTCAGCACCTGGATCGGGCTCGCGCTGGTGGCATTCGGCGAAGCGATGCGCGATCCGGTGATGACGATTTCCTCGACCTCCAGCACATTCGCGCTCGCCGGCGGCGGTGTCTGCGCGCTCGCGGCGCCGGCGAGACACACGGCGGCGGCGCTGATCGTGGCGCTCGCCCGCGAGCTCGTGCCGCGTACCGGCGGCCGCGGTGCGCTACCGCGCGCGCTGCACACCACGACTCTGCCCAACCAGCGCAGGGACGCAAGAGCTGCTCTCATTGACGTGTCTCCCTCGTTTGATTCGTCGTCGCCGGCAGCGCTGTCGCCAGCGCAGCGTGCGGCGGAAACGTAGCGACAGTGAGGTCGTGTCCGCAACCCAACAGGCGCGAGCGGAGCGCTTCGCGGCGCAAGCGGAGTATCAGCTGCGCAGACAGCAGGCGGCGCACGCGGCGGCGGCGGGCGTGGGTTCTTTACAACGCCTGGCGCTCGCGCCCGCGAGTCGACAGGCGAGTTCCGTTCGTGCAGCGCCTGCGCCGCTCACGCCGCGGCGAGCAGCCGCTGGCGCCGCGATGATTGCGGTCGCTGCGGACAGTTACCTACGCTCGATGGCACGGATGCTGGAGGTGTGCGTCTTGCGACTGTTGGATCATATCGCGCAGTGCACCACCCCCTTCGTGGTCGGCCAGGACTGCGGCGACATCTGGCGGCTCAGCGGCGCTGCCGATTTCGCGCAGCCGCTGGTGCGCTGTCCGCTGCGTTACGTCCTCGCCGACGACCTGGTGCGCACCTGCACCGCGCTCGCCTATTCCGACGGCGATGAGCTCTCCGGCTGCCTCGATCTGCTGCACATTCCCGCGGAGCAGCTGTGGATCGAGTGGGACGAGGCAGCGCGGCACGATGCGTTGGCGCGCGTGTTGCCGCAGTCTACGCCGGCGGCCGTTCCCGACATTCTGCGCGCCGGAACGCTCATATCCGCGCATCCGCGCGGCCGCTCGGGGAGTCTGCGTACCTTCTGGCTGGCACGCGGCGAGCCGCAGGAGCCGCTGCTGGCGGCTGTCGAAACCATCATTGATCTGGACGGCGGTGTGGTGGCGGGGCCAAGCGAGGGGCTGCTCGATGGACAGACGGTCGCGGTCCGCGACCCTCATAACCAGCAAGTCGACGATCTGTTGCAATGCGCCGGGTTCCGGCTCGACTCATCCTGGCAACGCTACTATCGAGATGTGGCGTGCACGGCGGCGACGCGCCAGCAAGCGATCCACCGCTCGCTCGCGGCGGTCGCCTTCGACATTCCGATGCTGCTGGCGCTGTTCCTGCTGATGGCCGTTCGCGCCGAGCTGGTGCAAACGCCCGTCAGTCCGCTGCGCCTGAACGCCAAGCGCTCGCGGCTCGGCAAGCGCCCGCTGCTCGAGCACATCGAGGTCTCATGCCCGGTGTTCGCCTGCGCTGCGGTCTGCCGCACCGACGGCGCAGGCGTCGCCCGCCGCGGGCCGCGCTTCCATCACGTACGCGGTCACATCGTCAGGCGCCGCAACACTGTCTACTGGCGCGGACCGCACTGGCGCGGACACGTGCGACTCGGCAGCGTCCGCAGCCGTACCGTCGAGCTGCGGCTGCCGGGCTGAGCGCTACTGCAGAAGAAACGGCGCCAGGCGATCCCGATAGCGCCGGCTGAGCGTCAGGCGTGTACCACGCTTCAGTACCAACTCGTAGTCGCCGTGAAACAGCGGATGCATCTCGGCGATATGCTCGACGTTGACGAGGGTTGAGCGGTGCACCCGCACGAAGGACGCCGGGTCGAGGCGGCTCTCGAGCTGCCCGAGAGATTGACGAAACGAAAAGCACCGCCCGGCGGCGTAGATTTTCACGTGTTTCGCTGCCGCCTGGACGAACTCGATGTCGCGCATCGCCAGCACCACGACCTTGCCGCGCTCCGAGAGCAGCAGGCGCGTGCGGCCCGCGACCAGGGATGGTGGTAGCGCGGCGGGCGCGGCGCTCGGCTCTTTGGCGGAAGCGATCAGTGACTTGGCGCGCGCCACCGCGCGCGCAAAGCGTTCGTCGTCAAACGGCTTCAGCAGATAGTCGATCGCGCCGACTGCGAATGCATCCATCGAGCGATCCGAGTAGGCGGTGACGAAGATGATATAGGGGTTCAGGCCCTGCCCGGCGAGCGAGGCCACCAACTCGAAGCCATCCAGCTCCGGCATGCGGATGTCGAGCAGCATCAGTTGCGGCGCAAGCTCGCGCGCCTGCGCGGCGGCCTCGGTCGCAGAGCTGAATGTGCCCACGATGTTGATGTCGGGATCCCCGCGCAGCAGGCGCACCACGCGCTTGCGCGCCAGGGGCTCATCGTCCACCACCAGGGTCGGGATGGCGCCGCTCATGATCGGGCCGTTTCCGGCAAGCCGGGGCCGGCGAAACTACGCAGCGGCAGGTCGAGAAAGGCGCTGGTGCCGCCCTGGCGGTCGGGCCCGACGGTCAGGCGCGCGTCGTCGCCGTACGCCGCGCGCAATCGCAGCTCCACGTTCGACAGCCCATGTCCATAGTCGGCCGCCGAGAGATCGGTGAGCAGCTGCGGGCTGCTGTTGTTCACCACGATGCACAGACGCTCCGCGACCAGCGACGCTCCGACCCGCACGTGCAAGGTGGGTCCGCCCTCGTTGCGGCCGTGTTCAATCGCGTTCTCGGCGAGCGGCTGCAGCAGGAGCGATGGCACGTAGACGCCGAGCGACTCGGGGCTCGCGTCGATGGAGATGCTCAGGCGATCGGAAAACCGGGTCTGCTGCACGGCGAGGTACGCCTCGAGGCCGGTGAGCTCGGTGGCCACGTCGACCCACGGCCAGTGGCTGCTCTCCAGGGCGTGGCGCAGAAAATCGCCGAGGCGCGCGAGCATGATCATCGCCTGCCGCGGACTGTCCTCGATCAGCACGCTGATCGCGTGCAGTGAGTTGAACAGAAAGTGCGGTTGCAGCTGGGCCGACAGCATCGCCATGCGTGCCGCAGCATAGGCGCTCGCCAGTTCCGCCGCGCGCACCGCTTCGCGGTGGTGGCGGCGCGCCATCAGCACGAGCGCAATCGCACACAGCCCCAATACGTAAGGCGGCAAAAAGAATCGCAGCGGCGTTGCCCAGAAACCCCAGGACATTCCAAACGGCGTCCAGGCGGCAAGCGTCTCACGCATATCTCGAGTGTGTCCATCCACGAACCCCGCCGCCAGAGCCGTCGCCACCGGTGCCCAAGCCACGACGCTCAGCGCCAGTAGCGTGTTGGCCATTGCGACCCGCGCGCGGGCCCACACCGCCTCTGGCCACCCCAGCGCGATGGCGAGACGGTAAACGAACGCCGCCGCCACGAACACCAGCAGGTGTTGCACGGTGCGAGCGCGGCTGGTGATGATGTACATCCCGTCCATGGTCGTGCCGCTCATCGGCAGCATCCACAGCAGCGCCGTGCCAGTGACCACCAGCCAGCACAGTCCTCCCACGCCCCAGATCACACCCCAGGGGCCCGGTTCGGCGGGCGTCGGGCGCCCGTCGGCTGGCAGCGGACCTATGGACGCACGGGGCAGAAACTCCATGGGGGGAGTCTAGGAGGGAACCGGCTCAGGAGGTCAGCGGACCGGCGCGAGCGGGACTCACCACGGCGCAAGCGGCGCCGGTGCCGGCGTCTCATCGCCCAATCCGTTGTCCCGCGGGGCTCAGCTCGCGCGCGCTTCGTCCTCGCGGATGGTGGCGCCGCTGGTCCACAAATGCCACGCCGCCCAGAACCCCGTCGGTGCGAGCACCAGCAGCGCCCAGCGCAACGACTCGGGTCCGGCGCCGAAGGACGCCGCAAACCAATCGCTCAGCCAGCCGATGATCTGCGGTGCGAGGACGAGGTTGGCGAAGTTGGCGATGAACAGCAGGATGGCGCACGCCGAAGCGCGCATGTTCGCCGGGATCACATTCTGCAGCAGTCCCAGGATCGGCCCGATGTAGAAGTACACGGCCGGCACGAAGATCCACAGCAGCGCGGTCGCCGCCCGCTCGGACAGCACCCAGTAGAGAAATATTGAGGGGATGGTGGTCAACGCCGTGACCCAGCCGAGGAGGCGCGTTACGTAGCGCGGGTCCGCGGCCGCTCGTCGCGCCATGAGCCACGCGGCGAGCAAGGTACCCGCCGTGCCCGCGATCAGATGCATGGGCCCGAGGAGCTGGCCCGCCTGACCCACCGTCATGTGATGCGAGCGCTGCAGGAAGGTGGGGGTCCACCACATCAACCCCCAGCTCCAGAACGTCGCTACCGAGCCGCCGAGCAGCAGATGAATTGCCGAACGTTGCGTGGCAATGAAACGCAAGGTCGCCGGCAGCGTGCTCGGCTGCCGGCCGAGGGCGCTGGAATCAAGCTGGCCGCGACGCGGCTCGCGCACCGTCAGCCACACGATCAGCGCGACCACCACGCCGGGAATGCCGAGGACCAGAAACGCCGCTCGCCAGCCGCTGCGCTCGGCCGCCTCGCCCGCCACCTGCGAACCGAGCCACGCCCCCAGGCACGCACCGAGGGCGAAGATCGTGTGAGCCATCGGTCGCCGCGCCGGAGGAAACTTGTCGGCGAGCATCGATGTTGAGGGAGGAGTCCCCCCGGCCTCGCCGATTCCGACTCCGAATCGGGCCAGCAGCAGCTGCCAGTAGTTCTGAGCGAGACCACAGAGGGCGGTCATCCCGGACCAGATGGCGAGTGAGATCGCGAGAATGTTGCGACGGCTTTTGCGGTCGGCGAGCGCCGCGATGGGGATCCCGACCGTCACGTAGAACAGCGCCAGCGCCACCCCGGTGAGGAAGGCGATGCCGCTGTCGGAGAGCCGCAGCTCCTGGCGGATCGGTTCGATCAGCGTCGAGATCGAGAAGCGATCCGCGATGTTGAGCGCGTACACCACGGTCAGGACCGCCAGCACGTACCAGCGGTCGCGCGGCGCGGCGCTTGCCGGCCCGGGCCCGGTGTCGATCTTCACTGGCTCCAGGTCCAGTCGCGCGCGCCGGCGCGACAGCCCCCGCCAGCCGCGCCGGTCCACGCGCGTCCGCGCACGGCCCGACCGCTGGGAGCGCCGGTGGCCTCGCCATTGCGCAGCGCCTGCACCCCGTTCACCCACACATCATCGACACCGGTAGCCAGTTGCTGCGGACGCTCGTAGGTCGAGTGATCCTGAATGCTCTGCGGATCAAACACCACGATGTCCGCGAAATCGCCCGCCTTCAGCAGGCCGCGATCCGTGAGCGCGAGTGTCGCCGCCGGCAGCGCGGCGAGCTTGCGAATCGCTTCCTGGAGCGTGAGCACCCGATCCTCGCGCACGTACTTCGCGAGCACCCGCGCGAAGTTGCCGTAGGTGCGCGGATGACGACTGGATTTCAGGAAAACGCCTTCGGGCGCGGGGGCATCCGCATCCGAATCGAAACTGACCCACGGCAGCGCGACCTCGCGGCGCACGTTCTCTTCCGACATGAGGAAGTACGCCACCGCGACGCGCGAACCGTCCTGCACCACCAGGTCGATCGCGGCGTCTTCGGGGCTCACGCCGCGCTGCCGCGCCACTTCCGCCAGCGTCTTGCCCGTGAGCGGCTTGAGCGCCGGGTTCTTGAAGCCGAGCAGCAGCGTACCGGCCGCACCGGCCGCGCCATAGAGGTTCTCCCAGGCGGGCGCGGGATCGCGCATCTCGGCCAACACGCGGGTGCGAACCGCCGGGTCTTTGAGCCGCGTGATCCACGCTTCCAGGCCCCCGTCCTGCGCCCAGGGCGGCATGGCGGCATCAAAACCCGTCGCCCCCGCCGTATACACGTACATGTCCGCGGTGATGCGGATCCCCGCTGCGCGCGCCGTTTCCACCTCGTGGATCAGCGCATCGAGCTTGTTCCAGTTGCGCTTGCCGGCGGCTTTCAGGTGATAGATCTCCGCCGGTGCTCCGGAGGCTTTGGCGATGTCGATCGTCTCCTGCACCGCCTCGATCAGCCGATCCCCTTCACTGCGCATGTGTACGCTGTAGAGGCCGCCGCAGCGGGCGGACTCGCTCGCCAGCGCCATCAGCTCGGGTGTTTTCGCGAAAGTATTGGGGCTGTAGATGAGCGCGGTAGTCACGCCGAGGGCCCCCTCCTCCATGGCTTGGCGCACCAGCGCGCGCATCTGCGCCAGCTGCGCCGGCGTCGGCTGCACGTCGCGCTCGCCGAGCACGTTGTTGCGCACGGTGCCGGCCCCGACGTAGGAGGCGACATTCGGCGCGATGCCGCGCTGCTCGAGCCGGTGCAGATACTCTCCGAGCGTCGTCCAGTCGATGGTGTAGCGAATGTCCGCCTGCCGCTGGGTTGCGAGGCGTTTCATTTCCGGGTTCAGCGGCCCCATCGAGTCCTCCCCCAGCACTTCGAGCGTGACGCCCTGACGCAGGTCGCTGAGGGCACGGCCGTCCACCAGCAGAGACTCCTCTGGATGCGCCAGCATGTTGACGAAGCCCGGCGCCACCGCCTTGCCGTGCGCATCAATCCGCTCGCGTGCCGACCCGGGCGCGTGCGGTCCGACGTAAGCGAGGCGATCGCCCTTGATGGCCACATCCCCGACGAAGGGGGCGCCTCCGGAGCCGTCGTAGACGGTGCCGCCGCTGATGAGAACATCGTAGTGTCCCGCCTCGCCGCTGGCCGCCCCGGGCTGCGCGTACGTGACCGAGCATGCGCACAAGGACAGCCACGCGATCGCGCCACGGATCATCATGAACGTTGCTCCCTCGTCTGGTCTCGCGAGTGCGAACCGCCGGTGCGATCTTAAGACGTAGCGGCGTCGAGAAGAAGTCTCGAGGCAGCGGTGCGGCCGGCCGGTGTACGATGGCTCCCCCCGGACACGCCCGGATAGAGCGGCAGCACGTGATCTCTTCGAAAGCGCAGCCTTGCGCGGCGGAAGTCATTCGGTCCACCCGCGGTACCTCCGCCTGCGCCAAGCGAGACCAGGCCTGGGTGCTGGCCGCGGCGGTGTTGGGATCGACCATGGCGTTCGTCGACGAATCCGTGGTCAACGTCGCGCTGCCGACGATCGAGGCCGATCTCGGTACCACGCTTGCGGCAATGCAATGGGTCATCAACGCCTACACGCTGTGCATGTCCGCTCTGCTGCTGATTGGCGGCGCGGCCGCGGACCGGTTCGGGCGCCGCCTGCTCTTTCTGATCGGCATTGTCACCTTCACGCTGGCTTCGATCGCCTGTGGTTTCGCGCCCGATATCGCGGCGCTGATCGGAGCGCGCGCCATCCAGGGCGTGGGGGCGGCGCTGCTCATTCCCTGCTCGCTGGCGATCATCGGCGCTGCGTTTAACGAGCAGGAACGCGGTGCGGCGATCGGGATCTGGTCGGGCGCGTCGGCGCTCGCCGCCGGCGCCGGCCCGCTGCTCGGTGGCTGGCTGGTCGATCATCTATCCTGGCGCGCGATATTTCTGATTAATCCGCTGATCGCTATTCCAACGTTGTGGATTGCCGTGCGCCGTCTGCCGGAAAGCGGTGATCCCACTGCGCACGCCAGCCTCGATTGGCGCGGCGCCGTGTTGGCGTTCGGCGGGCTGGGCGGTCTGGTATACGGGCTGATCGCCGCTTCCAGGCTCGGCTGGCAGGACATGACTGTTGTCGGGTCGCTGACGGCAGGTGCGCTGCTGCTGTTGGGGCTGGTGCTGCAAGAACGGCGCAGCCGTGCGCCGATGCTGCCGCTCAGACTGTTTGGTTCGCGCAGCTTCAGCGGCGTCAACCTGCTCACTCTATTTCTCTATGGCGCGCTCGGCGGCGCGTTCTTTTTGCTGCCGTTTCTCTTGATCCAGGCGCATGGGTTTTCAGCGACCGCGGCCGGCGCCGTCTATTTGCCGTTCACGCTCATTCTCGCGGTGCTGTCCCGCTGGTCCGGGGGACTGGTCGACCGCTTTGGCGCACGGCGGCCGCTCATCATCGGGCCGCTCATCGCGGCCGTCGGTTTCGCGCTGCTGGCCGTCGTCAGCGGCGAGCAGGCGTACTGGGTCTACCTCGGGCCAATGATAGTGCTGGGCTTTGGAATGGCCATCACCGTGGCGCCGCTCACGACTACCGTCATCAACTCCGTAAAGGAGCGCGAGACGGGCGTCGCTTCCGGCATCAACAACGTCGTGGCTGCGGTGGCCAGCCTGCTGGTGATCGCGGTGCTCGGCACTCTGGTCGCGGATTCGCTGGTTGCGACGGCGCAGGTGGTGATGTCGACCGCCGCGGCGCTGGCCCTCGTCAGCGCGGCTGCCGCAGCGTTTACGATTCGAATCTAAGTTGCCGCAATTCGAACCCCCGTTACCGCCCTGATCAGGGGCGAAACATGATGCAGTCAATTTCGAGCAAACGCGGGAAATGACCGAGGTTGTTGGGTACCAAGGCGCTCAGCTCGAATCCACGGCCGCGATAAAACTCCAGCGCCTCCTCGTAGCTCGGAACGTCCTCGTAGAGTCGCTGGATCGCCAGCTCACTCTGTAGACCTACGAAATCGCTCAACCGGTCCCCGGCGCCAACTGCAACGCTCACATCGTGTCCCTGGGTGTCCATCTTCAAAAATGGCCGTTTGAACCCGAGCCTCGTTTGATACTTGACGAACTCATTCGCAAGCGTTGCCGTGCGCACTTCGATGCGGCGCTCGAGCGTTACTTTCTCGTGGAATTGCTGCGCGGCGGCGGGCGACGCCGAATGTAGAGAGCTGAATCGATCCGACGCGAAGACATTCAAGGTCGCGTGCCCTTCTACCGCGTCGAGCGCCAATTCCTCCACAGACCAGGCAGGGTCCAGCGCCGCCGTGGCCCTGATCTTTGCGGCAAGCTCGGGAATCGGTTCGTACGAAACGATAGGGCCTCGATAGCCGACGCGCGTGCGCAGCATCGTCGCGTATTGGCCTGCGTTTGCGCCGATGTCGAATACGCAGTCGATCGCGAAATGCTCGAAAAGCCGGCGCAGGTGCTCCCATTCAAAAATGAGTGCGACGTGGCCGACCGGAACTACCTGAACGTCCAGCGCTTTTTCGATCATTCGTCGCGCCAAGCGCTTTACATCCATTGGCCCGCTCTCTGGCTGCTTTGCGCCTCGATCCTACAAGGCAGCAGTGAATTGCGCCAACTGCGGTGCCTCGGCACGCTGCCACCCATAAGTTATTGATTAGTTGGCGTCCCCAAGGGGATTGGCTCTGGGCTATCCCGTACGTGTGGGCGATGCGTACCGAGAAGGCCAGCTGAGGCGCATGGCCGAGCGTTACTCGGAACGCGATCCGTCAACCTCCACCGACAAGACCGGCGGTAACGTTGACGGCAAAGCCGAGGATCGAGACATTGAACAGGAACGAGATGATGCTTTGCGCGATCACTACCTTGCGGATTCCAAGCTGAGTCGTGGCGACATCCGCCGTCTGACACGCTGCAGCGATGGTGAACGAAAAATAGACAAAGTCCCAGAATAGCGGCTCTTTAGTCTCAGGAAACACGAGCGGCGGCTTGTGGGGATCCGCGCTGTAGAACATGTCCGCGTAGTGCAGCGTGAACATTGTGGCAACAAGCAGCCAGGAATCGGCGATCGTCAGGCTTGCAAGCAAAATGTGAGCGGCTCTTTCTGCCGGGCCGACCTGCTTGACGGTGGACAGCAGGGCCACAATTGCGATCACGCTCAATACCGCCGCAGCGACGACGACAAGGAGAATGACGGGTGAGGTTGGATCTACCTCTTCGTAATGGGCGCGCAGCTGTTGCGCATCCAGGCGGACCATCCTGATGCCCGTCAACAGCATCAGAAGCAGCACAGCCCCGTTCCAGGCCGTCAGCATGCGGCCGATCCCCGACCAGCCCGCGGGCGACACAAAGAAGATGGCGACGCCCACCGCCACCGCAAGCCAGAGTCCCGTGTGATTCCAGAGGAGTTTGCCGGCAGTTGAGCGACGCCGCATCGGGGGAGAGCTGGAAGCTGGGGACTCCCGCATGGCCGACATGGAAGGCTCTCTTTCAGTTCGATGGCTGCGTCGAGGGTACGTCAGGGCCGTTCCCGCTACAAACCGTTCCCACAGCGGCAACGCGTGCCGCAATGCTGACGCGGTGGGCTTCGCGTTCCCACATGACAGCCGAAGTGTGTTCGCGAAAATCTTACGCGTTCCGATGAAATTTTTGTGTCGATAGAACTCATCCTTCACCTCCCGGCACATACGTTGGACGAGCGCCGTAAACGACCGGGCGCGAGTGCAGTAGATGTTCCCGAACGAAACAACGAATGGCTGGAGGAGACGACCATGAACGCGAACCGAATGAAGGCGGTCACACGACGCTGGCGAGGAATTCCCGAGCGCGCCACGCAGATTGGGTTGATCGTAGTGGCCAGCTTGGGCGCCACGGCACTGCCGTTGCGCGGCGACGCAGCGGGAGCGCATCCGAACCCCACAGCGGAGCAGGACGAGGCCACCGTGCGCAATCGCGGCGACGTCATCAAGCTTCCCAAGCCGCTCCGGGACGCGTTGGGAGAGATAGCCGAGCGGCCACACAGCTTTCTGCCGGTGCAGGCGTTCAATGAAGCCGATAGCCCGAGCCAGCTGTTCCAGTACTACCTGCTGGACACCAAGGGCTTTCAGCCGAACGAGTTCACCAGCACCATTGCTGGCGTCAATGACGGCGCGATCCCCACGGCCGCCAACGCGGCCAACGGGCAGCTGTCCACGATTGGGGCCGTGCGCGTCGTGCTCGAGCCGAAGCCCGGCCTACCGACCGATCCCAACGACGTCGGATCGTTCATCGACATCTTCACCGACATCTCCGGGCTGTTCGTCATCAACAACGAGTCCGGCTGGTATGAAGGCTGGATGCTTCACGACCTGGTAGTGCCGCAGGTTGCACCTCCACGCACGGACGGGCATGCAACCTTCGGCACGATGACGGCGGCCGACGCCGCCGCCGTTGCGAGGATCGGCGATCACCGCAACGTTCCCGGCAAACTCTTCACCGTGGACGGCGAAGAGGCGCATTTCCCCAGGGCGAGCGATCATTTCCCCGACAGGCAGACCAACGTGGTCCCCTTGTTCCTCAGCATGGGCGCCTACAACTGCCTGCAGCAGAGCGACTGTCATGCATATTGGGAATTCAATCAGTACACCGACTGGGTATTCCCCGGGTACGAGCTGCCCTCTACGGGCGGCGTGCCGGGAACGTTTGCCGCGGGACTGCAGTATGACGTGCAATCGTTGATTCCGGGTTCGGGGCCCGCGGGCGTCTCGAACAGCCAGCTGCCGCTGAAGCTTACTTACGGCGACGATCCCAATCATCCGCGTGACCCGGATCGGGGCCCGAATGCGAGCCCCACCGACCCGGACCGGCCGGCGCCCAACAACGACGACCAGAAGGAGACACGCCTGCGCTTCATACCGAGCGGCCTGGGCAATGAAATCCTGCTGGACGTCTATGTGCGCCTGAGCTCCTTCGAGCCGGGCGTCAAGGATCTGCGCAAGCGCCTGTTCGACGCCTACGCGGCGGAAGTGGCGCGTGTGGACAGCAACTCCGATGGCGTCCTCACGTTCGTCGAAGCCGATTTCGAAGGCACCTCCGACGGCGGCCAACCGAACTCGCGACTGTTCATTCCAGCCACGCAGTTCAACCGCTTCGCGGTGACGCGCGAAATCAACGACGGTCTGCTGGCGCCGCGTTTCGCGCCGAGCCAGCGTGCCTATGTCCTCAGCGGTTCGATTGCGAGAGTCAGTCCGTCGGTCCCCGCCTCCACCGGACGCGACGGGGACGACAGGTAGCCAACCACGATGCGGGCAGCCCGCCCGGCGCGCACTTCGCGCCGGGCGGGCCAAATGGACCCAGCCTCACAACCATCACCTCCACGGGATACGGTGCTCGCGAGAATCGTGGCGCTGGAGATTCACGGGCTCCGGCGTGACCCCGGATAGCGCTCACTCGCTGGACCCCACGCCTCGTAGTCCGCGATAGCGGACCCGCTCCGACAAAGTTCCATTTGTTTCGCTCTCTACACATTGTTGCGGTCTTCCCGCAAGCCGCACATCAAGAACGCAAAGTCGATCTCTAAAGTCTTTTCCACGCGCGCGACAGCAGTCTGCTGCGGTGATCGCGGTTAGACGCCCGTCCCTGTTGGTAGAGAAGGAATCCCATGCTGCCCGTGAACTCGGAACGATGGATACGCACCTCGCGCCGGCCTCTTACCACCGCGAGCGCCGCCGTGGCGCTGGCGTGCAGCCTGGTCGGCTGCGCCAGCCTGCCGCAAGGCAGCACACGGGATCCACGCGATCACATCGAGCGGTTCAACCGCTCGATGTACAAGTTCAATACCGCCCTCGATCATGCGATCTTGCGGCCTGTGGCGCGCGGCTATGTCAAAGTCACGCCGCGCCCGGTGCGCACCGGTGTATCGAACTTCTTCGGCAACCTCGGGTACACCAAGACCATCGGCAACGATATTTTCCAGGGCCACCCCCTCGACTTCGGCAGCGACGTCGCACGCCTCGTGGTCAACACGACTGTCGGCATCGGCGGCGTGTTCGACCCCGCGACCCGCTTCGGACTAGAGAAGCACGACCGAGACTTCGGACAAACGCTCGGCAAGTGGGGCCTGCCCACCGGTACCTATCTGATACTGCCGCTGTTGGGACCTTCGGATGTGCGCGACGCCTTTGGCTTGCTTCCAGATCGGTTCATGAGCATCGAGGGTCAAATCAACGACCCCGTCGTACAGGCCGGCCTGGCCGTCGCAGGTAGAATCGACGGTCGTGCGAAACTGCTGCCTTTCGACAAGGTGATCGATACCGCCTACGATCCCTATGCGCTCGTGCGCAATGTTTGGTTTCAGCGGCGCGACCACAAGGTGCATGGTGACGCCGGTCCCGAAGTGCTGTTGCCCGATCCCGATGACACGGTCCTTCCCTAGGCCTGGCGGCTTAGACGACGTGAGGCAGGGTGACGAGCGCTTCCAGTCCGCCGGTAGGTTGATTGCCGAGAGTAATGTCCCCGCCGTGACCGCTGATGATGGCCTGCGCTGCCGTGAGGCCGAGGCCGACACCCCCGCTGGCCCGGTTGCGCGATCTGTCAACCCGGAAAAACGGGGCAAAAACCCGCGCCAAGGCGTCCGGTGGGATTCCGGGTCCCTGATCCCGGACAGCCACCGTGACGGACTTCTCCCGGCAGCAAAGTTGGACCTCAGGGGGAGTGCCGTATTTCACAGCGTTATCAATCAGGTTGGTGAACGCCCTCTTCAAGCCGAATGGCCGGCCGCAATAGACCGCATGGGCAGGCCCTACGTAACCAATTGCGATACCTTGATCGGCGTAATCGTTGGCGATGGTCTGTAGCACGCCCGCGAGATCGAAGGTCGTCGTCGCTTCCTGGTCCGCATCGCCCCTGAAGAACGCGAGAGCCCCGTCGACCATCGTCTGCATCTCGTCGACATCCCGGAATAGTCTTGCCTGCTGTATCTCGTCGTCGATCAATTCGCCGCGCAAACGCACGCGGGTCAACGGCGTACGCAGATCGTGCGAGATGGCCGCCAGCATCATGGTGCGGTACGCCACGAACTTCTGGATTTGCGCCTGCATGGTATTGAACGCGCGGATTACGTCCCGGAACTCCTGCGGCCCGCTCTCGGCGAGCGGAGGCGCTTGGGGATTGACGCCAAAGCGGCGTACCGCTGCGGCAAGTTGCTTGATGGGCCGGACGAATCGGCGCGTCGCGATGGTGCAAACGATCGCAATCGACAACGCCACGAATGTCAACCAGACAGCCCAGCGTTGCCCCTCGGGTAGACCCCATGTCCTGTTCGGTACGCTGAAGACCAGCCAACTGCGATCCCTGAGCTGGACAGAGAAAAAATACGCGGAAGCGTAGCCCGGCTGGTCGCGGATCAGGGCCAGAGGGGGCCGTATCGCACTGTGCGGTTCGAATACCACGGCAGTTCGCCGCAAGTCACCTAGCAGGCTCCTCTGCAGCGGCTGGCTCTTGAGCTGACCGCTATCGCGCCAAAGCATTGCCGAGACGGGCGACGAGGCGTCATACCAGTCCACCGCGACCTCCTTGGTCACGGCTGCGGCCGCCAATGTCGGCCGCAATTGAGGCGGCGCTGCCTCAATCACGCGGACCACATCGCCGGCCCGCGCACGCAGGATCGAATGATCCAGGGGCTCGTGCGCCCATACACCGCCAAAAACAAAAAACAGGCGGACGAGCGCCAGGGTGACCATGACGGCCAGGACAACCGTCCAGGTAAAGCGTGAGGCGATGGTGTCGCGCGGCCAGGCAACCATCTTCATCCGCGCGTCACCTTCGGCAGGAAGATATAACCGCCGTTGCGAACAGTGCGAATCAGCGAGGGGCTCTTGGGATCCGCCTCCAGCTTGTAGCGCAGCCGGCTCACCTGGACATCGATGCTGCGGTCGTACGCGCCGTGCGCTGCGCCCCGCGATAGATCAAGCAACTGGTCTCGCGTCAGGACCCTCTGGGGGTGCTCCGCAAATGCCAGTAGCAGATCGAACTCCCCGCCGGAGAGCACAACCAGGGTGTTGTTTGCGGACCTCAGCTCGCGCCGTGTGACATCAAGGCGCCAGTTGGCGAAGCAAAGTGCCGGCCGCGTTTCGGCGGGCCCCGCGAGGGCACCGCTCACCGCCGTCCGGCGCAGCACCGCCTTGACACGGGCCAGCAATTCGCGCTGATCGAACGGTTTTGTCAGGTAGTCATCGGCCCCCACCTCGAGTCCAACGACACGATCGGTATGGTCCGCCATTGCAGTGAGCATGATGACTGGAACATGGGATATCGTGCGCAACCGCCGGCACAGGCTGAGTCCATCTTCTCCCCGCAACATCAGGTCGAGGATGACGAGATCGATGGAGTGCTCTTCCAGGGCGGTGAACATTGCAGCACCATCCGTCACGACTGTCACGGTATGGGAATGCTTGCGAAAGAACTTCGTCAACAAGGCCAGAATATCTTCGTCATCGTCGACAATCAGGAGATGAGGCACCGAGGTCATCCCCTCGGAGGCTAGCATCCGAAATCGCTGTCCTGATGTGCGGAGTGCTCTCATTTGTTTCAATCCATACACATCATTGCGCCCCTAGCGCAGAGCGCGCTGGATCCATCCGGCGTCAGGTCGGCAAGGGGCCCGTGTATCGCGCCCGGGGTCTGATCAACGGATGCCCATGGTATTGCTCCATCGCATGAGCGATCCATCCGGCCATCCGTCCCAAAGATGCCACGGCCAGCTCTTGGCGCTTGAGTCCCAGCTTCCGGCCGACAAAGACTGCCGGGAGGATAAAGTCCATCAGCGCGCCGGAGATCTCGGCAGCGGTATCGGCGGCCCGCTGCAGGCGCCTGAGCTCGACGTCGTCCCCGAACCTCTTTTTCAGCGCATCCATCAGCATGCCGGCACGCGGGTCCAGCTTGTCGTGAACGGGCGAACCGAACCCGACCAGTTGCTCTCCATTTCGGAACCGCGCGACGATCGGGTCGCGTGGGTCCGGGGTATTGACGATCTCTTCGAGCAGACGCGCTGCGCCTTCCAGCCGTCCCGACTGGAGCCTCTGGCCTCTGGCGGCGATTATCCCCGTGACCACGGCGTAATACGGCGTCACGCCCGCATTGGCCGTCGCACGCACCGCGTAGGTGGTCGGATCGAACTCGTGATCGGCGGCAACAATCAGCAGTCGCCGGATGATGTCGTCGAATCCCTTCGGCGCCCCGAGCGACTCGGCGATGAATTCGTGCACCGGAGCATCGCTCGGACCATTCGCCCCCACGAGTATGGCCGCAAACCAGCGCGACAAATCGCCACCCGTGCGCGCGAAGCCCGCCTTGGAAAGATCATAGGAGCGTGGATTGGCCCGCTCGATGAGAGGAAACAGCGCCATCGCCTGCTCAACCACCGGCAACTCGGCCAGGCCTCGTCTGAGTCTGGCGTAGGACGGCGGGGCTGCCGGCAGGCTCTTCCCGAAGACAGTCCCGGGATCTGCCTCCCACAGTAACGCCGCAACGGACTCGAAGGTCTGTGTCTCGGCCAGCTCCGCCACATCCCGCCCGCGGTAATACAGGCCGCGCTGGGTCAACAGCGTGATCTTCGTCTCGTTGACCAACCCCTTGATTGCCTCGCCCGGACCGGGCGATCCGTCATGGTGCTCATCCGGGATCCGCCTTGCCTTGAGACGCTCGATGTCCACCTTCCAATAGCGGCGGTTGCGCGAGCCCGGAACGCCTTGAGAGCGGATCAGCCCGCGACTCACATAGGCGTAGAGCGTGGGAATGCTCACACCGAGCGCGCCGGCGGCATCTTTCGCGGTTGCATACAGACCTTCACCCCGCACGGGTCCCAGAACCGTCATAGGTCGACTTCCGAGTGCACCAGGCACATAGCTTGACATATGGAATCAAGATTGACCACGCTCTATACGGCCGCTCTAATTCTGATGCGGTGAAAGCCCCTTTCCATACATTGATTAAACCAATCAACATAGGGCGCGACGCGACGACCGAAACACGCGAACCTCAGCCGAGGGACATCATCATGCATCCGTCAGCATAGTGCGCTGCCGTCAGGTACTGCGCGATCAGGCCCCGACAGCACGATGGCGCCATCCTCGCGGGCAAATCCGGTGATCAGGATCTCGGACTTGAATCCAGCAACACGTTTCGACCCGAGTCCGGTGGCGCAGATGACCTGCCGTCCAATGAGCTCCTCCGCGCTGTAGAGCGCGGTGATCTGCGCGCTCGACTGTCTGATGCCAAAAGGCCCGAAATCGACCCAGAGCTTGTAGGCGGGTTTGCGAGCTTCCGGAAACTGTTCCACCTTGCGGATGGTCCCGGCTCGCAGCCCGACCCGCTGGAACTCCTCCCATGTCGCGGATGCTGTCTCT
>Ga0137409_10000112_pt1 | contig 74554 bp, 73 predicted proteins | sample CZODoug1_16funga_FD_122059 | JGI IMG/M metagenome (GOLD analysis project Ga0137409, IMG submission 122059) | Vadose zone soil fungal communities from Angelo Coast Range Reserve, California, USA - CZODoug1_16fungal (Hybrid Assembly) | ecosystem: Environmental > Terrestrial > Soil > Vadose zone... | reverse complement strand
GTGAGGGTCGGTGACCCTGCTTCAGGTGCTGGATGGTACCGGAAACGTAACCCGATGCGTATCGTGGCGTTGCCTTTGACTGTGGGAACGCGACGGCACGCTTTAGCACTCGGGCCGCTGGCCCTCATCCTCGTCGGAGCCTGCACCATGCCTGGAACCAGCAGCGCCACGCCCTCACACTCCGTCGCCTCCTCATCTCGAACGGCGACGCCTTCGGCGCAGACATCCCCCTCCCCCTCCCCGTTGACCAGCGCATACGGCGTGCTGATCAGCCCATTGACCACGAGCAACTACACGGTGAGCCTGGTCGGGATCGACGGGAGGGTCATCGCAAGCGCCCAGGCGAGCACTCCGGGCTCAGCCACCTGCGCCAACGCCGCTGCCGCGGTCGTCTCCGCCCCGATCAGCACGAGCAACGCGCGCGTGTACTACATGGACGCGTTGGGCGTGGTTCGATACCTCGCACCCAACGGAGACGCAGGCCGAGCGACCACGGTGCCGATCGGGCCGACCCGCCGCAGCATGTTCGCCGTGAGCCCTGACGACCAGAGGATCGCCGTGATCGTCGACGACTTCACCGCGAGTGGAGCCGCGACGAGGCTTTACGTCGAAGATCTGAACGGTGGCGGCCATCACGCCGAGATCTTCGGCCAGACTGGCGCCTTCACCCTCTGGCCGACGGGCTGGCACGGCACCAACAACCTTGTCCTCGCGAAGGTGCCTTCTTGCACCCAGGGTGGTGGTCCCGGGTCCGCCGGGCCGCAGGAGTTTCACGTCAACGACCCAGCGACTGCGTTCCGCCGGTTCACCGTCGGCGGCCCGGGGTGTCTGATCGCCGGCACGCCATCGCCGGCGGGCGCTGTGTGCGAGAGCGACTCACAAGCGACCGTGCTCACGTGGACGGCGGCGACCGTGCGGACGTTCCCGGTCCAGGGATTCACCCCGGCTTACCTGTCGCCCAACGGCAGCCTGGTCTCGACGATCGTCAACGGCGACACCGTCATCCAGGAGACGGGCAAGACGTTCCCGGGGATGCAGGCGTGCGGGTGGATCGACGATGGGCATGTGTTCTCAGGTGGGGACGCCCAACGCCAGCCGCGCGTCGCGGACGTCAGCATGGGGACGGTCGTTCCGATTGCGGCCCAGGGTGACTGCGCCGGCCGGCTGCCGGGCGGCCTCTAACCGCAGCCGCACAATAGGCGGGTGTCCGCACAACCACCGGTCCAGCCGGGGCAGCTGTCCCCGGACGGAATGTGGCGTTGGGACGGCGCTCAGTGGGTTGCGACGACAGCAGCACCGGGGGCTCCATCGGCTCGAAGATCGAGGGTCTGGATCTGGTGGGTTGCGGGCGGATGCGCGCTTGTACTCGTGCTGGCCGTCGTCGCAGGCGCCGTCGGCATTGCGTCACTCGTCAACGCCGTCCAGCACGGCGGACTGACCTGCCTTCCGTCTGACTTTCCCAGTTACCCCGGCGCGACGGTCGCAAGCGAACAGACCTTCTAAGGCACCGGGGTCGCGCCCGGTGATTCGAAGTCATGCCGTATGACGCTGGATTCGAGCGACAACGTGGCGACGGCGACGGCCTTTTACAGGGACAAGCTCGAAAGCGGAGACTGGAAGGTGGTCGCATACAACGACTCGTCGGGGCGGATCCAGTTTCAGCGAGTATCGAGGCCATTGACGGTTGGGACCGTGGAACTGCTCGGCCGAGGCTCGAGCAGCGAGATCAACATCTCGCTCGACAGTTAACGTCGCCTCTCAGCGACCTCGGTCGCGACCATGCCGGCGAACGATTCCAACGACGAGTCGACCTGGTTTCCAGAGCGGTCGCGAACGTTGACGTGCTCGGTTTCCGCCTCGCGCGCGCCGACGATCGCCATGTAAGGGACCTTGCGCGCCTGCGCGTCGCGGATCTTGCGCTGCATTCGCTCGGAGCGCGTGTCGACCTCAACTCGCAAGCGGAGGGACTTCAGCTTGTCGGCCACCTTGCGGGCGTACTCGAGCTGCGCGTCGGTGATCGGGATCACGATCACCTGCACGGGGTGCAGCCACGTCGGAAACGCCCCCACGTAACGCTCGATGAGGTAGCTGAACAGGCGCTCCATCGCGCCAGCAGCGCCGCGGTGCACCATGATCGGCCGCTGCCGTGAGCCGTCTTCGGCGACGTACTCGAGCTCGAATCGCTGCGGCAGCTGGAAGTCGACCTGGACCGTGGAGTTCGTGAACTCTCGGCGGTGCGCGTCCTTGACCTGGAAGTCGATCTTCGGTCCGTAGAACGCGGCCTCCCCGGCTCCGATCTTGTACGTCTGGCCCATCGACTCGAGCGCCTCCATGAGCGCAGCCTGCGCCTCCTGCCATTGCTCCTCGCTGCCGAGCCATTTGTCCTTGACGTCGTCCCGCGTCGAGACCTGGTAGGAGAAATCCTCGATACCGAGCACGTCTGAAAAGTAGAGCGCCAGCTCGATCGCGCCTTTGACCTCGCCCATCAGCTGGTCGGGCGTGCAGAAGATGTGCGCGTCGTTGAGCGCGAAGGACCGCACGCGGTTCATGCCGATCAACGTGCCAGAGCGCTCATACCTCCAGTTGTTGCCGATCTCGGCGATCCGCATCGGCAGGTCGCGGTAGCTGCGGAGGTCCGACTGGTAGATGACGATGTGGTGAGGACAGTTCACCGGCCGGAGCTCGAGCTCCTCGCCGTCCTCGAACTTCATCGGCGGGTACATGTACTCCTTGTAGAGCTGCGCATGACCGCTCTGCCGGTAGAGGTCGAGGCGCGCGACGTCAGGCGTGCGGACGTGGAGGTATCCGCGTGAGAGCTCCTCGTCGACGATGAAGCGCTCCAGCTCGCGGCGGATGGTCGCGCCATCCGGAAGCCACAGCGGGAGTCCAGGACCGACCCGCTCGTCGACCATGAAGAGCTTCATGTCCTTGCCGATCTTCTTGTGGTCGCGCTTCTCAGCCTCTTCGAGGAACTTGAGATAGTCGTCGAGCTGCTGCAGCGTCGCCCAGGCGGTGCCGTAGATGCGGGTCAGCTGCGGCTTCTTCTCGTCGCCGCGCCAGTACGCGCCCGCCACCCGAAGCAGCTTGAAAGCCTTCAGGTCGCGCGTCGACTTCACGTGCGGGCCTCGGCACAGGTCAAGGAAATCGCCGGTCCTGTACACGCTCACCTCATCGCCTTCGACCTTGTCGGCGATCAGCTCGAGCTTGTAGTCCTGGCCTCGCCTGCGAAACTCGGCGATCGCCTCGTCACGCGACAGCGTCTCGTGGACGAACGGCCTGTCCTCGTTGACGATGCGCCTCATGCGCGATTCGATCGCGCCCAGATCGGACTCGGAGACCGGCTTGCTGAACTCGAAGTCGTAATAGAAACCGTCCTGCACCGCGGGCCCGATGCCGTACTTCGCGTCCGGGTACAGCTCAGTGACGGCGGCGGCGAGCAGGTGCGCCGTCGAGTGCCGCAGCACCTCCAACGGGTCGTCGCCCGCCTCGTGATCGCCGTACTCAGCCATGGGGTCGTCCAGTATATGGACGGTAATTTCTTGAATTGGGCTGGCGTTGTCGATGCAATCGGTTACCCCGCTGCCGGGCTGGGCATTCTCGTCGAGAGCATCGGCGTCCCCTTTCCCGGCGAGGCCCTGCTGCTCGTGGCGGCCGCATGGGCCGCGACGCAGCACCACTCGCTCCTCCTGGTGGTCCTGCTTGGCTTTCTCGGCTCGATCGCCGGCGCGGATATCGGGTACGTGCTTGGATTCAAAGGCGGCCGGCCGTTCGTCGAGCGATTCGGCAGCGTCTTCCACGTCCGCCCCGACCACATCGCACGCTCAGAGCTCTTTTTCGCCCGGTACGGTGACAGGGCCATCCTTGCCGGACGGTTCGTGCTGGGCATGCGCACATGGGGTTCGATGCTCGCCGGGATGTCCCGGATGCCGTTCTGGCGCTTTCAGCTGTTCAACGCCATCGGTGGGCTTGCCTGGGCGCTCGTGATCGTTGGCGCCGGCTACCTGGTGGGGAGCAACCTCGCCCTGGTGCAGGCAATCATTCGCGGGATCGGTCTCGGCGGCCTGATCCTGCTCGCGATGATCGGGGTCATCCTGGTCGTGGCTCAGCACCTCGCGGCCTCGAGACGACGATGATCGCCACCCCGCCCGCAGCGAGGAGCGCTCCCAGCCCCCCGATGACGTGGGCGGTTCCGATGGTGTCGGAGAGCGCCGCGGCCACGAGCACGGGCACCGCGGTCACACCGTTGATGACCATGTAGAGCAGGGCGAAGATCCGGCCGCGGATCTCGTCGCTGGTCGACTCCATCAGGTAGGTGATGGCGGGGATCATGATCGCCCCGAACTCCACGCCCAACAGGAAGCTGAAGGTCGCGGCTGTGATTCGGTTGTGCACCTGCAGGTCGGGGAACTGCGTCATTGCCTGCGGAACGGCGGCAAGCGCCAGCATCGTCACGCCGTTCGCCACCAGCGAGCCGGCCAACAGCTTCGAACGGTCGACGTTGCGCACGAACTGGCCGAGCAGGACCGCGCTGAGGATGGCTCCACCTGTCGCCGGGCCGAGGATTACGTAGGAGTCCTGGGCGGCGATGCCGATGACCTTGCTCACGTAAGCGGGCGCCAGCGCAAAGAGCATGAACAGCACCAGCACGGCGATGCTCACCTGGCCGAATGCCAGCATGAGGCCGCGCGACGCTCGCAGCGCATCGACTCCTTCCTTCAAGTCGACCACCATGAGATGAAAGCGGTTGCGGCTTTCGGCCACCGGCGGCTGCGTCGCCTTCTGCTGGTGCGGGATGTCCGAGGCGAAGATCAGCGTTCCGCCGATGATCAAGAGCACGACCGCGCACCAGTACGGAGCGTAGAGGTCGATCCTCGAGACGATCGGTGCCAGCGCTCCGCCGACGACGAGCGTCAGGACCATGGTCAACAGCGCCATCGAGTTGGCTGTGATCAATGCCGATCGCGGGAGGATCGTCGGGATGACCGCCGCCTCCGCCGGTCCGAACAGCTGGCCGACGGCGGAAAAGACGAGGGTGATCAAAAGGAGGTGGGCGAAGTCAGCGCCCAGGCCGGGCACGACCGCGGCGATCGGGATGAGCGCCACCACCGCGGCCCGGCCGAAGTTGCACCACATCATGATCTGCTTGCGGTCGTAGCGATCCGCGATTACCCCCGCGATGGGAGCAAACAGAACAGCGGGGACGGTGTACGTGAGCAGCGTGATCGCCACCGGCGTGCTGCCGCCGGAGATCTTGTACGCGAGGATGATCAGCGAGAAGAGCAGGAACTTGTCGGCCAGCTGGGCGGCGAGCTGCGCGAACCAGATGTTCCGAAAAGCGGTGTGCCGGAGCACCTGGCGAAAGCCGCCGGCCCCCGGTGTCTCGAGTGGAAATCGAATCGGTTCTTCCACTTAAGCGCTAGAGGTTAGCCGCCGGGACTCCGAAATTCCTGATAAATGGTCTCCCACTCGGGCAGCGAGAGCGTTTGCGGGCGACGCTGGGGATCGATACCTGCATGGCGCAGGCGTGCGCCGGCCGCGGTGCTGCCGCTGCCATCGATCCGTCCCAACGTTCCGCCGAGCTGCTTTCGGCGGCCCTGAAACACCGCCTCGACAAATCGAAAGAAGGCGCGAAGGTCGTCGACATGGACCGCCGGCTCCTCGCGCACTTTGAGCAGCACCAGCGCCGAGTCGACCCGCGGCGCGGGTGTGAAGACAGAAGCGGGAATGGTGAAGGCGATCCGCGCTTCGGCGAAAACCTGCACCGCGACGGTCGACAGGCTCGCGCCGCTCGAGGCCGTCCATCGCTCCGCGACCTCTTTCTGCACCACCAGGGAAAGCAGTCGTGGGCGCGGGGGTTCGTCGAGCAGCTGGCGGATCAATGCGCCCGTGAGGTTGTACGGAATGTTTCCCGCGACGACGTGGCCGCCATGCGGAAACGCCGCGGCCTGGTCGAACTTCAGAATGTCTCTTTCCACGATCTCCACGTTCTGCGCGCCCTCGAGCACCTCGCGCAGCACAGGTATGAGGCGCCGGTCCAGCTCGACGGCGACGAGGCGGCGGGACATTCGCGCCAGCGCCACGGTCAGCCCGCCGGCGCCCGCCCCCACCTCCAGCACTTCGTCGCTGGGCTCGATCCCCGACGCCTGCGCGATTTGGTCGCGTGTGCCGGGATCGACGATGAAGTTCTGGCCGAATGAATGCTTGAGCTCGACGCGGTGACGGCGGAGCAGCTTGATGAGCTGGTCTGAGTCGGCCGGGTCGATCACTTCATCCTGGGAAACAGGGCGTACGCGTTCGCGTTCTCCAGTTCGGCGAGCTCGGTCAGGCTGATACCGCGCAGCTCGGCCACGACCTCTGCCGTGTCGAGCAGGTACTCCGGCCGATTGGGGACGCCCATTCGCTTCTGAGCGTTGCCGTACGGCGAGTCGGTCTCGAGGAGCAGTCGATCGGCCGGGCACCGCTTCACGACTTCGCGCAGCGCTGTCCGGCTCGGCCTGGTGATCAACCCTGCGAACGACAGGTGGAACCCGAGATCCAGGTAGCGTTCCGCCCAGTCCCATTCGAGCGCGAAGTAGTGCATGACACCCCGCAGTCCTCGATGCCTCGAGATCGCATCGGCGACCTCGCCGTTGGCGCCGCGATTGTGCACCGATACGGGTAAATCGAGCTCGAGCGCAAGGTTGAACATCTCATCGAGCCGGTCCCTCTGCAATCCATGGTCGGGACCGCCGACGTGCTCGAAGTCGAGTCCGATCTCCCCGATGGCCACCACCATCTCGTCGGCCGCGAGCTCCCTCAGCGCGTCCACATCGGGCGCGGATTCCTCCAGGGGGTAATGACCTACGCCGGCCCACACCTCTTGAAAGCGGTTGGACAGCGAGACCGCGCCGCGGCTGCGCTCCATATCCGTGCCCATCGCGATCATTCGAGTCACGCCTGCGCCGACCGCTGCCTCCACCACCGAGTTCGGCTCGCCGAGCTCCTCGAGATGCAGGTGCGTGTCTACGAAGATGGCGCTTCTTCTTCGACGACGTCGTCCAGCCGCTTGAACAGGGCGTCGGGCTGAGGCAGCGTGCGGCCGGGCGCGAGCTTGGACGGCAGCCACCGGTCCTCGCTCGGGTACTCGCCAGTGATCACCGTGTGTGATCCACCTTCCTCTGCAAACTGGCGCACCTCGGGCTGGGGCGCGATGACGTCGTCGTAGCCGAGCATCCGGTGCAGCCGCTGCGAGGAGAACGGAAGAAACGGCGTGAGCATCGTCTTCAAGTTGTCCACGCAGCGAAGCGCCACGTACAAGACCGTGCCGGCCCTCGCGCGGTCCGTCTTGATCGTGTGCCAGGGCTGCTCGGTGCCCAGGTAAACGTTGACCTTGGCGGCCATCGTCATGGCGTACTTCAACGCAGCCTGGAATCGAGCCTGCTCGAGCAGGTGCTCGACGGTGTTCAGCGCTTCTTCCACCTCTCCGATGATTGCGTGGTCGCGATCCTCGAGGTGCGGTGTCGGAACCTCACCGAAATTTCGGTGGGCGTTGACCAGCGTGCGATGGACCAGGTTGCCCCACGTCGCCACCAGCTCGTCGTTGTTGCGGCGCACGAACTCCGACCACGTGAAATCTGTGTCGTGGGTCTCTGGGCCGGCGATCATCAGGTAGTAGCGGAGGGCGTCGGCGTCGTACGCGTCCAGAACGTCCCGCACATAGATCACGTTGCCGCGGCTCGTCGAAAGCTTCGCGCCCTCCATATGAAGGTGCTCGCTGGCGACGATCTCATCGGGCAATTTCATGTCACCGACGCCCATGAGAATCGCGGGCCACATCACCGTGTGGAACGTGATGTTGTCCTTGCCCATCGTGTAGTAATGCGTCGAGTCGGATTTCTGCCACCAGTCCTTCCAGGCGTCCGGTTCGCCGCGCTGCGCGGCCCATTCGATCGACGCGGACAGGTATCCGATGACCGCGTCGAACCAGACGTAGATCTTCTTGTGGGGGTTGTCCTCCCAACCTGGTAGCGGCACCGGAACGCCCCAGTCCAGGTCTCGCGTGATGGCTCGACGTTTCAGGTTCTTGACGTACTCGAGCGAGTATTTCCGCACGTTAGGCCGCCAGTCGTCGTGCTCTTCGATCCATGCGCGCAGGTGCTCGCCGAAAGCCGGCAGGTCGAAGAAGAAGTGCTCTGTCTCGCGAAACTCGACCGGCGCGTGGCTGCCTCGCTGGTGTGGGTTGATCAGGTCGATCGGGTCAAGCTGGTTGCCGCAGTTGTCGCACTGGTCCCCACGCGCTTCGGCATAGCCGCAGATCGGGCACGTGCCTTCGATGTAACGGTCGGGCAGCGTACGGCCGCTGGCGGCGTCGAACGCGCCCATCTGGGTTTCCTTGACCAGGTAGCCCTTTTCGTACAGCTTGAGAAACAGGTCCTGGGTGACGCGGTAGTGGTTGGCCGTCGTGGTCCTCGTGAAGATGTCGTAAGTCATCCCGAGCCGACGCAGGTCCTCGACGATGAGCGCGTTGTTGCGATCGGCGAATTCGCGCGGTGGGATTCCTTGCTTGTCCGCCTCATAGGTGATCGGCGTGCCGTGCTCGTCGGTCCCGCTCGCCATCAGCACACGAGATCCGCGCAGCCGTTCGAAGCGCGCGAGCACGTCGGCAGGCACGGCGAAGCCGGCGACATGGCCGATGTGGCGCGGGCCGTTCGCGTATGGCCATGCCGGAGCGATCAGGACGGTTCTTCGTTGAGGTTTTGTTTCAGCCACCGGAGATGACAAGGGTAAACTCGCCGCGCGCTCGATCACCGAGGGCCGCCAGCACCTCCGCCGCGGTTCCACGCAAAACCTCCTCGTGAACCTTGGTCAGCTCGCGCGTGACGGTGAGGCTGCGCTCAGGCAGTGCTTCAGCGATCAGCGCCAGCGATTTCTTGATCCGATAAGGCGACTCGAACGCGACCACGGGCCGCGGATTCTCGAGCAGGGTCGCGAGCAGCCGCCGCATCTCGCCTGGTTTGCGTGGCAGGTACCCGACGAAAGTGAAACCGGGTCCTCCATAGCCAGCCACTGAGAGCGCCGCGGTGACCGAGCTGGGTCCCGGGATGGGAACGACGGTGTGTCCCGCCGCCCAGGCGGCCGTGACAAGCGCCTGACCGGGATCGGAAAGGGTCGGCGTGCCCGCGTCGCTCACCAGCGCGACGTCGTGCTGGTCGAGCTCCGCCATCACGCGGGGGAGGCCGCGCCGCTCCACCGGAGCGCGGTAGCTGATCAAGGGCTTGCGAAGGCCATGCCGCGCGAGGAGGCGGGCCGTGATGCGGGTGTCCTCGGCGGCGATCGCCCCCACCTCGCCGAGAATTCGCAATGCTCGCGCGCTGACGTCTTCCAGGTTTCCGATCGGGGTCGCCACCACGAACAGGCGGCTCAAGCCTGGTCCAGCCAGTCTCCGACCCGGTTCTCGATCTCCGCGGCAGGGCCCACGAATCGCGATGCCGGCGGCAGCACGTCGAGGAACGCTTTCCCGTAATCGCGCCCGAGGATCCGGTTGTCCAGGATGACCACCGCGCCGCGATCGGTCGAGCGCCGGATCAAACGGCCGAAACCCTGCTTCAAGCGGAGCGCCGCTTGCGGCAGCGCCAGCTGAGCGAACCCGTCGCGAACCTGCTCGGCGCGGGCCGCGTACACGGGTTCCGAGGGCACGGGAAATGGAAGGCGGACCATGATCACGCAGCTCAGCCTCTCGCCTGGCACGTCGATCCCTTCCCAGAAGCTTGCGGTGCCCAGCAGCAGCGGGCGCTCCGCGCCTTCGAAAGCCTTCAACAGCTGGCGGCGCTGCCCGTCGATGCCCTGTCCGAGGATCAGCACCTCGTCGAGGTCGGTCCTGTGCTTCAAGGCGGCGTGCACGTCGCGCAGCTGGCGATGGGAGGTGAAGAGGACCAGGGTCCGGCCTCCGACCCGTCGGGCGACGGACGCGACTACGTCGGTGACCTGCTCGTCGAACGCGTGATCCTCCGGTGCGACGAGGTCGGTGGGCAGGCACACGAGGGCCTGGTGGAAGAAGTCGAATGGAGAGGAAAGGATCAGCTCCTCGACCTCAGGGCCGAGTCCAACTCGCGAGCGGAAGTAGTCGAACGATCCGCCGACGGCAAGGGTGGCCGACGTGAACACGGTCGAGCGGCGCTCCGCATAGACGTGGTCGCGAAGGAGAAAGCCGACGTTGATCGGGGCAGCGCGAAGGAGCAGGTTCTCTGTCCTCGCCAGGAGCGTGAACCAGTAGACGCGGTTGTGGTCGGGCGTGAGCATCGCCTCGTCGATCAGCCGGGTCGCCGCGTCCAGGCGCCCGCGGATGATCTCGAGCTCGCGGATTCCCTGGTCGGGCTCGGAGCCACCCAGCCACTCGCGGACCCCGGCGACGGCGCGGCGCAGCCCTGCATCGAGCGCCGCCAACGCGGTGACAGCGTTCTCCGCCGCGAGGCTGACCGGCGGCCAACCCTCGTCCTCACGAAGAGGCGGCGTCACCCGCAGAGATTCGTCCTTGCGCTCCATGTCGCCGAGCTTCGCGGCGACCCAGTGCGCGGCGAGGTCGAAAAATTCTCGCGCTCGCTGACCGGCTGCAAGGCTCGCGGGTATCGCCTGTTCGAAAGCCTCGCCCGACGAGCCGAGGTGCGGCTGCCGCTGGAGCTCAGCCAGCAAGCCTTCGCCACCGCCGGCTTTCGCCAGCCGCTCCAGGAGCGCGACCAGCCCCGGGCCGTCCACCTCCTGGCGCATCCCGCGTGTCGCGGCATCCTCCAGGTGGTGAGCTTCGTCGATCACGAGGTGATCGAAGTCCGGCAGCAGGCCGCCCCCCACCTCAGCGTCGGCCAGCAGGAGCGAATGGTTGACGACGACGAGGTCCGCCGCCTCGGCCTCCGCACGAGCACGGTGGACGTAGCAGTCCTCCTTCGTGCAGTGGATGCCGACACAGTCGAGCGGGTCCGACGCGATGTTCGCCCACAACACTTCCTCGCGGCCATGAAGGCGAAGCTCTGAACGGTCACCGCTTTCGGTCGTGTGCAGCCACATGAGGACTTTGAGCTTGAACTTGAGCTCGTCTGAATCTCTGCATGGCTCCGCGAGGAAACGGCGCCAGCGGCGAAGCGATACGTAGTTGGAGCGGCCTTTCAGCAGGCATGCCTTGAAGTCCCACGGCAGCCACTCGCGCAGCCCCGGCAGGTCCTTCCCCATCAGCTGCTCCTGCAGCGTGTGCGTGTTGGTGGAGACGACGACGCGCTCGTGATGGCGCACCGCGCGAGCGATGGACGGCACGAGGTACGCCAGGCTCTTCCCGGTGCCGGTGCCGGCCTCCACGATCAAGGTCCCGCCGCGCGCCTGGATCTGGGCGACGGCGAGCAGCATCTGAAGCTGCGGCTCGCGGTGCTCGTAGCCGGGCAGCACACCGGCCAGGGGCCCGTCCGGGCCAAGCAGGGCGACCATGAGGCCCGGGTCGTCCGGAGGACCGTCAGCCGATTTTCGGTGTGCCGACTCGACGACCTCCGCGGCCGCGGGTCCGGGATCGGGGTTGGGAGCGGTCAGCGCGTCGGCGAAGAAGCGCGCGATCGGCCACTCGTACGGCGCCACGAGCGCGAGCATCGACTCCTTCAAAGTCTCGTCCAGAGCTGCGCCTTCGTCGCGCAGCCGGAGCAACAGCTGGCGCGTGGCGTCGGCGTCGTCGAGCGCCCGGTGAGGCCGAGGCTGGTTGAAACCCATCTCAGTCGCGAGCAGCGGAAGGCTGTGACTCGCCGCCGAGGGCAGCAGGATGCGCGCCACGTCGAGCGTGTCGAGGATCTCCGTGGCCGGGTCCCACAGGCCCGCGGCGGCCAGGAAGTCGACGTCGAGGCGCGCCCCGTGGCCGACCGGCTGCCGGCCCTGGAGGAAGTCGGCGAGCTCTCTCAGGGCGGACTCGGCGCTGGCCGCCCCGCGGAGCTCCTCGGGCTTGATCCCGGTCAGTTTGAGGACCGTCTCGGGAACGGCGCGGCCGGGATCGACGAGGCGCTCGAGCGTCGTGGTGATCCGATCGTGGGTGAAAGCCACCGCGCCGACCTCGATCACTTTGTCTCGGGCCGGGTCGAGACCGGTCGTCTCGAGGTCGAGGGCTGCATATTCCGGCACCGGTAGAGGCGATTCTACGTATGAGAGGGAACCTGACGGTTCCCTCCCATCGGGGTGCTCAACTCGGATTCGCGCTCACCCGGCCCTCACTGCCTCCGGACTGGACGAAGCGGTCCGCTAGGGCCGGCGCTCTCCCTCCCCCTGAGGGGACTAATTGAAGGATTGCTCCTGGCAACGGTTGGGCGACAGGAGAAACAAAGTCGCGGCGGGCATGAAGCCCGCCGCCCTTGCGACGCTTAAGGATGTTCGAAGCCGGGTCTAAGCGAAGCGCACGTTGCTATATTTGCGCCCGATGTTAACTGGGGCGATCGAAGCACCTAAACGACTGGAGGACCTTCACGTTCGCCGTGACCTGGTCGCCAGCCTCTTGCTTCGAACGATCGCGTTCGCAGACCAGCTGAGCGGGGCGGCCATCGAAACGCGACTTGGGTTGCCGTTCGAGACGCTGCTTCCGATCATCGAAGAGTTCCAGAAGACCCAGCTGATGGACACGATGGGCTTCTCGAACGATCCCGGTGTCGAAGGCCGGCCGATCCCCGTGCGCATGAATTACGTCGTGTCAAGCGCCGGCCGCCAGCGCGCTTCCGAGATGTCTTCGGTCCAGACGCGATACCTCGGGCCTTGCCCCATCAACTTCGACGACTACCTCGGCCTCGTGCGCTCGCAGGTCACCGGGAAGGCAAATGTCACAGACGCCCTCCTGAAGAAAGCCCTCGGAACGCTTGAGCTCGAGCAGCATGTGATCGACCAGATCGGCGGCGCCATGGTCTCCCGCGCATCGCTGTTCATCTTCGGCGCTCCCGGAAACGGCAAGAGCACCATCACCGAGCGCATGGCGCTGTTGATGGGCGCCCCGATCGAGATCCCCCACGCCGTCGCCATCGGCGACGAGATCATCCGCGTGATCGACCCCGTCTATCACAAGATCGCCGAAGGCGAGCAGCCCATTGACCGCAGGCTCGTCAAGGTCGAGCGCCCAGTGGTCGTGGCCGGTGGTGAGCTGAAGCTGCAGCAGCTGGACCTAACCTACGACGCGTCCAACCGCTACTACGAGGCGCCTCTGCAGTGGAAGGCCAACGCCGGCGTGTTCGTCATCGACGACTTCGGCCGGCAGGAGGTTCCGCCGATGCGCCTCCTCAACCGGTTCATCGTGCCGATGGAAAAGAAGGTCGACTACCTCGACCTGTCAGCGTCGGGCCGCAAGATCGAGCTGCCCTTCCTGTGCCAGGTCGTTTTCTCAACCAACCTCTCACCCACCGAGCTGGTCGACGAAGCCTTTCTGCGCCGCATGGCGTACAAGATCGGCGTCGGCAACCCGTCGCCGGAAGCGTTCGGGCGCATCCTTCGGTACGAGTGCGACCGCCAGGGCGTGCAGTTCGACGAGAAGGCGGTCGGGTACCTCCTCAACAACCTTTACGGAAAGAAGCCGCTCCGCGGGTCACACCCACGCGCGCTGATGGCGCGCCTGGTCGACCTCGCGAACTACCGGCAGGAGCCGCCGCGCCTCACTCCGCAGACGCTGAAAGAGGCGTTCGACGCCTGCTTCAACCCCGCGCTGGGCAGCCTCACCGAGGACGACTGGGCCCGACCCGCCATCGGCTAGTCCCGCCATAGCGCGCCTTTGGCGCCAAAAACGCCGAATTTCGCGGTTCAGGCGCCTGTTTGGAGCCAAAAACGCGGAATCCGGGCTTACGCTGGAACAGTCACTCCCGCCAGGCGCTTGCGGTGTGATTCCAGGTCACTGAAGACGCCTCGCTGCTCTGGCGGTAGGAGCTCCGCGATGGCGACCATGATCGCGTCGGACGCCTCTTCGTGAGACACGCGGGTGCCGTCCGCCCGCTTCTGCAGGACCACGAAAGGCTTGCCGAAGGTGATGGTCACCCTGGTGCGGCGGGGCCAATGCGCGCCCTTCGGAAAGCACTCGCGCGTCCCGGTCAATCCAACCGGCAGCACCGGACAGCCTGCCTTCTGCGCGATGAAGCCGGCGCCCGGCTCCGGCTTCGCCAGCACGCCGGACTCGATGCGTGTTCCCTCTGGATACATGATCAGCGCGTTTCCTGCTTTCAACAGGTCGAAGGATCGGCGCAGCGCGGTGCGATCGGCTGAGTGACGAACCACTGGAAATGCGTGATATGCGTAAAACCAAAAAGCCACATGTGCCTTTGCGAAGTATTCGGACTTGGCCATGCTCCATGTGTCACTCCGGGGCACGAACGCGGGCACCATCGGCGGGTCCAGGGTCGCCGAGTGGTTCGGGCAGATGATCAGCGGTCCTGAGCGAGGAACGTTTTCTACCCCGACCACCTTGAAAAGCCCAACCAGGTAGACCCGCGTCAGCGTGCGCATGAGCGCGCGCAAAAACGCATACATCATTGCGAGCCGGTCCGGCTGCGAATGTGCTGCAGAATGAGGTCGACGACCTGCTCGATGTCGAGCCGGTCGGTGTCGATCACCACAGCGTCGGGCGCCGGCCGCAGCGGAGCCACGGCGCGCTGGGTGTCAACGCGGTCGCGCTCCTCGACCTCTTTGCGCATCGCCTCATGGTCAACCCGCTCGCCTCTGCGCTCGTACTGTGCAGCGCGCCGGCGAACCTTCTCGTCGAGGCTTGCGACCAGGTAGAACTTGTGGCCGGCAGCGGGGAACACAACGGTGCCGATGTCGCGCCCGGCCATCACGACTCCGGTCCTGCCCATCCGTCGCTGCTGCGCGACCAGAGCCTCGCGCACGCCGGGGATGGCGGAGATCAACGGCAGGGCTTCGGCGTGGTCGGCGTCATAGATTCCGCCTGTCAGCTCGGCGCCGTCAGCCCAGACCCGCTCGCCGTCGAGCTTGATCTCGGTTGATTCGGCGAGCCTGGTCACCGCCTCCGAATCGTGGGGATCGATCCCGCGCTCGGCCGCAAGCCGGGTGACCGCGCGATACATCAACCCGCTGTCGACGAACGGAAGCCCGAGAGCCTCGGCGACCCGGCGGCCGACAGCGGACTTTCCGGAGGCGACTCCCCCGTCGATGGCGACGATCATCTGTCCTCCGCTCCTACCGCCCGCCGGAGCGCCGCGATCTCAGACTCCCCAAGCACCCTCCACCCACCTGTTTTCAAGCGCCCGAGCTTCAACGGGCCGAAGCCCACTCGGCGCAGTGACTGGACCTTGTGGCCGATCGCGTGCAGCATGCGGCGTACCTGGCGATGCCGACCCTCGCGAATCACGATCCGAACTTCGGCGACTCCGGAATCGCGACTCCCGGGCGTGATTCGCAGCACATCTACCTCGGCCGGAGCGGTCACGCCGTCGTCGAGCTTCACACCTTTGCGCAAACTCTCCACGTCAGAGCTGCTTGGGTTGCCCGTGACAAGCGCGATGTATTCCTTCGCCACCTTGTAGCGCGGATGCGTCAGGCGAAAGGCGAGATCGCCATCATCGGTGAGCAGCAGCAGTCCTGTGGTGTCGGCGTCGAGGCGGCCCACCGGGAACAAGCGGTGGCCGGCCTTGCCCTCGTCTCCGACGATGTCGAGCACGGTCGATCGCGCCGACTCATCCTTTGCCGTGGTGATGACGCCGAGCGGTTTGTTCAAGACGATGTAGCGGTGGCGCGTGACCGGCTTGACCGCCTTGCCGTTGACGGTGACATGGTCGACGTCCGGGTCGACCAGAAGGCCTGTCGCCGGCGGACGTTCGCCATTCACCCGCACTGCTCCCGAGGCGATCAGCTCGTCGGCCGCGCGACGGCTGGCGACGCCGGCCCGCGCCAGGAAGCGGTTCAGCCGTTCTTGGTTGCCGCTCGTCCGCTCGATGGTGTACTCGCATCAGTCTCGCGATCGATTCGCGGCGTGGGCAGGCGATCGAGCGACTCGAGACCCATGACCTGCAGAAATCGCATCGTCGTGCCGTAAAGCTTCGGTTGGCCGGGCCCAGCTCCGCGCCCCACCTCGGCGATCAGGTCGCGCAGCTCGAGGTTTGTAAGCACGCTCTCGCAGTTGACACCGCGCACCTCCTCGATTCGTGCGCGCGCCACCGGCTGCTGGTACGCCACGATGGCCAGCGTCTCGTACGCGGCGGCCGAAAGCTTCCCCGACACCTCGGGTCGCAGCGCGCGGCGCACGGCGCTCGCGTACTGAGGCCGGGTGGCGAGGTGAATCTCGTCGTGGTGGCGCATCACCATCACGCCACGACCATCCAGCGACTCGCGCAGCTCATCGAGCGCGCTTTCGACGCCGATGCGGTCGGTGTCTGTCGCGTGCTGCAGCTCGCGCAGCTTGAGCGGACGGTTCGAGCTGAAGAGAATCGCCTCCAGCGCGGCCGAGATCTCACTCACCGGCCGGTTCCTTCCATTCGACCTGTATGGGACCGAATCGTTCCTTCTGGCGGACTCGTACCAAGGAGCGCCGGAGCAGCTCGAGGACCGCGACGAACGTCACCACCGCCTCGAGCCGGTCTTCGGACTCCAGGATCAGCTCGACGAGCTCGATCGGGCCCTTGCGCAGCCGGGCGGTGACCGCGTCGAGCTTTTCCTCCAGCGTCCAGGTGCGGCCGGTGACCACCAGCGGGCGCGGAGGGATGCGGGCCAGGACGCTGTTGAACGCGACGACGAGGAGGTCGACTTCCAGGGGCTCTTCCTGGCCGGCGGCCTCCACTGGTCGCGCCGGCGGCGAGAAGGCGAACGCATCGTTCTTGGTTCGCTCCATCAGCTCACCCGCCATCTCCTTGTAGGCGCGGTACTCTTCCAGCCGCTGACGAACCTCTTCCTCCCACCCGAGAAGATCGGTCTCCTCGTCGCTTGGTGGCTCGCCGGGCAGGAGTCGGATCGATTTGAGCAAGAGCAGGCGCGCCGCCATCCACAGGAACTCCGCCATCTCGGAAGGGTCGGCGGTTTCACGCGATGCGATCTCGGCCAGGTAGGCGTCGGTCACCTTCGCCAGCGACACCTGGAAGATGTCGACCTCTTCGCGCTCGACCAGGGCGAGAAGGAGCTCGAGGGGGCCTTCGAACACCGGCGTCCTCACGTCCAGGCGCGGGCCAGCCGCCGGCGGTTCCACGATCGGTAAGGCTATCGCAGGTTCACCTGGTGGAACTTCTCGACCCGGGCGGTCGCCCGCCATCGACGCATCAGAGATGCAGGGCTCCGCGTTTGGCTCGCGTGCGCGAGTCGCGCCTCGATCTTCTTGGTGAGCACGTCTCCCACGTCGATCTCCAGCGTGGGCTGGATGCCGGCGAAGCACCAGGCTTCCGCCGTCTCGTGAGGCGGACCGGCCTTTGGAAACGTGAGTGGGTCGCGCGCGCTGGGCCAGGCGGCGTCGAGTGCGACGCGACCGACCACGCGGTGATCCGGATGAAAGCGATAGGGAACGTTCGGGTCGAACGTGAGGAGGACATCAGGTTTCGAGGTGCGGATCTCGCGCACAAACTCTTCGCGCAAGTCGAGGTTCTCGACCAGCTCCGCATCGGGGTGGCGAAGAAACTTGACGCGCTTGACGCCCAGAACGTCCGCGGCCATCTCCTGCTCGCGCTCGCGAATGCGCGCTACTTTGGCGCTGGACCTGGTGGAGTCGCGCGCGCCTTTGTCGCCTGAGGTCGCGAGGACGAAATCGACGACCGCCCCATGGCCCGCCATCAAAAGAATCACCCCGGCGCAGTAGAACTCGATGTCGTCCGGGTGCGCGACGACGCACAGCGCCCGTCTGATCCGACGATCCTGCGGCCCGCTGAAGAGCTTCACCGTCGAGCTTCGTCCAGAAGCTCATGGGCGCGGGCCATCGCCTTCGGCGTCACACCTCCGCTCATCATTCGCGCAAGCTCGCGCGCTCGGTCGTCGCTTGATGTGAGCTCCCGAACCGACACCACGTTGCGTCCATCGGGGCCGGGCGCCTTCTCGACGAGGAGATGGTGATCGGCGAACGCCGCGATCTGTGCGAGATGAGTCACGACCAGCACCTGGTGGCGCGCTCCGAGGGCTTTGAGCCGGAGTCCAACCTGGATCGCGGCTTCTCCGCCGATGCCCGCGTCCACCTCGTCGAACACGAGCGTCGGCAGCCGGTCCGCGTCGGCCCCTACCGTCTTGATGGCAAGCATCACCCGCGCCAGCTCGCCGCCCGACGCGACGCGCGCGAGTGGCTGCAGCGGTTCGCCGGGGTTCGCCGAAAACATCATCTCCGCACCCTCGCCGCCGCTCACGCCGATCTCGGCGGCCGGCCGTAGGGCGACCTCGAATCGTGCACCCTCGAGGCGCAACCCGGCGAGCTCGCCGGCGACCGCTTTCTGCATTCGCCTGGCAGCGCCACGGCGCGCTTCGGTCAAGCGTGCCGCGGCTGCTTCGAGGTCGGCGCGGGCGGTGTCGCGCTCCGCTTGCGCGGTCGTGACCGCTCCTTCCAGGTCTTCGGTGGCGCCCAGCTGGAGCTCGAGCCGGCGAAGCTCGTCAAGCGCCGATTCAAGCGAGCCGCCGTACTTGTGCTTGATCCCGTCGAGCACCGCCAGCCGCGATTCGATGGCTTCGAGGCGCCCCGGGTCGCCCTCGAGCGCCTCTCCATAGCGACGAAGCTCAGCCGCCACATCGGAGGACTCCTCCTGCAGCGTCTCCAGCCTGGCCGCCTGTTCCTCCAGGCGCGGGTCGAGCTCAGCCGCCGATCGCACCGCACCCGCCGCCCGCGCGATGGCGTCCTCGTGAAGGGCGTCGATCGCTTCCTGCCCCAGCTGCGCGAGTCGAGCCGCGTGCCTCGCCGCGTGGCGGTCGGCGGAAAGCTGCTCGTCTTCGCCAGGGCGTAAGGCGGCCGCACGCAGCTCGTCGAGCTGCCATCGCATGAACTCCTGCTCGCGCTGGCCGCGCGAGCGCAGCTGCTCGAGGTCGCGCACCTTGCCAACCGCCGCCATCCAGCTCGAGTGAGAGGCGGCTACCGCGGCCCGCAGCTCCAGCGCCCCGGCGTACCCGTCGAGGAGCTCGGTCTGGGTGTCGCTGTCCAGCAGGGCATGGTGCTCATGCTGCCCGTGGAGGGCGACCAGGTTGCGACCAAGCTCGCGGAGCTGTCCTGGATTGGCCTGCCGGCCGTCAATGCGTGCCGCGCCACGCTTGCCCAGCTCCCGCTGCAAGACCAGGGCCGCCCCTCCGGACTCGAAAACCCCTTCCACTGTCGCCCTCTCGGCGCCGTGGCGGACCTGGTCGGCGCCGCCCCTGGCGCCGAGGGTCAGGCTCAGAGCGTCGACGATGAGCGACTTGCCGCTGCCTGTCTCTCCGGTCAGGAGGTTGAGGCCAGGCCCGAAGCGGACCCGGGACTCCGCGACCAAAGCCAGGTCGCGGACCCTCAGTTCCTTGAGCATTAAAGGGTGGTCAGCCCCGGACTTCCGCCGCAGATTCGCGGAATCGGCGGCCGGAGCCAAGGAAAGGGTGGCGTCGCTAGGAGCGCATCTTTAGATGCGTAACGACGCGGCGACGGGCCCCTTGACGCAGGCTTCAGCGCCGAAGGCGCCCGGCCGCCTAGGCCGCGAAGATGCAAGGAACTTCTGGGGCTGACCACCCTCACTTGTTGGGGACGAGGGGCCGGCCCCAGCCAAGCTTGTTTCCGAGCCGGCGGTAGAACTCCTCAGGCGGGCTGAACCGAACCACTTTCAGGCGGCGTGGATGCGAGCCGCAACGAACCTTGTCTCCAGTCTCCACGGCCCGGCCGCTCCCGCCGTCGATGCGCATCTCGCCGGGTCCCCGCACGACCGCCAGGCTGATGTTCCGGCCGGGCGGAAAGACGATGGGGCGGACCGTGAGCGCAAACGGGTTCATCGGCACGAGCACGAGGTCGCGCAAAGTCGGCTCGAGGATCGGTCCTCCGCTGGCGAGCGCGTAGGCGGTGGAGCCGGTCGCCGTCGAGACCATCACACCATCCGCATCGATGACTCCGACCGCCTGCCCGCCGACGTCGATCTCGACCCGCAGCATTCGAGCGTCGCCGGAGTGGTCGAGCACGACCTCGTTGAGCCCGATCGCCCGCGCAACCGTGCGCGAGCCGCGATTCAGCGTCACCTGCAGGATGGTCCGGTCCTCGACCCGGTACTTGCCGTCCAGAAACCGTGCCAGCCCGTCTTGAAGCTGGTCGGCTTCGACCTCGGTGAGAAAGCCCAGCCGGCCGAGGTTCACACCAAGCACCGGAATGCCCTTGGGCGCTGCCAGCCTTCCCCCGGCGAGAAACGTGCCGTCGCCGCCGAGCGTCACGAGCAGGACGGTGTCCTTGAGGCGCGTGGTGATTGCTTTCAGAGGTCCGTCGCGCTGCGCCTCCCACCCCTCGACTCCGCGCGCCTTCAAAGCTCCGATCGCGCTGTCGATCAGGGACTGGTCGGCCCTGGGTCCCCGAAGGATGCAGACGTTCATTTCGGCAGCAGGTGGAAGAAGATCTCGCGGTTGCCTTCAGCCCCCGCGACCTCAGAAGCCGCTTCACCCGCAACCGTGTACCCGTTGCCGTCACACCAGGTCCGGAACCTCAGAGTCGCGGCTTCGATCACGCCGGGGTCGCGGACGATGCCGCCCTTCCCCACCTCGGCTCGGCCCACCTCGAACTGCGGCTTGAACAGCGCGACGACCTCGGCAGCTGGTCCCGCCTGGCGCATTGCGGGCAGCACCTTCTCCAGGCTGATGAACGAGACGTCGACCACGATCAGGCTCACCGGCTCGGGAAACGCGTCGAGCTCCCGCGCGTTCACGCGCTCGATGACAGCCACACGCGGGTCCTGTCGGAGGCGCCAGTGGATGAGCCCGCGGCCGACGTCGATCGCGTAGACCCTGGACGCTCCGCGGCGCAGCAGCACGTCCGTGAACCCCCCTGTCGAGGCGCCGATGTCCGCGCAGACGCGGCCGGTTGGATCGACCCCAAACCGCTCCAGCGCCGGGCCGAGCTTCAGCGCACCGCGGCTCGCGTAGCTCGGAGTGTCGTCGACTGTGATGACCTCGTCGTCACGGACCGCGCGGTCGGGGCGGCGCTCGGTCTCACCGGAAACCTGCACTTTGCCCGCGAGGATCAGGGCCTGGGCGCGCTGCCGCGACTCGATCAGACCGCTCTTGGTGAGGGCCACGTCAAGACGAGGCACCCTGCTCAGAGGATCAGCCCGACGACGATGCCCAGCAATGCGCCCACGAGCACCTCGACCGGCGTGTGGCCCAGCAGCTCGCGGAGCCTCTGCTCCTGCATGCCGCGCATGTGCACGAGGTCTTCGACCAGGCGGTTCAGGATCGCGGCCTGCCGGCCGGCAGCGCGGCGAAGCCCGGCGGCGTCGTACATGACCACGAACGAGAAGATAAGGGCGATCGCGAAGGCGGCGGAGGTGACGCCCGCATATTTACCGACCGCCGTGGTCATCCCCATCACGATCGCGGCATGGCTGCTGGGCATGCCTCCGGTCTCGGCCAGCACGCGCAGATTGAGCCTGCGCTGGCGCATCGAGGTGAGGATCACCTTGGCCGCCTGGGCGATCGCCCATGCCACCAACGGCGCAAGGAGAAATTTCACGCGCTCAGACTAGCTTTCGGGCGATGTCGTCGGCCCGCGTCTTCAGCTCGTCGAGGTTCGCCTGAGCCTCAGCCAGAAGCCGCAAGGCCCGCTGGTGCGCCGCGACCAGCTCCTCGAGCGGGGCCGTGCCTCCCGCAAGCTCGGCGATCGTCTTCTCGAGGCTGGTGAGGAGCTCCTCGAAGCGCGCGGTGGAGATCTGCCGGTCCTGGCTCAAGTCGCTGTGGCCGCAACCCGACCAAGGATCCCGTTGACGAACCGGCCCGCTTCCTCACCCGAGAAAGTCTTGGCCAGCTCGATCGACTCGTTGATCGCGGCTTTGGTCGGCACGTGGCGGTCGATCGCGATCTCGTAAACGGCGATACGCAGGATGATGCGGTCAACCTTCGCCATCTGACCGAGCTTCCAGTGCTCCGAGGCTTCGCTAAGGATCGCGTCCAGCTTCTCTCGGTTCTCGATCACCCCGCGGACGAGCTGCAGGGCGAAGGTCGCGACGTCGGGGGTCGCCGCACCCTCGGCGGCGTGGTAGCGCAAAACCTCTTCGGGGTCGTCGTCCGCGGCCTCGAGCTGAAACAGCGTCTTGAGCGCCAGCTCCCTGGCCTGGTGTCGTTTCCCCAAAGAGACTCGCTAGTTGGCGAAGGCGACGCTGGAAACGAAAACGTTGACCTCCCCGACCTCCAGGCCGAGCATCCGCTCCGTCGCCTCGACGACGTTGGCCTGGGCCGACGCGGCAACGTCAGCCAGCTTCGCGTCCGAATCCACGGTGATGAAGACCTCGAGGTGGATCGAACGATCCGACTCGATGTGCACACGCACCCCGCGGTGGGCCGACTGGCGCCGCACCCAATCACCGAAATGGCGCGCGGCGGCCTCATCCATGCCCTTCACGCCTTCGATCTCGCACGCGGCGAGCGCCGCGATGCTGGCAATCACCTCGTTGGCCACGCGTACCGCCCCAAGCGATCCGTTCTCACCCATAGCGGGTTGATGCTACGCCCTGCGCCCTCAGGCCCGCTCCATATATGTCTGCGTTCGCGTGTCGACACGGATGACGTCGCCGGGTTGTATGAACAGCGGAACCTGGATCGTGGCGCCGGTCTCGAGCTTCGCCGGCTTCGTGGACCCCGAGACCGTGTCTCCCTTGAATCCAGGATCGGTGGACACGACTTTCAGCTCGACGTTGATGGGCAGCTCGACGCCGATCAAGCGGTCCTGGTACCGCAGCAGGTAGGCGACGCTGCCTTCCTTCAGCAGCGGCAGGACCGATTCCAGCAGCTCTTCGTCAACCGGGACCTGGTCGTAGGTCTGCGTGTCCATGAAGTGGTGGTGTGTTCCGTCGGAATAGAGGTAGGTCGCTTCGTTCTTGTCGATGCGGACCGTCTTGTACTTGTCGGCGCTCCGGAAGCTGTGATCGAAGATCGATCCGGTCAGGACGTTGCGCAGCCGGGCCTTGATGACCGCACCGGCGCGTGCGAGCTTGATGTGCTCGACGTTGACGACCTGTAAGAGCTGGCCGTCCATCTCGAACATCGTCCCGTTGCGAAAGTCGCTCGTCGAAATCAAAGTTTCGTCAGATACTCCATCGCCAATCCGTAGCCTTCGAAGCCCAGCCCTGTGATGACGCCCCTGGCTGCGCGGGCGGTCACGCTTTTCGAGCGGAACTCTTCGCGCGCGTGGAGGTTCGAGATGTGGACCTCGACGGTCGGGACGTCCAGCGCCTGCAGACAATCGTAGAGCGCCAGCGAATAGTGAGACAGCGCGCCGGGGTTGATCACGATCCCGAGCGCCCCGGGCGCCTCCTTGTGCAAGAAGTCGATGATCTCGCCCTCGTGGTTGCTCTGAAAGACGCTCACTGTCACGCCGAGCTCGCGCGCCTTTGCGCGCACCGTCTTGACCAGGTCGGGGAGCGAGCGCGTGCCGTAAACCTTCGGTTCGCGCTTTCCCAGCAGGTTCAGGTTGGGGCCGTTGACGACGACGATCTTTTTCATGCGAGCGCCCGCGTCACGATCCGCCGCACCAGTGGTGATGGAACCGTGTGTCCAGGCTCGGCGTGGCCCATGCGGCGCGGCATGACCCACGCGACCTTGCCGCGTCGAGCCTTCTTGTCTCGCGGGATGGCGGCCAGCACGCGCGCCGGATCGACGTGCGGCACGCGGTCAGGCAATCCATACGCAGTCAGAAGCTCGTCTTGCGTTTCGACCAGTCGCTTGCTGCACAGGTCCATCGACAGCGCAACGCGGGCGGCGACCCGCATGCCGAACGCAACGGCGCGGCCATGTGAGATGCGAAAGCCGGTGGCCGCCTCGAGCGCGTGGCCCGCCGTGTGGCCGTAGTTGAGGATCGCCCGCGGTCCCTTCTCGCGTTCGTCCTTGGCGACGATCAGCGCCTTCGCCGCGACGCAGCGGAACACGACCCGCTCAAGCATCGCCCTGTCGGCGGCGAGCAGGCGCGGGCGTTCCTTTTGCAGGAGGTCGGCCAGGCCCCGGTCCATCGCAACGGCGTACTTTACAACCTCGGCGAACGCATCCCGGTAGCTGGTCGCCGGCAGCGTTTGGAGGCAGTTGAGGTCGGCGATCACAGCTGACGGCTGCCAAAAAGCCCCGATCGCGTTCTTGGTGCGGGTCCCGTTGATGCCGGTCTTACCCCCGATGCTCGAATCGACCATCGCCAGCAGCGTCGTCGGAACGCCGACCAGGCGAATGCCTCGCTGCCAGACGGCGGCGGCGAATCCGGCGAGGTCCCCCACCGTGCCGCCCCCCACCGCGATCACGCAGCCGCCGCGATCTATGCGCTGGCGCTCGAGGAAGGCCAGCACCTCGTGAAGCTGGCTGATCGACTTCGAACGCTCGCCGGCGGGGATGACGTGGATCGCCGTTTTCAGACCCGCCCGCTTGATCGACTTGGCGACTTTGGCCGCCCAGGGCCGGACGTTGGTGTCGGTGACGATCGCCACTCCCGTCGGATCCAATCGGGCGACAGCCCCCCGCAGCTCTCGGTGGATGTTGCTGCCGATGATCACCGGGTAGCTTCCAGTAGGGGAGTCGAGGATCAGGCGGACCAAAGCTTGATCACCTCGTCCGCGACCTCCGCCGGCGGCCGGGCACCGTCAACGCGATACCGCGCCTGCTCGTACCGCGGCCGTCGCCGCTCGAAGAGCGACTCGACGTCGGTCCGAGAGCGGCCTGAAGCCAGCGGTCGTCCGCTCAGCCTTCTGATCCGCGTCCAGATCGTCTCGAATGGCACCTCGAGATAGATCGTGACCGCTCTGCCGGCAACGGTGGCCCAGCTCGTGTCGTTGATCAGCGAGCCACCGCCCAGCGCCACCACCGCTCCCGGTTGAAGCGCGCCCGGCAAGAGGCGTGCCTCGAGCTCGCGAAAAGCAGGCTCGCCCTGGGTCGCGAAGATTTCGGCGATCGAAGCACCGGCCTCGTCCTGGATCATCTGGTCCAGGTCAAAAAGCGGCGCTCGCGTGCGCTCGGCCACCAGCGCGCCCACGACGCTCTTGCCTGAACCCATGAAGCCGACCAGAGCCAGGGGCTTTTTCGTAGGGGTGTTCAGACGCCGCTGGGATTGGACGGCACCGGAGGAGCTCCCGCCGGCGCGACCCCTCGCCTCTTCTCCGACTGCATGAAGACCTGGTCGCGGAAAGCACCCGGGTTCGGCAGGTGGTCCAGCACCTCGGCGCCCTGCGCGCCCGCCGCGTCCACCTCGACCCGGCCGTAGCCAAGCATGCGGCCCAGCAGCGACATCTTGGTCGTGCAGTCCTGGACCCGATCGATCGGGATGATCTTCTCCTGGCGGCCGAAGACTCCGGTCTCGATCTTGATCCGCTGGTCGGTGAGGGTGTAGGCGGTCGACTGCCAGCGAATCCACACCACGATCAGCCAGAGTCCCGCCAGCGCGAGCACGCCGAGGGTCAAGAAGGTTCGGAAGCGGGGCGGAAGGCCCCACGAGTTGTAGTTGTCGAGAAGGATCGTGAAGTCTGCGATCAGGACGAGAGCCACCGCCACGATTGGAATCCAGACCGACTTGACCAGGACAATCCAGTGCGGGTGCGCCTTGATGACAAGGTTCTCACCGGGAAGTAGGTTGCTCATGGCCGCCTATTGTGGCAGTTGGAAGAGCACGATCAGAGCACCGGCCGCGAGGTACGGGCCGTACGCGATGGTTCCTTTGAGCGAGCGGCGCCACACGATGATGCCGATCGAGACAAGCCCGGCCAGGAACACGCCGTAAAAGAGGGCCTGCACAGTCGGCAGCGGGCCGAGCAAGAGGCCCATGAATGCCGCGAGCTTGACGTCGCCGAATCCCAACGCTTCGGCCTTGAAGATGGCTGAGCCGGCGAGCGCCAGCAACAGGAAGATCCCGCCGGCGGCGATCCCGGTTGCGATGCCTGCCCACCACGGATGGCCGAAGAGGCTGACGACCAGGGCCAGGGCCATCGACGGGAACATGACGCGATCGAGGATCAGGCGATGCTCCAGGTCGAAGAAGATCACCTGGACCAGGACGAGGACGAAGATGCTGCGCAGCGCGAGCAGCGGAAAGGAGCCGAGCTCGAGGCCGAACAGTCCGAACAGGACCGCGGCGAGGACCGGCGGGCCGTAGACCTGCCACCACGCCTGGCCTGGCTCGAGCCCTTCCAGCTTGGCCAGGCGCACCGAGCCCCAGCGTGCCACCCAACCGGCTCCGGCCCCGACGACCAACCATCCGAGCGCGACGAGCACGGACCCGTGGACGCTCACGGCTGGAGAGTGTCGCGCATCGCATCCACGGGCGCGGGACGGCCTGTCCATTTCTCAAACGACATGGCGCCCTGCAGCAGGAGGACCTCCCAGCCGTCTGCCGTGCGCAGCCCGAGCGAACGCGCCTTGCGCACGAGCGGCGTGCCGCCGGTGACGTAGACGAGGTCGATGACCGCGCCGTCTCGTGGCAGTGCGGCTGGTCGAATCGGCATCTCATCGCGCCGGCCCAAAGGCGTGGCGTTGAGCAGCAAATCGGCCGACCTGGCGAGCGTATGGACGGCCGGGTCGCCCCAGGCGATGGCACGGCCGGGCACATCAGCGTCTTCTGGGTGCCTCGACACGAATGTGAGATGAGCCCCGTCAAGCGCCACCGCCGCAGCGCGGGCAGCTCCACCCGCGCCGAGGATGACGACCTTCGCACCCTTCGGCTCGAGTCCGACGCTTGCGATCGCGGAACGAATCGCCGCGATGTCCGTGTTCGATCCAACGAGGCGGTCGCCGTCTCGAACGATGGTGTTGGCGGCCCGCGCCCGCACCGCTTCGGGATCCACCACATCCAGCTGCTGCATGACGGCCTGCTTGTGCGGGATCGTCACGTTGGCGCCGGCGACGTCCGGCCGTCTCAATCCTTTCAGCGTCGCGGGCAGCTGATCAGGCGAAACGTCGAGCAGCTCATACGTCCAGTCCAGGCCAAGCGCGCGAAAGCCCGCGTTGTGCATGTCCGGGCTTCGCGAATAAGAGATTTCGTGGCCGAGCAGGTAAACCTTCAGCTGCCGCTCGTGCCGTACTTCGCTATGTCGCGGTCGAAGTCCTGCTGGTTGGTCTCGAAGTGCGTCACGCCTTGCTTGTCTGTGAAGTAGAAAAGGTACTGGGTCTGCGGCGGGTTCACGCACGCCATGATGGCCTCCTTGCCCGGGTTGCTGATCGGGCCTGGTGGGAGACCGGCGTGTGTGCGCGTGTTGTAGGGCGAGTTGAGCTGTAGCTCGGCTGCGGTGGGCTCGGGCGAGAGCCTCTTCAGCGCATAGAGCAGTGTCGCGTCCACGCCGAGCGTCATGTTGATCTTCAGCCGGTTGTAGTAAACGCTGCAGACGTTCCCGCGATCAGTCGGCGTCTTGGCGTTGGCTTCGCGATCCACCATCGAGGCCAGGATCACGATGTTCTGAACCGTCTCGGCGGGCCGGGCCGGCGTGGCCTGAGCGATCTGCGCGCGAAGGTCGGAAGAAAAGACCACGCCGAACTGGTCGAGCTGCGCCCGGATCAAGCCGCGCACGCCGGCGGCGGGGTCGATCAGGTACGTGTCCGGGAAGAGGTATCCCTCGTACGGCGCTTCCGCGCCGGCTGCAATCGGCGGTAAGAACTTGTAGGTCGTCGCCCAGGCCGGGTCCTTCGCGGCGGTGAGGTACTCGTCCGCGGTCGCGATCTTCTTCGTCTCCACGACCTTCGCCTGCTCGCGAAGCGGGAAGCCTTCAGGGAACGTGATCACCTTCTGATCCGTCTTGCCGTGCTGGAGCGCGTCGATGATCTGCACCATCGACATGTTGGTGTTGAGCACGAAAGAGCCGGCCTGAAACTTGGGGCCGGTGTTCGTGAGTCGCGTGTACATGTCGAATGCGATGGTGCTGCGGATCAGGCCCAGCGTGTACAGGTCCTGCCCGATCTGCGTCGGCGTCTCGCCCGGGTCGACGTGGAATGGGACGGACTTGCTCGACGAGCTGACCGGGGTGTTGACGTTGAAGTTCCACCAGTCGATGCCGCGTGAGGTGCCGAATCCAAGGATCGCGAGGCCGAGAAGGACGACGAGCAGCCGCCTCATTCGACCTCGTCCTTCTCGAGCGCGGTGATCACACGCTTGAACTCTTCCCCGTCGACTGTCTCGAGGCCGCCTGCGGATTCGCGAAGCAGCAGTACCTGCGACGGATCGTCGGCCGCCTCGACGAGGTAGTAATGGATCTCCTCGACGTCAAAAGCGTCGTGCAGGCGGTACCGGCGCTCGGCGCCGGTCTCGTCGATCAGCGTGATCGGTTCCGTGGAGTCGTCAGCGGGCACGCTTACTGCGGTCCAGGTGTGCTTGCAGCAGAAGGGTCGCCGCGACCCGGTCGACGCTCAGCTTGCGTTTCTCGCGCCGGACGCCCGCAGCGATGAGTGAGCGTTCTGCGACGACCGTCGTCAACCGCTCGTCGACGAGCTCGACCGGTAAACCTGATGCCTGCCTCAACCCATGCGAAAGCTCGGTCGCGGCCGCGGCGGCAGGACCTCGCCGGCCGTCCATTTGAATCGGCAGGCCGACGATGATCCGGGTCGCATCCTGTGCCTTGGCGACCTCAGCGAGCCGGGATGCCAGCGTGGAGGCGGGCTCCGCGGGGATCGTCGAAAGGCCCGTGGCGATGGTCCCGGTCGGATCGCTGACAGCGAGACCGACGCGCTTGGACCCCGGGTCCACCGCCAGGATCCTCATCTCAACGTCAGGGAGAGGCTTTAGGCGACGCGCTCGGCGTCGGAGCCGGCGTCGTGGTCGTCGGGGTGTTCTGCTCGACGACGTAGTGCAGGGAGATGCGGCCGATGAGCAACGGCATCAGCGGCAACGTCAGCGGCTGCTCCTTGATGGCGACCGAGCGGATCGGCAGCTTTTCAAGGTAGAACCGCGCCTGCGCCAGCGGCCGGCCGACGATCTGCGAGCGGATCTTCGCCTCGTCCAGCTTCGGAGCGACATACGCCGCGGCGCTGCCGAGGAAGGTGAGGTTGCCGCCCGAGGTGGCGATGAGGATGCGGTACTGGACCTGGATCGGGCTCTCCGTAAGCAGTTGCTGGTCGTTCGGCACGCGCTGGGCCAGGTAGTTCTGAAAAGCCTTCTGGACGTCGGCGTCGTTGTAGAAATCGCCCTCACCGGAGATGGTCATGGTCCCGCTGAAGGTCGGCACCTTGTCGTTGGGCTGGTGGTCGGTCGTGTACTGCGGCGGCCCGAAGATGATCGTCTCGCTCAGCTTCTCGCCCGGCTGGCCGGCACCGACCAGCGTCTGGGCAATGCTCTGGCGCAGTTCCTGCTCGAGCTGTGCACGTCCGGCGTCAAAGTCCGCCTCGGTCATCTGCGGCGTCGAGGACGGGTCAGACCCGCCGCCTGTGGCCGCCGGGTTGTCGACGGTCAAGCACGAATATGGGTTGTTCGGACTCCCCGAGCTGTCCACGAAGGCTTTCCAGCCGCTGATGGTGCTGCTGCCTACGTTCCCTGCAAGTCCAGGGGTGACGGCCTGGATGTTCACGCCCGACACGACACCGTTGACGCCGCCCGTGGTTTTCCACGGGACGGTCACGTTGCCCGACGTCTGGGCAAACATGACGTCGTTGGAATTGACAAATCGCTGCCCCCGCAGGATTGTCAGGCCGGGGCCCGAATTCCCAAACTGAGGCCGGCAAGCATTCGTGTAGGTGACCTGCCCGATGGCTGGGGCAAGCGGGACCACGATCTGTCCGGTCGTCTTGAAGCCCTGCGAGTTCGACCTGCTGACCACGACCGACCGCACGTGGATGGACCCCTTGCCGGGCGAGGCCGGGATCTCGACGTCTTTCTGTGTGAATGGGGCGGCCTGCGCGACCAGGGTGACCGAGGCGGACGGAATGTAGATGGCCGCCCCGAAGAGCCCGACCAGCAGCAGCGTCGCGGCCGTGACGTAAAGCAGGAACCGGCCCGGTTTCAGCTCGGTCGCGCTCTTGGTCAGCAGCTTCTTGGGCGCTGCGATGCCCACGTGGGTCGTCGGCGCGGAGCGCACCTTCTTCCACCAGCGCTGAGCCGGCGGCGGCGGCTCCGCCTCGGATGCGATGCCTTCGCCCTCCGGGCCGACAGCGCCGAACACCGCAAAGCCGCTTTCGGATGCCATCTTCTGCACGGCCGGGTCGTCGCACACGACGGTCACACGCTTGCCCATCCGCGCGGCGTAGTTGCGGAGAAGCTGGAAGTTGAACCGGCTCTGTCCGATGCGTGAGCGCATCGGCAGGACGAGCATGGTGTCCTCGCCGTTGAACCGGCGGAGGCGTTCGACGACCTCCGGGATCTCCTCCTCAGATTCGACGTAGATCGGGTCTGTTGCCATGGCGTTTACAAGTCTCCTGGGGGTCTGTTCAGACCTTTATACCGCCTAGGACCCTGCGCATGACGGTGTTGACCGTGTCCCGCTCCTCGGCTTCAGTTCGAAGAGCGTGGTTCGCAAGGCCCATGGGCGCGATGTCCTGGGGGCTCGAAAGCTGTCCGGTTGAGTCTGTGAGATTACGCACGTCGGGCGGGACGAGGTGCCGGATCCGCGGCTCGCGCGGGAAGGGCAGGCCCGCGGCCCAGTTGTTCTTCACCATCTCGAGCGTGAGCTCGGGCAGCAGGCTGCCGCCTCCGCACAGGAAGATGCTCGTGGGCAGCCGTTCGCCACGCGAGAGCTCCTTGATGCTCAGCGCCAGGCCCTGGAGCAGGACCTCGGCGTCGGCGCTCAAGAGCTCCGACACCTGCCGGTGCTGGTCGGCGGACAGCAGGCCCTCCGAATGGCGCAGCTTGCGCGCCTCCGCCTCCTCGTAGCTCAGCCCGAAGGCCAGCGCCAGGCGCCGGGTGAACGCGCGCCCGCCGAGGTTGAACATCCGCGTCCCCTCAACGCCGCCGTCGCGGATCAGCGCGACGTCGGTCGTGCCTCCGCCGATGTCGACGAAGATCCCGCCCTCCGCCCACGTCTCCTCGCTGGCGCACGCTCGCGCCAGCGCATAGGGCTGGGCGACGGCGGCTGCGAGCTCCAGGTCGAGCTCTCGCACGACGGTCTCGATGGCGTCGATGTGGGTCATCGGGGCAAAAGTGTTGAAGACCGTGACCTCGAGGTTCTTGCCTGTGAAGCCGACCGGGTTCGTGACAGGGTAGCCGTCGACGCGCACGTTGGTGATGGCCGAGTGCACCAGCCGCGCTTCGAGCTGCCCGTAGCTGCGCTCCATCTCCAGCAGGTGCTGCGCCTCGCGCAACGCGCGGCGCTGGACCATCTGCAGCATGGTGGAGATCTCGCTCGACCGGACGCGCGCCTTGGAGTTCTCCCGCGGGTAGGCGATCGTCGACGAGAATCCCTTGATCAGCTCGCCGGCGATGCCGACGACCACCTGGCCTGGCACGGTCTTCGCCATGTCCTCGGCAGCTTCGAGCGCGCGGTTGCAGGACTGGATCACAGACTCGAGGTCCGCGATCGCGCCGCCGGACATGGCGGCGGGCGCTTGCGGCTCGCGCCCCACCCCCAGGACCTCACCATCCGGGCCCTCGCGCCGGACGACCAGGACCTTGATCAGATCGGTCCCGATGTCGAGCACGGTGAAATGCCGGTAGTACTCGCTTCGCTTCCGCAGGAACTTGAACTTGGTCACTGGCCTCCTAGGGCCTCCTCGAGGCGCTTGAAGGCCTCGGTTGGAGAGCCGTTCAGCTTTCCGCGCGCGAGGTGCTTCTGGCCGCCGCCCGTGCCGAGAAGTCCGGCGAGGCGCGCGGCATCGTAATCGCTCGTGAGGTCCTTGGACACCTTGATCACAAACATGTCGCCGGCCACAACGGTTACGACGCCGGACTTCACGACGTCCATATATCGGTCGGCGTAGGCCGCCAGCTCCGTGGGACTGGAGGCGTTCACGGTCTCGGTCACAAACGGTACTTTGCCTTGTTTGACGTGCATGCCGTCGGCGCCTTTGACCTTCGCCGTGCGCAGCTCGTCTGACAAAGTCTTCAATCGTTGCTCCGCCTCTTTGAGCTGAGCCCGCAGCGCCTGCACGCGTTCCGGCAGCTGCTCGGGGGTCGAGTTGAATGAGCGCGCGAGCTCGACGACGAGCTTACGCTCGCGCCAGATCAGCTCGTCCGCGGCCTCACCCACCACCATGTCGATGCGGCGCAGGCCCGAGCCGATACTCGACTCAGACAGGATCAAGACCGGCCCGATGTCGGCCGTGTTCGCGACATGTGTGCCACCACAGAGCTCACACGTCCAGTCCCCGAAGCACACGACTCGGACGACGTCCCCGTACTTCTCATCGAACAGGTGCATGGCGCCTTGCGCGACGGCTTCCTTGTACGGCTTCTGGCTCTCGTGAAAGGGCAGCGACTCACGCACTTTTTCCATCACGCGCCGGTTGATGCGCTTGAGCTCGTCGTCGGTGATCGCGCGGTTGAGCGGGATGTCGAACGTCGTGTGTTCCGGCCCCACCCACGAACCCTTCTGCATGACTTGCTCGCCCAGCGTTTCGCGAAGCGCCTTGTGAAGGAGGTGCGTCGCCGAGTGATGTCGCGCGATCTGGCCGCGGCGCCCGGCGTCAACTGATGCAGCAGCTGCCTCGCCTACCCTAAGCTCGCCCGTCACGACCGCGCCCAGGTGGGCGATCACGCCATCCGAGGGTTTCTGAGTGTCTTCGACGCGCAAGCGGCCGCTCTCGGTCGTGATCGTTCCGGTGTCACCGATCTGGCCGCCAGACTCCGCATAGAAAGGGGTGCGTGCGAGAAACACCTCGACGTCGTCACCTTCTGCCGCTCGGTCGACGGACTTGCCGTCCTTGCGCAACGCGACGATCGACGTCTGGGTGTTGATCTCGTGGTAGCCGGTGAACTCGGACTTCGGCAGGTCTTTGGCCAGCGCCCAGCCCTGCGGCGTCCCGCGACGTGACCTCGCGCGCTGCTGCTCCATCGCTGCGCGAAAGCCTTCGCCGTCGACCTGGATCCCCCGTTCGGCAGCAAGCTCCTGGGTGAGCTCGAGCGGAAATCCGAATGTGTCATGCAGGCGAAATGCATCTACACCCGGGATCATCTTCGCGTGCTGTGCGGCAATCTTTTCGAACTGTTCCATGCCCTGCTCGAGGGTCTTGTTGAAGCGGTCTGCCTCCGCCTGCACGACCTCGGCGATGACCTTCTCGCGCTGCTTCAGCTCGGGATAGGCATCTTTGAACATCGACACCGCAACGCTCACTCCGTCACTCAGCCTTGCTGCGAGCTCGATCTTTCGGCCGTGAATCGCCGCGCGACGGATGAGGCGCCGCAGGACGTATCCCCTGCCCTCGTTTGACGGGGTGATGCCGTCGGCGATCACGAAAACCGCAGCGCGTAGATGGTCGGCGACGATGCGTTCCGAGTGCATCGTCGGCTTGGGGCTCGACTTCCGCACGAACGCGACGAGTGGTTCGAGGATGTCAGCCTCGAAGATGTTCGACTTGCCCTGCAGGATGTAGCTGATCCTCTCGAGCCCCATGCCTGTGTCGATGGCTGGGCGCTTCAGCGGGACGAGGCTTCCGTCGGCCACACCGCGGCGCACTGCCTCGCCCGAGGAGCCCTCGATCGGGCCGCGCTGGTCGTACTGAGGGAAGACGAGGTTCCAGAACTCGGTGAAGCGGTCGCAGTGGTCGGGGACGCAATCGTCGAGGCCGCAACCAAACTCTTTGCCGCGATCCCACCAGATCTCCGAGTCCGGACCACATGGTCCCGCGCCGAGGCCCCACCAGTTGTCTTCGAGCCGGGTCACGTGCTGAGCGGTCATGCCCGGTTGCCGGACCCAGATCTCGTGCGCCTCGTCATCGGTCGGGTGGATGGTCACCCGGAGGCGGTTGATCGGCATGTCAAAGACCTCGGTGACCAGCTCCCACGCAAGCGGGATCGCGGTTTCCTTGAAGTAGGCGCCGGTAGGGGCGAAGTTGCCGAGCATCTCGAAGAACGTGTTGTGACGGTCGGTCTTTCCCACCTCGTCGATGTCGCCGGTGCGTAGGCACTTCTGACAGGTGGCGATCCTGGGCGCGGGGGGTTGGCTCAAACCCAGGTAGTACGGCTTGAGCGGCTGCATTCCGGCCGAGATGAAGAGCGTGCTCGGGTCCCCCTGCGGCACCAATGACGCGCTGGGCAGGACCAGATGCTCCCGACTCGCGAAATGCTCTAGAAAACGTCTGCGGATCTCGTTCCCGGTCACGGGGCGTTGTTAGCTTACGGCGCTAGCCGTTCGATCCGCCAACCTCCCTCCCGTCGCCGGACGTAGCGCAAGCGGTCGTGCAGGCGATCCTCGCGGCTCTCCCAGAACTCGATCCAGCGCGGCTTGAGCGCATAACCGCCCCAGTCGGCCGGCAACGCAACGTCACGCGGATACTTCGCTGCCAGCTGTTCCACAGCGCGCTCCAGCACTCCTCGCGATGCCACGACGCGACTCTGCCTCGACGCAACCGCGGAAAGCTGCGCGCCTCGCGGACGGGAGCTGAAGTAGGCGAGCGACGCCTCGCGACTCAGCCGGCGAACGCTGCCCGACACACGCACCTGGTGGCGGGTCGCAAACCAGTAGAAGACGCTCGCCGCGCGACGGTCGTAGGCCAGGTCACGCCCCTTGCGACTGTCGTAATTGGTGTAGAAGAGAAAGGATCCGTCGCGCAACCCCTTGAACAGCACCATCCGCACCGAAGGTCCTTCCTTCCCCGCCGTCGCAAGAGCCATCGCCTCAGGCTGCGGAGCGCCGGCTGCCTCGGCCTCGCGATACCACCGGCGAAACAACGTCAGCGGATCGGCCGGCGCTTTCGATTCGAGAAGAGGCATGGTCCGAAGGCTAGGAGGCGGATTCTTGCGGCACGTACTTGCGGAGCTGCTCGAGCGCAGCGCGCTGCAGGCGCGACACATGCATCTGGCTGATGCCAAGCCGGCGCGCGATTTCCGACTGTGACATCTGCTCGTAAAACCGCATGGCCATGATCGTCCGCTCGCGCGGTGTCAGGTGCTCCATCGCGCGATCCAGCACGTCGCGCATCTCGACCCGGTCGAGCTCGGGGTCCGCGCCGCCGATCTGCTCAGACACCGCACGGCTGCTCTCACCATCACCAGACGCGATTGGCTGGTCGAGCGAAAGGGGCACATAGGCAGGACCGATTTCCATCGCCTCCGTGACGTCGTCGGGCGTCACGCCCAGGCGCTCGGCGAGCTCCGCGACGGTCGGCTCCCGGCCCAGCTCATTCTTCATCTGCTCGTTGACCCGCACCACGGACTGGTGCAGCTCCTGTAGGCGCCGGGGGAAGCGGATCGCCGTGCCCTTGTCCCTGAAATGCCGCTTGATCTCGCCGGCGACGGTGAGCGTGGCGAACGTGGTGAACTCGAACCCGAGGTCGGGGTCGAATCGCTCGATGGCTTTGATCAGCCCGAGATAGCCCACCTGCACGATGTCGTCGAGCGGCTCGCCGCGGTTCTGGAACTTCCGGGCGAGGAAGTAGACGAAATCGTGGTAGGCGTTGACGAGCTGCTCGCGAATCCGCTCCTTCTCAGCCGGGTCTGTGGTTTCCCGATAGCGGCGATGGAGCGCACGCAGCTCTTCGCGGGGAATCCGCTGTTGTGCAGCCACTAGCGCTTAGTTTCCGCTTGCGGGGGATCAGCCTGCCAGGTATTTGACCATCCGGAAGCTGACGTGGCCCGTCGTGGGCTCGACCTGCGGCCGGAAGTCGTCTACGAAGCACCGGATCATCTCGTAAGCAAGTCGCTGAAGCTCGGGGTCGACAACGGCGTCGTGCTTGTGGACCGGGAGCGCGCTGCCGCTCGGCATCAGGTCGACGTCGACCACCAGGGCGCGGTTCGTCGCGAAGTACGTGAGCTTGAGGTCCGCGGGCGAGTCGAGGTCGTTCGCCGCGGCGATCGCGCTGTCACACGCCTGAGTCAGCGCGATGGTCAGCTCGTCCAGGTCGACGAGGCTGAACCCCAGCTGACCGCCGAGCGTCGTCGCGACGCGCTTGGCGACCGGGATGAAGTCCGCCGACGCCGGGATCTTGAGCTCAGCCAGGTTTCGCTTCGCCAACTACCCTCTTCCTTTATTCCTTGCCGTCCGTCGACTGCCGCATCTTGCGGGTTGCCGACGCTTCCAGCTCTTCGCGCTTGCGCTTCGCCGCGGCAACGCCGTCTTGAATCGCCTTGCCGACCGGGTGGTCCGGATCGCTCACGATCTGGCGCGCGCGCTGGGCGGCGTCCTTCGCCCGCTGCACCGGCTCACTGCCGCTGAGCTCGATGGTCTTGCTGCGAAGGCTGTCGACCTGCGTCCTTCCGGGCCCCGAAGCGATGTAGGCGCCGGCCGCGAGGCCGATCAGCCCGCCGAGGATGAACCAACCGAATCCGCCGCCACCGCCACCGTTACTCTCGTCAGCCATCTCTAACCTCCTAACACGGTGCGAACAAGACTCTGACCCGCCACCTTCACGCCATGAGCGCCGGCTTTGACGCCGCGACCAACCGCCGCCAGCCCCCCGCCGGCCGTCCTCAGGCCGACGTTGACGCCCGCCGTGATGTCGTTGACGTTCCCGATCGTCTGTCGAATCTCGGGCAGCGTCTCCTTCATCTCCTCGTTGGTCGTGTCCAAAATCTCCTCCACGGCTCCAAGGGTTCCGCGCAGCCGGATCAACACGGCGGCCAGGGCCAGCGCCACGACGAGGGCGGCGACCCCGAATGCCAGCCACATGAAGCTCTGGCTGCTCATTCAGTGAATACCCCGCGGCCTCTGCCAGCAAACACAAACGCAATCTTAAGTGCGAGGGCGCGCGCCGCTCTCTTTCGGTTCCTTGGGTTCCCGGCTGGGTCGAGGCACAAAGCGCGCCAGCGGCTGCAGGAGCAGGGCGAACAGGACCGCGGGCAGCAGGTTGGCCTGCCCCAGCCGGAATGACGGCAGCCCGATGAAGTCCCAGAGCGCGCCCAGGCCGAACCCGATCACCGTCATGAGCAGGACGGGGAGGTAGGACCGCCGCCGGTAAGGCAGCAACGCGAAGAAGAGCTGGGAGACGATCAAAACGGCAAGCGCCGCCACGATGAGCCCGGGCGGGATGAGCTTCACCAGGGCCAAAGCGCTCCCTCCGGGTCACGGGGGTGGGTTGTCCTGAGCGAATCCCAGGTGGGTCCCCTGCCTTGGCTCTCCAAGTCCCGTCTCAGGGGGGTCCCCGCGAAATCGAAGATTTCGTGGGGTCCTCTGGCGGGCATGTGGTCGGCTTTCCGGACTCCGAGGTCCCTAATGCTGTCGAGTTGGGCAACGCGCACATCGCCCGCAGCCCTTCGGGAGCCAGCCAATACTACGTGGGCTTCTTCGGCGTAACAACCTGGATGTGAAGCTCCTCGAGCTGCTTGGGGTCGACCTCCGACGGGGCGCCGAGCATCAGGTCTGACATCGACTGCGTCTTCGGAAAAGCAATGACGTCGCGAATGTTGTCCGTGCCGCCGAGCATCATCACGATGCGGTCGATGCCCGGCGCGATTCCGCCATGGGGCGGAACTCCGTAGGTGAAGGCTTCAAGCAGCGTCCCGAAACGCGCCCGGATCATGTCGAGCGGCATCCCAAGCAGCTGGAACACCCTCTCCTGCATGCCCGGGTCGTAGATCCGCAAGCTACCCCCGCCCAGCTCGTAGCCGTTGCACACGATGTCGTATGCATGAGCGCGAACGTCATAGGGCCGTTCGTCGACGAACGACATGTCTTCTTCGAAGGGCCGCGTGAAGGGGTGGTGCGCATACGTGAGATGGCCCAGGTCGTCTTCATCGAACAGGTAGGTGGGGTTGATCCAGAGGAACTTCCACTCGCCTTCGCGAACCAGCTTGCGACGCTTCGCCACCTCCTGGCGGATCAAACCCATGACGGTCTCGGCCTTTCGCCTGCGGTCGGCGGCAAGCAGGACCAGATCTTGAGGACCAGCCCCGGTCAGGCGTTTGATGGAATCCACCTCCTCAGGGGAGAGGAACTTGTCGAGTGGCCCGCCCGGCAGCCAGGCGAGGCCCTGCCCACCGGCTCCTTTCGCGACAGTCACCAGCTCGTCGAGCTCGCGGCGGGCCATGTCTTTGCCGTTGGGCACGGCCATGCCCCGCACCACGCCTCCGGCCCCGAGGACTTTGCGGAAAATTTCGGCGTTCGTCTGCGACAGCGCATCGCCCAGGTCGTGGATTTCCAGGTCGTAACGAAGGTCCGGCTTGTCCGAGCCGTAGCGTAGAAACGACTCCTTGATGTCCAGCCGTGGAAACGGCACCTCGAGTTTCACGCCGATCGTTTCCTGCCACAGCGTTGCGAAGAGGCCCTCGATGAGAGTGAACACGTCCTCTTCGACGCAGAACGACATTTCAACGTCGAGCTGCGTGAACTCCGGCTGCCGATCCGCGCGCAGGTTCTCGTCCCGGAAGCAGCGCGCGATCTGGTAGTAGCGCTGGACGCCGGAAACCATCAAGAGCTGCTTCAGCATCTGTGGCGCCTGTGGAAGGGCGTAGAACTCGCCTGGATGCAGCCGCGACGGCACGAGAAAGTCGCGTGCGCCTGACGGCGAGCTCCGCGTGAGGATCGGCGTCTCGACCTCGAGAAACTCGCGCTCTTCCATGTATTCGCGGATGATCCGATTGACCTTGTTCCGGAGCTCGAGCATCTTCGTCAATCGAGGTCGGCGCAAGTCGAGGTAGCGATACTCGAGGCGGGTTTTCTCGTCCGGTTCGTCAGCTCCCTCGATTGGGAACGGGGTCGGCTTTGATTCGCTGAGGATCTCGCAGTCATCGGCGACCACTTCCACTTCGCCAGTCGCCATTCTTGGGTTCTCGGATCCGCTCGGCCGGCGGGAGACCGTCCCTCGAACCCGAATCACAGACTCCAGGCGCAGCCCGGCCGAGAGCTTGTCGGCGGATCGGATTACGACCTGCACCGCACCCCATCGATCGCGCAGGTCGATGAAGATCACGGCGCCGTGGTCTCGCCGCCGCGCCACCCAGCCATAGAGCTCAAGCTGCCGGCCTTCGTCCGACGCACGCAGCGAGCCGCAGTGTGGGGCGGTGAAGCCGCTCATGCGAGTCGTGCCGGGAGGTCGGTCCACGCGACCTCGACCTGTTCGCCGCTCGCCATCTCTTTGAGCTGTGCGGTCCGGCGCTTGGCGTCTGCCTCGGTGATCAGCACGACCCATCGCGCCCCGAGCTTGTTCGCCGCGCGCATCTTGGCGCGAAGGCTCTTTCGCTCGTAGTCGACCCAGACAGAGCGCACGGTGCGGCAAATGCGGGCAACGTCGGCGGCCGCCACGTCCAGGTCGCCATCGGGGAGGACGGCGACATCGGCGACTCCCGGCGCGATCACCTCCGCCCCACTCGCCGCCATCAGCTCGGTGACGCGATCAAGTCCCGCGGCAAACCCAACCCCGGGCGTGGACGGCCAGCCCTCCGCTTCGGCAAGACCGTCGTACCGACCGCCCGACGCGAGAGCGTCCTGCTGGCCGGTCGCGCCCGCCGGGTAGAACTCGAAGACCGTGCGCGTGTAGTAGTCCAGGCCGCGGACCACGTATGGGTTGAGCTCGTACTCGATGCCCGCTGCATCAAGAAGGCGCCTCACCTCGGTCCACGCAGCCGAGCATTCCTCGCACAGGTGGTCCGTGATGCGAGGGGCGCCGGCTTTGAACGGCTGGCACTGCTCCACCTTGCAGTCGAGGAGACGCAGGGGGTTGCGCTCCAGGCGCAGCTGGCAGTCGCCGTGCAGCTTGTCCTTCAGCGGACGGTAGTAGGCCTTCAGCTGCTCGAGGTACGCAGGACGGCATTTGGCGTCGCCGATGGAGTTGAGCTCCAGCCGGAGCTGTCCGAGACCAACCTCGCGCAGCCAGTCGTCCGCCAGCTCGATCACCTCCCCGTCGAGGGCTGCGCTGCCGACGCCGATCGCCTCGATGTTGAACTGGAAGAACTGGCGGTAGCGGCCCTTTTGCGGTCGGTCGTAGCGAAACATCGGGCCGATGAGGTAGAGGCGTGCCGGCTGGGGCCCCTGGTTCAGGCCACCCTCGAAGTAAGCCCGTACGACGCCGGCGGTGGCCTCAGGGCGCAGTGCGAGGTTGCGCCCCCCGCGATCGTCAAAGCGATAGAGCTCCTTCGCCACTGCGTCAGTGTCCTCGCCGACGCGTTCGATCAGCGCGGCGTGCTCGATCACCGGCGTCACGATCTCGTCGTAGCCGAAGCGGCGTGCCACGTCCGCCGCGGCCTTCTCGGCCACGCGCCAGATCGCGCGTTCGCGCGGCAGGATGTCGCGCATTCCGCGCACAGCCTTGATCGGTTCGGAGCGAGGCATAAGAGTGACGATTGTAAGAACCTACGGTTACTATCAGTCGCCGGTGACTACCTCCCTCATCCAGCTCATCTCGCTGGCCCTGGCCGGGCTGGCGCTGATCATGGGCGCTTACCTGCTCATCATCGGCAAGCGACCGTGGCGAGGCGGACAGGATGTCGGGGTTGCCCCGCGGGTCCGGCTCCTGGGGGTCAGCTACATCCTGGTTTTCGGCGCGGCGATGGTCCAGATCATCACGCAGCCGAGCGGCGTGGAGGCCGAGTCGCTCGGAGGATTGATGGTGCTGGGCGGAGTGATCGTGATCCTCGTCGTCTACTTGGAGGCGCGGGCCTCACGGCGCGAAGGGCGCGAAGACCGGCTTGATTCCAGATTGAAGGGTTAAGCCAGCTTAAGCCCCTCTCCCCAACCCTCTCCCCGATGGGGAGAGGGGACTCACTACAGTCCCGCTCTTTCTCTTGTGGTGCGGTAGCCCGCGGCTGCTTTGAATGCCTCCACCAGGTCGTCCAGGTGCACCGGTTTGCTCATGTAGTCGTCAAAGCCCGCCTTCAGGCAGCGCTCCTGGTCTCCAGGACCGGCCATTGCTGTGAGCGCGATCAGCCGCGGTCGGCTTCCTCGCGGCCAGCGGCGGCAGATGGCCTCCGCCGCGGCCAGGCCGTCCATCTCGGGCATCAAGACGTCCATCAGCAGCGCGTCGTACGGCTGCTGGGCAACCGCCGCGACTGCCTCCCGACCGTTGGACACCACGTCGGCGCTGTGGCCGAGCTTGACGACAAGGCGCCTGAGCAGGTTCTGGTTCAAGGCGTTGTCGTCGGCGATCAACACGTGCAGCGCTCCCGGGGTGACGTGTGCCTCGGGCTTTGCCACCGCCGCTTCGTGGACGCCCACCTGGACCATCACGTCGTGCAGCGTTCGTGCGGCAACAGGCTTGGTCAGAGTGGCCTGGATCACGCCACTGTCTGCGGCCTCTGTCACCTCGGGACCAGGCGTCGCGACCGCGATCAAGACAATCGGCAGCTGATCAGGCCGCTTCAGCGCGCGCAGCGACGTCGATAGTGCAAGGCCGTCGATGTCGGGCGGCCGGTGTTCGACGACCGCGATGTCGAAGGGCTGTCCCGCCTGCACAACACCCAGCGCCTCTTGGGGCGTCGCCGACGTTGCCGTCGCGCCCCACTGCTCGGATTGAAGCGCGAACACCCGTCGCTCGGTGGGATCTGCCGTGACGACGAGCACACGCATAGCCTCAAGCGTCAGCTGAGTCGTGGTCACCGACGCGGGCAGAACCTCCGCCAGGATCGTGAACTCGAACGACGTCCCGGCGTCGGGTCCAGCCTCGATGCCGGCCTGCTCGACCCGAAGCTCGCCTTCCATCATGGCGACGAGCTGCTTGGTGGTCGCGAGGCTCAGGACGGCGAGCCGGTCACCTGGCTCGAGGCGATCGCGGGGATTCGTCACGCCGTCGAGTCCACCGCGCAGGATCCGCGCTGGGATCCCTCGGCCGGTGTCGCGAATGGTGAAGCGCAGGGCGACAAGGCCACCCCTGTCCTCTACGCCGAGCTCCACGCCGACGCCGCCGCGGTACGTGCGTTCGATCCCTCCGTGGAGCAGCGACAGGACGATCTGCTCCAGCCGGCGAGAGTCGCCGACGATGACGCTCGGCACGTCAGGCGCCGCCTGAAAGGAGAGGTCGAGTCCCTTTGCTCCGGCCGCATCGGCCACGATCCCGATGCAGCTCTCGACGCTTGCTCTCACATCGAATGGATGAAGGGCAAGCTCGAACTCGCCGCTCTGGATGGTCGCCGCGTCGAGCACGTCGTCCACCAGCCGGGCGATCTGCTCAGCTCCGATCTCGACGATCGAGGCAAGCTCGCGCTCTTCGCTGGAGGTCGCGCTCGTGGACAGCAGTCCCGCTGCGCCCACCACCGCATTCAGCTGGTTGCGCACCTGGTGGCCAAAGTCGGCGAGCAGCTCGGCATCCAGCATGCCGGGCGTGGGTGAACCGTTCGGTACGGGAGCATCGTCCATCGCCTTCGTGTCTTTCTCGTAGCCACCCATGTCAGTACAGCCGGTCAGCCGGGGGCTGCTCAACGGGCGCGAACATCGCATCGGGCAGCTGGACCCCGTTGGACGCGAAATGGGCCACGAAGTTTGATCTGATCCCGGTCGCGGTGTGGTAGCCGACAGCCCGGCCGTCCGGCGTCACGCCCACCTGGCGGAACGCAAAGATCTCCTGCAGGGCGATCTCGCCTTCGACCATGCCAAGCACCTCCGCCACGCTGACGACCTTGCGCGAACCCCCGCGCAGCCGTTCGGTCTGCACGATGACATTGACGGCGGATGTGATCTGGCTGCGAATCGCGCGCGATGGCAGCTCGGTGCCGGCAAGCAGCACCAGAGTCTCGAGACGGTTGACCGCGTCGCGGGGATTGTTGGCGTGGAGGGTGCTCATCGACCCGTCATGGCCGGTGTTCATCGCCTGCAGCATGTCGAGCGCTTCCGGCCCTCGGCACTCGCCGACGATGATTCGGTCCGGCCGCATGCGCAGCGAGTTGCGCACCAGGTCGCGGATCGAGATCGCTCCGCGGCCTTCCACGTTTTGCGGCTTGGACTCGAGGCTGATGACGTGCACCTGGCGCAGCCGGAGCTCGGCCGCGTCTTCGCACGTGACGATGCGCTCGGTCGGAGGAATGAATGCCGAGAGGACATTGAGCAAGGTGGTCTTGCCTGACCCCGTGCCGCCCGACACGATGATGTTGAGCCGGGTCTTCACCGCGGCGTCGAGGTATTCGAGCATCGCCTCGGTCGCGCCGCCATTCGTGACTATGCGTTCCGGGGTCAACACCTCGCGGCCGAACTTCCGGATCGTGAGACACGGACCGTAGATCGCCACCGGTGGGATGACCACGTTGACTCGCGATCCGTCTTTCAGCCTGGCGTCACACATCGGCTCCGACTCGTCGACTCGCCGGCCGATGGTCGAGACGATGCGGTCGATCACGCGTCGCAGGCTGTCTTCATCCTCGAAGGCCAGGCTGGTGAGCTCGATCTTGCCGCTGCGCTCGACGAAGATCTGCTCCGGCCGGTTGACCATGATCTCGCTGATCTCGGGGTCCCGAAGCAGCGACTCGAGCGGTCCGAGCCCGATGACCTCGTCGAACAGGATCTCGACCAGGCGCTCCTTGTCGTTAGCCGTCACCAGCGCCGCAGGCGGCTTCGACCTGAAGTGGTCCTCGGTCAGCTGCATGAGCAAGCGCCTGATGCCGGCCCGGTTGTTGATGTCGATCGCAGCGGCGTGCCGGCTCAGCAGCTGAGCGTGGATCTCTCCCTTGGCGACGGCAAGTGCGGGACTCAACAGAGCGCCCTGCTCGGCGCTCCGGATCTGCTCGGAGGCGGGCATGGTCGGCGCCGCTCCCTCGCGAGGCACGACTCGCCTCTCGACCGGGGCGACCGTGAGGGCGCCATCCGCGCCCGCCGCTGGGGGAGCCGCCGGCACAGTGATCGGCGTCTGCTGGTACCTCCGGTCAAAACGCTCGGACAGCTTCACGCCGGGCGAGGCCTCTTCGTCCCCTGCAGGCGCCGCCATGCCTGCGCCGCCGCTTTCTTCACGCTGGGTTCCGAGTCTTTCTCGGCCAGGACGTCCAGCCCGCCGACGGCGCTGGGATCTCCGATCATCCCGAGCGATCGGCATGCAGCGATCCGGACCTGCACCGGCCAACGCCTGTCGTGGGCGATGCCGAGGAGGGGCGCCACCCGAAGTGCATCGCGCCTCAACCCGCAGGCGAGCACGGTGACCGTGGCCGCCTTCTCGCTCCCCGGCTGCCGCATCAGGGCCTCGATGTCGATGTCCGTGGCACCTCGCGCGAGCGCGATCGCGAGCCGGTGCAGCGGGATCCGATTCACAGAGCCCATGAGGGCCTCGATGGAGCGCCGGCCCCCCAGCTCGGCGAGGGCGCGGATGGCGGCGTCACGGACAACGGGGTCATCGTCCTGAAGGAGGTCTTCGATCCAGATCACCGCTTCCGGCAGCCGCAGCGCTCCGCAGAGGCGGGCGGCGGATGCCCTGGTCACCGGATCCGAGCTCACCAGCGCGTCAACCAGCTCGTCGCTGACGCCCGAGCGGCGGAAGGTTTCGATGATCAGCCGCTGGCCGGTCAAGCCGGGCCCTGCCCTTTCGAGTGCGGCGGCTACAACAGACCCGACCTGGGCCGGTTCGTTCAGGATTTCCGCCGAGGTGGCGTTAAGCACGACGTGTGGCTCCCCGCTCAGCGCGGCGTTAAGGACGCGCTCAAGCCGAGCGGCGAGACGAGACCGTGGACCGCGGGAAGGAGCCCCCGACCGCTTGGTCAGGCGCTGCAGATCGATCTCGGCAGTGGGCCTCGTGTTCAAAGCTATTACTGGGATGGGCGGTCGATCCGGGGGGACGTTGGTACATTATCGGCGTTTTGACCGCCCGTGAGGTTCACGAAACCCAACGGGCCCAGGAGGAAAAGCCACACCAGGTGGGTGCTAGCAGCGGGCCCGCCGCCGATCAAACGCCGTCCGCCTTCCAACTGCGGGCGCGCATCCTGGAGATGTCCCCGGTCTTTGCCGAGCTCGGTGACGGCGTGCTCAGGGCTGTCGCTCGACGCATGCGCGCAGTCGGCCTGACGGCCCGCGACACTCTTCGACTTAACGCTCAGGGGGGCGACGTCGTGGTGTTCGTGGCCTCTGGACAGGTCGAGGAGTCGATCGCCGACGGCACGGGCAAGGTGCTCCTGTCGCGCCGGCCTTCCCCGGGTGACATGGTGATCCTGCCCGCGCCCCGCACCAAGGACCGCTACGTGACCAACATCTTCGGCCTCACCGACGCGGTTCTTCTGACGCTGGACCGGGACGGGCTCCTGGAAGGCCTCGGTCCGGAAGCCGACAGGGTGGCCGCCGCTCTGGACCGGCTCTGGGAGCAGGAGCTGTCCGCCGTCGAGGCGGTGGAGGTTCAGCGCTCATCGCGCACCGCGGCCCCGGTCGTTGCGTTCTTCTCTGCCAAAGGTGGGTCGGGTGCCAGCACCCTCGCGGTCAACACCACGGCGGCGATCGCTCGCAAGTACCAGCGCCAGGTGCTGCTGATCGACCTGTCCGCGCCGTTCGGGCACGCCGCACTCTTCGCGGACCTGATCGCCACCGGTTCGATCGCCAGCGCTTCGAAAACGTCGCCCGCCGACTTTGAAGGCGTTCTGCGCAGCACGATCGTCAACCATCGCTCCGGCATGGGCGTCCTCCCCGGCACACTGCGGCCCGAGGAGGTCGACATCATGACCGGCGACCTCGCCGGCCGGGTGCTCGACGTCGTGGTCAGCTGGCAAAAGGTGATCCTCGTCGACCTCGGAACCTCACTTGGCGAGGCGGCGCTGGCGGTGCTCGAACGCGCCGAGTGCGTGGTCATCGTGGTGCCGCCTGAGATCGCCGCGATGACCGACGCGCGTCGCGCGCTCGCGGTGTTTCGCGACATCTTGAACGTGAGCGACAACCGCATCGAGCTCGTGCTCAACCAGCGAGTACCGCACCCTCCTCTGGATCGAGCCGCGGTGGAGTCGATCCTCGGCCGAAAGATGTCCGTGAGCGTGGGCTTCGACGACTCCCGGCCCGAGGACGCCACACTGGCGGGAGGCCTGGTCCTCCTCCGCGACCCAAACTCCCTGGTCTCACGCGGCGCGACGGACCTGGCACGGGTGATCCTGGCCAGCTTGAAGATGGATGGCTGAACGAGCAGGCCGTAGTCGCGGTCAGGCGCTGGTCGAGTTCGCCATCTCGGTGCCGATCCTGGTCCTGCTGGTGGCGGGGGTGCTCGAGCTCGGCCGGGGCTACGCCTTCGCCATGGCAACCTCTGACGCGGCGCGCGACGGTGCGCGCTACGTGGCCGGCAAGACGTCGACGACCAACGGGCCCGGGCTGACCAACATGTGCAGCCTGGTGACCGCAGACCTGGCCGCCATCACGACAAACGTCAGCTGTCCGACCCAGGTCAACCACGCGCCGCCTTTTGTCGCGGGGGTGGATTACACGGCCCCCACGGCCGGCCAGGCGGTGGTCGTCGTGTACTGCGGGACCAGCGTCAACTGCACAGGTTCGGTGACCACGCTCTACGAGTCCGAGGTTGACGTTTATGTGTACTACGGATTCAGCGACCTGAATCTGCTCGGAGGCGGGATCACGATCTCCGGCTCGAGCCGCGCGACCACGTCCTGGTGAGGAACCGCAAGGGTAAGGGCCAGGCCCTCGTCGAGTTCGCCCTGGTGGCGCCCGTCGTCCTTTTGATGATCGGAGCCACCGTCGACATGGGGCGCGGCCTTCTCATGTACGGCCTGCTGCAGGGCGCGTCTCGCGACACCGCCCGCCAGGCGGCGCTCGTCTACTACAGCGGCTCCAACACGCTCGCGCCCGACTGCACAGCCCTTGTGACGCCGTGTTCGCTGAGCTCGCTGATCCAGGGCGCGCATCTCCTCGACTCGCTGGGCGCGACCGTCGTCTACCAGGACTCGACCGCCATCTCCTCCCCACCGACCTACGGCACGTACGTGGCGAACGCCGACCCGACGCAGCCGGGCACCATCACGCTGGCCGGCGGCATCAACCCAAACACCGTCTACGTGTTCATCTACGAGCTGGATTCCACGCCAGGAAACCCGAGCCCGCGCTGGAGCTGTCCCACGTGTGCGGCGGCCAACGGCGCAGCGGTGCGCACCACGGGCCACCAACGCGCAGTGGTCGACTTGAAGGTCCGGTGGCAGCCGGTGATGGCGAGATTCCTCGGCATCCCGACTGCCATCACCTTCGACTCCCAAACCGTGATCCGGATGGAGTTCTGATGCGGAAGAAGCAGTCGGGCCAGGTCATGGTGCTGGTCGCGGTGTCGCTGCTCGCGCTCATAGGCTCTGCCGCGTTGGTCCTGCTAGCTGGTTCGGCCGAGTGGCAGAAGAACCAGCTCCAGCAGCTCGCCGACCAGGCTGCCCTTGATTCAGCCTTGAAGATCGGGGTCGGCTGCGACGCCGGCAAGGCGGCCACCATCATCACCGCGGCAGACAACTTCCTCGCGACGCAGCGGACGCGCACCGGCTCTCTCGCGATCGCCGGCGGCGCGTGCGCCACGCCGTACACCGGCACCGACACGTTCGCAGGCGGCCTGAGCTCCACAGTCAACTATCCCTATCGCGCCCACCAGCAGCAGGTCGAGGTGATCCTGACCCTGACCCTTCCGATCTCGCTTGGCGCCGAGCTCGGCAAGACCAGCACGACCGTCGTACGGCGGGCGGTGGCTCAGGCCAGACCGGGATCGGTGGCCGCCGTTTCAGCCACCACCCTCACGTGCAGCAGCGGCCAGGTGAACATCGGCGGCAGCGTCGTCACCCAGAACCTGATCGCCCGCAGCGGAACCTGCGCCGTCTACGCACATGCTCAGTTCGACGCCACCTCTGGCACGTACTCCGACCTCGGCAATATCAGCGTGTACACCGACGGTCAGATCTGGACCGCACCCGGCACGTGCGTCGCAGGGTCGAACATCGGCTCGTCGAGCGCCATCTGCGCGGACGGGTACGAGCTGAGCGGCCATACCGCTCCCGCCTGTGCTGCGGCGAGCACCTCGTATCTCCTGGCGGGGGATGCAACGATCAACCCCAACCCGTGCGCTGCAGGCGTCGCCCGGCCGCCGGTGCCGCCCCTTGCCACAGTGCTGCCGCCAGAGCCGAACACCGACGCTGCGGCAATCGCGACGCTACAGGGCACGGGCGGTGCGGCGTGCTTACCGGGCGCTGTCTATCCGAATATCGTCGTCGGTGGGGTGACCGTCGCGACCGGGCTCGGGCCGGTGCCGATCAAGGACGCCAGCGGCTTCTATCACTTCAAGCCCAGCTGCTACGGCTACCTGAACCTGGCCGCTTTGACCGGCGGCATCTCCAACGTCCAGGTCGGGCCCGAGAGCGCTGCCAGCAGGACGACGATCACAGCCACGCTCCCGGCCGCCAGCACAGCAGGCACGCTGCTGGTGGCGGACCTCAAGTCCGACACCAGCCCTTCCAACAAGCCGTTCACCGCGCCGGCCGGGTGGGTTGCAGCCAACAACGCGTTCCTCGACGGCACCGCTCACACCCAGATCTGGTACTACGCGAACAATCCAGGCGGGATCTCGACCGTCGACTTCGGCCTCAGCCCGAACTCGATCGATGGGATTGGCCAGCTGAGCGAGTGGCGGAATGTCGCGACCGTATCTCCCCTCGACGCGAGCGGAACCCTCACGGTCGGCGCCAACCAGCTCACAGCGACGATCTCGACGAGCGCCGCCACCACCGTCGCCAACGATCTCGTCATCACCGACGACGGCTTCAACCACTCAGTGGGCCAGACCGTCCTTCCCGGGGCTGGATGGACGAGCCTGCTCAATGACGTCCCCAATGGTTTTCGGGCGGAGTATCGGCTCGATCTTCCAGCGGCGGTCGCGAGTGAAACCGTGACCAGCTCCGTGGCTACGAAATGGGCGATGGTGATCGCTGCGTTCAAGCCGGCTGCCTCGGGCGCCGGCGCAGTGCTCGACCCTGGTTTCTACTATTTCAACGGTTCCGGGTTCGCGGGCGGTGGCGGAATCTGTCTTAACGGTGGAACGCTGCTGGCGCGCGACGTGACGCTCGAGTTCGTCAACCAGGCTGGGTTTTCTTCGGGGGATTGCAGCCCTGGTGGCGGCGCAGCGTGCACGGGAACTTGCCGATTTGGATCGACTCCCTGCTCGGTGTCGGCCTGCCCGCCCAACGCGCCCGCCGACTCGCCGTCCAACCACACGTGGTTCGCCGCGCCGTGCAACCAGGCGCCGGCGGGTGACGCCAGCTGCCCGGGTTCGGCCTGGTGCGCAGCCGGCAACCGGTCCTGCTGGAACACGCTGATCTGGGCGCCCGCCAGCAACACCGGGCAGTTCGCAATCAAGGGCGCGGCCGTCAACCACTGGCTCCTCGGCTCCATTTACTGGCCCGGCACCTGTACGGACACCGTGAATGGCACGTCCACGATTGCGGGAACGTTCTACTGCGGCAGCCTCTCCATCTCCGCGGCAGTCGGAGCAGGCACCGCGGTCGGCGGAACCTACGGGATCAGCACCTCGCTCGTCGAGGCGACCCTCGTCGAATGAGTTGCACCAAGGGGCGCATCATGCCAAGCTGCAGGCCCACTTAGATGTCCATCGCCACAGCTGAGATCGGCCGGCCTCGCCGGGGCCGCCTGTACATCGTCATCGGTGCGATCCTGGCCGTGCTTGCATTTGCGACAGCCGCCGGCCTCGCCAGCCTGCCACTGCTCAAAGGGAACGCCACCGGCACGCGTGTCGTGGTCGCGAAGAACACCATCAGCGCCCGCACCAAGATCCAGGCTTCGGACCTGGAGCTGAGCGCCGTCAACCCCGCTCCGCCACAGGCTTTCCTCGAGCTCAAAGATGTAGTCGGGAAAGGCGCACGAGTCGACATACCGGCGGGGTTGCCGGTCACGGCGAACCTCATCACCACCTCGGGCGACTTGCTGAGCACAAGCGATGTCGCCTACCTCCCCATACCGTCGGGCTATGTGGCCGTCACGGTGCCGACCGGCGAGCAGGTGGGCGTCGGCGGCTACGTGCAGGTCGGCGACCGGATCACCATGCTCGCCACCATCAACACGTCCATCTTCGGGGCGGTCCCGGTGTCGGTCGTGCGGACTGTTTTCCGCGACGTCGACGTCATCAGGGTAGGGCCGGCCTCGACACAGTCGACCGGTCAGGTCACCAGCAGCCTCACGCTGCTCATGACCGGGTGCGATGCCGAGTACCTCTTCTGGCTCCTCAACAACGCGGTCCTGAAGTACACGCTCGAGTCGTTCACCGACTACGCGGCCACCCCAAGCCAGCCGGACCCATCCTGTCCAAAACTCTCCTCGGCAGGTGGTGTCGGACCCAAGGAAGTGGACAAGCGCTGGCACTTCACCAGCGTCTGACAGATGCCGACAGTCGTCATCCTGATCGCCGCCGCCGCCGCCATCGGGGTCGGCCTGGTCGTGTATGGGATCGTCGGTCCAGGGCGAGCCGCTGCGGGAACAGGCTCATCGGCGCGGGTCACCTACCGCTCGCTGGCCGACGTGCGGGAGCAGCTGCGTAGACGGTTCGAACCGACCGGCGCGCCCGTATGGATCGCCGCCAACCAGACGACCAACCAGCTCGCGAGGGACCTTGCCAGCGCTGATCTGCAGCTCCGACCATATGAGTTCCGCCTGGTCCAGGCCGCCTCAGCCCTGCTGTTCGCCCTGGTCGCCCTCCTTCGTTTTGGGATTTCGGTTCCGGTCCTCGTCCTGGCGGTGATTGGGTTCGCGGTTCCCGCGCTCTACCTGCGTAACCGGCGCGGCCATCGCCTGGGCGAGTTCGAAGTTGGTCTCCCACGAGCGATGGAGCTCATGGCGAACTCGATGAAGGCGGGTCAGTCGATCTCACAATCGCTGCGCTCGGTGGTCGAGAACGCAGGCCCGCCGGTGTCCGACGAATTCGCCCTCGCCAGGCGTGAGATCGAGCTGGGCGCCTCGATCGAGAGTGCGCTGGGCAACATGGTCAAGCGAGTCGGCAGCAACGACCTGCGGCTGATGGTCATGGTCATCACCATCCAGCACTCAGTCGGTGGTGACCTCCCCGCGATCCTGATCACGCTCGCCGACACCATGAAGCAGCGCGCCGAGGTGCGTGCGGAGGTGCTCGCCTCGACAGCTCAGTCGCGCGCCTCGTCGCTGATCATCACGCTGCTCCCAATCGCGGCGGCGCTCCTCCTTTACTTCCTCGTCCCGGAGTACTTCCGGCCGATGTTCACGAACCCGCTCGGCTGGTTCATGCTCGGCGTGGCGGCGGTCATGCTCGCGATCGGCAACTTCATCATCCGACGCCTGACGGCGATCACGTGATCGCGCTGCCGATCGTCATTGGCGTCCTTGCCGCCGTGGGCGTGTGGCTGCTCGCGATGGGGATCGTCGCGTCACGCGCCGGCGATGCGACCATGCTTGCCAGGCAGCGACTCGCCCGCCAGGAGATCGGGCTCGGCCAGAGCGCCGTGGCCCTCGAGCTGGAAAGACCTCTCGCCGAGCGCCTTCTCGCACCCGGCCGGCGCTGGCTCACGCGGCAGCTCACTCGCCTGACCCCAAACACGCAGGCCGCCAACTTTCGCAAGCAGCTCGATTTCGTCGGCGGACCTTTCGGACTCGACCCCGCGGGCCTGCAGGCGCTGCGCATCGCGGCGGCCGCAGGTCTTGGAGCCATCGGTCTCGCATTTGGCGTGCTGATCGGGACGACCTTCAGCATCGGCATCGCGGTTTTGGTCGGTGTTGCCGCGGGCTTCTACCTGCCGGTGCTCTGGCTGGATCAGCTCGTCCGCCAGCGGCGGGCGGAGCTCGAGGCGGTCCTGCCCAACGCGCTCGACGTGGTGGCGATCAGCATGGAGGCCGGCCTCGGCCTCGATCGCGCCCTCGAGCAGCTGGTTCGCCACCAGGAGGGGCCGCTCACCCTGCTCGTGGCACGCGCGCTGCGTGAGATCGAGCTCGGACGCCCACGAGCCGAGGCGCTGGAGGAGATGGCGCAGGCGACCGGGGTCGAGGACTTCACGTCGCTGGTGCGCGGCATCCTCCATGCAGAGCGCACCGGCGTGCCGATCGCCCGAACCATCGCCGCCCACTCGGCTCAGATGCGGGTCAAGCGCCGCTTGAAGATCCGCACTGAGGCTGCTCGAGCCTCGCTGAAGATCTTGATTCCCACCGTGGGCTGCGTCTTTCCCACTCTCTGGCTGATCTTGCTCGGGCCGGCCCTCATCGTCGCGCTGTCGATCGGGCACTGACCCTAGGTCAGGAAAGGGTTCGTCTTCCTTTCGCGGCCGATTGTGGTCGCCGGGCCATGGCCGCTGTACACGACCAGCTCGTCAGGTTGAGACAGCAACTTCGTGTTGATCCCGTCGAGCAATGCGCGGCCGTTGGAGTTGGCGAAGTCTGACCGACCGATGGAGCCCGCGAAAAGCGCATCGCCGGTGAAGAGGTTGTTGCCGATCTTCAGCGTGACTCCACCCGGGCTGTGGCCCGGAGTGTGAAGCACCTCAAACTCGAGCGAGCCGGCTCTAAACCTTTCGCCCTCGACCAGGCTTGCAACGTTGTCGACGCGCCCCGTCGACGCGCCAAACTCCCGGCGAAGCGGCTTGCCCTCGGTGAGAACGTGGCGTTCCTCGTCGTGCACGGCGACCGGAATCGAGCCGAGCTCCGCGACGAGGGCCGGCAGGCCGGCGACGTGGTCGATGTCGGTGTGCGTGAGCAGGATCGCCTTCACGTTTGCCTTCCTTTCGCGCACGAGGTCGATCATCAGCTGAGGCTCGAGGTTCGCATCGATGACGACGGCGTCTTTGGTGTCCTCGTCCTCGACTAGATAGGAGTTGGTGCCGAACTGACGGTCGGCGGTAGCCTCGATTCGAACCCTCACAGCGTTTTGCGGAGGATGGTGTGATGCTCCGTCTGACGGTAAGGAGCAAAGCCCGCTCGCAGAAACATGCTGAGGGGTCCGCGGTAGTTGTTCTGCGGCGAATCCGCCTTGGTGGCGGGATATGCCTCGACTGCCCGCATCCCCCGCCCGCGCAGCCTATCGATGGCGGCGTCCAGCAGCCGCGTCGCAACGCCATGACCGCGATAGGGGGCCGCGATCACAAAGCAGGCTACTGAGCCAACACCTTCGTAATCGGGCGCATTGAGTGAGAAACGGTGCATGAGGCCGCCGAGCCGCGTGGTCTCACCATAGTTGCACCAGCCGACCGGCTTGCCGCCTTCGTAAGCAAGCAGGCCTGTGACCTGGCCGCGAGCGATCATCTCGCTCATGTCGCGACGGTTGTCGCCCGCGGTCCGCGCGGACCATTCCTCGTCATCTTGCGTGCGGTGAGTCTCCATGCAGTAGCAGGACTGCCAGCTCGGGAAGTCGCGAAAGGCGTGGTGGTCGAAGAACAGCTGGTAATCCGCAACCCGCTCCGGCGTCACCTCGTGGACCTCGACCCCACCGATCTCGGGGAGCCGCGCCAGCTCTGCTCGCGCCGCGGGGTCAGCCGCCAGTCGAAGTCCCAGCAGGATGCTCTGTGCCTCGGAGTCGTACAGGCCGTGGACCAACTCACTCGACCGCCATTCGAGGCGAATGCTGCACCCCCCCGGCGTGGGCTCAACCTCCCACGTCACCAGGTGAGGCTCGGCGGCAGCAAAGTTCGAAGCAAAGACGAAACGAGTCCGAAGGACCAGGCGCCGCTGGGCGGTGACCTCGACGACCTCCGACTCCTCATTCAGCTTGCCGAAGACGTCGATCCAACGGATCCGACTCCCGGCCGCAAAGTCGCCGTCAGGGACGAGCCGGTAGTACCACTCGCGGCGGCCAGGCGCTGTGATGGCGGACCACGCCGATTCCGCGGGGACCGCCAGGGCGATATCGCGTGCGCCTTCTTTCACGAGGCTTCGCGGGCGACGGTGTGCACGTCCTTCACGCCCTCGAGCTTCTCCATCAGGCGCGAAAGCTGGGCGAGCGAGTCGATTTCGACCGTAGTCGAGACCACTGCCGTCTTGTCGTCATACACGTGGACTTCGAGGGACGACATGTTGACCCGGTTCTCTGCCACGACCGTGGCGATGTCGCGCAGCAGACCTTGCCGGTCCCAGGCTTCGATCTTGATCGCGACGGGATAGAGGTGCGTCGCCTCGGAGTCCCAGTCGACCGGCACGACCCGTGCCTGGTCCTGCGCGTTGACCGCGTTGATGCAGTCCACCCGATGCACCGTCACCCCTTTGCCGCGCGTCGTGTAACCGACGATTGCGTCTCCGGGCACCGGCTGGCAGCACGGCGCGATCTTGGTCATGATCCCCTTCTCCCCGCGCACCAGCACACGCGGTGTCGGCTGAACGTTGGGGATCAGCGGGATCGCGCGCAGCTCGCCGCCCGGCGCGTCCAGGCTGAGCGCCATCCGCATCACGACCGCGTGCGGCGAAAGGTCGCCGTAGCCGATCGCCGCCAGGAAGTCGTCGACAGCGCCGAACCTGTGGAGCGTGGCGATCTGGACGAGCTTTCCCTCGTCCAGGTCAGCCAGGTTGAGCCGGTGCATGCGGTGGAGCTCTTTGTCCAGCAGGTCGCGGCCCTTGGCCACGTTCTCCTCACGCCTCTGGCTCTTGAACCACTTGCGAATGCGCTCCTTCGCCGACGCGCTCTTGACGAAGTTGAGCCAGTCACGGCTCGGGCCGTGAGGGCCCTTGGAGGTGAGGACCTCCACGATCTCGCCGTTCTGCAGCTCGTAGTCGAGCGGCACCATGCGGCCGTTGACCTTGGCGCCGATGCACCTGTGCCCGACCTCGGTGTGAATGCGATACGCAAAGTCGACCGGCGTCGACTCGGACGGCAGGTTCAGCACGTCGCCCTTGGGCGTGAACACGTAGACCTCGTCCTGGAACAGGTCGACCTTCACCGAGTCGAGAAACGACTCCGCGTCGCCGACCTCGTTCTGCCATTCGAGGAGGCTGCGCAACCAGGACAGCTTCTGGTCGAAGCTCGCGTCCTTGCCGCCTTCTTTGTAGGTCCAGTGCGCGGCGACGCCGAACTCCGCCACGCGGTGCATCTCGTGCGTGCGGATCTGGATCTCGATCGGCTCGCCGGTGTGCGTGATGACGGTCGTGTGAAGCGACTGATAGCCGTTTGACTTGGGCATCGCCACGTAATCCTTGAAGCGTCCGGGGACTGGCTTCCACAGCGAGTGGACGACGCCGAGCACGCCGTAGCAGTCGCGCACAGTCTCGACGTGGACGCGGATCGCGGACAGGTCGTAGATCTCGGAGAAGTCCTTGTTCTCCTTTGTCATCTTTTGCCAGACGGAGTAGATGTGCTTCGGCCGGCCCGTGATCTCCGCCTGGATGCCCACCTTCTCGAGCTCGCGGGCGAGGATCTCGCGCAGGTCTGACACCAGCGACTCACGATCGTGTCGCTTGCGGGCGATCCGCTTGACGACGTCCTCGTACGCCTCCGGCTCGAGGTTGCGGAAGGCCAGGTCTTCCAGCTCCCATTTCACCTGCCCTATGCCGAGCCGGTGAGCCAGCGGCGCATAGATGTCCAGGGTCTCGCGCGAGATCTTCCGGCGTTTCACCTCCGGCAGGGGATCGAGGGTCCGCATGTTGTGGAGGCGGTCGGCGAGCTTGATGAGGACGACCCTGAGGTCCTCCGCCATCGCGACCATCATCTTTCGGATGTTCTCCGCCTGCTGCTGCTGGTCGGAGCGCATAGCGATCCGACCCAGCTTTGTGACCCCATCCACCAGCCGCGCGACCTCAGGCCCGAACTCGCTCTCCACCTCTTCCGCGGTCAGGGCCGTGTCCTCCACCGTGTCGTGCAGCAGCGCGGCCGAGATCGTCTCGGCGTCGAGCTCCAGGTCGGCGAGGATCGCGGCGACCTCCAGCGGGTGGTTGACGTAGTCCTCGCCGGACAGGCGGCGCTGGCCCGTGTGGGCGTTCGCGGCGCGCTCGTACGCCTTCTTGACCATCTGCTGATCCTTCGGATCGAGGTGGTCGGCAATTCGGAGAAGCTCTGAAACCGTCATCTTGGGCTCGCTGAGAAGTGTAGAAGGGCATATTCCCCACAAAGCCCGAGGCTAAGCCGTGGCGTCGCGAGACCCCTGTGCATATCCGTATCGATCTTGCGGGGCGCGAACCTAGACTTCCCTCTTGCCAGATGAACTCGGAAAAGGCGACTTTCGCCCTGCGGATCGGGTTTTCGGCCGCCACGGCCGCGATCGTGCTGGTCGGCGCCTCGCTGAACGTGACAGGGCGCTCGGGGGCGGCCGCCTTCTTTGCCATCGTAGCCGGGCTGCTCGCCTTCGCCGCCGGAGCTCTCAACGTCAACTGGCAGGGATCAGTCCCCCTGGGCGGCGCGGCCCTGTTGGTGACGCTGTTCTCTGCCGAGTTCAACCTTCGAGACCCTAAGCTCTACCCGCAGCTTGCGGGTGTGCTGCTCCTCGGCCTGGGCGGTTTCGTAGGGAGCATCGCGTACCGCAGCTTTTCGCGCGCCATGAGCACCCACGCCGCAGAGATGGAGGGCTTGCGGATTCAGCTCCTGGCGAAGGAACGGGCATTCATGGCCGCCACCGCGGACGCCGACCATACGAAGCACCCGGGCGATACCGCCGCCTTTGCGATCATCGCCCGTGAGGCAGGCGCCGACTTCGCGTGCTACTACGCCTCATCGCCTGATGGCACGCAGTTCGTGCCCCAGCCGCCGGGTATCGGTCTCGACCGCCTCCACCCCATGCCAGTGCACCGTCACGCCAGGACGACCGGACCGCTGTTGACCGCGATCGAGTCCGGAAGGGAATACCTGGGCAACGACCAGACAGCCCTGTCGGAGCTGGTCCACTACCTCCCAGACGACCTGCATGTAGCTCGTTTGATGGCAGTCCCGATGCGAATCGGCGACCAGATTGGCGGCTTCATACTCCTGGGCAAGAAAACCGGCGACTTCCACGACGATGACCGCCGGCTTGCGGTGACCCTGACGCTCCGCGCCGGAGCGCAGCTCGCGAGCGCGCACGCGGTCGCCCTGTCACGGCGGGAATCAGCTCGCTACTCGCTGATGAACGAGCTCATCAAAGACGCATCGGGTAAGACCATGGAAGAGACGCTCCGGCTGGTCCTCGAAAAGGGAAAGCAAGTGATTCGCTACGACGCGGGCGCAGCGATGCTGTTCCAGCCTGACGGCTCGTACGTCACGCTTGGCGCGCCGGCGGCCACGGCCCAGGTTGACGGTCCGCTGGCCAAGGTCCGCAATGGAGAGCCCGTGCTGCGCAGCCTGATCGCGGCTGACGAGCACATCTACAGCGGGCTCCAGCCGGACGCGAATGGTGGCGGCCTCAACGAGGCGCTCGCACCGATCCACGGAAACGGAGGAGTCATCGGTGCTCTTTGCCTCGGGCGCAAAGGCGCGATCGGCTTTGTCCGCGCCGACCTCGGCCCACTTGACGAGCTGGGTTCGATGGCGGGCATCGTGCTGGAGAACTCACGCATCCTGCAGGTCGTCACGGGCCAGGCATCGCAGCTCGACACCACGCTCGACGCTTTGGGTGAGGTCTCGCAGGCGTTGACCACCGTGACGCAGGGCTCGAAGGTCCTGGAGCGGAAAACCCTCGAGACCGCGGTGCGCGTGACGATGAGCACCGCCGGCCTGCTCACCCGCACCACGGCGGACGGCCATCAAAAGGTGATCATGTCGCTCGGCTTCCCGGCCGCGGTTGATGCGATGGAGTTTCAGAACGGCCAGGGCATCGTTGGCTCGGTCATGCTCAGCGCGCGACCCACCGCCATTCCGGACATCAGCGCCAGCTTCGACCTGCGCAACCCGCCCGACCTTGTCGCGTATGGGCTTCACGCGGCCATCTGCATGCCGATGCTCGAGGACGGCCACCTCTGGGGAACGCTGTCGGCTTTTGACGCCAAGAAGCGCGAGTGGACGACCAACGACCATCGCGTGCTCGCGACGCTGGGCAACCAGGGCGTGGTCGCGGTTCGAAACGCGGAGCTGTACGACAACAACCAGCGCAGCATCTGGGAGCTCAAGAATCTCCAGGAGGCGCTCCAGGCCGCCACCTCCACCCTCGACCTGAACCAGGTGCTGCAGCAGGTGCTGGCCGGCGCGGCGAAGGCATCCTCCGCGCAGATCGGGTGCCTCGCGCTCGATGACTCGGGCCGGCTCGTCCTCAAGGGTGGGTTCGGCACCGACTCCACCACCGCGGAACGGCTCGCGCTCGGGCTTGGTGAGGCGATCTGCCGCGACGTGATGAGCAGCGGCACCGCGGTCATGCAGGCGATGGAGCACGAGACCGAGACCGACAGCCCTCTGAATCCGCGCGCGGTTCTGTGCGTTCCGATCACCCTTCGCGGAAAGCCGCAGGGCGTCCTGTTCCTCGCCAACTATCAGGTCGGTCACGTCTTCACCGACGACCACCGCAACCTGGTGACCGAGCTCGCCGCGCAGGCGGCCGTCGCGATCGACAACGCGCGCCTCTTCAAGGATCGCGAAGAGGTCATCATCGCGTCCCTCGAGGCTCTCGCCAACGCGGTCGACGCCCGCGACCCGTACACCAGCGGCCACTCCGATCGCGTCACGCAGTACGCGCTGATGATCGCTCGGCAGATGAAGTACTCGCCCAACGACCAGGGCGCGTGGCTGAGGCTAGAACGTGGCGGGAAGCTTCACGACATCGGAAAGATCGGTGTGCCCGACGCGATCCTGCAGAAGACCGGAAAGCTCACCGACGAAGAGTTCGAGAAGATGAAGGAGCATCCTCTCGCAGGGTTCAACATCCTGAGCGGGCTGAAGATGCTCACTGACGAGCTGGTCATAGTGCGCTCGCATCACGAGCGGTACGACGGCAAGGGCTACCCGGACCGGAAGAAAGGTGACGAGCTCCCGATGTTTGCGTGGATCGTGAGCGCGGCCGACGCGATCGACGCGATGACGTCGGACCGGCCTTACAGAAAGGGGATGTCGCTGCAGATCGCGGTGGACCAGGTGCGCGCCGGGGCGGGCACGCATTTCCATCCTGACGTGGCCGAGGCAGTGCTCGACGCCGTCAACAACGGCACGTTGAAGGTGGCGAGCCAGACTTCGATGTACGAGAACGCCCCGTCCATCGGAGCGTTCGAGAACCCTACAGCCGGCTGATCCAGCGTAAGCCAGCTGATCCAGCTTAAGCCCCTCTCCCCTTCCCTCTCCCCGATGGGGAGAGGGGACTCTCAGTAGGCTTTCGCTAGCGCCACTCGGTGTTTGGCCGGTTTCCCGCACACGAAGCATTTGCCTGAGGGCTTCGCGTCGCCGTCTATCGTGCGGATCGTTACGCCGCCTGCCTCGGCCTTCACCCGCTCTTCGCACTCCGCGTCGCCCGACCACTGGACCCAGACGAAGCCGCCGCGCTCCCTGAAGTGCGACACGACCTCATCGAGGGTCGAGAGCTCGAAAGTGTTGTCGTTCTGGAACGCCAGCGCACGGTCGAACAGCTTTTTCTGAAATGCATCGAGCTCATCGTTCAGCCGCAGCGCGATGCCGGTGATCGGGACGCCGGCCTTCTGCCGGGAAAGCCGGTCGACCATCTCCACCTGGCCGGCGTCCGCGTCGCGAGGGCCGACGTTCAGGCGCAGGGGCACACCCTTGAGCTCCCAGTGCGCGTACTTGTCACCTGGCCTTTCGTCTCGCCAGTCGACCCTGTAGCGGATGCCGGCGGCTTTGAGCTCTTGCGCCCAGCCGCCGATGAACTTCTCGACCTTGGTTCGACCCTCGGCGTCACGGTAGATGGGGACGACGACGACCTGGATCGGCGCGACGCGCGGAGGCACGATGAGCCCCGAGTCGTCGCCGTGCGCCATGACCAGCGCGCCGACCAGGCGCGTGCTGATGCCCCACGACGTCGAGTAGCACAGCTCCTTCTCGTTGTCCTTGTTCGAGAACGAGATGTCGTAGGCGCGGGCAAAGTTCTGGCCGAAGTAGTGGGAGGTGCCCATCTGCAGCGCGAGCCCATCGCGCATCAGTCCTTCGAGCGTCAGCGTGTGGACCGCTCCCGCGAAGGTCTCCGCCGGAGTTTTCTTGCCGGCCAGCACCGGGACCGCCAGCCAGTCCTCGGCGATCGAGCGGTAGTAGCCGAGGATGAGCTCGACCTCGTCCATCGCCTCTTGTGCCGACGCGTGGAACGTGTGTCCTTCCTGCCACCAGAACTCTCGCGAGCGCAAGAACAATCGGGAGCGCATCTCCCACCGCACCACGCTGTTCCACTGGTTGGTCAGCTTGGGCAGGTCGCGATGGCTCTGGATGTAGCGTCTTATGAGGTGGCCGACGATCGTCTCCGAAGTTGGGCGGACGGCCAGCGGCTCTTCGAGCTCGTCCATGCCAGCCCCGGCCCTGGTCACCCAGGCCACCTCAGGGCCGAAGCCCTCGATGTGCTCAGCCTCTTTGACGAGCAGCTCCCTGGGGATGAGCAGCGGGAACGCCCAGTTCTCGTGGCCGCTCTCTTTGATCATGTCGTCGAAAGCGCGCGTGATCGCCTCCCACATCGCCCAGCCGTAGGGGCGCACAACCATCATCCCCTTGACCCCGGACCAGTCCGCCATCTCCGCCTTGCGGACGACGTCGGTGTACCAGCGGTCGAAGTCGACGGACATCTTGGTGATGTCCTTCACGAAATCCTGTTGCTCTTCCACGACTTCCTTCATGCGTAACGCTCCCAGATTTTGATCAGTTGAATCACGAACTCGATCAGCGCCCGCGGACGGCCGCGGGCTAGCGCGGGAGCGAAGCTTCTGCCGCGATCGCGTCGATCTCGGCCAGCAGCACGGGCAACAGCTCTTCCTGTGGCACGGTCCGGTAAAGCTTACCTTTCTTGAAAATCACGCCCTTGCCGCGGCCGCCCGTGACTCCGATGTCGGCGTGGCGCGCTTCCGCGGGTCCGTTCACGACGCAGCCCATGACGGCAATCGTGATCGGCACCTTGAGCCTGGCGATGTGCGCCTCGACCGCCTTCACGGTCGGCACCATGTCGTACTCGAGCCGGCCGCAGGTCGGACAGGCGACCAGGGTCGCGCTCTCGTTGCGGAAGGCCAGCGTTTTCAGGATCTCGTGGGCGACGCGAACCTCTTCGCGCGGATCCGACGTGGCAAGCGAAACGCGGATCGTGTCGCCGATGCCTTCGCTCAGCAGGATGCCCATGCCCACCGCGCTGCGGATGCTCCCGGCTTCGACGGGCCCGGACTCGGTCACTCCGAGGTGGATCGGGTAGGCGCGGGCGGCCGCGAACTTGCGGTTGGCCATGATGTTCGTCCACACGTCAGTCGACTTCAGCGAGACCTTGATGAACCCCGGCCCGTAGTCGAGGTCTTCCAGGATCTTGCAGTGCCCGAGGGCCACCTCGACCATGCGGTCCGCGGTCTGCTCGCGGTTGTCGCGGTCGATCGCGTGCTCCTCGCGCATGCTCTTGTGCACCTCTTCGGGCAGCGAGCCGGCGTTGACGCCGATGCGGAATGGGATCTGGCGCTCCTTGGCGGCGTTGACCACCCTGGTGACCTTGTCGCGGTCGGGGATGTTGCCCGGGTTGAGTCGAAGGCAGGCCACGCCCGCTTCGATCGCCATCAGCGCGAGCGTGTGGTCGTAGTGGATGTCCGCGATCACCGGCAGCGGGGATCCTTTGACGATCTCCTTCAGTGCCTCGGCAGCCTCGTGGTCAGGCACCGCCGGGCGCACGATCTCGCATCCAGCTTCCTTCAGCTCGTGGATCTGGCGCAGCGTTGCCTTGACGTCGCGGGTGTCGGTCTTGGTCATGGTCTGCACAGCGATGGGCGCAGCGCCACCGATGACTACGCCGCCGACGTTGACCGGTATCGATTTGCGACGCGCGACCACTATCTGACCCCGGGGAACTGTCCCGTCATGATCCGCTGGATGTCGAGGAAGCTGATCACCGCGGCGAGCGCAAGCAGGGCGACCAGGCCCCAGCGCTGAAAGTTCAGCTCTGTCGTCCGGTCGAATGGCCGGCGGCGCAGCCACTCGATGACCACCACCACGATGCGGCCGCCGTCAAGCGCAAGCAGGGGCAGGAGGTTGGTGAACCCGAGCGCGACGGAAAGCAATGCGACCAGGAAGATGTAGGTCGGCGGACCCTGGCTGACCGCCTGGCCGGCGATGTCGGCGATGCCGATCGGGCCGGTCAGCCCTTGCGGCCCAAGGAGGCCGCCGGCGATGTCGCCGCTGATCAGCTGCCACAGGCCGTGGACGATCCCCCCGATCGCGAGGAACGGGAACGTGACGCCATCCATCACCGCCGTCTGGACGCTGATCAGCTTCATCGGCACGCTCACCCCGATCCGGCAGTTCTGCCCCTGCGCATCGCAGGCCGGTGTGACGACGTATGTGAACGGCCGGCCGTCGGAGTGGACGCCCGTGAGGGTGAGCGGGGTTCCAAGAGGCGTCGCCTTCACCTCGCTCTGGATCAAACCTGGGCTGTTGAATGGCTTGCCGTTGACCGCGCGGATGCTGTCGCCAGGCTGCATCCCGGCCGCGGCGACAGGCGAACCGGCGATGACCCTGAAGACCTTGCCTGGGTCGGTGTTGACCTGGGTCAACCCGAATCCCCCGATCAGGAGCATCGCGACGAGGAAGTTGGCCGCCGGTCCGCCGGCCAGGATCACGATCCGCTGCCATGCCGGTTTGGAGTGGAAGCCGCTCGGCTCGTCGAAGTCGCCCGCCTCCATGCCACCCATCCGGACGTAGCCGAGGATGGGCAGGGCCCTCAACGCGTAAAGCGTCCCGTTGCGGGTGAACGACCACAGCTTTGGGCCGGCGCCGATCGCGAATTCGATCACCCGGACCTTGAAGAGCTTGGCGAAGAGGAAGTGCCCCGCCTCGTGCGGCGCGATCAGCAGCAGGAACATGCCGCCGATACCGACCACGTAGAGGAGCCCGGTGACCAGCTGGTTCATTTGGCCCTAAGCCTACCGGAGGTGTCTTTCACGTACTCCCTCGCCCAACGGTCGGCCTCGAGGATGTCTTGCAGCGTGTCGCCAACGCCGTGGAACGCGGCAAGAGCTCGCTCGACGGTGAGCACGATGCCGCTGAAGGGAATTTCGCGGGCCAGAAACGCGCTCACGGCTTCTTCGTTCGCCGCGTTCAGGACGGCGGGGCGTCCGTGGCCGGCGGCGGCCGCTTCGCGGGCCAGCCTGACGCTGGGAAACCGGTCCTCGTCCAGGGCATGGAACTCGAGGCCGCTCAGCTCTTCGAGTCGGGTCGGTGGAACAGCGGCCGGCAGGCGGTCGGGGTAGGAGAGGGCGATCGAGATCGGCAGCCGCATGTCTGGGCGCCCGAGCTGTGCCTTGAGCGACCCGTCGACGAACTCCACCATGGAATGAACCACGCTCTGCGGATGGATCACGACCGCGACCTGCTCGAGGGGGACGCCAAAGAGGTGGTGCGCCTCGATCACCTCGAGGCCCTTGTTCATCAGGGTCGCCGAGTCCACGGTGACCTTGGGGCCCATCGACCATTTCGGATGGTTGAGGGCCTGCTCCACCGTCACGTCGTCGAGGTTCAAGTCCGGATGAGCCCAGAACGGGCCCCCGCTCGCCGTGATGACAAGGCGCCGCACGGATTCGATGCGCTCCCCCCACAGGCACTGCCAGATCGCGCTGTGCTCCGAATCCACCGGCCGGATCCCTCGCTCACCCGCCACTCGCATGACGAGGTCTCCGGCCATGACCAGCACCTCTTTGGTCGCGAGCGCGACCACCTTGCCCGCTTTCAGCGCGGCCAGGGTCGGCGCCAGGGCGCGGGCGCCGGGAATGGCGACCACAACCACGTCGCACCGCGGATCGGTGACCATCGCCTCGACCCGAGCGTCGAAGTCCCCCTCCCCCGCCTGACCCTGGATCAGGTGGTCGGCCTCGCGCTCAGTCGATCGGCGTCCCTCGGTAAGGCCGAAAAGACGCAGGCGAGCAGGATTGCGGTCGATCACGTCCAGCGTCTGCTGGCCGATCGACCCTGTGGCGCCCAGCACGGCGACATTCACAGGTCGCGTCATTGAAGGATGTGGAACATCGTCACGTAGAAATACACGAGGATCGGCGGAAAGAGGATCGAGTCCAGGCGGTCGAGCACACCGCCGTGTCCGGGGATCAGGTTGGACGAGTCTTTGACCTCGGCGATCCGCTTCATCTGGGACTCGACGAGGTCGCCCACCTGGGCGCTCACGCCGACGAGCAGGCCCAACGCGACCGCGTGAAGTGGCGACAGGCCGATGACAGCAGAGACACCGAGCAGCATCACCGCCACGGCGCCGAGAACTCCGGCGACTGCGCCTTCCACGGTCTTCTTCGGGCTGATCGTCGCGAAAAAAGGATGCCGGCCGATGCGACTACCCACGAGCAGCGCGGCAGCGTCGCACGCGACGACGGCCAAGATCGTGAACAACGCCCACACCAAGCCATGCGGCTTCGACGTGTACAGCAGCAGGTAGTAGTTGAACGGCATGCCGATGTAAAGGGCGCCGGCCATTCCCATCGCCCAACGGCCAAGCCCCTGGCGGCGCCCGGGTACCACGAGGAATGCAGCCAGTCCGCCCACCAGCGCCAGCGAGAGGACGAGCGTGACGCTGATCTCCTTGAGCACGGTGCCGCTGTAGATGAAGAAGATGCCGAGCGGGAAGAGCAGCCAGCCGGGAGCGCGCGAGCCCATCCCTTCGGACAGCCCGATGAACTCCCAAAGCGCGAGACCGCCGAGAATCAGAGCGAGCAGGTAGGCGCCGTACGTCCCGGCAAGGATGAGGCCGATGACGATGCCGAGGATGACGAACGCGCTGAGGATGCGGACCGTCAGCGGGCTTGGCTTCCAGCGACCGGCCAGCAGCGCGTTTTGCGTCGTCAACTGACGTTGGCCTGCTGGGCGATCTCGTCCTCCGGCCGGCCGCCGAAGCGCCTGACTCGCGAGGCGTAGTCCGCGAGCGCAGCCTTCAAGTCGGCGTCGTCGAAGTCGGGCCACAGGGTCTCTGTCACCAGCATCTCGGAGTACGCCGACTGCCAGAGCAGGAAGTTGCTCACGCGCCGTTCGCCGGCGGTGCGGATGATCAGATCTGGATCTGGGAGGTCTGGGTTGTACAGGCGCGCGGCGATCGACGCCTCGTCGACCTGGGCTGACGGCACGCCGTCATCGATGAGTTTCTTGATCGCATCGACGACCTCGGCCCGGCCGCCATAGTTCAGGCAGACGTTGAGCACGCCGTTGGTGTTGCCGGCGGTCAGGCGCACCGCCTCCTCTATGCGCTCGCGCATGCGTGGCGAGAGCTCGTCGCGGCGGCCGCTGACGACGATCCGCACGCCGCGGCGGTGCATCTCGTCGATCTCGCGCTGCATGGTCTCGTGGAAGAGCCTCATGAGCGCGCGCACCTCGGCTCGTGGGCGCGACCAGTTCTCGGTCGAGAAGGCGTAGATGGAGAGGACTTTGACTCCGAGCTTCTCGCACGCATCGAGCACACGCTTGATCGTGCGCACCCCGGCGCGATGCCCGAAGCTGGCGGGCTTGCGGCGGCGGCGGGCCCAGCGCCCATTGCCGTCCATGATGATCCCGATGTGGCGGGGGATCTGAGGGTCCAACTTGACGCAAGCGTACCGACTGTGTCTGGGAGTCGAAAGACGTTCCACCGCCCCCCACCCCAGCCCTCCCCCTGGCGGAGGAGGGAGCATGGCTAGGCCTAGACCTCCATCACCTCGCTTTCTTTGCGGCCTGCCAGCGCGTCGACTTTTTCGATCTGAGCTTCGGTGATCTTCTGAAGCCGGGCGGTCCCGCGCTTGGCGTCGTCCTCGGCGACATCGCCGTTTTTCTGCAGCTGTTCGATGCGGTGGACATCGTCCCGGCGCACGTTGCGGATCGCGACACGCGCCTCCTCCGCCTTCTGGCGGACGAGCTTTACGTACTCGCGCCGGCGCTCCTCGTTCAGGGGAGGGATCGGCACCCGAATGACCTGGCCGTCGCTAGCCGGGTTGAGCCCCTGCTCGCCCGAACGCAAGGCCTTCTCCACGGCGCCGATCTGGCTCTTGTCGTAGACCTGCACGACCAGCAGCCTCGCCTCCGGCGCGCTGATCTGGGCGAGCTCTTTGAGCGGCGTCGGGGTCCCGTAGTACGGAACCATCACCTTATCTATGAGTGCGGGGTTGGCGCGACCGGTCCGGATCGTCGACAGCTCGGTCGCGAAATGCTCGACGGACTTGGACATCTTCGACTCGGCGTCGCGCAGAACTGGATCGATCATGTGAGGACATTAGACCGGTGGGCCGGCCGAGAGATTTGGCGGATCGGTGGCCGAGATGGGCGGAGCCGACGAGCACCGGAGCGTGCGCATCCGTTGATGCGTAAGCGAGGAGCACAGGAGGCGACAATGCAGATCGGCCGCCTAGACGCCAAAGATCCGGCCGGCATCGCCGGTCTCATGTCCCAGCTCCTACCAGGGTGCCGATTTCCTCGCCCAGCACAACGCGCTCGATGTTGCCTGGCTCCAACAGGTTGAAGACCACGATGGGAACGTTGTTGTCCATGCAGAGCGTTAGGGCCGTGTTGTCCATGACCTCGATGCCTCGATTCAACACCTCGAGGTATCCGAGGTGCGCGAGCTTGACCGCGTTGGGATCTCGCTTCGGGTCGGCGGTGTAGATGCCGTCCACCTTGGTCGCCTTGAGGATGACGTCGGCCTCGATCTCGACCGCGCGCAGCGCAGCGGTGGTGTCGGTCGTGAAGTAAGGGTTGCCGGTCCCGGCGGCAAGGATGACCACACGACCCTTCTCGAGGTGTCGCACGGCGCGCCGGCGGATGTACGGCTCGGCCACCTGCGGCATCTGGATCGCGGTCATCGTTCGCGCCGGGATGCCGGTTCGCTCGAGCGCGTCCTGCAGGGCGAGCGCGTTGATGACGGTGGCGAGCATTCCCATGTAGTCGCCGGTGGCCCGGTCGAAGCCGCGCTCGCTTGCCGCGAGGCCGCGAAAGATGTTGCCGCCGCCGACCACGAGCGCGGTCTGGACGCCCATCTCGTGCACGCGCTTGACCTGGCTGGCGATGTCGGAGACGACCTCCAGGTCGATGCCATAGTCACGCGCGCCGCCAAGCGCTTCTCCGCTCAGCTTGAGCAGGATGCGGTTGTACTTCGGAGAACGGTCCCCCATCTCTACGTTACGAATGAGATCTCCCTCAGGACTCTCTGATGTTAAAGCGCGCGAAGCGGCGCACCGCGATGTTCTCCTGCAGCTTGGAGATGTGCTCCGCAATGTACTGCTGAATGGTCAGGCTCGGCTCGCGGAAGTAGGGCTGCTCCATGAGGCAGCTCTGCTTGAGAAAGTTCTCCACCTGGCTGTCGACGATCTTCGGGATGATCTCCGCCGGCTTCCCGTCCTGCTGCGCTTTCGCCTCGTAGAGGTTCCGCTCGTAGACAAGCAGCTCGTCTGGGACGTCCTCGCGTGAAACCCAGCGAGGCTCATATCCAGCCACCTGAAGCGCGAGCTCCTTGGCCAGCTTCCGGAACTCGGCGCCCTTGGCGACGAAGTCTGTCTCGCAGTTCACCTCGATCAGCACGCCGACCTGCGGCGGGTAATCGTCGCCGGTGGTGTGCAGGTAGGCCTCGACGACGCCCTGGCCGGTCGTCCGGCCCGCGCGCTTGCCCGCTTTGGCGATGCCTTTCTCGCGCAGGATGGTGAACGCCTTCTCGAGGTCGCCGTCGGCTTCCTCGAGCGCAGCTTTGCAGTCCATCATTCCTGCGCCGGACATCTCGCGGAGCTTCTTGATGAGCTCCATCGGAATCTTCGCCAACTAGCGCGCCTCCTCGTCGTCGGCGGTGCGGACGAACTCCTCCTCCGATACGGTCGGCAGGTAGTCCTCCTCGTCCTCGAGGTACTCCTCGATCTCCTCGTAGCGAGGCGTCTCGAGGAACTCGCGCTCTTCGACCTCTGGCAGGATCTCGCCGCGGGCCTGTGCTTCCTGGCGTCCTTCCTGGCACGCGTCGGCGATCTTGCCGGTGAGCAGCTTGACGGCACGGATGGCGTCGTCGTTGCCTGGGATGACGTATGTGATGAGGTCCGGGTCGCAGTTCGAGTCGGTGATCGCGACCACCGGGATCTTCAGCCGGTTCGCCTCGGTCACGGCGATGTGCTCTTTGCGCGGGTCGACCACGTAGATCGCGCCGGGCAGCCGCTTCATGTCGGCGATACCGTCAAAGTGGAACATCAGGCGATCGAGCTCGTCGGTGAGGCGTTTGGCCTCCTTCTTGGACAGCTGCTCGAACTGGCCTTCCTGCTGCATCTTGCGCAGCTCCTGGAGTCGCTCGATCCGCTTTTTGACCGTGCTGAAGTTGGTGAGCATGCCGCCCATCCAGCGCCGGTTGACAAAGTACATGCCGCAGCGAGCGGCCTCGGTCTGGATGGTCTCCTGCGCCTGCTTCTTCGTGCCGACGAACAGCACCGGCCGCCCGCTGGCCGCCACGCCACGCACGAAGTCCCACGCTTCGTCGAGCAGCCGGACGGTCTTCTGCAGGTCGATGATGTGGATGCCGTTGCGCGCCGTGAAGATATAGGTGCGCATCTTTGGGTTCCAGCGGCTGGTCTGGTGGCCGAAGTGGACACCCGCCTCCAGCAGCTGCTTCAAGGTCACTTGAGCCACAGTTGATTGCCTCCTGTTCCACTTCCGCCCGGTTCCGGCCTTCGTTTGAAGGACAGGGGCTGTGCCCCGGGCGTGCTTACTCAGTCGGTTAGGACTGGCTCTGGGAGTATACCCGTCAGAGTCCGCCGGGAAACCGGCCGGCGCACTGGCCGCTGGCTTCCAGCGGGGTCGCCGTGGCTGTGACCTGGACGTTGCCCGGCGTTTCGGCGGGGAACTGGACGACCGCATCGCCGGCCAGCAGATGGTCTTCATCGATCCAGCCGCACGCGGCATGACCCTGGAGGGTCGTGTACGGCCCGGGCCCAAGCTGGACGATTCGCGTCGTCGGAGTCGACTGGCCCAGGCTGATGCCAGTCGAGAAAAAGATGCTCTGGCCGGCGGGTGACAACCCGGTGGTCGATCCCGCGCCCTGGATCCCCGGACCGGTGACCGAGACCACCTTTCCCGCCCAGTCGTAAAGGGTGGTCACGCCCTGCGGGTCCATGCAGCCGACGCCTGCCGCGGAAGGCCATGTGCTCAAGACGCAGCTCGTCCCGCGAATCGTGGCCAGTCGCGTTCCGTTGACGGCATTGGACACGTGCCACTCCGTCGGCGCCAGTCCGACCGCCTCGAACAAGCAAGCAGGAACCACGGCCAGGACCAGCGCCCCCTGGTGCCAGCCCATCGGCCACAGGGTCGTGCCCGTCTTCCCTTTCGGGGTGGTCGTTGTGTAGATGTCGGAATGGTGGCCGCCCCCGACGAGGTCTTCGACGTACAGCCGAAGGCCGATCGAGGACGCGCCGGAAAGGTCCTCGACCAGGACTGCGATCCGCTGGTCGTCTGGGCTGACCGAAAAAAAGCTGACCGTGTTCGATCCACCGGGGACTGTCGTCACGTCGACTGCGCCCGCGGGCGGGACGAGCATCCGGATCTTGACGTCGCCGTCGCGAAAGTACACCTGGTCGTTGCTCGCGCTGACCGGAGGAGCGCCATTGAGCGCGTCTTGCTGCGTGGAGCAGTAACGCGCTGAAGGTCCGGCGACCGGCGCGGTGGCGGCGATGGAGCCATCCGTCTTGATCAGCTGCAGCGTCCCGACGGAAAGAATCAGCCCGTACGCACCGGTCATCGAATGTGGTGAGGGAGTGGTCGCGCCCGACGAGCTGGGTGCAGGCGACTTGCTCGGGCTGGGCGAGTGCGTCCCGGTTGGGGACGATCCACCGCACGCGAGCATCAACAGAGCAGTCGCCAGCAGGAACGCGCAGCGGCGCATCTAGCGCCCACTGTAAGCCGCGAAGAGTCAGGAGGCCGCTTCTACTTTCTTTACGCCCTTCGGACCTGGGCACTTCGGGTAGTCCGAGCAGGACTTGAACATGCCGTACCTGCCGCGCCGCTCGACCAGCGGCTTGCCGCAGATGGGGCAAGGCTCATCCAACACCTTGGGTCCCTCACGGAGCTTGCCGTCCTTCCCGATGTTGGCGCGGTACTTACATTCCGGATAGCGCGAGCAGGCCACAAACGGCCCATACCTGCCAGTCCTTTCGACGAGCTGCCCCTCTCCGCACTGCGGGCACTTCTCACCGGTCAGCTTCGCCTCGCTCTGCGCCGCATCGCGCTTGATGTACTTGCACTCGGGATAGCCGGAACAGCCGATGAACTCGCCGTAGCGGCCTGTACGCAGCTGAAGAGGCCGTCCGCAGTCCGGGCACTTTTCCTCGAGCAGTTTCGGCTGAGGCAGCTCACCGTCGGGGGTCAGCGCACGCCGGAACTTGCACTTCGGATAGCGCGAGCAGCCCATGAATGGACCGAACCGGCTTGCCTTGCGCACCAGGTGTCCCTCGTGGCACAGCGGGCACACCTCGTCGGTGTCAGCAGGCGTCGCCTCTTCGGCCGCGGTGAGCATCTGCTGCAAGGGTCCGTAGAAGTCGCTGACGACCGGCACCCATTCCTGGCTGCCGTTTTCGACCTCGTCCAGGCGCTTTTCCAGCGTCGCCGTGTAGTCGTCGTCCGAGATGACCTTGAAGTGCTCGACCATGATCGCGTTCACCGCCTCGCCGATTGGGCTGGGGTAAAGGCGCCGATCCTTGATCTCGACGTAGCCGTGGTCCTTGGTGATCGTCTCAACGATCGGGGCGTAGGTGGAGGGACGGCCGATCCCGCGCTGCTCCAGCTCCTTGATCAGGGTCGCCTCGGAGTAGCGCGGCGGTGGCTGGCTGAAGTGCTGCTCTGGCTTGACGCCGTGGTACTCCAGGTCCTCGCCTTCTGCGAGCTCAGGCAGCTCCGTCTCTCCGTTCTCGTCCCGCTCCCACACCTTGTAGAAGCCGTCGAAAGTGAGGACTGAGCCATTGGCCCTGAAGATGTACTCGCCGCCTTCGATCTCGACCTGCGTCTGGTCATACACCGCGGGCGCCATGCGGCTGGCGACAAACCGCCGCCAGATGAGCTCGTAGAGCTTGAACTGGTCCGCGCTCAGGTGCCGGCGAATCGACTCGGGAGTGCGGCTGACGTCGGTCGGCCGGATGGCTTCATGCGCGTCCTGCGCCCCGGGGCTGGCCTTCGCTGCTCGCGGCCCTGAGCCGACGTACTTCTCGCCGAAGCTTTCTTTGACGAAGCCTTTGACCTTTGCTTCCGCCTCGGCCGAGATTCGCGTCGAGTCGGTGCGCATGTAGGTGATCAAGCCGGTCGAGCCCTCGTCGATCTCGACACCTTCATAGAGCTGCTGGGCGATGCGCATGGTGTTGCGTGGCCGGAACCGCAGGCGGCTGGACGCGTCCTGCTGGAGGGTGGAGGTGATGTAAGGCGCGTTCGAGCTCTTGGTCCGTCGCTTCTTCTCGACGCCGATGACCCTGTACGCCGCGCCTTCCAGCGCGCGCACGATCGCGTCCGCCTCCGCCTGGGTCTTGACCTCGAGCTTGGCTTCGGCGTCCGTGCTGCCCGCAACGTTTCGCGGGCGGTTCAGACGGGCGAGAAACCGGCGCTCGTCGGCCAGCTTGGAGAGCGCGACGTCAACCGTCCACGACTCGACCGGGACGAACTTGCGGATCTCCTCTTCGCGGTCGACCACGAGGCGCAGCGCGACCGAAGACACCCTGCCGGCCCCGATGCCCTTCTGCACCTTCGCCCACAGGAACGGGCTCAGCCGGAACCCGACCAGGCGGTCGACCACGCGACGCGCCTGCTGGGCGTTGACCAGCCGCATGTCGATGTCTCGCGGAGACTCGAGCGCCTTGCGCACAGCTTCCGAGGTGATCTCGTGGAACTCGATCCGTCGCGGGGATTTCAGCTTGAGCACCTCCGCCAGATGCCACGCGATGGCCTCTCCCTCTCGGTCAGGGTCGGAGGCGAGGATCACGTCGCCCCCATCCTTCTTGACCGCTGACTTCAGCTCGGTGATCGTTTTGCGGCGGCTCTCGACCACCTCGTAGTGCGGCTTGAAGCCTGCCTCGACCTCGACGCCCATCTCGTTTCCGGGCAGGTCGCGGACGTGGCCCATCGACGCCAAGACGTCGAAACGGTCACCCAGGAACCGCTTCAAAGTCCTCGCCTTGGCGGGGGACTCGACGATGATCAAACCTTCGGACACAGCACCTCTTTATTCCCAACCAGCTTGGTTTCCTCTCCTCGGCTGGTTCTGGGCGGGCAATCCTACGCCCGTCTCGGGCCACTGCGCAATGCCCGTACATAGCCGTCGTGATGACGGCGCACAGCGCCGTCCAGCTCGAGAGAGGTGAGCCTGCCGAGGACCTCAGCGACCGGAAGCTGGAGTTTTCGGGCGATCTCGGCGGCGCTCAGAGGTAGAACGTCCGAGAGGTGAGCGAGGATTCCATCGGGTCCCGGCGAGGGCCCAAAACCGAGTGCCCGCGGCGGGGCAAGCGGGTCGTCCAGCACCTCCTGGGTGGCTCCCAACGCGGCCAGGACGTCACGCGCGTTCTGCACCAGGCCCGCCCCGTCTCGAATCAGCTGGTGGGTGCCGACCGAAAGGGGCGAGAACACGCTGCCGGGCACGGCCAACACTTCCTTATGTAGTTCGAGCGCGGCTTCGGCAGTGATGAGGGCCCCGGAGCCTTCAGCCGCCTCGACCACGACGACGGCGTCGCACAGAGCCGCCATCGTCCAGTTCCGGGCCGGAAAGTTGTGGCGCCGCGGAGCCGTCCCGTCTGGGAACTGGCTGACCAGCGCTCCGCCCGCCGCCACGATCTCCTCCGCGAGCTTGCCGTGGGCAGCGGGATACACCATGTCGACCCCGGTGCCCATGACCGCCACCGTCACTCCGCCGCCGACCAGCGCACCCCTGTGAGCCGCCGCGTCGATGCCCAGCGCAAGCCCGCTGACCACGATCACGCCCGCTCGAGCGAGGTCGGCCGCGAGCTGCTCCGCAACCGCCTCGCCGTACGGCGAGGGGCGGCGGGATCCGACGATCGCGACCCTCGGGCCCTCGGGCGGCGGCCAGCGGCCCCGAGTGCGAAGGTCGTCCGCCTCAGGCTGCGACATCTTGGAGCCGATACCCGAGCGCCTCGAGAATGTGCCGCTCGCCGATCTGCTCGGCGCCATCGAGGTCGGCAGAGGTCCGGGCCACCCGCCAGGCTCGATGAAATCCGCGAGCGGTGAGACCCCGCTGCTCCGCCCAGCGCTCCAGGACCCGGCGCGAGGCTGTCTCCAGCCCGGCCAGCTGTCGCAGTCGCGAGGGCTTGAGCTGGGCGTTGAGGCAGCCCTGGCGAGCCAGCTGCCGCGCGCGGGCTGCGATCACGCGCTCGCGCACCGGCGCCGAGCCTTCGCCGGTCGGTTCAGAGGCCAGGGTCTCGAGCTTGACCCGCCGGACGCCGACTTTCAGGTCGATCCGGTCCAGCAGCGGGCCCGAGAGCCTCCGCTGATAGGTCGCGATCGCGCCGGGCGTGCAGCGGCAGCTACGGACTGGATCTCCCGCCCACCCGCATGGGCAGGGGTTGGTGGCCGCGACCAACGTGAAGCGCGCGGGGTACGTGACCGAGCCACCCGACCGCGTGATGCTGACGCGGCCTGTCTCCAACGGTTGCCGCAGCGCCTGCAGTACCGGCGCCTGGAATTCGGCCAGCTCGTCGAGAAAGAGCACCCCGTGATGCGACCGGCTGATCTCGCCCGGCTGGGCGAGCCCGGATCCTCCTCCGATCAAGCCCGCCGCCGAAACGCCGTGGTGCGGGGCGCGGAACGGCCGGGCCCAAGCCAGGGGATGCCGGCCGGGCAGCTCCCCGAGCAGGCTTCTCACCTGCGCCACTTCCAGAGCCTCTTCGAGCTCGAGGGGAGGCAGGATGCCCGGGAGGCAGCGGGCGAGCATGGTCTTGCCCGCGCCGGGCGGTCCGCTGAGCAGGAGGTGATGGCCACCCGCAGCGGCAACCTCCAGCGCCCGGCGGCCCTCCTCCTGTCCATGGACCTCCACGAGGTCGTGTTCGGATGGCTCGCCTTCCAGGTCAGCCGCCGCACCCGTGGAGACGTGAGGTTCGATCGCTTCGACGCCGAGCAGGTGATTCACCACCGCCCTGAGGTTTTCGCACGGCGTCACCACCAGGCCATCGACCAGGGCCGCCTCGGTCGCGTCTGCGGCCGGCACGAAGATGCGCTCGTACCCAAGCCGACGCAGGCCGAGTGCGGCGACAAGCACGCCGTCGACATGTCGTACGCCGCCATCGAGAGCAAGCTCGCCGAGGAAAGCCGTGTTCGGGGGCGGCATCTTGCCGGCGCGGGCCAACGCGATTGAAACCGCGATTGGAAGATCCAGGCGGCTGCCTTCTTTGCGCACCTCAGCCGGCGCCAGGTTGACGGTCAAGCGCTGGCCAGGAAACTCGAGACCGCTGTTCTTGATGGCGGAGCGCACACGCTCACGCGCTTCCTTGACCGACGTGGCGGCCAGCCCAACGAGGAGGAATTTGGTCTGCCCATGGGCGATGTCCGCCTGCACCTCGACGGAGCGAACGTCAAGGCCGGCGAGCGTGCACGAGTC
>Ga0137409_10000111_pt1 | contig 74674 bp, 69 predicted proteins | sample CZODoug1_16funga_FD_122059 | JGI IMG/M metagenome (GOLD analysis project Ga0137409, IMG submission 122059) | Vadose zone soil fungal communities from Angelo Coast Range Reserve, California, USA - CZODoug1_16fungal (Hybrid Assembly) | ecosystem: Environmental > Terrestrial > Soil > Vadose zone... | reverse complement strand
TGCCCGGCGAGGCGGACCGTGTCTTCGAGCCGTTCTTCCACGCCGATCGCGTGGGCGAAGAGCGCGCTCCAGGTGCGGGCCTCGGCCTGCCGGTCGCCAAGCAGATCGTCGAGGCGCACGGCGGGCATATCTGGCTGGAGAGCCCGCCCAAGTCGCAGCCGGAAGGACCCCACCACTTCTCCGGAGCGAAGGTGGCGTTCTGGATCCCGGCGAAGAACCAGGCGCCCAAGCAGGACGTCGCGCCGCTGCCCCTCTTCGCGCAGCCGGGCCCCGAAGGCGGCACTTCCTAGCCGGCGCGGTAGACTGAAGATCCATGCTGACCGTCGCCGCCCTTTCGGGGGGAGTCGATTCCTCCGTCGCCGCCGCCCTGGCCGCTGAGCGGCGCGGGAACGACGCCGTGCTCGGGATCTCGCTGCGGCTGTACTCGAGCGAGGAGCACGCGGTCCGGTCGGGCCGATCCTGCTGCGCTCCGGACGACCTGTACGACGCGCGCCGCGCCGCGGCCGCGCTGGGCATCCGCTTCTACGTCTACGACGCCCAGGAGCGGTTCCGGAGCGAGGTCATCGACGATTTCGTCGTGTCGTATGCACGGGGCGAGACCCCGAACCCTTGCGTGCGCTGCAACCAGCACGTGAAGTTCGACTGGCTCCTGGACCGGGCGCGGCGCCTCGGCGCCGACGAGCTGGTCACCGGGCACTACGCGCGCATCGAGCGCGGACCGGACGGCGCCTGGCAGCTCCTGCGCGCGCGCGACGCGGCCAAGGATCAGAGCTACTTCCTGCACGGGTTGACCCAGGACGAGCTGGCGCTGGTGCGATTCCCGCTGGGCGAGCTGAGCAAGCCGCAGGTGCGCGAGCTGGCGCGCCGGCGAGCGCTGCCCAACGCGGAGAAGCCGGAGAGCATGGAAGTCTGCTTCGTCGCGGGGCGACCCCTCGCCGAATTCCTCGAGGCGCACGGGGTGAACGCCGCGCGCGGAGAGATCGTCGACACGGCGGGCCGCGTCCTCGGCGAGCACGACGGCATCCACCGCTTCACGGTCGGGCAGCGCCGCGGGCTGGGCGTCGCCCACAAGCTTCCGCTCTACGTCGCCTCGCTCGACGCGGAGCGGCAGCGGGTGGTCGTCGGTCCTCGCGAGGAGGTGGCCCGCAGCTCGTTCCGCGCCCTGCAGCCTTCCTGGGTGGCCGACGCGCCAGAGCCAGGCGCTTCCTGCGAGGTGCAGATCCGCCACCGCGGCCGCCCTCTCCCGGCGCTGATCGAGCCCGATGGAGACACCGTTCGCGTGAGGCTACGCGAGCCGGCCGTCGGCGTTGCTCCGGGCCAGTCCGCGGTCTTCTATCGCGGAGACGTAGTGCTGGGCGGCGCGCGCATCGCGACATAGTTCCAGCTTCCGCGAGCGCGCCTCGAAAAGCGGGCGCTACGCTACGGCGGGCTGGGTGAACACCGAGCTGCCGAACTGGAGCAGCTTGCCGGCGTGGTGGAGCGCGTCGTTCAGGTGCAGCCGGATCTTGCGGGCCAGCTTGCGCGGAGCGCGCAGCACCGCGATGCAGTCCAAGGCGGCGTGCTTGCCTTCGAACTTCGCCAGCACCAGCCCGCTCAGCACCGCCAGGGCGCGCGGGTCGACGGGCCATTTGTCGGATTCCCAGTAACCGACGTACTCGGCGGGGACGTCGAGCAGGTCGGCGAAGCCGACGTCCGTCATCTCCAGCGCGGTGCGCAGGAAGCGGAAGGCGTCGCCCGCGCGCAGTCCAGCCTTGGCGATCTCCGCCGCGACTCGACGCTCGAACCGCCTCACGTGATCGCCCTGGATGACCACCTGCTGGCAAGCCAGGCACCGGGTGGCCGGCACCTGGGTGGTGAAGGTGTGCCCACACACGTCCATCGATTCGTCGATGAGGACCTCGATGACCTTCTCGCGCTGGCACCGATCGCAGGTCTGCATTTCCTGACTCTCCTCCCCGCCGCCCTGGGAATTCGGTGCTTCACACTGCAAGGTGCGAGCCAGTGACCGCGATCACGGATTTTCGCGGTCTTGCGCGCTGCAGGCGCAAGAAATGTGCTGCAACCCGTCAACTTTACCGACTGAAACGGAATGATCCCTGTCAGATTCGCACTAGTACCCGCCGCGGGGCCACGTCCGCGCAGTCGTCGCCGTCGATCCACGGGTCAGGGCCGGACCGCGCGTCGCGTGGGTACAGCCGGGCGTCGAGCAGGTGCGCGGGCAGCACGTTCCCCATCGACGCGAACAGCGATGCGCGCACGCCGGGATGGTCGCGCTCCAGGTCGGAGAGGAGCCGCTTGACGCGCTTGCGCTGCAGGTTCTCCTGCGAGCCGCAGAGATCGCAGGGGATGATGGGGAATGCCGCGCTTGCGGCGAAGGCAGCGACCTCCGCCTCGGAGGCGAAGCAGAGCGGGCGGATGACGGTGTTGCGCCCGTCGTCCGACCGCAGCTTGGGGGGCATCGAGCGCATCTTCCCGGCGAACAGCATCGAGAGCAGCAGCGATTCGATCAGGTCGTCCCGGTGGTGTCCCAGCGCGATCTTGGTGCAGCCCATCTCGGCGGCCGCGTTGTAGAGGATTCCGCGCCGCAACCGCGAGCAGACCGCGCAGGTGGTGCCGCCCTCCGGCGTGAGGCGCTTCACCACCGAGTAGGTGTCCTCCCGGAGCATGCGGACCTCGCACCCCTGGGCGCGCAGGTACTCCTCGAGCTTCCCGGCGGGGAAGCCGGGATGGCCCTGGTCGAGGTTGCAGGCGACCAGGTCGAACCGGACCGGGGCGCGCTCGCGGAGCCGCTGGAGCAGGTACAGCAACGTGAACGAGTCCTTGCCGCCGGAGACGCCCACCAGGATGCGGTCGCCGGCCTCGACGAGCGCGAACTCCTCGATCGCGCGCCCCACCTGGTGGAGGAGGCGCTTGAAGAGCTTCCGGTCGGGCTGCGGTTGAGCCATGCGGGCCCGCTGGTTACACCAAGGGGGTGGCACGGCTCAACCTCCGCTTGCCCGAGAACGCGCCCGGGCCGCTGTTCGTCGACGAGACTTGCATCGACTGCGACACCTGCCGGCAGATGGCGCCGGAGGTGTACGGCGAGTCGCGCGGATCCTCCTACGTCCGGCGGCAGCCCGTGACGGCGGACGAGAACCTGCGGGCGCTCCAGGCGCTGGTCGCCTGTCCCACGGCCTCGATCGGAGGGGCGAAGGGCGCCGAGGTGCAGCGGGCCCTGGCGACCTTTCCTCAGCGGATCGACGGGCCGGTGCACGACTGCGGGTTGCGTGCCGAGTCGTCCTTCGGCGCGACCAGCTACCTGGTGCTCCGGCCCGGAGGAAACCTGCTGGTCGACTCGCCCCGCGCCGCGGGACCGCTGCTGGACCGCATCGAGGCGCTGGGAGGCGTCCGGCTGGCGTTCCTCACCCACAGGGACGACGTGGCCGACCACGCCCGGCTGCGCGCGCGGTTCGGCTGCGACCGCGTGCTCCACCGGGCCGACGTCTCCCGGGACACGCGCGAGGTGGAAGTCCAGCTCGAGGGTGGCGATCCCGTCGAGCTGGGACCCGGGCTCCTCGCCATCCCCGTGCCGGGACACACCCGCGGCAGCTGCGCTCTGCTCGTCGACGGCGAGTACCTGTTCACCGGCGATCACCTCTGGGCCGAGGAAGACGGCTCCCTGGGCATGGGCCGGAGCGTGTGCTGGTACTCGTGGGACGAGCAGGTCCGGTCCCTGGAGAAGCTGCTGCCGTACCGCTTCCGCTGGGTCCTGCCGGGCCACGGCCGCCGCGCCTGCGCCGGCACGGCCGAGGAGATGCGGGGGAAGGTGCGCCGGCTCCTGGGCGAGCTTCGCGGTTGACCGTCGCTACACCGCGCCGCGCATGTACCAGTAGGCCTTCTTCGCCGTGCGGAACACGGTCGAGTTCGCGCCCAGGCGCGAGCGCAGCAGGGACGACGTGGCCTGCTGCAGCGGCATCACGAAGTCGAGGTCGAAGCGGTGACGGAGATACCCGACCGGATCGCGACGAAAATACTTCCGCTGGTACTCGCCCAGCTCCGAGAGGGTCTTGGCACGCCCGTTGTCGGCGAACTTCGACACGTACGGCGTGAAGTCCGGGTACAAACGGCCTGGCTGCCACTGGCCGTGCAGGATGACCCGCATGAAGTTGCCGATCAGGAGGTCATCGAAGATTTCGTACTTCACGGCGGTGGTCAATGAGCAACGCGGGACCTCGAACGTCAGGCCGCGCGCGAATCGGCCCTTGCGCAGCTCGATGACCGTCTCTTCGCCGCCGACGTCGAAGCGAAGGAAGTCGATGTTCGTGGCCAGGTGCTCGATCGCGGTGAAATATCGACGCAGCGACCCCTTGTCCTCCTCGGTCAGCCGCTCGCTCCAGTGATCGCCGAACTGTTCCGGATCGAGCGGTGCGCTCTGGTTGCGACGCGGGTTCAGCGGGGTCACCTCGTCGCTGACGCAGTCGTAGCGCAGGTACGCAGGCAAGAGGGTGACCTTGTCGTGCTCGAACTCCGCCTCGTAGTCGGCGAGCGTTGCCGACTGCCGACTCGCCCAGACGCTGTCCGTCCGCTGATAGCGGTGCATCGCGCTGAACGGAATGACGCAGGTCGTCCCCCAGTACTGGGCGCGCCGAGACAGCGTCCGCCCGAGCGGGGTCCGCTGCGGCAACGGCAGCTGGCGTCCGTCGTCGTCCCAGAAGTTGAGCATGTCGGCGTCCCCGAAGCCCGCCAGGCTCAGCAGGAACGAGCGCGGATACCGTCGCGTCAGCTTCCGGACGAAACCGCCCCATCCCCGGTCGGACGCGTCATTGAGGTTCAGGACGAGCCGTCCATTCACGTCGCAGATCAGGACGCCGTCCTGGTTGTAGTCCGCGATGCAGAGCACCCTGACCCGCGGCGACAGCTCGATCCATTCGCGATCCCTGGCCACCCGGACGTTGAAACCTTGCTCGACGAGGTCCTTGAACACGCGACCGCCGACGTGGTCGGGGACGAGGATCTTCTTGTCGCGCAGGAGTTGGAGCGAGTCGCCCGAGAGGTGATCGGGGTGCCCGTGCGAGATCCACACGTATTCGGCCCGCCGGATGGACTCCATCTGTTCGGAAGGAATCTCGTGCGACAGGCCCCAGCTGCCGAAGTAAGCGGCGCCGACCAGCCAAGGATCGGTGGCGAGCAGGGGGCGGCCGTCGTGCAGGAGGAGAGTCGCGTTGCCGACAGTTTCAAATCCCGTTTCGAAGGACCGCATGATCACCTCCCGCCAGGCGCGACACAACTGCGCATCGTTCGGGCGCCAGGCAACAAGCGATCCACGTCACCCGACGTGAACGATCCGGGCGGTGGAAGGGGCTCCGTTCGAGCCCACCAGGAAGAGCATGTAGTGCCCCGGCGGAGCGAGGCTCGCGTTCGCAGGCGCGGTCGCCTGGACGCCGTTGGGTCCGGCCGTGAACGGCAGGCTCAGGAACCGCTGACTCTGGTTGAACGCGTGCGTCATCGAGCCGAGCTTGAGCAACGTCACGCGCGCGACGGCGGGCGATTGCGCAGTGGAGACGTCGAATTGCTGGCCGTAACCGATGCTCGCGGGCGCGGCCTGGATCTGCGGCCGTTCGGCAGGCGACCCGTCCGGGTTGAACAGGTAGGGCGGGGAGAAGATCTGCGCGTCGAAGTTGTCGCTTTCGCCTTCCGCATAGGGCTGGCCACCGCCGCCGACGAAGATGCGCGCGTCCGCCAGCAGCAGCGCCGTCGAGTGATAGAGGCGCTTCACCGACATCGGCGGGAGCTCGGTCCACTGCTCCGTCGCCGGATCCCAAAGCTCCGGCGCCAGCACGGCGCCCGAGGCGTCGTTGACGCCTGGCGAGCTGCTTCCTCCGGTGACCAGCACCTTGCCGTCGGGCAGCGAGGTGGCGACCGCGTGGTGCCGGGCACGGATCATGGGCGTGCTGCTGCGCCAGGCGGGAGAACGCTGGTTGAGATCGATCACCTCCGTCGTTCTGACGGGCGGCTCTTCGGCTCCGCCGGCGACGAGGACCTTGCCCGGCTCGTACATGACCGCCGTGCCGTAGAGCCGGCTGAACTTCGCGACGTGCACGGGCCCCGTGGTCCATTTCCCGGTGCCGCTCGGGTCGAGCCACATCGAGGTGACCTGCCAGCCGGCGTAGAAGACGCGGCCGTCGGGCGCGACGAACATCCACGGGTAGTACGCCATCTCGAGCGAGGCGGTGGTCAGCTGGCGCCAGGTGCCGTCGAGCTGCCAGACCTCGGGAATCGGGTTCGGCAACGCCTGCTCGTCCTCGCCCGAGATGACGACCATCTCGCCGTTGGGCAAGGCCGTGTTGGTCGGGTACCAGCGCCCCCGCGCCATCTGCGGGCCGTGCGTCCATTCTCCGGTGCGGAAATCGAAGAGGTTCGCGTCCGGAAGGCCGTGGTCGTTGCTGATGTTGCCGCCGGTGACCAGCAACCGCCCATCGGCCAGCAGCGAGTGGCCGCCGCAGAAGATGTCGATCGGATTGGGCGCCGGCTGAAAGGCGCCGGTCACCGGGTCCCAGATGGTGGGATCGCCGCTGTGACCCCAGGTCAGCACCCGGCCGTCGGGAAGGAGATGCGAGTGGATCGCCACCACCGGCCAGTCGAGCACCTTCGACCACGTCCCCAGCGTCGGCGGCGGCGTTCGAAGTGGCGGAGGTGGAGGTGGAGGTGGGGGGGGTGGTGGTGGGGGCGGCGGTTGAGGCGGCGGGATCCCTGCGTCGGAGCCGGGGATCCCGGCATCGGGTCCCACGCCGGGCTGTCCCCGTCCGGAGCCGTCGTCGTGCTGCGCCTGCTGGGCGGTGACCTCCCTGTTGCAGGCCAGCGTCAGTAACGCCGTTAACAAAAGCACAAAGCTCTTCATGATCCCCCCCGCAAATTCCGGCGATAACGTGGCGACGACCTGTCGAGGGCACAAGCGATTTGCAGGCCGTATACGGTCCGGCGGCGCGCAGGGAAGCCGAGCCGGGAATGCACCTTCCTCCCGGAGGCAATGCGGAGTCCCGATGTGGAAATCGGATGGAGCTCGTCGCGCTCTAGACTGCGCCGACCGCGCGCTGCATACCCGCCCGGATGAGGGCGCGAGACATGCGCGGCGTGTTGTATGCCCAACCGAGGCGGCCGTCCGGCCCGGCCAGGATGATGCCGCCGTCGCCGTGCGCGCGTTCCTTGAGGAGCCCGACCGCCGCGACGGCGGCCTCGCGCGGCGACATGCCCTCGCGCACGCGCACGCAGGCAGCGCGCGCCATGGTGACCTTCAGGATCGCCTCGCCCAGGCCGGTGCTCGACGCGGCAGCCTCGTGGTCGTCGGCATAGGTGCCGGCGCCGATGATCGGCGTGTCCCCCACGCGGCCGGGCCGCTTGTAGGGGGTGCCACCTGTCGAGGTGCAGGCGGCGACGTGGCCCTTCGAATCGACCGCCACGGCCCCGATGGTGCCGATCTTGCCCGCGCGCACCGCGTCGGCGCCGTGCTTCTGCGCCAGCGCGTGCAGCTCCTGCCAGCGGGCGCGCTGCCTGGGCGTGACGAGCAGCTCGTTGCGGTACTCGGGGATGCCGCACTCCCGGGCGAACGCGTCGGCCCCTGGCCCGCAGAGCAGCACGTGGGGAGTGTCGTCGCACACCCGGCGCGCGACGAGGATGGGGTTCTTCAACGTCTTCACGCAGGCGACCGCGCCGGCGCGCAGCGTGCTGCCGTCCATGCAGCTCGCGTCCAGCTCGACGTCGCCCGCGGCCGTCAGGCAGGCGCCGGTGCCGGCGTTGAACGAGGGATCGTCCTCGAGCACCAATGCCGCCGCCTGCGCCGCATCGAGCGCGCTTCCGCCCTGCAGCAGCACCCGCAGCCCGGCCTCCGCCGCCGCGCGCGTACCCGCCAGATAGGGCGCCGGGTCGTGGTCCGGCCGGGTCCCGGCGCCGCCGTGCACGATTACCGCCGGCCCTCCGCTCCGGTCCAGTACCGCGTCGAATTCCTCGGCGCTCAGGTCGCCTGCATGGCTCATGGGGCCGCGCAGGTTAGTGCGAGCGGGCAGGGCGAGCAATCACAACCGCGTTGCAGCGGCTTGACAGCGGCGTTCCTGTTATGAATCTTCCGTCCCCCCGCGAGAGGAGCGACGCGATGGCATCCCAGGGAAGGAAGGTCGTGATCGTCGGAGCCGCCCGAACCCCGATCGGAGCTTTCCTCGGGTCGCTCGCCGCGGTTCCTGCCCCCCGGCTCGGAGCCACCGCCATCCAGGCGGCCCTCCAGCGCGCCGGCGTCAAGCCGGAGGACGTGAAGACCGTCTTCATGGGGGAGGTGCTGCAGGGCGGCGTCGGCCAGGCGCCCGCCCGCCAGGCCGCGATCTACGCGGGCATCCCCAACACGGTCCCGTGCGTGACGGTCAACAAGGTGTGCGGCTCGGGGCTCGAGGCAGTCATCGAAGGCGCGCGCGTCATCGCGCTGGGCGAGGCCGACGTGGTGGTCGCGGGAGGGATGGAGTCGATGTCCAACGCGCCGTACTTCACGCACTCGGTCCGGACCGGCGCGCGGATGGGCAACACCGAGCTCAAGGATCTCATGATCCACGACGGCCTCTGGGATCCGTACAACGACATGCACATGGGCATGTGCGGCGAGAAATGCGCCGCGGACTTCAAGTTCTCCCGCGCCGCGCAGGACGAGTACGCAATGGAGTCCACGCGCCGGGCGCAGAAGGCGCAGGCGGAGGGCGCCTTCAAGGCGGAGATCGCCCCGGTGGAGATCGCCGACAAGAAGGGCAACAAGACCGCGGTGACCGAGGACGAGGGCCCCAAGCTCGCCAGGCCTGACAAGATCGCGAGCCTCAAGGCCTCGTTCAAGAAGGACGGGACCATCACCGCGGCGAACGCCAGCTCCATCAACGACGGCGCCGCGGCGGTGGTGCTGATGTCCGAGGAGCGCGCGAAGCGCGAGGGACGCACGGTCCTGGCCCGGCTCGGCGACTTCGGCCACGCGGCGCGCGACCCGGTGGAGTTCACCATCGCTCCCGCCGACGCCATCAAGCAGGCGCTCACCCGCGCCGGCCTGAAGGCGCAGGACATCGAGCTGTGGGAGATCAATGAGGCCTTCGCGGTGGTGGCGATGGCGAACAACCAGCTGCTCGGCATCACACCCGACAAGGTCAACGTCCGCGGCGGTGCGGTGGTGCTCGGCCATCCCATCGGAGCCTCCGGAGCGCGGTTGCTCGTGACGCTGATCTACGCGATGAAGGATCTGGGCAAGAAGCGCGGCCTCGCCTCCCTGTGCATCGGCGGCGGCGAAGGGATCGCCCTCATCGTGGAGCGGGACTGAGCCATGAACAAAGTAGTGAAGAGCGCGGACGAAGCGATCCGCGACATGCAGGACGGCGCGGTGATCATGTCGGGCGGATTCGGGCTCTCCGGCAATCCGGAGAACCTCATCGCCGCCATCCACCGCAAAGGCGTGAAGAACCTCACCATCATCTCCAACAACTGCGGGACGACCGACAAGGGCCTCGGGGTGCTCCTCCAGAGCCGCCAGGTCCGCAAGATGGTCGCGAGCTATGTGGGAGAGAACAAGGAGTTCGAGCGCCAGTTCCTCTCCGGCGAGCTGGAGGTGGAGCTGAACCCGCAGGGCACCCTCGCCGAGCGCATCCGCGCGGGCGGGGCCGGGCTGGGCGGCTTCTTCACTCCGACCGGCGCCGGCACGCAGATCGCCCAGGGCAAGGAGAGCCGGGTGATCGAGGGCCGCGAGATGATCTTCGAGAAGCCGCTCAAGGCCGACTACGCCATCGTGCGCGCCTGGAAGGGCGACAAGTGGGGGAACCTCGTCTTCCGCAAGACGGCGCGGAACTTCTCGCCCATGATGTGCACCGCCGCGCGGATCACCGTCGCCGAGGTGGAACATCTGGTCGAGGTGGGCGAGCTGGACGGGGACCAGATCCACGTCCCGTCGGTCTTCGTGAAGCGCATCTTCCAGGGATCGAACTACCAGAAGTGGATCGAGAAGCGCACGGTGAGGGCTTAGCTGATGGCACTGACACGCGAGCAGATCGCCGCGCGCGCGGCCAAGGAGCTGAAGGACGGGATGTACGTCAACCTCGGCATCGGCCTGCCCACGCTGGCGGCGAACTACCTGCCCGAGGGGATCGACGTCATCTTCCAGTCCGAGAACGGGATGCTCGGCATCGGTCCGTACCCGACCGAGGCGGAGATCGATCCCGACCTGGTCAACGCCGGCAAGGAGACGGTGACCGAGATCAAGGGCACCTCCTATTTCTCCAGCGCCGATTCCTTCGGGATGATCCGCGGCGGCCACATCGACGTTGCCATCCTCGGCGCGATGGAGGTCAGCGAGCAGGGGGACCTCGCCAACTGGACCATCCCGGGCAAGGTGCTGAAGGGGATGGGGGGCGCGATGGACCTGGTCACGGGCGCCAAGCGGGTGATCGTGGCGATGGAGCACACTGCGAAGGGGGGAGCGCCCAAGATCCTCAAGCAGTGCAAGCTCCCGCTCACCGGCAAGAAGTGCGTGAACGCCATCGTGACGGAGCTCGCCTACATCGAGGTGACCCCGCAGGGCCTGGTGCTCAAGGAAGTGGCCCCGGGCGTCACTCCGGAAGAGGTGCAGAAGGCCACCGAGGCCAAGCTGCGCGTTTCGCCCGAGCTGCGCACCATGGGGGTCTGAAAGGGGATTCAGGGGCCCTGTTCAGCTCGCGCGACCTTGTGGCACACTTCGCCACATGACGACCCCCGAGAGGCGCGCGGACGCCGAGTCGCGCCTGCGCAAAGCGCATGCGACGCTCGGCGCGGCGAAGGCCCTGATCGCGCTGGACCCCCCCTGCCGCGACGACGCGGTGAATCGCGCGGCGATGGCCGCGTTGCAGGCCGCTCGCGCGCTGATCGATTCCAAGTGGGCGCGCGACAGCCATCCCGGATTGGACCCGAACTGGCGGCCGGGCATGCCCCGCGGTCTCTCCTCTCGCGAGGGGTTCTCGCTGGAGTCGCTGCAGAAGCTGCTCGACCGCTTCGAGCGCCTGAGCGCGAGCCTGAAGCTCGCCCCCGACTTCACCCAGTACCTGCGCACGCTCGTCGAGGACGGCCTCGAGGCCGACGCGGGCGAGGGCCCCGAGTACGACGACGAGGAGGCGCGCGTCGCGATCGGCACCTCGGAGAAGCTGGTGATGACCGTGGCCGGGCAGCTGGGTCTTTCGGAGGAGTTGCGGGCCCTGGCCGGGGTGGCGCCACCGCCTGCTCCGCCGTCCACCGTGATACCGTCCAGGAGCCCATGACGAATCGCCCCCCCGCGAAACGCAAGTGGCCGCGCCTGCACCACGAGCTGATGGTCACGCTCGCAACCGAGCGCCACGGCAGCTTCTCCGGATGGAGCACCAGCATCTCGCAGGGCGGCTGCTTCGTGAACACCAACATCGCCGCGCCGGTCAGCGACGTGGTGCAGGTCCTGCTGCAGCTCCCCGGAGAGGCGGAGTGCAAGCTCCAGGCGCGCGTCGTCTGGTCGCAACCTCCCGGCCCCGGCGTGGACGAGCCGGGCATGGGACTCGAGTTCCTCGACGCCGACGAGACCACCCGCGCCCGCCTGGGGCGCATCGTCTCCCAGCTTACGAAGGACCTGTCCACCGCTCCGGCTTGAAGTGAAGGCGCAGCTCCGCATCGAGTCCCTGGTGCACGGCGGCGAAGGGCTCGCGCGCCACCAAGGACGGGTCGTCTTCGTCCGGGGCGCGGCGCCCGGCGACCTGGTCGAGGCGGAGGTGCAGGGCGGCGAGGCGCGTTTCGAGCGCACGCGCGCGCTGCGCGTCCTGGAGCCGGGCGCGGCACACGTGCAGGCGCCGTGCCCCATCGTCGATCGGTGCGGCGGCTGTCCGCTGCAGCACGTCGACTACGGCGCGCAACTCGCCGCCAAGACCGCCCTCACGGCCGACGCGCTCGACCGCATCGGCGGGTTCGCGCCGGGGAGCTACCAGCTCCTCCCCGTCTCGCCCAGCCCCAAGCAGTTCCGCTACCGCCGGCGGGCCCGGCTGCACCGCGGTCCGCGTGGCACGTGGGGATTCAAGGGAGACGAGGGCGTGGTGCCCGTCGAGGAGTGCCTGCTCTTCGAGGGGCCGCTCCAAGCGCTGGCCGACGCGCTGCGCGGCCCCGAGCTGCCGGGCGCGGTGGACCTGGGCCTCGACACGAGCGCGTCCGGCGCGGGGGCCCTGGATCTAAAGGCGAACGGACCACCCTCGCCGGCCTTGCGCAAGCGCGCTCGAGCGCTGCTCGGGACGGTCAAGGGCGTGACGCTCGGATCGGAAACGCTGGGCGACCCGGTCCTGATCGATGCGCATCCCGGCTTCCGCCTGCGCTCGCGTCCGGACGTCTTTTCGCAGGCGAACCGGTCCATGGTGCCGGCGCTGCAGGAGGCTGCCATCGCGGCGCTGGGCGATGCGGCCTCGGGGCGCGTGGTGGAGCTGTTCTGCGGCAGCGGGACGCTGACCCTGCCGCTGCTCCTGCGCGCGCGTTCGGTGGTCGGCGTCGAGTCCGCGGGCCCTTCGCTGCAGCTCTTGCGGCTCAGCGCCGACGAGATGGCCGGCGCAGCGGCCAAGCTCCGCCTGGTCGCGGGCGATGCGGCGGAGGTGCTGAGCGGCCTGCCCGGGCCGTTCGACGCGGCGCTGCTCGATCCTCCACGCACCGGCGCCGCCGGCGCGGTGCGTGCGCTGGCGAAGCAAGGGATTCCGCGGATCGGCTACGTGAGCTGCGACGCGCCGACGCTGGCACGGGACGCGAAGCTGCTCCGCGAGGCCGGCTACCAGCTCGTCTCGGCGCATCCGCTGGACCTGTTCCCGCAGACGGCCCATTTCGAGGTGGTCGCCTCGTTCGCGAGAGTCAGCGGTGCGAAGCCAGGAACTTCGTGAAGAAATCATCCGCTTTCCAGGCGGGACGAGCGTCCGCCTCGACGACTGACAGGGCGACCAGGAACTCGAACCGCGCCCACGCGGCGGCGGCGCTCCAGTCGAACGGCTGCTCGAGATCGTCGCTCGGCTGGTGGTAGCGCGTGGTGCGCCACTTCCGGAAGATCGCCTCGTTCGCCCCGCCGCCGCCCTCGTCCCGGAATCCTTGCCACAGACACGCCGCCGGTACACCGCGCCGGGCGAAGTTGTATTGATCGCTGCGCACGAAGAACGTCTGCTCCGGGACGGGATCGGGGCTGATGGAGAGGCCCGACAGTGCCGCCGCCACCCGGACGTGGTCCTCCAGCGTGCTCTGCTCCGCGCCCCGCTGCACCACGTCGTGTGGCGTCCACATCGGGGAAAGCTGGTCGAGGTTCAGGTTGGCGACGATGTCCTCAAGAGGCACGGTCGGGTGACGCGTGAACCACGCCGACCCGTGCAGGCCCAGCTCCTCGCCGGTGACGGCCAGGAAGAGGACCGTGCGCTTGCGGTGCGGCTGGGTGGCCAGCGCGCGGGCGATCTCGAGCATCTCGGCGATACCCGTCGCGTTGTCGACTGCGCCGTTGTAGATGGGGTCGCCGTCGACCCGATCGCCGATCCCCAGGTGGTCGAGGTGCGCGGAAATCGCGACGATCTCCTTGGCGCCCGGCTCGGTGGCGGGAAGCAGGCCCAGCACGTTGTGCGAGATGATCTCGCGCGCCGTGGACACGAGGCGCACGCGCGCGCGCACACCGAGATCGATCGGGCGCAGCTTGCCGCGTTGCGCGAGGTCCAGCAGCTCGGAAAGGCTCGTGTTCGCCTTCGCCAGCAGCGCATCGGCGAGCTGGGACGGCACGCCCATGACCGGTGGCATGGGCGTCGCCTCGGCGGAGACGACCGTCCCGTGGCGCTCGGTACGCACCCTCCGGTCGAAGGGCAGGATCTGCAGCCTCTCCGGTGTGAGCAGCGAGAAGATCCCCACCGCGCCGCGCTGCGCCAGCGGACCCCACTTGACGCCGTTGTCGGTGTAGACGGCCTTCGCGAGCGGTGGGAACGGGGACCCGGGCGCGCCCTGCAGCCAGACGACGATCTTGCCCGCCAGGTCCACTCCCGCCGTGTCGTCGTATCCCAGCTCGGGGGCGCGAACGCCGTACCCCACGAAGACGAGAGGCGCCTCGATGTCCACCTCGGTCCGGGTGGCGTCCGCGCCGGGGAGGTAGTCCTCGAACGGGCGGAGCGCCGGGCTGCCGGCAATGGAGAGCGAAGAACGGGCCGGATCGGCGCGCACCTCGCGGAGCCGCACGGCTTGCAGCCATCCCTGTCGATCGCCCGCCGGGCGCAACCCGAGCGCTTCGAACTGCGCGGCCACGTACCGCTCCGCGATGGAGTGCCCGCGCTCTCCCGAGCGGCGCCCCTCGAGCAGGTCGTCGGCGAGGAATCGCACGTGGGCGGCGATCGCTTCCGGACGGATCGCGGACAGCCCGGGCGCGGCCTTCCGGCCCAGCTCCGCCGGCGAGAGGGCGATGAGGGCGGCGAGGAGCGCGAGCATGGCGGCGCACGGTACCAGATCGGCGCCAGGTGATCGGCAATCGCGCCTACGTGCCGAACAGCCGCTTCACCCAGCCGGGGCGCTTGCCCTTGTCGTCCTCGTCGAGGCGGGGCGGCTCTTCGCCGAGCTCCCCCGAGAGGCGCCGCCGGACCGCGTCGGGTGTGTCCTGCGTGCTGAAGGTGGCGGTGACGGTGCGCGCGGTGCCGCGCTCCTCCGCGGTGACCGTCAGGATGGACTCCGCCGAGATGGAGAAGATGATGTCGAACACCACGTTGCCCTTCGTCCCCGGCGGCAGGTCGGGCACCACCAGCGTGCCGAGGTACTCGTTCTCCTGCGCGCGCGCACCCTCTCCCTGGAAGATGGGGATCTCCAGCGTCTTCTGGCCGTCCTCGCTGGTCCAGATGGAGTACGTCTTCTTGTGGGGGATCGAGGTATTGCGCTCCACCACCTTCTTGAAGCGGCCGCCGGGCAGCCCGACGCCGATGCTCATCGGCAGCACGTCGACCAGCACGATGCCACCGATCTCGCCGCTCTGGATGGAATCGGCGAGCAGCGCCGCGCCGAGCGCCACCGCTTCGTCGGGGTGCACCGCCCGGGAGGCCTCGCGCCCGAAGAAGGCGCGGATCTTTTCGCGCACCAGCGGCATCCGGCTCTGCCCGCCGACGAGCAGCAGCTCGCCGATGTCCGAGATCTTCAGCCCGCAGTTGGTCAACACGTCGTCGCACACGCGCAAGGTGCGGTCGATGAGCCCCTCGGTCAGCTTCTCCAGCTCGGCGCGGGTCAAGGTGGTGTCGATGTCGCAAGGCTTGTCGTCCACCAGCGTGACGAACGGCACGTTCACGGGGGTGGTGAGGCGCTCGGAGAGCGAGATCTTCGCCCGCTCGGCCGCGTCGCCGATGCGCTGGTAGGCGACGCGGTCGCCCTGGAAGTCGACGCCGTGCTTCTGCTTGAAGCGCGCCAACAGCTCGTTGATCACCGCCTTGTCGAAGTCGACGCCGCCCAGGAAGGTATCGCCGCCCGTGGAGATCACCTCGTAGACGTTCCCGTGCAGCTCGAGCACGGAGGTGTCGAAGGTGCCGCCGCCCAGGTCGTAGACGAGCACGCGCTGCTCGAGCTTGCGCCCGTGCGCGAAGGCGATGGCGGCGGCAGTGGGCTCGTTGACGATCCGCTCCACGTCGAACCCGGCGAGCGCGCCCGCCACGCGCACCGCCTGGCGCTGGTTGTCGTTGTAGTAGGCCGGGACCGTGATCACGGCGCGGCCGACCTCGCAGCCGAGCCACTGCTGCGCGATGTCCTTCACCTCGCCCAGCACCAGCGCGGAGATCTTCTGCAGCGAGTAGACCTGGCCGGCCAGCTTCACGGCCGCCTCGCCGCGGGGCCCGGCGGTGATCTCGTAGGCGAACCGGCCCAGCAGATCGTTCACCACCGGGGACTTGAACTGTCGCCCGACCAGGCGCTTGGCGCCGTACACGGTGTTCTTCGGGTTGATCAGCATCTGGCCGCGCGCCGGATGGCCGACGAGCAGCTTGCCCCTGTCGCTGACCGCCACCACCGAAGGGATGGTGTTGTAGCCCTCGCGCGAGGGGATGATGAACGCCTTGCCGTCCTTCACCACCGCCGCGCACGAGTTCGTGGTGCCCAGGTCGATGCCGATCATCGGGCCGCTGCGCGGACCGGCGGGACGGGCCGGCACGACGTCTTCGACGATTTCGGAAGCAGCGGCCGCGGACGCCTGCGCGGGCTGGCCTGGGGAGAGCGTCGGCCGCGGCAGCGGCGGCGGATCAGGGCGGCGCAACGGCGGCGGGCGGCTCCGCGTGCGCGCGGGCCCGGGAGTCCGCGGCGCGGACTGCGCCTCCTCCGGGGCGGACTGCGCCTCCTCGGGCGCCGGGGGCTCCGCGGCGGGAAGCGGATACTCTTCCTGTGCGGCCGCCGGGTCCACGGTCGCGGGAAGCTCCTCGGCGAGCCTCAGCTCCGGGTCTGGAGCCGATGCGACCGCGGGTTCCGGCGCGGCCGGCGGATCCAGCTCGAACGCAGGCGGCGCGTCTTCGGCGGGTAGCTCGGGCACGGCGGGTTCGGGAGGAAGCGGCGTCACCGGAATGGCGCGGGTGACGAGCTGCACGGCGCCGAGTCGCTTCGCCGCCAGCGCGGGCGGATCCGGAGCGCGAGAGGGCGGTGGCCGCGCTGGGATGGGTGGGGCGGAGGCGTCCGGCGCGCGCTGCGCCTCGCCGGCGGACTCCTTGAGCGGCGGCGGCGGCGCGCCCCCCATCCATGCGACCAGCTCGCGGCCCGCGTCGTCGGCGGCCAGGAGCCACAGCGTCATCGCGGGCTCAGGCCCGCCGTGCACGCGCTCGACCACCGACGTGGCACGGAAGCAATGCGCCCCGCCGGCGAGGCGGGCGTCGAGGACCAGCACCGTGTCGAGCGGGTTCGGCTGGTCGGTGCGGAGCTGGAACCGGCGGGAGCGAAGCTCGGGATGCCGGGCCCGGACCTCGTCCAGCGTCGCGCAGGGCAACTCCAGCTGCAGCACGGACGCCCGCTTGCGGCCAGACCCCCCTGGCCGCTGGGAACCGCCCTCGCCCATGGAAGGATTCTGCCCGCCGCCGGCAGCGCGTACCAAGAAACCGGCTTGAGGCACTTCCCCCCACATTTCGGCACCGCGTGCGTTACGCTCCGTCCATGGATGCGCGCCTCGCGGACTTCGTCGGGCTCCTGCGCCAGAACGGGCTGCGGGTCTCGCCGGCGGAGGTCGCTGACGCCGCGCGCGCGGCGGTGCTCATCGGCCTCGAGCAGCGCGCCCCGTTCCGCGCCGCGCTGCGCGCGACGCTGGTGAAGCGCGGACCCGACGCCCCGGTGTTCGACCGCCTGTTCGACCTCTACTTCCTCGGAGTGAAGGACCTGGTGGAGGGGCTCTCGGGCTCGCTGCTCGACGCGCTGGCGGCCGAGAACCTCACCGAGCTGGACCTGGAGGACGCGGCGCGGCTGCTCGCGCAGATGCAGCTTTCCCCGCTGACCGACGCGTTGGTGAAGGGACGCGCCGACCAGCTGGCGCGGCTGCTCCGGCAGGCGACGCTGAGCCTGGATTTTCGCGGGCTGCAGAGTCCGCTCCAGCGCGGCTTCTACGCGCGCCGGCTGCTCCAGGCCGCCGGCGGCACGCGCGCCGAGCAGGAGCTGCAGGAGTTCCTGCTGCGCCTGGGCCAGCAGGGCTTCGACCCGGCGCTCCTGGAGGTGGTGTCGCGGCGTGTGAGCCAGACCCTGAAGGCGCTGGAGGAGGCCGCCCGCCGCGTCGCCGAGCGGGAGCAGAAGGCGCGCGATCCCGAGCAGAAGGGCGAGTCGGGGCTGTCGCAGCGCAACCTCGCCTCGCTCACGCCGGCGGAGGTGGAGCGCATGCGCGCGGTCGTGCGGCGCCTGGCCGAGCGCCTCAAGACGCGCCTCACCCGCAAGCGCAAGGTCCGCCGCCGCGGCGTCCTCTCGGTGCGCCGCACGCTGCGCAAGAATCTCGAGACGGGCGGCTTCCCCGCGCGTCTCGTGTTCCGCAGCAAGCGCCCCGAGCGTCCCGAGATCCTCGTGCTCTGCGACGTATCGGACTCGGTGCGCAACGTCTCGCGGCTCATGCTCCAGTTCGTCTACACGCTGCAGGAGCTCTACGCGCGCGTACGCAGCTTCGTGTTCGTCAGCGAGATCGGCGAGGTCACCCATCTGTTCAAGAAGATGGACGTCTCCGCGGCGGTCGACCTGGCCACGGCGGGCCGGGTGATCAACGTGGCCGCGAACTCCAACTACGGCAATGCGCTGAAGATGTTCCACACCACCTGGCTGGGGTCGGTCACCCGCCGCTCGACGGTGATCGTGATCGGCGACGGCCGCACCAACTACAACCCGCCGAACGCCTGGGTGCTCGGCGAGGTGAAGCGCAAGGCGCGACGTGTGATCTGGATGTGCCCCGAGGACCCGGGCAGCTGGGGGTTCGGCGACAGCGAGATGCCGCTCTACTCCCGTCACTGCACGCGCGTCGAGGTCGTCAAGTCGGTCGATGACCTCGGACGGGTCGCGGCGGAGCTGATGCCCTGAGTGCGGAAGGGGCGGCTCCATGTTAGGAATCCCGGACCGCGGCCGGAGCCAAAGTCGTTGAGCCACCCGTCCATCCCAGACTGGCAGGAGCAGCTCCAGGCGAGCTTGCGCCGCGCGCAGGAAGCCATCGCCCGCGGCAGCACGCAGCAGGAGCAGATGGTCCGCGATTGGACCGAGAGCCTGCGCACCGCGTATCCCGACTGGGGACGCGAACGGTGGCAGCGCCGCCTGGAGCGCAAGCTGCGCAGGCGCGCGGAACGCGAGGCGCGCATCGCCAACGCCAGCCTGTTCGAGGGCTACCTGTGGCTCCTGGGCGCGATCGTGCTCTTCATCGTGGCGCTCAGCGCGCTGCCCTTCTTGTGGTGGCTCATCTTCCCGGCCGCGGGGCTCGGCAGCCGCGGCACGCGCGTGATCGCCCGGCACGCCGGCATCACCAAGGCCAGCGTGACCGTGGACGCGAGCGTGCCGGTGGGCAACCGCGCGCCCGCGGCGCAGCAGACGGTCGACGACCAGTCCCGCACCCGCGCGCAGCGGTTCGGTTCGCTGGGGAGCCGGACCTCGCCGTTCGGAGGCATGACCATGCGCACTGGGGCAAGCGCGCCCGCTGCGGGCGCGCCTCTCCAGATGGACCCGCGCGATGCCCGCGTGGACGGGATCTGCGACAAGATCCTCGCCGAGCTGCGCGTCGCGCCGGAAGTGGTGAAGGAGATCTTCCGCAAGCCGGAGGAGACCATCGCGGCGCTGCGCACCACCTGCAGGGACCTGACCCGACGCGAGAGGGACGTGCGCAAGTTCCTCTCGCCCGAGGAGGACCTGCGCCTTTCCCGCGAGCACGACGCCCTGCAGAAGCGCGTGGAGACGGAGTCCGACGAGGTGGCCAAGCTGCGTCTCTCCTCGGCGCTCGCGGCGCTGGAGCAGCAGCGCGACCAGCGGCTGGAGCTGGCGCGGAGCGCCGCGCGATTCGAGGCGGAGCACACGCGCATCTCCTACACGCTGGAGAGCCTCTACACGCAGATCGTGCGCATGCGCTCGGCGGATTCCGCCTCGGTGGACGTCGCTGGCGCCGGCCTGCGGCGCAGCCTCGACATGCTGAGCCAGGAGGTCAACGCGCTGGCGGACGCGCTGGAGAAGGTGAACCGCGGCGAGGCGGCGAAGATGAAGCAGGTGGCCGAGGGCCCGGCGGCGGACGAGGGCACCGCGCCTCCCGCGGCGGGCCAGCGCGAGAAGGCCTGATGATCCACACGGTCAACGGACACACTCCGCGGTTGGGACGCGAGGTCTTCATCGCGCCGACTGCCACGGTGGCGGGAGACGTCGTCCTCGGCGACCGCGCCAGCATCTGGTACGGCTGCGTGGTGCGCTGCGAGGAGCAGCGGATCGAGATCGGCGAGGAGACCAACATCCAGGACCTCTCGGTCATCCACGTCACCAACAAGCGGTTCGGGACCCGCATCGGGGCGCGCGTCACGGTCGGGCATCGCGTGGTCCTGCACGCCTGCACCATCTCGGACCTGTGTCTGATCGGAATCGGCTCCATCGTGCTGGACCAGGCGGTGATCGGCAGCGAGACCATCGTCGCCGCCGGCAGCGTGGTCACCCCCGGCACCAGGATTCCCCCGCGAGTCCTTGCTCTTGGCTCGCCGGCGCGGGTCAAGCGCCCCCTCACCGACCAGGAACTGGAGCACATCCGCTGGAATGCGGCAGACTACGTCAAGCTGGCAGGGATGCATGGCCGGGGGGCTTGATGGACCGCTTCACCGCTCTGCGCGGATCGCTCCTCTTGCGCGAGTTCAGCGAGGTCGGCGTGCGGATCCTCGCCGAGGCCTGCGAGGAGCGATCGGTCGGCCGCGGCACCTACGCCTTCCGCGCCGGCGAGCCGTCGACCGCCCTGTGCTTCATCGGCCGGGGCACGCTCCAGTTGCACGTCCGCGAGGGCGGGCAGCCGCTGGGCGAGCTGAAGACCGGCGATACGCTGGGAAACTTCGCGCTCCTCGCAGAGGGCGAGCACCTGCTCTCCGCCCTGGCGGCCACGGACGTGGAGCTCGCCGTGCTGGAGCGGGGCGCGTTCGAGGCCTTGCGCAAGCAGAAGCCGCAGGCCAGCCTCAAGCTGATGCTGGCGTTGGCGCAGGACTTCGGGGAGCGGCTCCGCGACGCGGGCGGACCCCTGCGCGAGTTCCTGGCCTGGCAGGTCAGCAAGCGACAGACCGACGGCCGCTGAGCCGCCGGACACCGCGGAAGGCGCTTACGTTGCCGTCCGGGAAGGGCGCAGGTAGGCTCGGACGTTCGTCCACCTCGGGGCCGCCGACTGCACAGGGCAATCTACCACTTCCTCCTGCAGTTCCACGGCGCGGCCGGATACGTCGGCGTGTTCACGCTGCTGGTGGCGTGCGGCCTGGGCTTGCCTCTCCCGGAGGACGTGGCCCTCATCACTGGCGGCTACCTGGCCGGGAAGGGCCCGCCTATCGGCGTGGGCTCCTTGCCCCTGATGATCCTGGTCGGGCTGGCGGGCATCCTCATCGGCGACTCGATCATCTTCAAGGCGGGCGCCAGCTACGGAGAGGCGCTGCTGCAGACGCGCCTGGGCCGGCACATCCCGGGCGAGAAGGTCGAACGCATCATCGGCCTCTTCGAGCGCCACGGGCCGAAGTTCATCATGATGGCGCGCTTCCTGCCCGGAGTGCGCGCGGTGACGTACTTCGTCGCCGGCACCACCGGCGTGCCGTACTGGAAGTTCCTCCTCTACGACGGCATCGCCGCCTGCGCATCGGCGCCGGCGTGGGTGCTGCTCGGCCACTGGGCCGGGAAGCACCGCATGCTGCGCAAGGCGTGGCAGTACGCCAAGGAAGTGCAGATCGGCGTCATCGGCATCGTCCTGGCGATCATCGTCGTCTGGATCGCCGTCGCGCTCATCCGGCGTCGCATCCGCCGCAAGCATGCGCCGACCCTCTCCGCGCTCCCCGGCGGCCGCGCCGGCCAGACCGATCCAACTCGCCGCGCCGCCGGCAACCGCACCACCGAAGCCTGATCTCCGGGCTGACGAAGGCCGCGCTCTACTGCGGACCGGCGCCGGGGGCCCGCCGCCGGTCCAAAGCGCCAGCTCGAGGCATTCGCGGCTAGTGTTCAAAGCGGCCGGTCGTGCGCTCGCCGAAGCGCGAGGCGAGGTGGGCGGATGTGCGTGCGGTGAGGGACGGGAAGTGGGCAGGTGTGCGTTGCCGAGGGTAAGGCTGGACGCTAAACTCGCGGCCCCCGACGGAGCGCTGATGCTCGATCCGAACCTGCCGCTGGCCCTCACGTTCGATGACGTCCTGCTGCTCCCGGCAGAGAGCGACGTGCTGCCGCGCCAGGTGGACGTGAGCGCGCAGCTGACGCGCAACCTGCGCCTGCAGATCCCGATCGTCAGCGCCGCGATGGACACGGTCACCGAGGCGCGCACCGCGATCGCCATGGCCCAGGCGGGCGGGATGGGGTTCATCCACAAGAACATGTCGCCGGCGCAGCAGGCGCTCGAGGTGACCAAGGTCAAGAAGTACGAGAGCGGGATGGTGGTCGATCCGGTCACCATCGAGCCCGAGGCGCGGCTCTTCCAGGCGCTCGAGCTGATGCGGCAGCACGACATCAGCGGCATCCCGGTCACGCGCAAGGGGCGGCTGGTGGGCATCGTGACCAACCGCGACCTGCGCTTCGAGAAGAACCTCGAGCAGAAGGTCGAGGACGTGATGACCCGCGACCTGATCACCTGCCGCGAGGGCATCTCGCAGGACCAGGCGAAGGAGCTCCTGCACAAGAACCGGATCGAGAAGCTGCTGGTGGTCGACGAGAAGTTCGAGCTGAAGGGCCTCATCACCATCAAGGACATCGAGAAGACCCGCGCTCACCCCAACGCCGCCAAGGACGAGCACGGGCGCCTGCTGGTCGGCGCCGCGCTGGGCGTCGGCTCCGACCGGGACGAGCGCATCCACGCGCTGCTGCGCGCCGGCGCCGACGTCATCGCGGTCGACACGGCGCACGGGCATTCCAAGGCCGTGATCGAATCGGTGCGCGCCCTCAAGAGCAACTTCCGCGACATCGAGCTGGTCGCCGGCAACGTGGCCACGGGCGAGGGCGCGGCGGCGCTGTGCGAGGCCGGCGTCGACGCGGTGAAGGTGGGCATCGGTCCCGGCAGCATCTGCACCACGCGCGTCGTGGCCGGCGTCGGCGTCCCGCAGATCAGCGCCATCGACAGCTGCGTGCGCGCCGCCTCGCGGTTCGGCGTGCCCTGCATCTCGGACGGCGGCATCAAGTACTCGGGCGACATCGTGAAGGCCATCGCCACGGGCGCGCACAGCGTGATGATCGGCTCGCTGTTCGCGGGCACCGAGGAGGCCCCCGGCGAGGTCATCCTCTACCAGGGGCGCTCCTACAAGTCGTACCGCGGGATGGGGTCGATGGGCGCGATGAAGCAGGGCTCGCGCGACCGCTATTTCCAGATGGGCGAAGAGGACCTGAAGCTGGTCCCCGAGGGCATCGAGGGCCGCGTTCCGTACAAGGGACCGCTGGCGATGAACGTGCACCAGCTGGTGGGCGGCCTGCGAGCCGGCATGGGCTACACCGGCTGCCGCACCATCGAGGAGCTGCGCACCCGGGCGAAGTTCGTGCGCATCACCCAGGCCGGGCTGCGCGAGAGCCACGTGCACGACGTGCAGGTCACGCAGGAAGCCCCCAACTACCGGGCCGAGTAGTGCCGCTCGCCACAGTCACGCGACTGCCGCGGCGGCGCAGGCTGCTGCTCACCTTCATCCTGCTCTTCCCGCCGGCGCTGTTCGTGATGGCCGGCGTGCGCGCCGTCCAGCTCGCCCGGGAAGGGGAGGTGCCGGAGGCGATGCGCGACCTGAACTGCGACGGCAAGGTCAGCACGGCCGAGTGGCTGCGCGGCGGGATCGACTTCCGCCTGAGGCCTTCCCGGCTCGCCCCGGGGTGCCAGGACGTTTACGCCGTGAAATCAGGGCAGGTCCTGGTCGTCCGCTGCCCGCAGGAGCCTCGCTGCCGCCGCGCTGCCGACCTGCAGCGGTCCCCCTGAGCGGAAGCAGGACAAGCCAACCAAAGCGGCGACTCGCAGGTCCTCGGGTAGGACGCGCTGCCCCTGTCGGTCCTTGCGGCCCTACCGGGGCGGTTGTGTATTTCTTCAAGGGTGCTCGACCCCACTCCGCAGAACGGGGGATTGCCGTGCTGACAGTGATTGAAGTCGCTGGTTCCGCGCTGGTCGGACTGCTCTACCTGGGCATCCTCGCCATGGTGGTGACCATGAAGACCGGCCGCAAGCCGTCCTCTGGTGCCCGCCCGCAGCGGCGGCCGCCCACCGTGCGCGTTCCCGGCGGCGATCACCAGGGTGCGCTCCAGACCCGTTAGCCAGCCGATCCGTAGAAGAGACGCACCAGCCCGAGCGGCACGATGGGCACGTACGTCGACAGCAGCAGCACCACCAGCAGCGCGCCGATGAACCAGATGTTGACCTTGGTCACTTCCCACATGTCGGCGCGCGCGATCGAGCAGGCCACCGTCAGCACGCTGGCGACCGGCGGAGTCTGCTGACCGATCCCCAGATTGATGGTGACGATGATCCCGAATTGCACGGGATCGATCCCCACGGCGTGCATCAGCGGCAAGACCACCGGCACCACCAGGATGATGGCCGCGGCGGAGTGCAGGAAGAAGCCCAGCAGCAGGAATAACAAATTCAGAAGCATCAGGACCACCCACTTGCTGTTGCTCAGCGCGCCGGCGGCGAGGGCGAGCTTCTGCGGCGCCTGGATCTCGGTCAGGTGTACGCCGAGCAGCGCGGACGCCGCGACGAGCAGCATGACCACCGCGGTCTGCACGGACCCGTCGATCATCGCCGCGTAGAGCTCTTTCCAGTTCAGCTCCCGGTACACGACCACGCCGATGAAGATGGCGGCTAGCACCGCCAGCGCGGCTCCCTCCGTCGCGGTCACCCAGCCGCCGAAGATGCCGCCCAGGATGATCGCCGGCAGCACCAGCGCCCACGACGCCTCCTTCAGCGCCCGCCAGACGCGCCCCCAGGAGAACTTCTCCTCGACTGGGAAGTTGTACTTGCGGGCGAACCAGTACGCGACCGCCATCATCAACAGGCCGCCGATCACGCCGGGGACGACCCCACCCACGAACAGCTTCACGACCGAGGTGTCGGCCATCGCCGCGTAGAGGATCATCGGGATCGACGGCGGAATGATGACGGCGAGCGTCGCGGAGGAGGAGAGCACCGCGGCTGAGAACTCCTTGGTGTAGCCCTTACTCTTCATCGCCGGGATGAGGATGGACCCAAGCGCGGCCGCGTCGGCGACCGCGGATCCGGAGATCTCGGCGAAGAACATCGAGGTGACGATGGTCACTTGCGCCAGCGCGCCGCGGACGAAGCCGAGCAGGGCCGAGGAGAGCGCGATCAGCCGCCGGGAGATCCCGGACGCGTTCATGATCGCGCCGGCGAAGACGAACAGCGGGATGGCGATCAGCGGGAAGCTGGTGGCGCCCGTGTACATCACGATGGGTACGTTGGCGAGCTGCCCGACTCCGCCCGTCTGCACGATGGCGACCAGCGCGACCACCGCCAGCGCTACCGCGATGGGGATGCCGAACAGGACCAGCACCATCACGGCGCCGAACAGGGCGAGCATCTCCATCAGTGGCTCAGCTCCTTGGCCGCTTCGGAGGCCCCGCCGGCCGGCGCGGCGGCCTTTCCCTGCGCCCAGGCGATGTGGTCCGGCAGGTTGAGCAGCTCCGCCAGCACGAACAGAGCAGCGCCAACGGGGATGACCGACTGGGTGAAGCGCACAGGCACGTCCACCGTGACCAGCGTCTCGCCGCCGAGCATCTGCAGGACGTGCAGCCCGGAGACCGCCAGCACGATGAAGAAGCCGATCACCGCGACCTCGCGCACCACGAGAGCGATGATGCGGCCGCCAGGGGGGAGGGCGTTGACCAAGCCCGGGAAGCCGATGTGCGACTTCTTCAGGGCGGCGAGCGCGCTGGCGTAGTAGGTCAGCCAGGCGAGCATCACCGAGGCCACTTCGTCGTACCAGACCAGCGGCCGGCCCGTGGCGCGGAAGACGATGCCGAGCAGCACCTCGACGGCGAGGGCCAGGAGCAGCCCCGCCGAGATCCATTCGAAGAGCCGCTCGATCCGGCGGCGCAGCGCCTTCACTTCGCGGATCCGAGCGCGCCGGCCTTTTCGATCATCTCCTTGCCGTTCGGCGTCTCCTTGGAGAACTCGTCGTAGATGGGCTTGCTGGCGGCGCGGAAGGCGGCCTTGTCCGCGTCATTGACCTTCATGCCGGCCTGCTTCAGCTTGCCGAGCAGCTCGTCGTCCTGCTGTGCGCCGGTCTTGTAGACGTAGGCCTGCGTCTCGCGCGCCGCCTCTTCCAGGCCCTTGCGCACGTCGGCGCGCAGCGCGTTCCAGCGCCGCACCGAGCTGACCAGGTAGGCGGGCGTGTACACGTGGTCCGTCATCGACAGGTACTTCTGCACCTCCTGGAATTTCGAGGTGTAGATCTGGGTGAGCGGGTTTTCCTCGCCGTCCATCACTCCGGTCTGCAGCGCGACGAACACCTCGGAAAGGCCCATCGCGGAGGGGCTGGCGCCGTACGCCTGGAACATCTTGATGCGCCACTTCCCCTTCGGGACGCGCAGCTTGATCCCCTTCAGGTCCTCGGGGGTCTTGATCGGGCGCGCGCTGTTGGTGATCTGGCGGAAGCCGTTCTCCCAGACCGCGACCATCTGGTAGCCGGCCTTCTCCGACAGCGGCGCCAGCGCAGGCCAGACGATCTCCTTCTCGATGCGCTTCATGTGCTCGCGGTCGCGCACCAGGTAGGGCATCTCGAAGAGACCGAAGGCGGGCACCACCGAGGACATGACGGTGGAGGGGAGCGTGAAGTCCAGCGTGCCCAGCTTCACCTTCTGCATCATCTCGGTGTCGTCGCCGAGCTGGCTGGAGCCGTACAGCTGGACGACCACCTTGCCGCCCAGCTTCTGCTGGACGCGCTTGGCGAATTCCTGGGCGGACAGGTCGAAGAGCGAGCCTGGCGAGCCGACGTGTCCGAGCTTCAGCTCGAGCGGCTGGGCAGCGGCGGCGGTGCCGCAGAGCGCGAGGGCGGCGAGGAGGGGTTTCATTGGGGGCTGGATAAAGCGCAAGGCTCCGCCATTGGTCAAGGGTGGCTGCGGCGCGCCGGCCGCCGCCGTATTCGGCGCTGCGCTTTTTTATCGCAGACCTCACGGGATGCATCTAGTCTGCCGCGATTCATGCCGGCCTTCCTCGCCGCCACTGGCAGCGCGCAGGGCGATCCGGTCGCCGGCCTCGTCCTGGCGCTGGCGCTGATCCTCCTCGTCGCCAAGGTGGGAGGGGACCTCGCCGCGCGGATCGGACAGCCCGCGGTGCTCGGGGAGCTGATCGGCGGGATCCTGCTGGGCAACGTGCCGCTCTTCGGGCACTCGCTGATGGAGCGGCTGAAGAGCGACCCCACCCTCGACATGCTGGGCCGCATCGGGGCGCTCATCCTGCTCTTCGAGGTCGGCCTGGAGTCGACGGTCGCCCAGATGCTGCGCGTCGGCTTGTCGTCGCTGCTGGTCGCCGCCATCGGAGTGATCGGGCCGTTCATCCTCGGGTACGGAGTCGCGGCGTGGCTCCTCCCGGGCTCGTCCGCTTACGAGCACGCGTTCATCGGGACGGTCCTGTGCGCGACCAGCGTCGGCATCACCGCGCGGGTGTTCAAGGACATCGGCCGCGTCCAGACGCCCGAGGCCCGCATCGTGCTCGGCGCCGCGGTCATCGACGACGTGCTCGGGCTCCTGGTGCTCGCCGTCGTCGCCGCGATTGCCACCGCGGCCGACAAGGGCAAGGCGCTGTCCGGCATCGAGATCGGCCTGACGGTGACGAAGGCGGTCGCGTTCGTGGCCTTTGCCATCGCGCTGGGCAGGCTGCTCTCGCCTCGCCTGTTCCGCATCGCCGCCCGGCTGCGCGCCCGCGGCGTGCTGGTCGCGGTCGGGCTCTCCTTCTGCTTCGTCCTTGCCTGGCTTTCCGACCAGGTGGGGCTCGCCCCGATCGTGGGCGCGTTCGCCGCCGGGCTGGTGCTGGAGGAGGTCCACTCCCGGGAGTTCACCGGACGCGGCGAGCGCGCGCTGGATCAGCTGATCGAGCCCATCTCGCACTTCCTGGTGCCCATCTTCTTCGTGCTGATGGGCGTCCGGACGGACCTCTTTGCGTTGGCCAAGCCGCAGATCCTGGGGCTCGCCGCCGCCATCACGGTGGCGGCCATCGTCGGGAAGCAGATCTGCGGCCTGGCCGTGCTGGAGAAGGGATTGGACCGCGTATTCGTGGGGCTCGGCATGATCCCGCGCGGGGAAGTGGGGCTGGTCGTTGCGAGCATCGGCCAGCAGCTGAGCGTGCGCGGGGAGCCAATGATCGATTCCGCCACGTTCTCGGCGGTGGTGATCATGGTGATGGTCACCACCCTGCTGACGCCGCCGCTGCTCAAGTGGCGCTCGCGGCGGACCGGCTGACAGTCGCCGGTTCTACGGCTGCGGCACTTCCGCCACCTGGGGCGCCGGTTTCTTGGCCGACTTCATGGCCACCGCGCGGCGATCGGCCGGCGCGTCGCCGGCTCGCAGGTGCAGCACCAGGGCGCCGATCACCGCCAGCAGCGCGATCACCGCCCCCCGAGCGAGCGAACGCATCTCTTCCTCATGCGTCACGGTCCACCCTCCCGATGAGTCATGGTCCACCCTCCCACCTCTGGAGGTAGCAAGGGCGCGGGGTAGGGGCGCAAGGCTGGCGGCGGGGGCCCGGTGGGTCCCCGGAGCTTCAGGTCGGACCGTCGGGTAGCGAGAGGTAGTCCAGCGCGTCCGCGATTCCGCCCGGCCGGTGCGGGATGCCCGAAAGGCGCAGGCCCATCTCCACACCGGCCAGCGTGCCGCACAGGCTGAGGTCGTTGAACGAGCCCAGGTGCCCGATGCGGAACAGCTTGCCCTTCAGCTTTCCCAGGCCCTGGCCGAGCGACATGTCGAAGCGCTCGAGGATGACCGCGCGCAGCCGGTCCGCGTCGTGGCCGTCGGGCACCCGGATCCCGGTGAGCGAGCTGGAGTGCTCGCGGTCGTCCGCGCAATTCACCTCGAGCCCCCAGGCGCGCACCGCCCGCCGGGTCGCCTCGCCGTGCCGGGCGTGGCGCCGGAAGACGTTCGGGAGGCCCTCCTCCTCGAGCATGCGCAGGGCCTCGCGCAGCCCGTAGAGCAGGTTGGTGGCGGGAGTGTAGGGGAAGAAGCCGCTCTCATTGGCTTGGAGCATCGGCTGCCAGTCCCAGTAGGAGCGGCGCAGCTTCGCACTGGCCGAGGCCTCCAGCGCCTTCTGCGAGACGGCGGTGAAGGACAGGCCGGGCGGGAGCATCAAGCCCTTCTGCGAGCCCGCCACGGTGACGTCGACCTTCCACTCGTCATGCCGGTAGTCCATGGACCCGAGCGAGGAGATGGTGTCGACGAGGAACAGCGCCGGATGCCTCGCGCGATCCAGGGCGGCGCGGATCTCCGGGATGCGCGAGGCGACCCCCGTCGAGGTCTCGTTGTGCACCACGCAGACCGCGCGAATCTCGTGCTGCGCGTCCGCGCGCAGCTTCTGCTCCACCACCGCCGGATCGACGCCGTGGCGCCAATCGCCGGGGACGAAGTCCGCCCGCAGGTCGAGGCGCCGCGCCATTTCCTGCCAGAGCGTCGCGAAGTGGCCCGTCTCGAACATCAGGACGCGGTCGCCCGGCGAGAGCGTGTTCACCAGCGCGGCCTCCCAGGCGCCGGTGCCGGAGGCGGGGTAGATGACCACCGGCTGCGAGGTGCGGAACACCTTGCGCAGGCCGGCGAGGACCTCCTTGCCGAGCTTGGCGAACTCCGGTCCCCGGTGATCGATGGTGGGCCGGTCGATCGCCCGCAGCACCCGGTCGGGCACGTTGGTGGGACCGGGGATCTGCAGGAAATGTCGTCCGCTCGGATGCGCCATCACTTACCCCTCCAGCGCGGTTTGCGCTTCGCCAGGAACGCGTCGATGCCTTCGCGGAAGTCCTCGCTCATGTATGCCTGAACGACGTGGTCGCGGCTCCCCGCCGGCGCCCAGTGGCGCACGATCCGGTTCAGCTCCTGCTTGGCGGTGCGCACCGTGAGAGGCGCGTGCGAGGCGGCCGTCCGCGCCATCTCCCCGGCCCGCGCGTAGATCGTGGCCTCGGTGGCCAGCTCGTTCAAGAGGCCGACCGCGCGCATCTCCTCCGCGTCCATGAGCCGCGCCAGCAGGATGATGTCCTTGGTGCGGGCGACGCCGATCAGCGCGGCCAGGCGCGCGTAGTTGCGCGTCGAGAGCGTGTTCCCGAGCGTCCGCGCGATGGGGAAGCCGAACTTCGCGCTCGGCGCGCCGACCCGCAGATCGCAGGCCGCCGCAATTCCTGCGCCGCCGCCCGTGCACGCGCCCTGGATGGCCGCGACGGTGGGCACGCGCACGTCCTCCAGCGCGTCGAAGACGCGGTCCATGCGCGCCTCGTAGTCGATGGACTGCTGCGGGGTCGAGAACCCGCGGAACTGCGAGATGTCGGTGCCGGAGACGAACGCCTTGTCTCCGGCGCCGCGCAGCACCAGCGCTTTCACCGAATCGTCGGAGTTGATCTGCCTGCAGATCTCGCCGAGACGGTCGTACATGCCGAACGTCATCGCGTTGCGGGCGTCGGGGCGGTTGAAGGTGAGCCAGGCGATGCCCCCTTCGTTCAGCTCGTAGAGGATCTCGTCGGTCGCGCTCATGGCATGCGGATCACGCCGTCCGTGGCCAGCCGGCGGATCTCCTCCTGCGAGTAGCCCAGCTCTACGAGCACCTGTGCCGAGTGCTCTCCCAGCAGCGGACCCGCGCGCACCATGCGCGTCGGGGTATCGGAGAGGCGCATCGGGGATCCGATCTGCTTGACCGGGCCGAGCTTCGAGTGCGGCGCTTCTGGAAAGAACCCTCGCGCGGCAAGGTGCGGGTCGTCGAAGACCTGGTCGTAGGTCTGCAAAAGCCCGCAGGGGACGCCCGCCCGGGTGAGCGCGTCGACCCAGTGCTTGGCGGGCCGCTTCTCGCTCACGTCCTCGAGAAGCGGGATCAGCTCGCGCCGGTTCTGGTGCCGCAGGTGGTTCTTGGCGAAGCGGGCGTCTTGCTTCAGCTCCGCGAGCCCGAACACGTCGCAGCAGGCCTCCCAGTTGCGGGCCGTAGTGGCGCCCAGCGTGAAGAAGCCGTCGGAAGCGCGCAGCGCCTGGTAGGGCGCCGAGGTCTGGTGCGCGGACCCGAGAGGCTTGGGAATTTCCCCCGTGGCGAAAAACCGGCCGGCCTCCCAGACGGCGAGCGATACCCCTGACTCGAAGAGGCACACGTCGATGAACTGGCCGCGGCCGGTGCGCTCCCGCACGCGCAACGCGGCCAGGGCCGCGAGGGCGCCGTAGAGCGCGCAGGTGAGGTCGGTGACCGGCACTCCGACCTTGACCGGGTTCCGGCCTCCTTCCTCGCCGGTGATGGACATGAGGCCGCTCATCCCCTGGGCCATGATGTCGAGTCCGGGGCGCTGGGCATAGGGGCCGTCCTGCCCCCAGCCGGATGCGGCGACGTAGACGAGGCGGGGGTTCAGCTCCGACAGGCGAGGGTAGTCGAGCTCCAGGTCCTTCATGGTTCCGGGGCGGAGGTTCTCGACCAGGACGTCCGCGCGCGCGGCCAGCGTGCGGAAGGCGTCCTTGCCGCGCGGCGCCTTGAGGTCGAGGGCGACGGAGCGCTTGTTCCGGTTCAGCCGCAGGAAGCTGGACGACTCGCCCTCGAGGAACGGGCCGCTGGCACGCGTCTGGTCGCCGCCGTCGGGGTTCTCGATCTTGATGACGTCCGCCCCGAGGTCCGCGAGTTGCAGGGTGCAGAACGGGGCGGCCATGAAATTGCCCACCTCGAGCACCCGGATCCCGGACAGCGCCGCCTCGGCCATTTCGAACCTCCGGCGCCGATCTATACTGCCAACCATGCCCTTGTCCTGCGAAGAAGCGTTGCGGCTGGTTGGCGGTGCACACGACCGGGCCCGGCAGATCGGCATCCGCATCACGGTGGCGGTGGTCGACGAGGGGGGCCTCTTGCAGGCGCTCGCGCGCATGGACGGCGCGCCGCCCCTCTCGTCGCAGATCGCGGAGGCCAAGGCGGTGGGTGCGGCGGTCTGGCACCGCGACGGGGCGGGGCTCGCGCAGGTCCACCAGGAGCGCCCCGGATTCTTCAACGCCGTCGCCCAGATGGTCCGCGTCCCCATCATCCCGGGCCTCGGGTCCACGCTGATCCGGAGGGACGCGTCAGTGCTCGGCGCCGTGGGCGTCTCGGGGGGCAAGCCGGAGCAGGACCTCGACTGCGCGGAGGCGGGCCTCAAGGCGCTCGCGAAGTAATCTCCTCGTGCGCGCCCAGGCGCGCCGCGTTACAGTGCGCCCCCCGCGCTGGAGGGCCTTGAGTGGCCGACCTGCACGCAGAAAAGATCCTCATCCTCGATTTCGGGTCGCAGTACACGCAGCTCATCGCCCGGCGCGTGCGCGAGCTGCACGTCTATTGCGAGATCCACCCCTGTACGATGCCCATCGAGCAGATCCGCGCCTTCGGGCCGCGCGGGATCATCCTCTCCGGCAGCCCCTTCAGCGTCGAGCAGCCCGGCGCCCCGCTCGTCGACCGCGCGGTGTTCGAGATGGGCGTCCCCGTACTCGGGGTCTGCTACGGCCTGCAGCTCATGGCCAAGCTGCTCGGCGGCGCCATCGACCGCACCGCGCACCGCGAGTACGGACACGCGCGCGTCGAGGTGATCGAGCCGGTGGGGCCCTTCCGCGAGATGCGCCCGGGCGAGCACCTCGACGTCTGGATGAGCCACGGGGACAAGGTGGCCGCCCCCCCGCGCGGCTTCCGCGTCATCGGGCGCAGCGAGAACTCGCCCTTCTGCGCGGTCGCCAACCCGGAGAAGCGGCTGTACGCCATCCAGTTCCATCCCGAGGTGGCCCACACTCCCCGCGGCCGGGAGCTGTACGAGGCGTTCCTCGAGGAGTGCGGGGTCAGCTTCAGCTTCCGCATGGGCGCGTTCATCGAGGACGCGACGGCCCGCATCCGCGAGCGGGTGGGGAAGGAGCGCGTCATCTGCGCCCTCTCCGGCGGGGTGGACAGCGCCGTTGTCGCCCTGCTCCTGCACCGGGCCATCGGCCCGCAGCTCCAGTGCATCTTCGTCGACAACGGCCTGCTCCGCGAAGGGGAGGCCGAGCAGGTGCAGCAGACCTTCGCCGGCCGGTTCCACCTGCCGCTGCGCACGGTCGACGCCCGGGCGCGTTTCCTGGAGAAGCTGCGCGGCGTGATCGATCCCGAGCGCAAGCGGAAGATCATCGGCAACGAGTTCATCGCCGTCTTCGAGCAGGAGGTGGAGCGCGACCGGGCCGAGCACGGCGACGCGCGCTTCCTCGCCCAGGGCACTCTCTACCCGGACGTGATCGAGAGCGTCTCCTTCAAGGGCCCCAGCCAGGTGATCAAGAGCCACCACAACGTGGGGGGGCTGCCGGAGCGGATGCGCATGCAGTTGATCGAGCCGCTCCGCGAGCTGTTCAAGGACGAGGTGCGCGCGCTCGGGCGCGAGCTGGGCCTGCCCGAGGCGATCGTCGCGCGCCAGCCGTTCCCCGGGCCCGGCCTCGCCATCCGGGTCCTCGGCGAGGTCACCGAGGACCGCCTGCAGATCGTGCGCAAGGCCGACGCCATCGTACAGGAGGAGGTCGCCAACGCCGGGCTGCGGGAGCGGCTCTGGCAGGCGTTCGCGGTGCTCCTGCCGGTGCGCAGCGTGGGCGTGATGGGCGACGAGCGCACCTACGAATCGGCCTGCGTGCTGCGCGCGGTGGAGAGCCTCGACGGGATGACCGCGGACTGGGCGCGACTCCCGCACGACCTGGTGGCGAAGATCTCCGGCCGGATCACCAATGAAGTGCGGGGCATCAACCGCGTCGTGTACGACGTCTCCTCGAAGCCGCCCGCGACCATCGAGTGGGAGTAGCCGGGGGAGGCGTTCGAGGCATGCGGCTCGGGGGCTTTGTTTCCGCGCTGGTCGTCGCCGCCGCCGCGCGGGCGAGCAGCATCAGCGATCAGATCACGGTCGGCTCCACGCAAGCGACCGCGCAGAACCCGCGTGCGGGCAGCCTCTCGAACCTGCTCCGCGCGAGCTTCGATCTCGGCGAGCGGTGGACCCTCAACGCGGACGCGCAGATCAGGTTGGACGAGGCGGCCCGGGCGCCCTCGGGCAGCAACGTCGCGTTCCAGGAGCAGGGCGGAATCGTGGCCGACTTCAGCGCCGGCGTCGACTGGGAGGCGACCGACAACTGGACCCTGGGACTGATCGTCGGCTTCTCTCCCCGGAGCACGACGAGCAAGGTGTTCCCCGTCGCGGTGACGGATCCGTCGACGGGCAAGCAGGCGAACGCGGAGGGCCTGATCAGCGTGACCAACGAGAGCGCCTACGCCGAGGTGCTGGCCGGCTACGACACGGCGGGATCTTCGAACCTCGAATTTTCGTTCACGGCGGGCCTCTCGCTCAACCGCTTCGAGACGCTGCAGCGGCTCGAGGCCGCCCAACTGGACCGGGGGCCGCCCACCCGGGTCAACGAGGTCCGCGCCTCCGCCGAGCTGCGGTCGGCGAGGCTCTCGGCAGGCGCCACGGCCACCCTCTTCGCCGACACGGACGTGGGCCTCAACGCGGACTACTACGCCTACGCCGACGACCCGACCACGGTGGGCTACTTCAGGCTGGGCGCCGGAGTGCCGATTGCCCCGCTCCACTATCTCCTCCGGCCCGAGGTGGCGCACCGTTTCGGAGACTTCTCGCTGAAGCTCTGGGCGCAGGCCGGCCGCTACATGCCCGGGACGGGGCAGGGCACCGCCGGGGCCGGGCTGAAGGTGCAGTACCGGTTCACCCGGTGGTTCAGGATGTGGGCGAGCGCCAGCGGATTGAGGGACGTCGACTCGTCCAGCCAGTCGACCCTGTCCGGCAGCCTGGCCGTCGGGGCGGCGTACCGCTTCTGACCAGGCTTGCAATCGGAAGCATCGGGCGATATTCTTTCAATTGAATGAAACGGGAGCCGACCCTCGTCCCGGAACGCAAGCCGCCGCCGGAGGCGGTGGTGGCCAAGGCGCTGGTCCGCGCCGCGCAGCGGCTCGGCATCGCCCAGGCCGAGCTGGCGGAGGTGCTCGGCACCAGCGCGGCCAGCGTCTCGCGCACCTTCTCCGGCGAGCGCCCCGTGGCGCCCGAGTCGGCCGAGGGCCGGCATGCGCTCTTGTTCCTGCGTCTCTTCCGCAGCCTGGACACGCTGGTCGGGGGCGACGAGGACAAGGCCCGGCGCTGGCTCGAGGCGCCCAACACGCACCTCGGCGGCCAGCCGCCGCGCGCGCTGCTCGCCTCCACCCCGGGGTTGGTCCGTGTCGCAGAGTACCTGGACGCGATGCGCGGGACCCTCTGAGGTCCGCCCCCTGCGCGGCCGTTACTGCCGCGTGGTCGAGGCGCAGTTCCGGAACTCGACCCGCAAGCTGGTCGATTCCGACGCCGAGCAGCAGGTCCTGGAGGAGCTGATCGACCGGCGCGCCAAGCTTCCGGTGCCTGCCGGGTTCGAGGACCTCCACTACCTGCTGTACACGCCGTTCCGCCACCCGCCGCTGCGCAACGGATCGCGGTTCGGCACGCGCCTCGAGCGGGGCATCCTGTACGGCGCGCGCGAGCTGCCCGTCGCCCTGGCCGAGGTGGCGTACTACCGTCTCGTGTTCCTCGACGGCACCCGGGCCGACCTCGGAGATCTGCGCCTCGATCTAAGCGCTTTCTGGTTCGGCATCGCCGCCCCGCGTGCCGTCGACCTCTCCCAGCCTCCGTTCCGCGCGCACGAAGCGCGGATCTCGTCGAAGACGCGCTACACCGCCTCCCAGCGCCTGGGGGCGGACATGCGGGCCGCGGGCGTGCAGGCCTGCCTGTACGTGTCGGCGCGCGCGGAGGGCCGCGAGCTGAACGTCGCCGTTTTCGACAACGTCTTCCGCCCCGGCCGGCCGCTCCGCGAGGAGCCTTGGAGCTGCACCGCGAATCGCTCGGGCGCGGAGTTCCGCGCCCGGACCTTGCTGGGCCCCGAGCGGCGCCACGCTTTCGCCCGGGCGCAGTTCGAGGTGGACGGCCACCTCCCCGCGCCCGCGCTCACCTGAAGCTACTGCTTTGCCCCCTGCTGCTTCCGCGGCGCCTTGAAGATGTCCTTGGGGATCATGCAGTGGACGCCCTTGCGCGCGTCCACCACCTGGCTCACGCGGCAGTCGCCGACCATGGAGGCCAGGCCGTACGCCTTGGCCCGGTCGATGCCCTTCACGGTGGTGAGGAAGTCCACCTCCTCGCGCACTGCGTTCACCATCGCCTTGTCCAGGCTCTCGTCGAAGCCGACGGTGATCCAGTGGGTCTTGGTCTCGATGCGCGGCCAGGTGAGCTTCATGTCCTTGCGCACGATCGGCTGCAGCCGGATCTCCTTGTAGGAGCACTCCAGCGCGGTCAGGTTCACCTCGCCGTTCCCCTGCAGGCAGTGCGAGTCGCCCGTCCAGATCAACCCGCCCTTGAGGAACACGGGGATGAAGATGGTCGACCCCTCCTGCAGCTCGTTGATGTCCATGTTGGAGCCGTTCTTCCACGGCCGGATGGTGCTGACCGGCGCCATCGGGTCCTTGGAGCCGCCCTTGCGCGGCGAGGGGTCGTCCGGATCGATGCCGACCGCGAGCGTGCCGGGGAAGGGCCGCAGGGGCAGCACGATCCCCCGCGCGAACTGCACGCGCTTGTTCTTCACGTCCAGCTTGAAGAACTCGACGTGCCCCTCGGGGAACTCGGTCGCCAGGGCACCGATGGTGGGGAACTCCTTGCCCGGAAGGTTGAAGTTCGTGCCGACCTCCTTGGGCACGATCTTGAGGATGCGGATCTCCATCACGTCGCCGGGCTCGGCGCCCTCGACGTAGATCGGCCCGGTGATGGAGTGGGGCCCGCCGCCGGGATTCGCCTTGCGCAGCTCGACGATCTTCTCCATCGAGGTGCCCGGCTGGATCTGGTCCTTGGCGTGCATCAGCGTCTCGATGGAGACGGTGTCGCCCGACTGGATGGTCAGCTTGGGCGGCTCCTTCGGGTCGAGCCAGCCCCACTGCACGCTCTCGGGAGTCGCTGGCAGCATGTGGTGCTTCCCGGCGGCCAGGGCCGGAGCGGCGGCGGCGACGAGCGACAAGGTCAGCAGAGCGCCTCGCAAGCGAAGGAAAGGCATGTGTTACCTCCGCCCACCATTCTCCATGATCGCACGGAGAAGCGCACGTGGGCTCGCCAGGTTGACGGAATGCGATAGGCTCGGCTGCGGGTGGGACGATGTTCGAGCATGGCGCAATCCCTGGCCGCTCCCGGCGGCGCTTCGGCGCGCCTGCGGCGGTGTCGCTCGTCCTGCATGGCCTCGCGCTGGCTGCCGTTCCGGCGTTCACGGCCTTGCGTCCCGCGCCGACCGCCATGCCGGAGAGCGTCTTCGTGGTCCTCAATCCACGCCTGCCGGCCCCCGCGGCCGCGGCGGCCGAGCGCTCCAGCCCGGCGGCGAGGCCACCGCGGCCGAAGCGGAAGGCGCCGCCGCGGCCCGTGCTGGTACAGCCCGTCGCAATCCCGCCGGCGCCCGCGGTGCTCGAGCCGCCGCCGGAGCAGTCTCCCGCGCCGACGACGCCGCCCGAAGAGCTCGCGCGACCCGACGGGATGCCCGGCGGGCTCGGAAACGCCGCCGGAAGCACTCCGGGCGTCGCCCTGGCCATCAACGCAGACGGGCACGTGGAGTATGACGACGCGCTCATGTCGCCGCCGGAGCGCCTCTCGGGCCCGGACCCCGAGTACACGTACCTGGCGCGCGCTCACGACGTGCAGGGCGTCATGGTGGTGAAGTGCCTGGTGACCATCTTCGGCGTGGTCCGGGACTGCCGGGTGCTGGAGGGCCTGCCGTACATGGAAGGCGCGGTGGTCGACGCGCTCTTGCGACGCCGCTACACGCCGGCCCGGCTCGCCAACGGCCGCGCCATCGAGGTCGAGTACACGTTCCGCATCCGCCTGCAGCTGGTACGGTGAGGGAACCGCGGTCAGGATGCGATCGGGATGTGGTTGTGATTGCTCCCAGATGCGCGCTTGGCTGCCTTGTGCCCGCGCCGGCTGTCGCATACGGTAAGAAGCGAGGGGGAGCGCCATGCCTCGTCTGATGCTGGTCGCATTGGTGGCTTTGTCCGGCTGCGCCCTGCGCTACGTCACCGGGAATGCATCGGCGGATATCCCCGGGACGCAGTCTGGCGCGCCGAGCATGCCGGTGGTCATCACGATCGACGGGTCGGCCAATCATCTGTGCTCTCCCGAGGACACGGACCCGCCGCACACGTGCCCGGCCCAGTCCGGGCCAGATCAGCGTTAGGTCGCGGTCCGACCCCCGGTTCGCGGGCCCACACCGGCCGAGTTACCGTAATCTTTCTTATCAGACCTAACGGTCGATCCGCTCCGGGGGCGGGACGCAACGCGTCACGAGTTGAAGTAGCCGCCCGCCGGGGCTTCAGGTCGACTTGCCGCCTTTCAGCGCTCCGCGAACGCGTTGCGTCTCGCACGCGGGAGCTGCGAGCTCGGAGCGCCTCGAAGGTCTCCACGGCGTGCCCGATGTGGTACTCACGCGCGGTGCACAGGCCCGGCACGCGGCTGATCGCCCGGCTGACCTCGTTCAGCATCGCGCGCCCTTACTTCACCCTCGGATCGGCCGCGTTGGTGGCCGCGATTTCCGTCTGGCTCGCCTCCGGCCTGGAGATCCGCTCCAGCTTCGAGGAGCTGCTTCCCCCGGACCTGCCCTCGGTGCGCCTGATCCAGCAGATGGTGAAGCGGGTCGGCGGCGACGGCACCGTATTCGTCAACATCGAGTCGCTCGACGGTCCGCAGGGGCTTCCCGCGTGCGAGGCGCTGGCTCCGAAGCTGGCCCAGGAGTTCCTCGCCATGGGCCCCGACCTGATCCGCGCGGTGGACTGGAGCGTCAGGGGCGCCCAGGAGTGGTACCTCCAGCACTGGCCGCTGCTCGTCCCTCTCGAGGACCTGCGCCGGGCACGCGACGCCATCCGCGAGGAGATCCGCAGGCGCATCATCGAGGCGAATCCGCTCGCCGTGCAGTTCGACGACGAGGACCCGCCGCCGCCCAAGCCGGCCGGCGGCGATCCGGCCACCGACTGGCTCGACCCGAAGAAGCCGCTGCCGCGCGAGCAGATCCGGCAGCGCTTCGCCCGCTACGTGGACGGGTTCTACGTGCATCCCGACCGCCGCAGCCTGACCATCGTGGTGCGGCCCACCGGCACCAGCCTCGGCGTGGCCGAGGCGCGGGCGCTGCTCGACCGGATGCAGAAGGTGGTCGACCGCCACGGCGCGGAATTCCAGGCTTCGCACCTGCGCGTCGGTTTCGCCGGAAGCTTTCCGCTCTTCGTCGCCGAGTACGAGGCCATCATCAACGACGTGAAGAACACCGCGCTTCTGGTCACCTCGCTGGTGCTGCTCTCCATCCTGGCCTTCTTCCGGGACCTCCGCTCCACCCTCTCGCTCGGTGTCGCGGTGCTCACCGCGGTCGCGGTCACCTTCGGGCTGACCCGGCTGATCATCGGGTACCTCAATACCCAGACGGCGTTCCTGGGCGCGATCGTAGTGGGGAACGGCATCAATTACGGGCTCATCTACCTGGCCCGGGTGAAGCAGCTGCGCCGCCGCGGGGTCGAGCTGCTCCCCGCCTGCGTGGAGGGCGCTCAGAGCACCGCGCAGGCCACGCTGCTCGCCTCGGCCGCGACCAGCGTCTCGTTCGGCACGCTGATCATCGCGGCCAACCGCGGCTTCCGGCACTTCGGCATCATCGGCGGCATGGGCATGCTGCTCTGCTGGCTGGGGACCTTCCTGCTCGTCCCGGCCCTGCTCGCGGTGTACGAGAAGGCGGCCGGAGCACCGAAGGTCACGCGGGAAGCGGCGGAGGAAGGCCGGGCCCTGCTCCCCTTCCTGCGCCGGCTGTTCGCTCGCCCCCGGCTGATCGCGGGCATCTTCGCCGTGGCGACGGTCGTGGCGTTGGTCGCCTTCATCCGCGACCTGCCCAATGCCATGGAGCGCAATCTCGAGAAGCTGAGCAACGATCCGCCAAAGGGGCGGCAGACGCTCCTGCGCGACCAGGAGCGCGCGGGCACCTCGCTCGGCACCTCGACGGCGTCGGTGCTGGCGCTGCTCGACTCGTGGCCCGAGGCGGACAATTTCTGCGACGTGATCCGCAAGCGCGCGCAGCAGCCGGAGTATTCGAAGCTGATCGAGAGCTGCAGCACGCTGTCGAACGTGGTGCCCCGCCCCGATCAGCAGCCCGACAAGCTCGGCATCATTGGCGAGATCGCCACCGAGCTGCGCCAGCAGGTGCTCTCGCGGCTGCCCGCCGATCTGCGCGCGCGGGTGCAGGAGGTGCGCGCCGAGCTCGCCGCGCAACGGCCGGTCAAGCTGGAGGAGGCGCCGGCGAACCTGGTGGACAAGTTCCGCGAGCGCGACGGTTCGGTGGGCAAGCTGGCCCAGGTGGTGGCGCGGCCCGACGCCAAGCTGGAGCTGGCGCCCAACCTGGAGGCGTTCGTGCGCGGAGTGCGCAACGTGCCCGTCGACGGCAAGCGCGTGGACGCCACCGGCGAGAACGTCATCTTCGCCGACCTGCTCACCGATACCGACAAGGAGGGGCCGCGCACCACCCTGTTCTCCTTCGCCGGCGTGTTCCTGCTGGTGATCCTGTTCTTCCGCCACGTGCGGACGAGCGTCGAGGTGCTGGGGTCCTTGACGGTCGGGGTGGCGCTGATGAGCGGGGTGGCGGCGCTGCTGCACCTCAAGATCAACTTCTTCAACTTCATCGTGTACCCGATCACCTTCGGGATCGCGGTGGACTACGGCGCGAACGTCGCGGCGCGCGTGCGGGAGCGCGGCGGCCGCGTGCTGGAGGCCCTGGCGGAAGTGGGCCCGGCGGTCGCGCTCTGCTCGTGGACGTCGATCGTGGGCTACGGGTCGTTGCTCATCTCGCTCAACCGGGCGCTGCGCAGCTTCGGCGAGTACGCCATGATCGGCGAGGTGATGACCATCCTCACGGCGCTGGTGCTCCTCCCCGCGCTGCTGATCATCGCCCAGCGCCAGCGCCGGCCTGAACCCGCCCGCGCCGCCGCCTGATCAGCCCGGCTGGGTCCAGCCGGGCGCGCGCGCGAGGCCGGTCGACTTACTGGAGCGCCCGCTCGACGGCCTTGCCGACGTCGTAGAGCAGCGCGCCCCGTTCCGTCACCGGCAGGTCCGGGGCGGGCATGCGGGTCCGGCGGAGCATCCGGTTGTAGGCGATCTCGGCGATCGGCCGGAGGTGGAAGGCGTCGTGCAGGTTGTATTCGAGCAGCCTGCGCAGCGCGGTCCGGTCGCCCTCGCGCTGCGCGCGCCACAGCCAGACCGCGTCAGCCCCCGACAACGGCAGAAGGTGAGGCGGACGGTGCAGCCCCAGCCGCGGCTCGATCTGCTTGAGCCCGCCGCCTTCCCCGAGCCGCCGCAGCAGCACGTACAGGTCAACGTGGGTGGCCGGCGGCTGCCAGCCGGGGAACAGCCGGCGCAGGTGCGGCAGGTCGAACGCGGTCCCGTTGAAGGTGACCACCGCCCGCCACCGCGCCGCGCGCCGCGGGAACTCGTGCAGGTCGCGCCCGCGCACGAAGCAGCGCGGGCCCTCCGCGTCGAGGACGCCGATGACCGTCACCTCCTCCGCCGTCTCCACGTCGACGAAGCCGGCCCGATCGAGCACGTGCGGCAGCAGGCGCCAGTGCTCGGTCTCGGCCAGGGCGCGCGCGAAGAAGTCCAAGTCGCCCGCTTCCAACCGGGCGCGGCTCTCAGCGATGCCCGCGCGGAGCTTCGCGTCGAGCCGCTCGGCCAGCACCTCGCCCGCGGGCAGCGCGTCCCAGCTCGCCACGCCGCGCATCCAGAGCTGCCGCTCGCGCATCCCGCCGATCCCGCGGATGTGGCGGAAGGAGGCGGTCAGCACGCCTGGACCATCCCACGATCTCCGCGCCGGCAAAAGCGTGGCGCCGCCCGGTCGGCGGCGGCTATGGCTCTTCAGCGAGCTGGGTGAGGACCGGGACGTCCGCCTCGCAGAACGGCAGGCCCGGCAGCGCCCGGCGCGGCACCCAGCGCAGCTCCTGCGCCGTCAGCGGGCGCGGCTCCTCGCGCTCGTGCAGCCTCGCCCGGTAGAGGGCGAGCTCCACTTGCAGGTCCGGGTAGATGTGCTCGAGCCGCGCATACAGCTCACCCACCTGGACCCGCACGCCCAGCTCTTCCCGCAGCTCCCGGGCCAGCGCGGCGCGCTCCCCTTCCCCCGCCTCCACCTTGCCGCCCGGGAACTCCCACAGGCCGGCGCGCTCGCCCTCTTCCTTGCGGCGCGCCACCAACACCTCGCCGCCGCGCTCGATGAGCGCGGCCACGACGAGGACGCGACGTCTCAAGGGAGCAGCCCCAGGGAGAAGAGGACTCCGGCGTTGGAGACGATGAAGGCCGCGCCCGGGATGGCCAGCGGCCCTCCCGAGAAGCCCGACCCCGGATCGAACGCCCCTCTCGAGCGGCCGGTCACCGCGTCGACCGCCACCAACGGCCCCCGCTCGAGCGCCACCAGCACCAGCCCGCCGCTCACCGCCGCGGACGTCGCGTATCGGTCGTTGCCCAGCGAGAGCTTCCAGAGCAACTTGCCGTTGGAGCGGCCCAGGGCGACCAGCGCGCCCTTCCCGCTCGCATACACGCGCGGTCCGTCGACCAGCACGTGGTTGGCCCCGGGCAGCGGCGCCGTCCACACCGGGTTGCCGGTGGCGGCGTCCAGGGCGACGACGCCGGCCTTGCTGCTCGCCCCGTAGACGTTCGGGTCCTCGTCGGGGGCCTGCAGGTCGTCGACGTCGAGGTAATCGCCGGTGCCACTCACCGCGCGCACCCACCGGGCGACGCCGTCGGCCGGGCCGAGCGCGACCATTGACCCGTCGGCGAAACCGGCGAAGACGGTCCCGTGCGAGACCCGCGGCCGGGCATTGCCGCGGATGGTGAAGCCCGCCGGAGGGTCACGGTGGAACTTCCACACGCTCTTGCCGGTCTCCACGTCGACGCCGGTGACCGATTCCTCGCTGGACATCACGTAGACGTGGCCGCCGGAGAGGGTCGGCGTGGTGGTCAGCTCCTCGTGCAGGTCGCTGGACCACCGCACCTCGCCCGTGATCCGGTTGAGGGCAGTCAGCTTGCCGTCCGCGGCGGCCACGTACAGCGTGTCGCGGTCGAGCAGCGGCGCCGTCAGGATCGAGCCGCCCGACCGCCAGGACCAGGCGGTGCGACCGCGCAGCCGGCAGCGGACCCACCCGTCGTGGGTGCCGACGTACAGCCGGCTCCCGGCCTCGTCCAGCACCGGCGCGGCGGTCTCGCGGGGCTGGAAAGGAAGCTCGTGCTGCGGGACCAGGCGCGCCATGTCGCCCACGAAGAACGCCCGCTCGCCCTGCGCAGGCGCGCCGCGCGACAGCGGCCCGTGGGAGAACGGGGTGAACGCGAACGCCAGGACCGCCGCAGCGAGCATCTACTTCTTGCCCTTGCTCGCGGCCGCCGGGGGCTTGCGGTCCTTCGGCGCCGGGGCTTGCGGCGCGCCCGGCGGCGGCAGCGAGGCCAGCTCGAGACGCATGTTCGCCTCCAGCGCCACCGTCTCCTTTGCGTAGTCCTTCGCCACCTGCTCCAGCTGCTGCCTCGCCTCGGGCTTGCCCAGGACGAGCGCGATGCGCGCCTCCTGGAAGGCGGCGCGCTCGGGGGCGCCGTCGTGCGCGAGCCGGGCGAAGGCGGCGCGCGCCTCGTCGAGCTTGCCCTGCGCCTCGAGCGCGTATCCGACCGACTCCTGCGCCAGCACGCGCAGCGGGTGCCCGCCGGGGGCCTGATCGAGGAACGCCTGCAGGGCCGCCTGTGCGCCCTTCGCGTCGCCCTCCTTCAGCTTGAGGAAGCCGACCTGCGCCTCGGCGGTCTGCGCCGCCGTGGAGCGCGGGAAATCCGCCCTGACCTTCTCCAGGGCCGACAGCGCCGCCTTCTGCCGTTCCTCCCTGCTCGGGAACGTCTCGACGCCCGGCTGCGCCTGCGCTTCGGACGCCAGCGGGCGAGAAGACAGCTCCAGCGCCGCTGCCAGCTCGGCTCCGGCCTTCCCCTCGCGCGAGGTGGAGTAAGCGGACGCCGCCCAGGCGCCGAGCACGGCGACCGCCAGGACGATCAGGCCCGCCAGGACCGGCTTCTGGTGCGCGGCCATCCACCCCATCGCCTTGCCGGCCACGACCTGGAACTCGTCCGGCTTCTTCAGCTCCTTGCGATCGAGCTTGTGCGCCAACGGAAGCCTCCTTCAGGACGGCGTTCCTGCCCGACTTCCCCTCTGGAGTCAATCATCGAGTAAGGTGCTCCGCCGTGCTGGTCCTCGCGCTGCTGCTGGCCGCCCCGCTGCGCCCCGGCGATGTGGCGCTGTCGGTGCGGCTGGAGACCGCGTACCTGCAGCCGGACGGCGACTCGAGCTCGCGCGGAGGCGGCGCGGGGCTCTCGCTGGGCTACCGCCTGACCGACCAGCTCTCGGCGATCGGGGGCGCCTCTGCGTCGCTGCTCTGGTCCCAGCCCGCGGCCGGGGGACCCCGCCAGAGGCAGCACCTGGCCATGGTGTTCGCCGGGCTCGAGGCCCTGCTGGATGCGACCCCCATCGCGCCGTTCCTCGAGCTGTGCGTGGTGCGGCTCCTGCCCGAGAGCGCGGCCGGGTACTCGCTGGCCACGCGGACCTCGCTGGGAGCGGACTGGCTCTTCGCCGAACGATTCGCGCTGGGCCTCGCCGTCCGCACCCTGACGCCGCTCGACACGTCCGGCGGCATCAGCGCCCTGGGCGGGGCGGAGGTCGCCCTCCGGTTCATCTGGACTCCCGCAGGCCGCCGGCTGCCAGGAGGCAGCGTGGCCGCCTTGGAGAGATGATCATGCGCGCAGTCCGTTTGCACGAGATCGGCCAGCAGTTCCAGGTCGACCAGGTCCCCGATCCGGTCGCTCCGCCCGGCGGGGCGGTGGTGCGGCTGGAGACCGCCGCCCTGAACCACCGCGACGAGTTCATCCGGGTGGGCCTCTACGCGAAGATCCAGCTCCCCGCCGTCCTTGGCTCCGACGGGGCCGGCGTGGTCGAGTCGGTCGCGCCCGGCGTGGACCCCTCCTGGGTCGGCCGCAAGGTGGTGGTGAGCCCGTCGGAAGGCTGGGGACCCGATCCCCGGGCGCAGGACCCGAAGACCTTTCTCATCCTCGGCATGCCCAAGCAGGGCACCTTCGCCGAGAAGATCGCCCTGCCGCTCGACCGGCTGGAGCCGATGCCGGAGCACCTCAGCTGGCCCGAGGCCGCCGCCCTGCCACTGGCCGGCCTCACCGCTTACCGGGCGCTGGTCACCCGTGGCGAGGTCAAGCGCGGCGACCACGTGCTCGTCACCGGCATCGGCGGCGGCGTGGCCGCCGTCGCCCTGCAGCTCGCGCAGGTCCTCGGTGCGCAGGTGTCGGTGACGAGCGGCAGCGAGGAGAAGCTGCAGCGAGCGCGCGGCATGGGTGCCATCGCGGCCGTGTCCTACAAGCAGAAGGGGTGGGAGAAGGAGCTGGTCCAGCAGGCGGGCCGCCCCCCGTCCCTGGTCATCGACAGCGCCGGAGGGCCAGACTTCGGCGCGCTGGTGAACGCCGTCGCGCCGGGCGGGCGCATCGTCTTTTACGGGGCCACCCGGGGGCCGGCCGAGAAGCTCGAGCTGACGCGGGTCTTCTTCAAGCAGATCGACCTGCTCGGCACCACCATGGGCACCGACGACGAGTTCCGCGCGATGCTGAAGCTGGTCGCGCGCGAGCGCCTGCGGCCGCTGGTGGACCACGTGTTCCCGCTCTCGCAGGCCGCCGAGGCGGACCGGCGCATGGCCCAGGCCGAGCAGATGGGGAAGATCGTCCTGAACTGCCGGGCGTGAAGGGTCCGCTCATGTTGCCCGCCATGGCCGCCCTCCTCTTCAGCGCCGCCGGAACCGGAGCCAACCAGGGGGCCGAGCGCGCGACCGAGCTGGCCCGCAGGACCCTGGCCGAAGAGCTGGGAATCAAGGCCGAGGACATCCGCGTGCGCACCGTCGTTGCCTTGGAATGGTCCGATGCGAGCCTGGGGTGCCCGAAGAAGGGGCAGCAGTACCCGCAGGTCGTCACGCCCGGACATCGCGTGTTGCTCGAGGCGGACGGACGCACCTATGCGGTGCACGTGGCAGGCGAGAGGGCCGTGACGTGCCGTGGGTCTGCGGCCGAGCCGCACATCGTTGCGGCTGCGCGCCTCGCGGAGCTCGCCCGCGCGGACCTCGCCGCGCGCCTCAAGATCGAGCCGCAGGCGATCAAGACCCATTTCCCGCGGCCTCAGAGCTGGCCGGACACGAGCCTGGGATGCCCGAAACCAGGCATGTCGTACGCCCAGGTCGTCACCCGGGGCTTTCTCATCGAGCTCGAAGCCGGCGGCAAGTCCTACCGGTACCACTCGGATCTGAAGCGCGTCGTCCCCTGCGAGGAGCCGGAGGGCTGAAGAAGCACGCGGGAGGACCGCGCCGGCGTCGCACCTTCACCCGAGAGAAGAGCGGCGCGGGGGGATCGCTCCCGCCCGCGCCGCTCCGGCACATCCGGTCTTCCAAGTCTAGTCGTCGTCGTCTTCCTCGCCGCCGATGCGCAGGAGATTCGCCTGCTTCTTCCCCGAGAAGTTGTCCGTCGAGACGACCATGGCCCCAAGGGCCGGAGTCTTCGCGAACTCGGCCGGGTTCAGGGTCAGTGCAACCGACGCCGTCCCTCCAGCCGCAAGGTCGACGAAGGCTCCCGTGCTGATGGACGGGTTGAAGGCGTTGAAGCTGGCCGTCGCGGCGATCGCATCCGAGGCGGCGCTGTCCAGGTCGAACAGCTGGGCGTTGTAGTTGAAGCTCGGAGTCGCTGCGTTGATCGCGCACGGGCCGCCGGTGCGGCTGCACTTCGCATCGGCGATGTCGCTGGCGCGCACCGGCAGCTCGATGGTGGAGCCATCGGTCGGCGCGAACGCGAGGAACCGGATCCGGGTCGCGCCCGTCCTCAGGTTGATGAGGGCGCTGGCCACGTCTCCGCTGAAGCTGCCGGTCGTGAGCGCGCCGAGGTCAAAGGCGATCAGCGCGAACTCGGGCGTGCCGTCGCGGTCGACGTCGATCAGGATGTCGACCTCCTTGGTGGCGGCCGTCGAGAACGCGGCGAACGTATTGACCGCGAAGACGAGGAAGCGGGTCTCGACGGTCCCAGGTGGGTTCGTGAGCTGAAGAGTGAGTGGGAACGACTGCACACCCACGGCGCGCAGGCCGTTCGACCCGAGCTTCGCGCTCTTTCCGCTCAGTCCCCAGGCGTAGAAGTCCGCCGTTCCCGCCACGGCCCGCGACTCGTTTTCCAACCGGACGGTGGTCGAGGGATTCGCCGGCCCGAAGGCGCTCCTCAGCTCCGCGTCGACCTGCGAGCGCGCCCGCGGCACGACGAAATAGGGGACGGTCAGGGAGGTTCCACGGTTCCCCGTCGCGGTGGTGGGGCTCAGCGCGATCTGGCCGGACACCTGCCGGAAGGCGTTCGCGTTCCCCGCGGTCGCCGCGGGGATGCTCAGGTTGACCTGGATCTTCTCGTGCCGGCCTCCGCGGACAGTGACCGTGGAAGGACGAACGGTGAGGATGTGCGGCTATCCCACGCCCGGGATGACGGTGACGGCGAAGGTCGCCGTGGTGGAACCCAGGTTGCGGACCTCGATCTCTGCTTCCTCGCTGAAGTTGCGCGAGAACTGCTCCACTCCGAAGCTCAGGTTCGTCGCGCCGCCCCTGGCGGTCGCGATCACCGAGGTCCGGGTAGCCCCGAACGGCTGCGCCAGCCCGGACCCGCCGACCCTGGCGGAGAAGCCGAGTTGCTGGGCCGGGTCTGACGTGTTCACGATTGCGGCGCGGATGTCCTCGGCGTCCCAGCCGGGGTGCGACTGCACCGCCAGCGCAGCAACACCGGCCACGTGCGGCGCCGCCATCGAGGTGCCGGAGATCGTCGCGGCGCCATTGCCGGTCCCGATCCCGGTGGAAACGATGCTCACGCCCGGCGCGGAGATGTCCGGCTTGAGGTGGCCGTCACCGTTGCGCGGACCGCCGGAGCTGAAGCTGGCGAATCGGCGGAAGCCCGGGTTGGCGATGGTCGTGTTCGTCAAGGTGGCGGAGGCGGCGGCAGCGACGGCCGCGGCGGTCTCCGGCGGCACGCCGAGGAACGGGATCGTGACGTCGAACACCTCCCCCGTATCCGGGTTGCCGGTGATCTTGCCTTCGAAGGGCGGGAAGCCGGCGGCATTGTTGACCATCAACACGGCCGCTGCGCCGGCCTTCTGGCCAAATACGGCCCGCGCCACTCGGGCGCAGGTCCCGCGCGCCGTGACGACGAGCTTTCCGGTCACGCCGGCGGCGGTGTATTCGGCGGGATTGCAGCCGAGCGAGATTGCGCCACCCGTGCGGAGCACGACGATAGGGAGGGTGGTCCCGTCGGTGAACGTCGCTCCGTTGGCATTGATGGCGTTCACGGTGCTGGTCGCCGACAGCTTCAGGGCTGCGCCCGGGAACGAGGCCGTCGAGTCGACGGCGGCGACGCTGATCGCCTTCTCACCGGAGGCGGGCGATCCCGTGATGTACGGGTTCGGCCCGCTGTTTCCCGCCGAGGCGACCACCACCACGCCGGCCTCGACTGCGTTGGTCGACGCTTCGGCGCTGGCGTCGTCCACCAGGCCGAAGGACGAGCCGAGGGACATGTTCACCACCTGCATGTGGTTCTTGACCGCCCAATCGAGCGCGTCGACGACCACGTTCGTCGATCCGGTGCAGCCGAAGACGCGCACCGCATACAGATCGGCGAGCGGCGCGACGCCCGGACCGATGCGGAACGCCGTGCTCGGGGTCGCCCCGTTGTACGGACCCGTGAACGTGGACCCGGTCGCGCGCACGCCGAAGCCCGCGGCCGTGCCCGCCACGTGGCTGCCGTGTCCGTTGCAATCGAGCGGGTTCGGATCCGGTTTGGGCGTGTTGAGCTTCGGATCGTCCGAAGAAGCGTTGTAGTCGTCGCCGACGAGGTCGGTGCCGCCCTTCACCTTTGGTGCGTTGGGCCCGAAGAGCGCAGGATTGGCGGGCGAGGTGCTGGCCGCGAACGCGGCGTTGAACGCCGCCACGGTGCCCGGGCCGGCGAAGTTCGCGTGCGTGAAGTCGATGCCGGTGTCGAGGATCGCGACCCGGACGTGCTCGCCGCGGAATCCGGGGTTCGCACCCCACACTGCCGGCGCGCCGATGAACGGCACGCTGACGGCGTTGTCGAGCTTGTACACGGCGACGGGCTTCACGCCGACGACCCCGGGAAGCGTGGTCACGGCGGCCAGCTTCTCGACGGGAACCTGCACCTTGATTCCGTTGATGGCGTTCTGGAACTTCGCCAGGACGGTGCCGCCGCTCGCCTCGATCAGCGGGTGCAAGGCATCCTGGTCCCTGCGCAGCTGGTCCTCGATGGACCGCTGCTCACCCTCGGAGATCTCCTTGCCCGGCGCGCGGCTCCGGACGACTGCGACCGGATCGCCTGCCAGCTTGAGGACGATGGTGACGCGCCCCGCGAGGGGCTGTAGGGCGGGAGCGAACTCGCTGTCGGACGGCAGCTGCACGAACCGGGCTAGCGGGTCGGCGGCGTGCGCCCCCATGGCCGGCGCGAGCCCGGCGAGCAACGCAGCCGCGGCAAAGAGCGGACGTGTGGATGTCATTTGGGATTCCCCCCGAATCGGATCGGAGAACAGCAGGAAGAGCGGTTCGAGCGATGCAGGTACAAAAGGGCAGGATAGGAGCCGCCTGTATAGGTGCCGGGCGAGGGAGCAGTCAAGAGCTCTGCCGACAGCGCTCCTGGGCACCCGAGGGAGCACCGAGCGACCGCCTGGTGAAGCGGCGTGGCAAGGCGCTTCCCCAGAAAAGACCCGCGTACCCGAGGGATGTGCGGCAGCCGGACAGACGCGAAAAACTGGAAGCGCGCAAGGATCAGTCCTGGTCGTGGCCCCGCTGCACGCTCCGGACGGCCGCCTCCGCATTGACCAGGCCGAAGCCCGTGAACCGGTTGATCCGCTCCGGCGGCGCCGCGAAGACGGTGCCGGTGAACCTGGTTCCGTTATCGAGGGTCACCGTGACAGTCATGCCGCGGAACCGGTCCGGATCCTCCTGCGTGGAGCCTTGGAGCGGGTGGAACACGGACATGCCGAACTTGAACGCGTCGCCGGCGCCGAAGGTCCCTGGCTTGAAGCTCAAGGTCAGCGTGGTCGCCGTCCTGGTGAAGGAGACGTCGCCCGGCGCGATGCCGGTCGCCGGCCCGACGTGGAACCGGTTCGGGTTCGCGCTCCAGGTCAAGCCGGTCCTGGAGCTATCGAAGACCACGGACTTGACCGTCCGCGAGGTGAACGGCTGCACCGCCAGGCCGAAGTACCGGTTCCAGCGGGTCCAGTCGCCGTTCGCCGAGAAGGCGACCGGTCCGGCGAAGGCGGCGGCCCAGCTGCGATCGTTCGGCAGCGGGATGGGCGTCGCGGTGCGCTGCAGCGTCCGGTACAGCGTGTCCGGACGGAGACGTCCAGGGCCGCCGGCGGCCTGGATCACCAGCGCGGCGACCGCCGCCGCGTTCGGCGCCGCGGCGCTGGTGCCGAAGAAGTTCGGGAGTCCGTTCGGCTCGACGTCGAACCCGAAGAAGGTGGTGTCCACACCGTCCGCGGCCGTGATCTGCGGGGTGAAGCGCACCTCGGGCTCCTCGAGGCGGTCGCCGTCCTTGTCGAAGAAGATGGTCGCCGGCCCGGGCGAGCTGAAGTCTTCGGGGAAGTTGGGGATGGCGTAGAAGGTCGCCGCCACGCCCTGCGCCCCGCGCGCCGCCGCGTGGCCCCAGGTCGAGGACGCTCCTTCGCCCACGAACGGCGCCAGCCCGTTGACGACCACGTGCTTGATGTGGCGGGCCGGCCCGTCGTTCATCTTGCCGATGAGGAACTGGTAGTCGCTCGCGTTGGCGCCGCCGTGGACCTCGCTCGGGAAGGGCAGGATCTCCGCCAGCTCGATCGCCGCGTCCACGTTTGCCGCGGTGTTGTCGTCGTGCGTGTAGAAGACGGTCTCGCTGTGGTCCGGGTCCACGAAGTTCCCGGCCGCGTCGAAGAGGTAGATGTTGTAGTCGGTCCGGACCTTGCCCAGGAAGAAGGGCTCGTCCCACTGGAAATCGATGATGTTGTCGCCCGCCGTCGTGATCAGCTGGGTGATGGTCGGCGAAGGGCCGTTGGCGAAATTGTGGAAGCTCTTCGGCCGCAACCTGGCGGGGATCTGGTCGAGCTTCACGTTCTCGCGCCCTGCCGCCGCGAGCGCCCGCGCGGCCGCGAACGGCACCGCGCGGTAATCGGCCTCGTAGGCCTCGATGCCGTTGTTCATCGCCGAGGAGAAGTACGCGGCGCCGGCGCTGTTCACCCTGTCCGCCGCCTGCGCCACGATGCCGTCGGAGAACATCGGCTCGTCGAAGTAGATGACGTCGTCGACGATCACGTCGGCCCGGAACTGGCTGCGCAGCGCGAGGATGTTCTCGGCGAACTGCACCTCGCCGTTGAAGGCGCTGGCGAACCCGAGCTTGGCGCCGGGCGCCACGTCGTGGACGAGTTGGAGCATCGCGCGCCCCTCGTCGGAACCGGGGCCGTTCTCCTTCGTGATCTCCTGCACCACCACGACGCCGGGCGGGAGGTCGCCGGTCTTCACGTCGTCGGCGGCGTGGATGTCGCAGCTGAGCGCATCCGGGTGCTTGGGGTCGAAGGGGGGGCACGCATCGTAGCTGTCGGACAGCGCGCCGACGCGGACGCCCCTTCCGTCAATGCCCCGCGCTTGCACGACGTCGGCCCTCTGCAGCGCCACCGCTTGGCTCTGGACCAATCCGGCGTTCGCGCGGGGCCGGAGTTGGGCGCGGACGTTTCGCACGCCGGGGACCGAGGCCGCCGCGCGCGCCGAACCGAGGGGCAGGTATCCTTCCGCGAAGCGGGAGTCGATGCTGCTGGTCGCGGTGAGACGGAATCCCATCGCGGAGAGCTCCGGCAGGACCGTCTCGAGCGCCACGCCGTCGGCCACCCGCAGTTTCACGACGGGGTCGCCGCTGCGGTTCGTCAGGTGGAACGAGAGGAGAAGCGACAGGTTCGGGTCGCCGTTCTCCCACCGTGCCACCATCTGCGACAGGCTTCCGCCCAGGGCGCCCGGCGCCGCCACTGCCGCGCCGGACAGGCAAAGCACCAACCCGAAGGTCGCCGCCCGACCTTGCTGCCGCATGACCATCCCCCCTGGTGGGTGGTGCACGTCCCCCCGGACGCTCAGTGGGCAGAAAGCCTACCGACACCTACAGGGTCGCGGCAAGGCGCCGCAGGGCACGTTTTCGCCAGTCGGCGCTAATCGGCCGTCCGCGCGCGAGAAATCCGCGCGGCCACCGGCCGGCGAATGTTGCGCGAACGAAGGCCCCGGTTCACCGCGAGGCGCCCAGGGCCTTCGAGTGCCGACGACCGCGCTACTGCAGCGGCCCGGCGTCGGTGAAGGTACGGATCGCCACCCAGAGCGGCGCCGCAACTGCGCCGCCGTTCGACGGCGTCACCGTGAGGCGGCCGAAGTACTGGCCACTGGCAGCGCTCTTGGCAGCATCGACGGTCACGTTCAGCGTGGCGGACTGGCCCACGCCCAGCGTCACCGAGGACGGCGAGACGGAGGCCACCACGCCCGTGCTCGCGCCGGCCGTTACCGCGGCGCTCGCCGTGAAAGTCTGGCTCGCGCTGCCGACGTTCGTCAGCGTTACGGCGATCGTCTTCGACTGCCCGGACTCCGGCTCGATCTTCCGGAAGGACAGCGTGGCGGGCTCGAGCACGGCCGCCGTCGACGTCGCCGCGGCGAGGTTGATGACGCCGCCGCCGATGTTCTGCGGGTTGGTCGTGGCGAGCCGCGAGTCGCGGGAGGCGGTGCCGACCAGCGCGCCTTTGATCTGCGCCGGGGTCCAGGCCGGGTGCAGCTGCCGCAGCAGTGCCGACGATCCCGCCACGTGCGGCGTGGCCATGCTGGTGCCCTGGAACATGGCGAACCCGCCGTGCAGGATGGAGGACAGGACGTTCACGCCCGGCGCGCACACGTCCGGCTTGATGTCCAATAGGTTGGCCGGTCCCCGGCTGGAGAAGCCGGCGAGGAAGTTCTCGTTGTTCGTCAGGACCTCGGCGAACGACGTGCCGCTCACGGTCGCAATGGCGCTCGCGGCGGCCGCGCTCCGGATGGCGCCGCGATCACTCCGCGCCAGCATCACCGCCGGCGTGGCGGGCTGGTCCGCGGTCCCGTCTTGCCCCATCGCGGCGGGATCTCCCGCCGCGTTGTTCACCACCAGGGCGCCGGAGGCACCGGCGTCACGGGCGTTGCGGATCTTCGTCGAGAAGGTGCAGGTGCCGCGATCGATGACGACGATCTTGCCGGCGTGCGTGCCGGCCGGGAGCGGCGTGCAAGCCTGGGTGGCCGTGCCGTTGGCCAGGCCGGCGGCCGTGTTGTTCCAGTTCGCGAGCTGCGCGGTCACCCCCGGGTCGAAGGCATTGAAGTCGCCGACCGCCGCGCCGAAGGTGGTCGCGCCGACGGTCACGTTGATGCCGAAGAAGTGATTGTTCGTCGAAGCGCACGCGGTGATCGCGTCCGCGGCCTGCCCCGGGCTCTCGACCGTGTTGACGCCCGGCCCGGAGTTGCCGGCCGCGATCGCCACCACCACGCCCGCCTGCGCCGCGCGGTTGCTCGCCACGGTGAGCTGATCCTGGAACCCGTTGATCCCGCCGCCGAGGCTCATGTTGATGACGTCCATCCCGTCCTTGACCGAGTCCTCGATCGCCTGCGCGATGTCGTGCGAGGTCGCGTTGCCGATCTGTCCGGGGAACACGTTGTAGTTGCCGAGGAATGCCTTGGGCGCCACACCGGTGAGGCCGGTCACGGCCGGGAACTTGCGGTTCGCGGGAGCGGTCGTGCCGTTCACGCCCGCGATGGTGCCGGAGACGTGCGTGCCGTGGTCCTGGAGGGCTTGCGCCGTGAACGATCCCGGCTTCCCGGTGAAGTAGACGCGCGCGACGATCACCTTCCGGCTGGTGAACTGCTGATTGCCGGGATCGAACTTGGGGAACCCCGCCGGCGGCGTGAGCGTGTTGTCGGTGAGGAACGGATGGGTCTGGTCGATGCCCGTGTCGAGCACGCCCACCTTGATGCCCGCGCCTGCGTTCGCCACTCCTCCCACCGCCGTCCAGGCCGCTGGGGCGTTGATCACGCCGACCGAGCGGTTCATGGTGGGCGCGTAGGTCAGGCTCGGCTCGACCGAGGTGACGCCGGGGCCTGCGCGCAGGGAATCGAAGCTCGCTCCGTTCAGCTGGACTCCGAATCCGTTCAGGACCGTGTCGTACTCGCGCAGCACCTTGACCGGCGAGTTGGTCGCCTTCAGCCACTGCTTGAAATCGTTGCGCGCGTGCGCGAGCGCCGCCTGGTACTGGCCGTTCGCGCCGTTTGTGAAGTCGATCTTGCCGTTCTTCGCGCGGGCGACGCTCGGCCACGCGGCCAGAGGCGGATCCGAGAGGATCACTATCGCGTAGCCGTCAGCTAATCCCGTCGCGGGAAGGCGCCCGTCGGAGTTATTTACGACGGCGTGTGCAGCCGCCGCGGCGAAAAGCACAGCGAGGAATGCGTTCATGAAACGGACGCGCATTTGAAGGCCCCCTTGCGATGTGGGTGCGGGGTTCTCCGACAAGGGGTGGGGTCTCGTCAAGTCGGACCACAGCGGTGAACGGGCACCGCCGCACTGGTCCGCAGGCGCTCGCTCGCTCGAAGAGCGGAAGCAGGCGAGATCCACGAGGAATTACCCGGACTTTTGCGGCCGCCCCGCGGCCGATGCTACAGGCCGCGGAGCGCGGAGCGCGCGCGAGCGAGCGCGAGCCCGAATCGACCGTCTGGCGACTCGAACCAGCGCTCCGGCGAGAAGCCCGATTCGTCGAGGAGCCGCAGGACCTGGTCCCCCGTGAACCGGCGGGAGATCTCAGTGCGGATTCCCTCGCCGGGCTCGAGCTTCAGTCTCCCGCCGAGGCGCCCGAGGTCCACTTCGAGCAAGCGCCTCGCCACGAGCCACATCTCGATCCGCTGCCGCTCGACCACGTATGGGGCGTAATGCTCGAACGCCTCCGGATCGAATGCGCTCCCCGTCACCGCGTTCACGTTGCGAAGGATGTTGCGGTTGAATTCCGCGGTCACGCCCGCCGAGTCGTTGTAGGCGGCGTGGATGACGGCGGGCTCGGCTACCAGATTTGCGCCGAGCAGCAGCAGGTCTCCCGGGGCGAGATGGCTGCGCACGCGCTCGAGCAACCCGATCGCCTCGGGGTCCTCGTCGTTGCCGATGGTGCCGCCCAGGAAGAGCGCCAGCCGCGGGCCGCCGCCGGGAGCGGGCGGCAGGCGCAGCTCCTGCGTGTAGTCCGCCAGCACCTCGTCGACGGGGATCTCGGGGCGGGCCTGGGCGAGCAGCTCGCGCGTGCGCGCCAGCGCGTGCGCGGAGATGTCCACCGCCACGTAGCGTGGACGGCCGCCCAGCCGCAGCGCCGCGTCCAACAGCGCCACCGTCTTGGAGGCCGCCCCGCTGCCCAGCTCCACCATCTCCGACAGCAGCGCGCCGCCAGCCGCCTCGACGATCGGGCCGGCCTGCTCCAGCAGCAAGGCGCGCTCGGTCCGGGTCGGGTAGTACTCCGGCAGGTGGGTGATCTGCTCGAAGAGCGCCGAGCCGCGGTCGTCGTAAAGGTACTTGCAGGGGACCTCACGCGGAGTCCGCTGGAGCGCCGCGCGGAGCTCGTCGAGCGCGGCAGCCTCCGCGTCGACGCTCACCAGCGTCGCCGTCCGCGCCGGCCGGCCGCCGCCGCCCTGCGCCTGCTCGAATCGCCGCATCTACAGCCCTCCCGCGCAGCGGACCCCGGCAGGGATCTCGCGGAATCCCGGTTCATACCAGTTGCGGAAGCTTGGACGCTTCAGGCGCGGATGGGTTGCCCAGCTGCCGCCGCGGATGACCTTGTGACTGCCGAACCAGGGCGTGGAATAGCCGTCGTACGGATAGGGCCGGAATCCCTCGTACGGCTCGAACCAGCTCGAGGTCCACTCCCACACCTGACCGCATCCGGGCAGGCCGGCGCGGCGCGCCGCCTCCCACTCGGCCTCGGTCGGCAGCCGCGCCTCGCGCCAGCGCGCGTATGCGTCCGCCTCGAACCACGAGATGCAGCTCACCGGGTGGTCGGGCGGAGCATCGGGCCACCCCAGCGGCATCTCGACACCTTTCGCGATGCGCCAGCGCCAGCCCTCGGGAGTCCAGAACCGTTCCTCGCGATATCCGCCGGCGTCGACGAAGTCGCCGAACTCGCACACCGTGACCGGAACGGCATCGATCCAGAAAGGCTCCAGCCGGACTCGATGCGCCGGCCGCTCGTTGTCGTACGCCTCCGCGGCATCGTCGCTGCCGATCGAGACCGCCGCGCCAGCGGGGAACTCGAGCCGCGCGGGCTCGCGCACCTCGGCCAGCAGGGCCCCCCGCTGCAGGCGGCCCTGGAGCAGCACCGCGATGACCTGCACGTGCTCCCCGTGCTGCAGCTCGTGCTGCGCGAGGTGGCGAACGAGGAAGTCCGCCGGCAGGCCGTCGATCACCTGCGCAGGCCGCGTCCGCAGCCGCTCGCGGACCTTCTCCAGCACCTCCGCCAGCCAAGTCCGCAGCTGTTCTGGCGAGGGAACTTCCGCGCGGGCGGGTTTCGCCGTCAGCGCCGGATCGAAGAACCCGCCGAACCGCTCGCCCGCCGGATCGCCCGGCAGCAGCCACCGCGCCTGCATCGCCGCGACGTGGCCGAGGTGCCAGCCGACCGGACTGTAGACGGGCGAAGGGCGCTCTCCCCATCGCTCGGCGGGCAAGCGGCCGGTCGCCTTCAGCAGGAACGCGCGTGCCTCCGCGAGCTGGGCGGCCGGGCCCCCTCTCGCGCCCTGCGGATAGCTCACGACAGGGCCTCCACTCGCGGCTCGCTCCCCTTCCTCGCCACGGCGAGGTGGCCCGGCGGCACTTCCCGGAACCGTGCGATGCCCTGCTCGTCCGGCCACAGGGGTTCCGACGCCATGCACCAACCTAGCTCGCGGCCGCTGGACGGACCACCCGCGCAATACAGAGTCGCGGGTGCCAGGCCAATCGCATGTCGCGCGCCGACCAGCACCTCGCCGTCGCTGGCCAGAAGGGTCGCCACGGCCGTCGCGTTCGTTTGCAAACAGATGCGCTGCAGGCGCTGCAACGCGGACCGCACCGCGTCCGGCAACGAAGCCGCGCCCCGATCGAGCGCGTCGAGCACCAGCGCGAACAGCCCTTCCGAATCGCTGCCTCCCTGCACCGCCTGGTACGCCGCGTCTCCGAGCCCCTCGCGAAGCAGGCGTGCGGGCCCTCGCTGCCAGCCGGTGACGAACCCGTTGTGGAGGAAGGCGATGCGACCGCGCGTGAACGGCTGCACGCAGCCCAGCTCGTAAGGGATCCCAGGCGTCGCGCTGCGCACCGCCGCGAGCGCGGCCGTGGCGTGGAGCCGCTCGCACACCAGCGGCAGATTCGGATCCGCCCAGATGGGCTGCGCGCTGCGGTACACGGCCGGCTCGGGACTGCCGTCGCCCAGCCAGAGTGCCGCGCCCCAGCCGTCGGCGTTGACCGTACCACTCGTCATCTCGCGCGGCTTGTAGCTCTGCGCGTAGAGCGAGTGCGGCGGCTTCTGCACCAGCTCCGCCAGGGCCAGCGGCGGCCCGATGTATCCCACCATTCGGCACATGCCAGCCCAGGCTGCCCCGAGGAACGGGCGCGCGCAAGTCAATCGGGCGGAGCTGGCCGGAGCCACCAGACCGCGATCGCCACCATCAGGATGCCCGCGATGACCGCCAGAGAGATTCCCGGTAGGCAGGTGCACCCACCGGTCGAAGAGCATTTTCAGCCCTACGAACAGGACGATGGGCTCACCCGCGCTCACCCCGGCCGCGCGGCGTGGCGCCGCTCTTCTGGCGCAGGACGAGGCGCACCGGGACATGGAGCTGGAAGCGTTCGCGGAGCCGGTTGACCAGGAACCTCCGGTAGGCCTGGTCGACGGCCTGCGGCCGGTTGCACTGGATGGCGATGCTGATCGGTCGGACGCCGACCTGCACCGCGTAGGAGAAGCGAACTGGATAGCCGTGCCAGAGCGGGGCGGGATGCTCGTCCTGCGTCCGCTGCACCCAGTCGTTCAGCTCGGGTGTCTTGAGGCGCGTCGCCGCCTGGTCGTGCAGCTCGGCGGCGAGGTCGAGGATGCGCTGCACGCGCGTGCCTTCCAGCGCGCTGACGAACACGAGCGGGGCGTAGCCGACGTGCTGCAAGTGCCGGGCGGCCTCCTCGCGCAGCCGCTTCGCCTCGTCTTCCTTGTCGCGCACCAGGTCCCACTTGTTCACCGCGAGGATTACGGCGCGGCCTCGCTCCTCCGCCTGCGCGGCGATGCGAGCGTCCTGCTCGACGCCCAGCGAGGTGGCCTCGGTGAGCACCACCACCACGTCGGCGCGCTCCACGGCGCGGAGCGCGCGTTGGGCGCTGAAGACCTCCACCTTGTCGATGACCTGCCGCTTCTTGCGCAGGCCAGCGGTGTCCACCAGGACGAAGGTGCGGCCTGCGTGCTGGGTCGATTCCTCCACCGCGTCCCGGGTGGTGCCGGGCATCGCGGAAGCGACGAAGCGCTCCTCCCCGAGCAGGCGGTTGAGCAGCGTGGACTTGCCCACGTTGGGCCGTCCGACGACCGCCAGGCGCACGGGCCCGCCGGGCCGCGCAGAGGTTGCTTCCTCCGCCTGCGCGTCTTCCTCTTCCGAGCGCGGCGGCAGCTTCTCGACCGCGGCGTCGAGCAGCTCCGAAACGCCGCGGCCGTGCTCGGCGCTCAAGGGGAAGATGTCGAAGCCGAGCGAGTGCAGCTCGCCGAGATCGAGGGCCTCGGTGCGGCGGGTCGAATCGACCTTGTTGGCCGCGAGCAGCACGGGCTTGCCGCCCTTGCGAAGCAGCGACGCCAGCTCCCGGTCGGCGCCCGCGATCCCCTGCTCCGCGTCGACCACCAGCACCAGCACGTCGGCCTCGCGGATCGCGGCATCGGCCTGCTCGCGCACCGCCCGCACCAGCTGCTCCTCGGCCTTGGGCGTGAACCCGCCCGTGTCCACCACCCGGAAGCGGCGGCCGGCGTGATCGGCCTCGGCGTACTGCCGGTCGCGCGTCACTCCCGGGGTGTCCTCCACGATGGCGAGCCGGCGGCCCACGATGCGGTTGAAGAGCGTGGATTTGCCCACGTTGGGACGTCCCACCAGGGCCACGAGCGGGAGCATCCGCTTACGCGCTCACCACCGCGAGCCGCGTGCGCGGACCGGGCGGCGCCGGGTGCCGGGTGGCGTCGGTGACCGCGACCTCCGCGCCCACCAGCGCGACGAGGCCAGCGCGCTCGACGCGGACGCGGACCAGGTCGCCCACCGCCGAGGCGCCGGCGAAGTGGACGGTCCAGTTCTCCCGCGACCGGCCGAAGCGCTCTCCAGGAACGCCGGGCTTGGTGCGGGCGCTCTCCACCAGCACCTCCACCTGGCCGCCGATGCGCGACCGGTGGCGCTCCAGCGTGCGCTCCTGCTGGAGCCGCTGCACCTCCTCGAGGCGGCGGGTGGCGACGAGGCGCGGGACCTCCAGCCACTCCGGGCTGCGCTGCCCGGCCGTGCGCTCCCGGGACAGCCGCAGGGCAGCGGCGGTATGCGGCCGCTCGCTGAAGACGAAGCTGTAGAGCTTGTCGTAGCGGACTCGGCGCAAGAGCGCGAGGGTGCGCGCGTGCTCCTCCTCGGTCTCGCCTGGGAAGCCACAGATGATGTCGCTGGTCAGCGCTACCTCGGGGCAGGCGGCGAGCAAGCCAGCTACGCGATCCTCGTACTGGGCGACCGTGTAGCGCCGGCGCATGCGCTCGAGCACGGTGTCGGCGCCGTGCTGCACCGGGAGATGGAAGTGAGGCATGAGCTTGTCCACCTCGCGGAAGCAATCGACCAGCTCCGGAGACAGATCCATCGGGTGGCTGGTGGTGAAGCGGATGCGCCGCAGGTCCGGGACCGCGGCGACGCGGCGGATGAGCTGGGCGAAGCTGCACCCGCCCAGGTAGGAATTCACGTTCTGCCCGATCAAGGTGACCTCGCGGACGCCGACGGCGGCCAGAGCCGCGACCTCGCGCACGATCTCGCCGTAGGGCCGGGACACCTCGCGCCCGCGCGTGTGCGGCACCACACAGAAGCTGCAGACGTTGTCGCAGCCCTTCATCGCGGTGACGAACGCCGTCGCCTTGCCTCGCGCGGTCTCCGGGTCGGCCTGCGGGAACACGTACTCCTCGGACGGGACCCAACCGGTCTCCACCCCGCCCTGCTCGGCCAACTCGGCGACGCGCGCGATCTGGTCCGGGCCGAGCACGAAATCGACGTATGGAGCGCGCTCGAGGAGCCCGTCTTTCTCTTGCTGCGCGACGCATCCGGCCACCCCGATCCGCGCTCCCCGCTGCGCCTTCACCATCCGGTAGCGGCCCAGCGCGGAGTAGAGCTTGTCCTCGGCCTTCTCGCGGATGGCGCAGGTGTTGAGCAGCACCAGGTCCGCGTTCTCGGCGGCCTCCGCCGGGACCCAGCCAGCCCGGAGGAGAGACTCGCCCATGCGGGCGGAGTCGTGCTCGTTCATCTGGCAGCCGAAGGTGTGGATGAAGTAGCGCTTCTTCACGGCCCGGGGGGATATGTCAGAGGGTCTGTGACCCGTCAATTCAATCGGGCGGCGGTTGACGCCACGCCTTCCTTCAAGCGACGCTGCGTTCCCGCTCGAGAGCAGGGCCTGTCCGCCCGGAGAATCCGATGCGTTTCCTTCTCGCCGCCACCGCCTGCATTGCGCTCGCCGCCCGCGCCGAAAGCATCGACCGCGACAGCCTCCTCAGCGAGGCGCCCGCCGTGCCGACCAAAGGGACCGTGCGCATCAGCGGGATCACGACGGGGACCAGCGATCAGGGCGGCGTGAACGGCACCCAGGGGCAAGCGAACATCACGGGCAGCATCCTGTGGACGCCGGTCGAGAACCTCGCCGGGGACGTGGGCATGTACTGGCAGGTCGGCGCGAACGGCCCGACCGCGCGCGTGCGCTACCAGATTCTCTCTCAATCGCGCACGGGCCTCGACCTCTCCGCCGGAGCCCGCTTCAAGACGGTCGGTTTCCATCCCGATCAGGGCGAGGTCGAGCTGCTCCTGCTCGCCGGCCGCCGCTTCGGGAACATCGAGCTGGTGTTGAACGGCGTGTTCGGCTTCGAGACGGGCGGCAAGAGCGGGAAGGACGTCGAGGCGAAGGCGTTCGGTGGCTACCGCTTCAGCGAGGACTTGCGCGCGGGGCTGGACGGGCGGATCCAGGCCGAGGTCGCGGACGAGGAGGCCCAGCTTCCGGGGGCGCCGCCGAAGACGGGCCGGGACTACGACATGACCGCGGGCCCCGCGGTGTCGTGGATCGTCGCGCGCAGTCTGGGCACGCTGCTGCACAACTTGCAGGTGCAGGGGCTGGTCGGCGTGGCGCAGCCGAAGCGCACCGACATGACCGCCGCGGTCGGCATCGTGTCGGCCACCATCGATTTCTAGCCCTAAAACGATTTCACGCAGAGCGCGCAGAGATCGCAGAGGTTTTCGGTTTGAAAAAGCCAACTCTGCGGCCTCCGCGAGCTCTGCGTGAAACGCTTTCTGTCTAGAATTTCGCGGCGGCGCGGATGGCGATGCGGCGGCGCTCGTCGTTCAGCCCACGCCGCGCCGCCGAGACCGATTCGACCAGCTCGGGATCCGCGCTGCGCGGCGAGCCGGCTCGAAACGGTGGCGCCGGGTCGTACTCCATCCCGAGCTGGATGGCCTGCGCCACCTTGTCTCCGCGGAGCTGGGCGGCGAGGCGGAGGCCGAAGTCGATCCCGGCGGTCACGCCGCCGCCGGTCGCGCGGTTGCGGTCGATGACCACTCGCTCCTGGACCGGCACCGCGCCGAAGTACGGCAGGAGATCGAGGCTGAGCCAGTGCGTGGTGGCGCGGTACCCGCGCAGGAGCCCGGCCGCGCCCAGCACCAAAGCCCCGGTGCACACCGAGGTGACCCAGGCCGCGCGCTCCGCCTGCGCCCGCAAGAACCGGAGCAGCGCCTCGTCTTCCATCGCGGCGTTCACGCCGGGCCCTCCGGGCACGCAGATCACGTCGAGCTGCGGCGCATCCGAAGTCCCGACGTCTGGACTCAGCCGCAGCCCGGTGTCGCTGCGCGCCTCGCCGCCGCCGACGAGCAGCACCTGCACGTCGGGAAGGCGCGCGAACACCTCGTACGGACCGGTCAGGTCGAGCTGGGTGAGCCGCGGAAAGAGCAGCAGGCCGATGCGCGTCGTCATCGCTCCTCCGGATAGCCGGCGCGGCGGAGGCCCCGCGAGGTCTGGGTCCAGTCCTTCTCCACCTTGACGTGCAATTGCAAGAAGACCTTGCAGCCGAGCAGCTTCTCGATCTGCTCGCGCGCCTTGGTGCCGATCTGCTTGAGCCGCGCGCCGCCGCGACCGATCAGGATCGCCTTCTGGCTGTCGCGCTCGACCAGCACCGTCGCCGAGATGCGGGTGAGCCCGCGCGGGCCGACGGCGCGCTCGGACTCGTCGAACTCCTCGACCACCACGGCCGCGCTGTAGGGGACCTCTTGCTCGGTCTGGTGCAGGATCTGCTCCCGGACGAGCTCGGAGGACAGGTCCCGCTCGGGCACGTCGGTCCACTGGTCCTCGGGGAACAGGGGGGGCCCTTCCGGCAGGTGGCGCGCCACGGCGTCGAGCAGCCCCTCCACGTTCTCGCCCGTGAGCGCCGAGACCGGGTACACCTCCGTCCACTCGTGCTCGCGTCGCCAGCGATCGATCAGCGGCAAGAGCTGCGCCCGCGGCAGCGCGTCGATCTTGTTGATCACCAGCAGCGTAGGCTTGTTCGCCGCCTTCACCTGCTCGAGGGCCCTGCGCGTCGCGGTGTCGATGCCCGGGCTCCCCGCCTCGATGAGGAACAGCGCCGCGTCCGCCTGCTCCAGCGTCTGCAACGCCTGCTGCACCATCCGCGCGTTCAGGCCTCCGCGCGCGGAGTGGAGGCCGGGGGTGTCGAGCAGGGCCACCTGGGAGCCGGGCCGCGTGACCACGCCGAGGATGCGCGAGCGCGTGGTCTGCGGCTTGGGCGAGACGATGGCCAGCTTCTGCCCGAGCAGCCGGTTGAGCAGCGTGCTCTTGCCGACGTTCGGGCGGCCGACGATGGCCACGAACCCCGCTCGGTGCGGACCCGGCGGCGCGGCCTGCGGCAACTCAGGGCGCCTTCTCGCTGCGAACGATCTCGACGTGCTGCAGCGCCACCTGCCCGTTCCCGGCGCGGGCGATCTTGGGGACCAGCTCGAACCCCTTCACCACCTCGCCGAAGATGGTGTGGCGGTTGTTGAGGTGCGGCGTCGGCACCTCGGTGATGAAGAACTGCGAGCCGTTGGTATTCGGCCCCGCGTTCGCCATCGCCAGGAGGCCCGGCTTGTCGAAGCTGCGCCCGCTCTGGAACTCGTCCTTGAAGCGGTAGCCGGGATCTCCCGTGCCGGTGCCCAGCGGATCGCCGCCCTGGATCATGAAGTTGGGGATGACGCGGTGGAAGACCGTCCCGTCGTAGAGCTTGGCGTGGGTCTTGGCGCGGCTTCGGGGGTCGGTCCATTCCTTTGCGCCGGTCGCGAGATCGACGAAGTTGGCGACGGTCTCCGGGGCGTCCTTCTCCAGGAGCCGGACGGTGATGTTGCCCTGGCTGGTCTGGAAGACGGCGTACAGGTCGCCCTTCCCCTGCGGGATCCCGCTGCTCGGATTGGCCATGGTGGTGTCCTGTGCTTTCCCTTCGGGTTGGCCCACCGGCTTCACCGCCGTCGCGGTGGGCTGCTTCGTCTTCGGGGCGTTCGTGTCGGCCTTCGCGGGGTCCTTGCAACCGGCGAAGCCGAGGATGGCAAGCAGGGGCAGGATGGTTCGCATACGTTCAGTCACTCCGGGAAGGGCGCGGGGCCGGAGCGTATGCCACAACGTCGGCGCCCTGAAAAGCGCAGGGCCCCCGAAAGTACGGTGGCGACTGGCGAAGCCCGGCGGAGCCGACAAGGGCCGAAGATCAAGCCGAGACGTCCGGCAGGCCGGCGTCCAGCGCCGCCTTCGCGGCGGCCTGCTCGGCTTCCTTCTTGGTCCGGCCCGAGCCGCGGCCGAGGGTGGCGCCCTGGAACTGCACCTCGACCTCGAAGGTGCGCGCGTGCTGCGGACCGGGGGCGTCGAGCACCTGGTACAGGGGCCCGGCCCGGTGCGCGCCCTGCAGCTTCTCCTGCAGCTCGGTCTTGTAGTCGCGTCCGAGCAAGCCCGAGGTGGCCGCGTCGAACAGCGGAGCGAGCAGGCGGTCCAGCACCTCCAGCGCGCTCTGCAGGCCGCGCGACAGGTACACGGCTGCCACCACCGCCTCCAGCGCATCGGCGAGCAGGCTCTGCTTCTCGCGTCCGCCGGTGCGCTCCTCGCCGCGGCCAAGGAGCAGCAGCTCCCCCAGGCCCAGCTCGCGCGCCACCTGCGCCAGGGACTCCGCCTTGACGATGCTCGCGCGCAGCCGCGTCAGGTCGCCCTCCGCCGAGAGCGGGTGCCGCTCGAAGCACCGCATGGAGACCGCCAGGCCGAGGACCGCGTCGCCGAGGAACTCGAGACGCTCGTTCGATTCCATGACCTCGCCGGCGAGGCGGCGCTCGTGCACGTAGCTGCCGTGCCGCAACGCCTCGATGGCGACCTCCTGCCGGAGACCGCCCTCGGGCAGGCCGAGCCGGGAGGTGAGCAGCGCCACTCGCTCGGGATCGGTCGGCTCGGCCATCCGGGGCGAGCCTACCCTCGCGCCGCCTCGTCCGCCACGCTGTAAGGGTCCAGGTCGCGCCGCGCGATGCGCAGCGCCAGCTCGTCGATGTGAGCTCCCTGGGCGGTGAGCCGCTCCACGGCGGCGCGCAGCATGCGGTCGCGCAGGATCTCGATCAGCTCGTAGCGCGCGCGCTGGGTCTCGCGTTGCAGCAGGCCCGGGCCGCCCTTGAGGAGGCGGTAATGCGCCTCGATGCCGTCCCACAGCTCGGCGATGCCTTCTCCCTGCGAGGCGACGCACTTCACGATGGCCACTTCGCGGTCCTTGGCCGACAGCTCCATCATCTGGCGCAGGTCGCGGACGGTGCGGTCGGCCCCTTCGCGGTCGGCCTTGTTCACGCAGAACAGGTCCGCCACCTCCAGGATGCCGGCCTTGATCGCCTGGATGTCGTCCCCCAACCCGGGGACCACCACCACCACGGTGGTGTGCGCCAGCCGGCAGATCTCCACCTCGTCCTGGCCGACGCCGACGGTCTCGACGATCACCACGTCCTTCCCCATCGCGTCGAGCACGCGCACGCAGTCGCCGGTGGCGCGCGACAGTCCGCCGAGCTGCCCCCGGGTGGCCAGCGAGCGGATGAACACGCCCGGGTCGAGCGCGTGGTCCTGCATGCGGATGCGGTCGCCGAGGATCGCGCCGCCGGTGAAGGGGCTGGTCGGGTCGACGGCGATCACGCCGACCGTCTTCGCCTGCCGGCGGAGATGCGCGATCAGCCGGTCCACCAGCGTGCTCTTGCCCGCGCCCGGGTTGCCGGTGATCCCGATGAGGTGCGCCCGGCCGGTGGAGGGGAACAGGGCGCGCAGCTCCGGCTCGGCGGCGGGCTGCGCGTCGTCGATCAGCCGCATGAGGCGGGCGGCCGCCCGCACGTCGCCCTGCAGGACGCGGTCGGCGAGGGCGCCCATCAGGCCTTCAGGAGATCCCGCGCGATCACGAGGCGCTGCACCTCGCTCGTCCCCTCGCCGATGGTGCACAGCTTCGCGTCGCGGTAGATGCGCTCCACCAGGAACTCCCGGGTGAAGCCGTACCCGCCGTGGATCTGCACGCCGTGGGCGGCGGCGCGGCAGGCGGCCTCGCTGGCGAAGAGCTTGCCCATCGAAGCCTCGGTGGTATAGGGCCTCCCCGCGTCGCAGAGCGTCGCAGCGCGGTGCACGAGGAGGCGCGCGGCGTCCAGCTCGGTGGCCATGTCGGCCATCATCCAGCGCAGAGCCTGGAAGTCCGCGATCGGCTTGCCGAACGCCTTGCGCTCCTTCGAATAGGCGATCGACTCCTCCAGCGCGCCTCGCCCGAGGCCGACGCTGAGCGCCCCGATGGTGATCCGGCCCTTGTCGAGGATCTTGAGGGTATCGACGAACCCGTGGTCGACCGCGCCCACCCGGTTCTCGTCAGGGACGAAGACGTCCTCCAGGATCAGCTCGGCGGTGTCGCTGGATCGCATGCCCAGCTTGCCGTGGAGGGGGCGTTGCGAGAAGCCCTTGATCCCGCGGTCGAGGGCGAAGGCGGTGATGCCCTTCTGCCGCTTCTCGGGGCTGGTCAGCGCCAGCACCACGAAGACGTCGCCCACCGAGCCCTGGGTGATGAACATCTTCGCGCCGTTCAGCACCCAGCCGGCCCCTTTGCGAACGGCGGTGGTGCGCAGCGCCGCCGCGTCCGACCCGCTGCCCGGCTCGGTCAGGCCCCAGGCCGCGAGCTTCCTGCCGGAGGCGATGTCCGGGATGTAGCGCCGGCGCAGCTCGTCGGACCCGAACCGCAGGATGTGCGAGGTCCCCAGCCCGTTGTGGGACGCGACGGTCAGCGCGAGCGACCCGTCCCACCGGGCGATCTCCTCCACCACCATCGCGATGCTGATGGTGTCGAGCTGGGAGCCGCCCAGCTCTTCGGGCACGGCCATTCCGAGGAGTCCCAGCTCGCCGAGCTGGCCGACGACTTCGCGCGGGAACCGCTCGTCCCGGTCCCACTCCGCCGCGTGCGGCTTCACCTCGCGCACGCAGAAGTCCCGCACCATCGCGACCAGCTTGCGCTGGCTCTCGGTCGGCTCGAAATCCATCATCTCTCCTGGATTCTCCGTACCGCCTGTCGCCCCGCAAATCCACCCCAAACGATCTGCCCCGCACCCGACATGTCCGCCGGAGTCCTCGCCTAAAAGCGGTTCACGCAGAGCCCGCGGAGAACGCAGAGATTTTTGGGTTCCGGCTCACGCACGGGCACACGCGTCCGATCGGGCGCATCCAAAAAAACCTCTGCGCGCTCTGCGGGCTCTGCGTGAACCGCTCTGCGGGCTCTGCGTGAACCGCTTCTAGTCAGACGGGGGTGACGGGGCGGCGCTTCGGGGGGCGGGGGCGGGTGCGCTGGGAGGCGGAGGCGAAGCGAGCCACGATCTCGGCGCGGAGGCGGTCGCCCGGCACGACGGCTTCCAGGACCTGCTCCGAGGCGAGCTTCAGGATGTCGATGTCCGCCTTGTACTCGTCGCGGAGCTTCTGCACGTAGGCGGGCCGTTCGGACTCGGGCTTCTCCTGGATCTTGTTGTAGTAGACCGCGTTGACGGCCGCTTCCGGGCCCATCACGGCGATCATCGCCTGCGGCAGCGCGATGGTGGCGTCCGGCTCGAACCCCGGCCCGCAGAAGGCGTAGAGACCGGCTCCGTACGCCTTGCGGACCACCACGCACAGCTTGGGCACGGTCGCCTCGCTGACCGCCATGATCATCTTGGCGCCGGCGCGGATGATTCCCTCGCGCTCCACCTTGGTGCCGATCATGAAGCCCGGGACGTCGGCCAGGTAGAGGAGCGGCACGCCGAACGCGTCACACAGCCAGATGAAGCGGGCCGCCTTGTCCGCGCTGTCGACGAACAGCACCCCGCCCTTGTGCTTGGGCTGGCTGGCCACGATGCCCACCGGCCTGCCGTCGATGCGGGCGAAGCAGGTGATCACCTCGGGCGCGAACAGCTTCTTGATCTCGAAGACGCTGTCCGCATCGACCAGCTCGCGGATGAGCGCGAACATGTCGAAGAACTTGTTCTGGTCGGGCGGGATCAGCTCCTCGATGCGCTTGCCCGACGAGGCGGGCGCGACCGGCTTGGCCACGGGCAACGGCGACTCGAAATTTTCCGGAAGGTAGCTGAGGTAGCGCTTGCCGGCCTCGATCGCCTCCTCCTCCGTCTTCACCAGCACGTCGCCGCAGCCCGAGACGGTGCAGTGCATCCGCGCGCCGCCCAGCTCCTCGAGCGTGACCTTCTCGCCGATCACCATCTCGGCCATCCGCGGCGAGCCCAGGTACATGGAGGCATTGCCCTCGACCATCACCACCACGTCGCAAAAGGCAGGGATGTACGCGCCCCCCGCCGCGCTCGGTCCGAACAGCAGGCAGACCTGGGGCACCAGCCCGCTCAGCTGGCACTGCAGGTGGAAGATGCGGCCAGCCCCGCGCCGGCCCGGGAACATCTCCAGCTGGTCGGTGATGCGCGCCCCGGCGGAGTCGACCAGATAGACCATCGGGCAGCGCAGCTCGAGCGCCTGCTCCTCTATGCGGACGATCTTCTCCACCGTGCGCCGGCCCCAGGAGCCGGCCTTCACCGTCGAGTCGTTGGCCATCAGCGCGACCAGCCGGCCGCCGACCTTCCCCAGCCCGGTGATCACCCCGTCGGCGGGCAGCTCCGGATCGGTGGCGTTCGCCAGCGCCCCGTCCTCGACGAAACTGCCCTCGTCGAGGAGCAGCCGCACCCGCTCCCGGGCGAAGAGCTTCCCTTGCTCGGCGTTCTTCTGGTGGTACTTGGGTGCCCCGCCCTTCTCGATGCGCTGGAGCTCCGCCTTGATCTTCGCGTCCGAGGACATGGCGCGCGCCTTGTAGCAGAGCGCGCCGCCCCACGCTAACCGCGGTCGGGGTTGTCCCGGCCGGGATCGAACAGCGGGATCTGCACCACGTCCCCGCGGTAGCGGATCTCGCGCAGCTCCACGATGCGGAAGCGCTCCACCGGGCGCTGCATGCCGCCCTGCACGTCGTACTCGATCCAGCGGGTGCCGATCTCGTCGTCGGTGCGGTACCACAGGTACAGGGCGTCCGGAGTCATCTCGACGTCGGAGGCCCAGTCGTACGGCGAATCGCGCTCGAAGGCGGACTCGGGGCGCTCCGGATTGAACCAGGGCGCCTGGTACAGCCAGGCCACGTTTCCGTCGTGGTACCGGATGGCCAGCGCTCTGCAGCTCCCCTCCGCCCGCCCATGGCACTCGACGGCAGCCATGTGCGCCCCGTCGCAGAGGATCTCCCGGCCTTGCACCACCGGTTTACAGGCGCCGAACCGGTGCACCCGTCCGGGCCGGGAGGAGACGCAACTCGTGAGGAGCGCGAACGCCGCCAGGATGAAGACCCCGCAGGCACGCATGCGGGGACCATAGCACGGCATGCTGGCGGCGGAACGTCCGCCCGCTCGCGCGTGCCGCGCTGCAAGCTTGAGAACACCGGGGGCTGCGGTACGATCGCGCGGCATGCCCAGCAGGAAGCCCCGCGAGGGCGGCGACACGGCCGTAGCGACCGAGAAGAAGACGCGCACGGCCCGGCCGCGCCTGTGGCGCGTCCTCCTCCACAACGACGACTTCACCACCATGGAGTTCGTGGTCAAGGTCCTGACGGAGGTGTTCAACAAGACGCCGGCCGAGGCGACCGACCTGATGCTGCAGGTGCATCATCGTGGCGCGTGCGTGGCGGGAGTGTACACTCACGAAGTGGCGGAGACGAAGGTGGCGGCGGTGGAGCAGCTGGCACGGCAGGCAGAGTTTCCGTTCCTGTGTACGATGGAGCGGGAGGACTAACGGCCGCCGACAGGGCGGCGCGACGCGGATCTGGCGGTCGGAAGCGGGACGAGAATGGCGCTGAGCATCACCAAGGAGCTGGAGTCGACGCTGGGCCTGGCCTTCGCCGAGGCCAAGGCGCGGCGCCACGAGCACGTCACCCTGGAGCACCTGCTGTACGCGCTGCTGCGCGACCCGGTCGCGGCCCGCATCCTGCGCGCCTGCGGAGCCAGGCTCCCGGAGTTGCGCCGCGAGCTGGAGCAGCACCTCGACGAGTCCCAGCCGTCCTTGCCGCGCGGCGCCGACCGCGAGCCCGAGCACACCCAGGCGTTCAAGCGGGTGCTGGAGCGTGCCGCGCTCCAGGTCCAGTCGAGCGGCAAGGAGCAGATCGACGGCGGGAACGTGTTGGTCGCCTTCTACCGCGAGCGCGACTCCCACGCCGTCTACCTGCTGGAGCGCCAGGGGGTCACCCGCCTGGACCTGCTCCGCTACATCTCCCACGGCGCGCTCAAGGTCCGGGATCCCTCTGCCATGCGGCAGTACGAGGACGGCGAGCCGGGCAGCGATCGCGAGCAGCACGCGCACGACGACGAAGACGAGGAAGCGCCCGCCGACGATCCGCTGGGCGCCTACTGCGTCGACCTGGTCGCCCGCGCCGCCGCCGGCAAGATCGACCCCCTGGTCGGCCGCGTCGCCGAGCTGGAGCGGACCATCCAGATCCTCTGCCGGCGCCGCAAGAACAACCCCATCTTCGTGGGCGAGTCCGGCGTGGGAAAGACCGCCATCGCCGAGGGCCTGGCCCTGCGGCTGGCGGAGAACGGCGTCCCGGCCGTGCTCAAGGGCGCTCCCCTGTACGCGCTCGACCTGGGCGCGCTGCTCGCCGGCACCAAGTTCCGCGGCCAGTTCGAGGAGCGCCTCAAGGGCGTGGTGAAGGCGCTGTCACAGAAGCCCGGCGCCATCCTCTTCATCGACGAGATCCACATGCTGGTCGGCGCCGGCGCGACCAGCGGCGGCTCGATGGACGCCTCGAACCTGCTCAAGCCCGCGCTCGCGGACGGGTCCTTGCGCTGCATCGGCTCCACCACCTTCCACGAGTTCAAGGCCAGCTTCGACCGGGACAAGGCGCTCGCCCGAAGGTTCCAGAAGATCGAGATCCTCGAGCCGTCCCACGACGAGTCGGTGCAGATCCTCCAGGGCCTCAAGTCCCGCTACGAGGACCACCACGGGGTGAAGTTCAGCGACGAGGCGCTGAAGGCGGCGGTCGAGCTGTCCGCCAAGCACCTCGTCGACCGGCACCTGCCGGACAAGGCCATCGACGTGCTGGACGAGGCGGGCTCGCTGCAGCGCATGCAGCCTCAGGACAAGCGGGTGGCGGTGATCTCGGTCCCGGAAATCGAGCAGGTGGTGGCCAAGATCGCGCGCATCCCGCCCCGCAGCGTCTCGGCGGATGACAAGACCGCGCTGAAAAGCCTGGCGCCCGAGCTGAAGAAAGTCGTCTACGGCCAGGACGCCGCGATCGAGGCCCTCGCTTCGGCCATCCTCCTCTCGCGCAGCGGCCTGGGCAGCCCTACCAAGCCCATCGGCAGCTTCCTCTTCAGCGGGCCCACGGGGGTGGGCAAGACCGAGCTGGCCCGGCAGCTCGCCCGGATCCTGGGCGTGCCACTGATCCGCTTCGACATGTCGGAATACATGGAGAAGCACACGGTCAGCCGGCTGATCGGCGCGCCTCCCGGCTACGTCGGGTTCGACCAGGGCGGGCTGCTCACCGACGGGATCCGCAAGTCGCCGCACGCGGTGCTGCTGCTCGACGAAATCGAGAAAGCCCACCACGACCTCTTCGACCTGCTCCTCCAGGTCATGGACCACGCGACGCTCACCGACAACAACGGCCGGGCCGCCGACTTCCGCCACGTCGTCCTGATCTTCACCACCAACGCCGGCGCGCGGGAGATGAGCTCCGGCCGGATGGGCTTCGGCTCCGGGGGACGGCCCGACCTGGTGGTCGGCACCGGCGCGGGCGACTCGCAGGTGAGCGTCGATGGCGGTCGGGGGGGCGCGGGCGCCGCCAAGGCGGCGATCGAGCGGACCTTCAGCCCCGAGTTCCGCAACCGCCTCGACGGGTGGATCGCGTTCAGCGGCCTGCCGCGCGACGTGATCCTGCGCGTGGTCGACAAGCAGGCCGAGGAGTTGCGCGCGCAGCTCCGCGAGAAGAACGTCGAGCTGCAGCTCTCGGAGCCCGCCCGGAACTGGCTGGCGGACCACGGCTTCTCGCCCCAGTTCGGCGCCCGCCCGATGGCGCGGCTGCTCCAACAGGTGATGAAGAAGCCGCTGGCGGAGCGCATCCTCTTCGGCGACTTGCAGGGCGGCGGAACGGTGGTGGCCGACGTGCAGGACGACCGCATCGAGCTGCGCCTGCTGGGCGCCCAGGCCTGACCGTCCCTGCGATAGTTGCGTCCCGTCCAGGGACCTCACGATTGGCGCAGGATTATCCGCGCCGGGGCGGGACGCGCTGCGTCAAGGGTGACTACCGGCCTTTCCAGCGGGGCGGACGCTTCTCGGCGAAGGCGGCCAGCCCTTCCAGGCGGTCCTCGCTGCGCAGGGCCTTGTCGTAGTGCGCGCGCTCCCGCTCGAGGGCGGCGTCCAGCGCCAGATCCCAGGCCTCCTCCAGCGAGGCCTTCGCGGCCGCGACGGCGACGGGAGCATTGGTGGCGATCTCGTACCCGAGCGCCACGGCGCCGGAGACCGAGTCGCCGGCGGCGCTGATGCGATTCGCGAGCCCGATCTGCAGCGCCTCTTCGGCGTCCACGCGGCGCGCGGTCAGCACCAGGTCCCGCGCCCGGCCCAGCCCGATCAGCCGGGCGAGCCGCACCGTGCCACCGCCGCCCGGGATGATGCCGATGCGCACCTCGGTGAGCCCCATCTGCGCGGCGGGATCGAGGACGCGCAGATCGCAGGCCAGGGCCAGCTCGCAACCGCCGCCCAGCGCCAACCCGTTCACCGCGGCGATCCAGGGCTTCGGGCAGCGCTCCACCTCGCGCAAGCCGGCATGCAGCTCGACCAGCCAGCGGCGTATGTCGTCTTCCGTCCAGCCCCGGCGCTCCTTCAGGTTCGCGCCGGCCGAGAACGCGCGGGTGCCGGCGCCGGTGACCACCACCGCGCGCACCGCGCCGTCCGCCGCCGCGCGCTGCGCCTCGCCGGCGAGCTCGGCCATCAGCGCGCGGGAGAGCACGTTCATGCGCGCCTCCCCGTCGATGGTCAGCACGCGGACGGGCCCGCGATCCTCGGTGCGCAGCTCGGTCATGGTCAGGTCGATCCGGCGGGTCGCGCCTCGCCGGGAGTGCGGCGCCCGAGGGCCGCCTGGAGCCTGCGGCCGGTCAGCTTGTGCCCGATCAGCTCCTGGGCCAGGGCGCCCGCCTCGACGAGCTTTCCGAGGTCGACTCCTGACTCGATGCCCATGTCGGCGCACATGCTGGCCAGGTCCTCGGTGGCGAGGTTGCCCGCCGCGCCCGGCGCATAGGGGCAGCCCCCGGTGCCCCCGATCGAGGTGTCGTAGGTGGTGATGCCCATCTCCAGGCCGACCAGGCAGTTGGCGAGCGCCGTGCCGTGCGTGTCGTGGAGGTGGAGCGCCAGCTGCGCGGGCGGGAGCTCCTTCAGGAACAGCTCCAGGATGCGGCGCGTCTGCAGCGGGTTGCCCACCCCGATGGTGTCGCCCAGGGAGAGCTCGCCGCAGCCCATGTCGCGCAGCTGCCGCCCGAGTTGCAGCGCGCGCTGCGGGTCGACCGCGCCTTCGTAGGGACAGCCCCAGACCGTGCTGAGATATGCGCGCACCGTCAGGCCGGCCTTCCGCGCGGCCGGGACGATCTCGCGGAACTGCTGCAGCGACTCGGCGACCGACTTGTTGGTGTTCTTCTGGTTGTGCGACTCGGTCGCGGACACGAACACCGCGACCTCCTTCAGGCCCGAGGCGATGGCGCGCTCGAGGCCGGTGTGGTTCGGGACCAGCGCGCTGTAGCGCACGCCCGGGAGCCTTGGCACCCGCTGAGCGACCAGGTCGGTCTCGGCGAGCTGGGGGATCCAGTCGGGCCGCACGAAGCTGCCCACTTCGATGCGGGTCAGACCCGCCGCCGCCAGCGCCGCGATGAGCCGGACCTTGGCCTCGACCGGCAGCAGCGCCGCCTCGTTTTGCAGCCCGTCGCGCGGTCCGACTTCGTACAAGGTGACGCGGGCCGGGTACACGGTCAGCTCCGGGCACTCACGTTGGTGCGCACCCACTCCGCGATCGATCGGGTAGTCGCCCCGGGCGTGAAGATCTCCGCCACTCCCATGCCCTTCAGCGGCTGGATGTCCGAGTCGGGAATGATGCCGCCGCCGAACACCACCACGTCCTGGGCGCCCTGCTTCTTGAGCAGGTCGATGACGGCGGGGAACAGCGTCATGTGCGCCCCGGACATGATGGACAGGCCGATCGCGTCCACGTCCTCCTGCACCGCCGCGGCGACGATCATCTCCGGCGTCTGGTGCAGGCCGGTGTAGATCACCTCGAACCCTTCGTCGCGCAACGCCCGCGCGATGATCTTCGCGCCGCGATCGTGGCCGTCGAGCCCCGGTTTCGCGACCAGGATGCGGACCTTGCGAGCCGTGTCGGTCATCGAGGGAAAGATAACCGATGCGCGGCTGCCCAGAAAGCTCCTGGATGCTCTGGACAGTCGGCCGGACGACTGCTTAAACGTGCCCTCATGGCCGACAAGGTGCAGCTGATCTGGAAACCCGGCTGAACGGGGTGCATGAAGGCGCGGGAGTTCCTCGCGCGCAAGATGGGAGAAGGCGTCGAGCTGCGGAACATCCTCAAGGAGCCGCTCTCGGTGGAGGAGTTGCGCCGGCTGGCGTCGCGGGTGGGCGGCGTGGACGAGTTGGTCGCGCCCAAGCGCCGCGCCGAGGCGGACGGCCTGCAGGGCGAGAAGCTCCTCCGCTGGCTCGCCCAGGACGGCGCGCGCGTGCGCAGGCCGATCGTGATCACCAGCAGGAAGGTCACGCTCGGCTTCGCTGAGGCCGCGCGGAAGGAGCTGGAAGAGTCGCTGTAGCGCTTCTATTTCTCGAGGAGCGCGATCAGCTGCGGAGTAGTCTCGGTCAGCGGCTCGTGCAGGCGGACCAAGCGCAGCCCGGCCACGTACGCGAGCGCCGCG
>Ga0137409_10000110_pt1 | contig 75240 bp, 65 predicted proteins | sample CZODoug1_16funga_FD_122059 | JGI IMG/M metagenome (GOLD analysis project Ga0137409, IMG submission 122059) | Vadose zone soil fungal communities from Angelo Coast Range Reserve, California, USA - CZODoug1_16fungal (Hybrid Assembly) | ecosystem: Environmental > Terrestrial > Soil > Vadose zone... | reverse complement strand
AATGCGTAGCATTGTCCAAGTGCCTGTGATCAACGCGAAGCCTTGTGCATTAGGTGCGACAAATTCACCAAGTCCTGCGTGATGCCCCTGGCTTTAGCCATGGGGAGGAGGTCACAGAGTTTACGGGCCACTCATCGCCCGCTCCTTGTCTCGCAATCCACCGCGCTATGACCCATACTCACCACGAGTGAGAGCCCACAACTGGGGTGGAATGGCACATGGACTGGAAGCAACTGCTGGCATCTATCACAAGCTCCGTCGATGAGGAACTCCGCCTGCGCAACGCGTATCTGGTAACCGAAAATCGGATCCTCCGCCACCAGATCATTGGTCGTGTGCCACTGAGCGATAGCGACCGTCAAGCCCTCGCCGGCAAAGATTGCAAACCGCCTCGCACTCCTCGATCAGCGCCCGATTAGCAACGCGGTGGACGCAACGAATTATGTTCTCTGGGAGAGCGGCAAGCCGACCCACGTTTTCGATCTCGATCTGCTCGAAGGCCGTAAGCTCGTTATCCGTAAGGCACGCGCAGGCGAAACGCTGAAGACTCTCGACGGCATTGACCGCATCCTCACCTCGGAAGACTTGGTCGTAGCCGACGCACGCAAGCCGGTAGGCCTCGCCGGAGTGATGGGCGGATACGACACGATGATCACCGAGAAAACTCGCAACATTCTCATCGAATCCGCGTGGTGGGACCCGGTCACAGTTCGCCGGATGTCGAAGCGTCACGGCATTCACACCGACGCTTCCCATCGTTTCGAGCGTGGGGCGGACTTCGAATCCACCGTGCCTTCGACCAACCGAGTTGCCGAACTGATACTTGAATCCGGCGGCGGAGAACTCGTTGGCGGCGTCATCGATGTAATCGCGCGCAAGCTAGACTTGGCGCCGGTCGAACTCGATCGCCGCGAAGTGAAGCGTATCCTGGGTGAAGATCTCAACGACCTTGAAATCAGCCGCATCCTGGCTCGTCTGGGATTCGTCCTGATGGCCGGACACGAAAGTGCCTATCTTGTCCACATTCCCAGCTGGCGCCTCGACGTCGAACGCGAGATTGACCTGATCGAGGAAATCGCGCGCCTCCACGGCTACGACAAGTTTGCCAATACGCTGCCTGCCTACACTGGTGGCGTAATTGATCGGCCGGATGCCGCGAAGGACGCCAAGTTGCGCACTTCCCTCCTGGCGCTCGGTTACCACGAAACAATTTCTCTGACCTTCATTTCGAAAGACGACGCAAAGCGTTTTTCGACAGCGCCTGCCGTAGAACTCGCCAACCCGATCAGCGATGAAGCGTCTGTCATGCGGACGTCGATGCTCCCCGGCATGCTCAACATGCTGGCCTATAACCTCAATCGCGGCAGCGAGAATGTTCGACTGTTCGAGACGGGAAATGTCTTTGAGGCCGTTGGCGAGAAGGCTGTAGAGCTGAAACGTTTGTGCTTCGGCGCAACCGGCAGCGCCGTGGAAGCTGGAGTGCACCAGCCGGCACGTTCCCTTACGTTCTTCGACCTGAAGGGCGAAGTCGAGGATCTGCTCGGTCCTTTCGCTTCCTGGGAAGTCCACTACGACTCGAAGACTGCCGACTACTATCATCCCGGCCGCTCGGCCCGCGCCATCATGGACGGCACTCCTGTGGCTGAGTTTGGCCAACTTCATCCCGATGTGGCTGCGGCGCGTAAGACCCGTCAGGACGTTTTCGTCGGAGAAATCTTCCTCGATCACCTCTACCAGCATGACCTGCGGCAGGTGCGTTACGAAGCGCTGCCGAAATTCCCCGCGGTCGAACGCGACTTCTCGTTCACGTTCGACGACAGCGTGGAATTCGAGAAGATTTGCCAGAGCGTGATAGCGTTGGGCATTGCCGAACTGCGCAGCTTTGTTCCTATAGAAATTTTCCGCGGCGAGAAGGTTGGGGCGGGTAAGTATTCGATTCTGATGCGAGCTAAGCTGCAATCAAGCGAGCGGACGCTGCGGGACGACGAGGTCGCGCTGTGGGCGGGGCGGATTGTGAGGGCGATGGAAGGATTGGGCGGGGTGCAAAGAGCGTAAGCACTAATCGCCATAGCGGGTGCTGCATCGCCACAAATACCAACATTTTGCGGAACGGACCTTATGGATTGTGACTGCGGGGTCGCAAAACTGCTGCGCCCAGCGAAACGGCAACTTCATGTCGCCCTAAATCTAATTCAGGGGCTGGGGGCTGATCGTTATAACTATTGGAATCGCACGGATGTTCGCGGGACGTCATCTGGAATTTATACTTCAGCGCATACGACGTAACAAACTCAGTGCACCCCTCGCACTCAAACTTGGATTGTCTCGCGCTGTCTAGCGCCGCCACGGCCAGTAGTGGGTGACCGTACAGAAGGTGTGCCGACTCCACACTTCCGTCGCGCCGGATAGCAACCATTAAATCCACATCTCCCGTAACGCGGGCTTGTAGGGCTAGACGAGGGTAAATCGGATCGACCAACTTCGTTAGTTCCACTACACCAGTGACCTTATCCGGGCTTTCGACGGATTGAGCCGTAACATGTTCGGCGAAAGCCATAACTAGAATCACCAAGGCCAGTCGTCGCTTCATGCAGAAAAGATTAGGCCAAAATACTTGCTTGCGCAATGCAGGCGGCAGACACGCAGAGAGGCGGCGTCCATTCCAAAACACCTAGCGGTTTGCCAAAGTCCTGATCGTCCCCAATCCCAGCAACCGGTCGTCGGCCGTGACCAGCGTTAGGTCCAAAACCTCAGCCGTAGCTGCGAGAATACGATCGGCAGGGTCCTGATGCAGGGACAACTGCCGGGCTACTAATGCGATCTCGTGGGTGTACGGGGCTTCGCGGGTGCCGGCGGTGGCTCGCGCCAGCCATTCGGTCAGGTTTCCATCAATCTCGAATCTCTTCTTATGGTGCAACGTCAGAGCTTCATAGGTGCTGATCGGCGAAAGCCAGAGTTCGTTGGCGTCGTCTTTGAGATACTGCGCAACCCTTCGCCCAAGCCGTTTCGGATCGCTCAGCGTCCACAGCCAGATGTGAGTATCCAGTAGCAGCCTCAATCGCGCAACACCTCCCACTCGTCTTCGTCGTTGGCGGGCGAAATGATGTCACCTGTGATCCTCATCGAATTTTTCATTGAGCCGATCCACGACAAGCGGTCTTCTACCGAAGTGGGAGGAACAACCTCGGCGACGGGCTTGCCAAAGCGCGTGATCCGGATCGGCTTCTTCGTCGAACGGACGCGCTCCAGAATCGCGAGACACTTCGCTTTGAATTCCGAGATGGCGATCTCCTGCATATAGTGGTCATCTTACCATACTATGGTCAATTCTATAGACCATTCTATGAAACTGTCATCCTGAGCGAAGCGAAGGATATGCGCTCCTGGCGAACGAAAAGAAAGCAGGTCCCTCGCTTCGCTCAGGATGACAGTTCTTTGAGGAGGGATAGCATCTGCCACGAGAGATCGTCGAGCGTTTCCTGTGCTAGCCTTACTCTCCATGGCACCCGTTTCCGCTAATCCCAAGCACTTTCTCAGCGACAAAGTCGAGCATTTCACCGAGTCCGTGATCCGCGAGATGACGCGCCAGGCGATGCAGTATGACGCTGTCAACCTCGCACAGGGCTTTCCAGATTTCCCAGCGCCCTCGGAAATCAAGAAGGCGGCCCAGGATGCAATCGCCGCTGACGTAAACCAATATGCAATCACCTGGGGCGCGAAGAATCTGCGTAACTCCATCGCACGGCAGATGCAGGAGTGGCAGGGGATCGAGGTTGATCCGGAAAGAGAGATCGTCGTCTGCTGTGGCTCGACCGAGGCGATGATCGCCACCCTACTGGCGGTTTGCAATAAGGGAGACGAAGTCGTCGTCTTCGAACCGTTCTACGAAAACTATGGACCAGACTCGATCCTGAGCGGAGCTAAGCCGCGCTTTGTCAGTCTGCGTCCGCCACAAACGGCCGATACCGAGTGGACCTTCGACGAACAAGAGCTGCGCGAGGCCTTTCAACCACAAACCAAGGCGATCATCCTGAATACGCCGAACAATCCTACCGGCAAGGTTTTCAGCCGGAAAGAACTGGAACTGATCCGCGACCTGTGCGTTGAGTTCAACGTGCTCGCGATCACGGACGAGATTTACGAGCACATCCTGTACGAGGATGCACAACATATTTCGATCGCGCGCCTCGACGGCATGCGCGAGCGAACCATTACCATCAACGGCCTCTCCAAGAGTTACAGCGTCACGGGATGGCGCGTGGGCTGGGCGGTGGCGCCGCCCGCCATTACGAACGCGATCCGCAAAGTGCACGACTTCCTTACCGTTGGGGCGCCTGCGCCGTTGCAGGAAGCGGGGGCCGCCGTGCTTAGTCTGCCCGCCAGCTATTATCACGATCTTGCCGAGAGATATCGTAGGCGCCGCGATCATCTCATCCCCGCGCTGGAAAAGTCCGGATTCCGCTGCTATCGCCCGCGGGGCGCCTATTATGTGATGACCGACATCAGCTCCTTCAACTTTCCCAACGACGTCGAGTTCGCCGGCTACCTGGTCAAAGAGATCGGAATCGCCTGCGTGCCGGGATCGAGTTTCTACAAGCATCCAAAAGACGGCTCCCAACAGGTACGTTTCGCATTCTGCAAGAGGCCTGAGACACTGGACGAGGCAGGGCGCCGTCTGGAAAGGCTAAGGTCCCGGTAAGTATCTGAGTGCTTACAGCGGTGCAAAACTAGCGGGGTCTTCCACAGCAAACTGGGTTATACTGCGCCTCAAAGGTCGAACACTTCTGGTTTGAAAGTGAGCCGCTCATGTCCCTGAAGGCTATCGAAGAGGTATCTGCGCAGGTTCCTGCCGAAGATTTTCAGGCGCTGGAAGAGAAAGTTTATCGCACTATCGAGTTATACAAGGTCGCCCGTGAAGCCCGGACCGCCGCCGAGCGCGACGTCAAGCGCATTCGGGAGCAACTCGAAGAGCGCGAGGAAGAGAACGAATCGATGCGCCGCGAACTGGTAAAGCTGCGGAAAGAGCGCGAGGAAATCCGGGGACGGGTCGAAAAAATGCTGACCCAGATGGAAGATCTGGCGCAGGAGCAAGCGGCGGCCAGCTAAAAAAACCGCGGGAACGATCCCGCACTCAGGAGTGACATGGCAACGGCCACCAAACAACCACCGACCAAGGATGCGGCGAACGGAAGCGTGCGGGTTGAAATCTTCGACCAGGTCTATAACCTGCGCGGCTCCGACGCGGATTACATCGTGAAGCTCGCCGAATACGTCGATGCGAAGATGCGGGCAGTTTCAGAACAGACCGCCACCGTCGATTCCGTGCGTTTGGCCGTGCTGGCTGCCCTTAATATTGCAGACGAATATCACTTACTGAAGCGGCAACTGGCGGCGCCGGCTCCCGAAGTGAAGCAACGCACCAGCAAACTTGAAAGCGCGCTCGACGAAGTTTTGCAAGATACCCGCCGCCTCGGTTGAAAGCGTTCGTAACCTGCCGTTGATGCCGGGTCGCGAACACGTTGCAAACTTCCTGCCAACTATTTCTCTTTTCCCTCTTGCGTATCGACGCGCTCTTTCCTAGCATCAAAGACGAAAAGCCGGCCTGCTAGGTTGGTGCTGGTGGTCACCGATTTTTGAACCAATGCAGAATGAACGGGGACTCGACTCGAACTAGGATCCGGTGTGCCATGTTCCGCCATGCGGAAACGCCTAAAGGGTCTCGGCGGGTTCCCAACGCTTACCAGCGGGTTCATTCTCGGCCCATCACACGGCGGTGCGGGTCGGCTTTTTCATTGCAGGTGTCAGATCTTAGGTATCAGGTGTCAGGAAATACGATCGACCAACGGACTTGTGGATTCAATGACTGAGCGCGAAGAATCTCGTGAAGAGTGGGAGCAAGAGATTAGCGACGTACAACGAAGTGTTACTTTTCCTGAAGGCCTGCGCAGCGCACAGATCATCTCAAAGAGGGCTTCTGCCTCTCCCGCCCCGATCCCGGATTTTAACCACTTCGTCAGGTTCTTGCTAAGTGGTGTGTTTCTGGGTATTGGATTTCTTATTTTTTCATCCGAGATCCCTTACAAGACGGCATTCGGCATGGCGGCTCTCGCCATCGCCTGCTGCCTGGGTATTGCCGCATTTCGATGGACTCGCAGGCGCGGATAGATGCACCACCCTGTCTCCAATTAAAGTTTTCTTGCGCTTGAAGACTCGAGTGGAGTGGGTTTCGCGCTGCCTGGGAACTGCAACCTGACACCTTGTCTTCCTGCTAGACTTCTCTCTGCACCTAGCCCACAATCGGAGCATCTAACTTAACGTGCTTCCTAGACTCTTTCACATAGGCAATTTCAGCCTGCCAACCTATGGCCTGCTGGTCGCGACTGGCGTCCTGATCGGGCTGTGGATCAGCGTCCGCAATTCCGAAAAGCAGGGCATCAACGGCGATGATGCCTGGAACCTGGGAATCCTCGTGGTTCTGGCTGGCATTCTCGGAGCCAAAATCCTGCTCATCGTTAACGAATGGGACACATACTCCGGCAACTGGCGCCAGATCTTCAGCCTCAACACGCTCCAATCCGGCGGCGTTTTTTCCGGCGGCCTGATCGGCGCGCTTCTCATGGCAGCTTGGTATATGCGAAGGCGCCACATGCCGGCTCTGCGCACCTGCGATGGATTTGCTCCCGGACTCGCCTTCGGCCATGTGTTAGGCCGCTTCGGATGCTTCGCCGCCGGATGCTGTTATGGCAAACCCACCGATCACTTCTGGGGCGTGGTCTTCACCAACCCCCTAGCCAGCGGTTGGGCTGGCACGCCACTCAACGAGCGACTGGAGCCGACTCAACTGATTGAAGCCGCCGCTGAGTTCTTTAATTTCGTTCTCCTGATGTGGCTGCTCAAGCGCAAGAAATTCGATGGACAAGTATTCGCTAGTTTCATGATTCTTTATGGGATCGAACGCTACTTCATCGAGTTCCTGCGCGGTGACCCAGGTCGAGGCGAAGTCTTCGGCGGAGTGATGTCCGGAACGCAGCTGATTTCGATTTGTCTGGTAATCGGCGGTGGGTTGATCTGGTGGCTGAAAAGTGGAGTCCCGAGGATGGTAGCCGCGCAGAGCAGCACGTAAACGCTGGGTATTGAGTCCCCTTTCGCACTACGGCTGGGCGGCTGGCACTGCTTCCTCCAACCGGCACTCCTTCGGATCCTTGTCGAACCTCAGGCCGAGAAACACCGGGGCTCGCAGTTTCATTCCGCCTTCTTCCGTTTCGTGGGTCCAGTCGGAGAACTTGATCTCGGCGACCAGCTCGGGCCGCACAAAGTGTACTTTCTTCAAGCCGCCGATTTCGCCGTAGAAGAGACTGGCCTTCGTCTCCAGCGGTTTCAGGCGCTCGTAGATTTCCTTCAAGGCATTCTGATCGAAACCGGTGCCGGCCTGACCGACGTGGATGAGACGTCCGCGCTTATCATAGAGGCCGAGCACAAGCGATCCTAAATATTGCCGACTGCCTTCCGGCTCCGTGTAGCCTCCGACCACACACTCCTGGCGTTGCGTGATTTTGATCTTCAGCCAGTCACGCGACCGTTCTTCCTGATAAATGCTTTCGCGCTTCTTGGCCAGAATCCCTTCCAGCCCGCGCTGCCCGGCCACTTCAAACAGAGCTTGGCCTTTCTCGGGGTAGTGGTCCGAAAATCGGACGATGTCTCCCTTTTCAAGAACAGACTGCAACAGCTCCTTGCGCTTCTCGAGGCCCACCCGGCGTAGGTCGTAGCCGTCGAGATATAGCAAATCGAACGCGTAATACACGACCGGAACACCTTCACGGCCCGGCACGCGGCGTTTGCCGGGCTGGAATCCGGTGCGCTGCTGCATCAGGCTGAATGAAGGCCGTCCTTCCTCATCAAGTGCGACGATCTCTCCATCGAGAATGGCGCGTTGCGCTTTCACAAATTTTGGCAAATCGCTGAGTTCGGGAAATTGTGCAGTGAGATCGTTCTGATTGCGCGACACCAGGCGCACGCCGCCATCTTCGATGAAACTCACAGCGCGATAACCATCCCACTTGATCTCGAACAGCCAGGCTGGATTGTCAAAGGCCTCCTCGACCGAGGTCGCCAGCATGGGGCGGATCTTCGTGGGCATGGCTTTTTCGACTGCGCCGGGGAAATCCTTAACCACGGGGGACACGGAGGTCACGGGGGACTTCTTGGTTCTTGCGTTCGATGGAGAAGAGGAGCTCACGCTCGCTACGGCGCCTCGTCCGGATACGCTTTTCCTCTTGCCTTTCCCCGTGTCCTCCGTGACCTCCGTGGTTAGAGCTTTTCGCTTTTTGTCGACCCGAGCTACCGCGTCCGCCAGCCAGGCAGCTTTTAACTTCCCGCGCGTAGCCGGACGACTGCTGGTCCACTCTGCCGAGCCTTTGTCTCCGGCGATCTCGCTCATGGTTCGTCCAGTCAGCACCGAAGTTTCGTAAACGTCGATGTCGAACCCGGCGACAACGTGCTCATCTTTCTTTTTGATGAGAAGCCACTCCGTTCCCTTACTTCCCGGACGCCGCCCTTTGATGTGCACGAGCGCGAAGTCTCCGTTCAGCCGCTTCCCTTTCAGACGAAATTTCAAATCGCCCTTCGCCAACATCGCCGCCGCTTCTTTCTCGGTCCCGGGAACATATTCGCCATTGACCGCCACTGGCGAGAGCGGCTGCCAGGTGCCGACGTCCCAGACCATCACCGTGCCGCCGCCGTAGTTGCCTTCCGGGATGGTTCCCTCAAAATCAAAATATGAGACGGGATGATCCTCGACCTGCATGGCCAGCCGTTTGTCGGTAGGATCAAGTGACGGACCTTTCGGGACCGCCCACGACTTGAGTACTCCTTCCATCTCCAGACGAAAGTCATAGTGAAGGCGCGTTGCGTCGTGACGCTGCACTACGAAGCGGTGTTTCGACTCCTTCTCGATTTTCGGTGGAGGCTCGGGCGTTTCCTCGAAACGACGTTTTCGTTTGTATTCGTCGAGGGACATGCTGCGTATTCTAGAGCAATCGCGATTCGAGGGCTGCAAGCTACGAGCTGCGAAATCCCTGTACACTGCCTTTTCGCATGTCCCGCGAGTATCCCGACAATCCGCTGGTAGGCGTTGGCGCCGTCATCGTTCGGGACAACCGCGTCCTCCTGATCCGGCGCGGGCAGGCGCCGCTTCTGGGCGAGTGGTCTTTGCCCGGCGGCGGCCTGGAATGTGGCGAGACGCTGCGGGAGGCGACGATCCGCGAGGCTAGCGAAGAGACGGGGCTCATCGTGGAAACAGGGGAATTACTCGGAGTGTATGAGCGTGTAATCCGCAGTGACAACGGACGGGTGCGCTACCACTATGTGCTGATCGATTTCTTGTGTCGTCCGGTAGCGGGGGATCTGCAAGCCGGCAGCGACGCGGCAGACGTGCGTTGGTGTGGGCGAGAGGAATTAGACGCCCTCAACCTGCCGTGCGATACGCGCGATGTGATTGAGAAAGGTTTCAACTCTGAAAGAGCCCGTCCCACACCCAGTTCCCAACAAGAATTGTCGTCCTGAGCGAAGCGAAGGACCTGCTTTCCTCCCAGCACTCGAAATCATGTCCTTCGCTTCGCTCAGGATGACAGTTCAATACTGATGACAGTTCAATACTATTGACGAAATAACCGGCGACCGCATCACATTCTTGCACGTTACTCCGCCATCTTCGCCAGATGCACCGGAAACCCCGTCTTCGGCAGTAGCGATGTCAACTCGAACACCTTGAAGCCATTCCCCGTAATTTCACTCTGACGATAAACACCAGGCTCGGTATCGGACGTTTCATGGCGTCCCTGAAGCTCGTCCAGAAATTTCTGCGCCTGTCGAGTGCTGGCCTCGGCGGCTTTGGCGCGCGTCACCACCGCCTCGGTAGCATACGAGCGCACCAGCTTCGGCCAATATTTTTGAAGTAACTGGGTGCTCGCAAATAGATCGGCCCACACCACCTCACCATTCACTGCGACCACGACTCCGACTGCGTTCTTATCGCGCAGTTGCCGGATCACGCTCTCGTAGTTACGTTGCATCGGTTCCGCAACCGAGTCCACTTGTTTCGCCACTTCCTTGCTTCCCATGACCCGCGCATAGGATGAAGTCGAACTCACCTCGGCCGCCGCCCCGCTGCGGCCCAACGAGCCAGCCATAGCATCCCGCGACTTGCCAACTTCATCCCAAACCTGCTGTTGATCTTTCGCAGCCATCGCCTTACCGCGAACGGCAGGAGCGGCGAACACAGCGGCCATCTCTCCGCGAGCGGTCCCGAAATCAGCCTTGCCCTCCGCTGCCGTCCATCGTCCCGGCTCAACGCAGAACACGCTCAGGTCCACGGGATCGCTTTCCGCGGGCACGATCCGGTCTTTGCCAATCACTCGATCCTGTTTGCCGCCGGTAACAATTTCTCCGGCGAGAAGCAGCAACGGCCGTTTGGAATTGTTGACCAGCACTAACTGATTGACCTCTGCGCCGCCTACCGGACGAGGCGTCGGGCGCGTTCCCGGACGCCGCCGGATCAGGCCCTGCGCCTGTCCTGCCTCGGTAACCACCACGTCCCCGCTGCGAATGCCTTCGTCGAGAGTGAGAAATTGGCCAGTGTCGTACGACTTACTCGCGACCACGGGAAAGACCGTCAGGTTGCCACTGCGAATCGGATCGAGCAGAGCGTAACCCGACGATGGGCTGACTTCGCCTGCTTGAAGCAGGCACGGAATAACGATCGCTGCTACTAACAACAAAGCAATTCCAACTACCGCTAGACTCAGGCGCATACAACCCTCCGGGCAGGAAAGCATGAAAGCATCTGTATCCCCGAAACCAGGCCTTCCAGGAGGTTGCTTTCCCGCCTCGGTAATTAAGAACGAGCGAATTTCGAAGTCTTGCGTCTAAAAAGTTGCTAGCATCCTGATGGGACATGCCCGCACCCGTCCAACCCGCACTCGCAGACGAGCAGGCCTTCGCGCTGCATGAACGCTGCGGCGCTGCGGCCTACGGGATGGATCGCGAACAGTTCGCCGCCATCCTTCGAGACATTCAAAGCAAGTACCTGCCGCAGGCTTCCCCGGACGAAGCTGCCGATTTCTGCGGCGCTTTGCGTCTGGAAGAGTTGGTACTCGCTCGCGCCTGTGCCGCCGGCAACGAGCTCGCGTGGCAAGACTTCATCAGCCGCTATCGCAACAAACTGCGCGCTATGGCGCTGCACATCACACGCGATGGGGCGCATGCGTCCGAACTGGCCGATTCTCTGTTTGCTGATTTGTACGGTGTGAACGCTCGCGACGGAGTCCGCCACTCGAAGCTCGTTTTCTATACCGCCCGAGGATCGCTCGAAGGCTGGCTGCGCACGGTGATGGCGCAGGAGTTCATCAATCGTTATCGCAAGAAAAAGCGCGACGTCAGCCTCGACGAGCAGGAAGAAGAGGGCACGCAGTTTGTTGCTCCCAATCCGCCGCCGGCGATCACCTCCGATGGCCGGCTGGAAGCGGCCACTGACGAGGCTCTTACCGAACTCTCGGCCGAGGATCGCTACGTGCTGGCGGCGTATCATCTGGATGGCCGCACGCTGGCCGAGATCGCCCGCGTACTCGGACTCCATGAATCCAGCATCAGCCGTCGTCTGGATCGGGTTACTACCACGTTACGGAAGCGTATCCTGGCCCGCCTGCGGGACCGAGGGATGAGCCACGCCCAGGCCAAGGAAGCGCTGGAAACCGATGTGCGAGATATACAGCTGGATTTGCGTGCACGTTTAGCGCAAGATTCCGGGCTAAAAGCGTTCCCTGGAGGAAAGGCCCCCACCCCCGGCGCGGGCACCGACGGAAGCCATGTCTGACGCACCCAAAATCGTGCACGACCGCCTGCGAGCCGCAGCGCCCAGGGAAGCCCATCCCGACGCCGACGTGCTAACGGCCTTCACTGAGCAGGCTTTGTCGGGCGCCGAACGCGAGGGCGTCGTGCGGCATCTGTCGCGCTGCGGCGATTGCCGCGAAGTCGTGGCATTGAGCATTCCTCCCTCGGTCGAAGCGGCGCGGCCTGAAGCGGCTGGAGATGAGACATCTGTACGCAGGTCTGGCGAAAGATCGCGAGCCTGGTTTGCCTGGCCGAACCTTCGCTGGGCGGCCATGGCCGCCGGCGTCGTGGTGGTGGGCTCGGTACTCTTACTGCACCCCGGAAAACAAACCAACTCCACGCTTGGAACCGAAAACCTTGCCGCTCAGGGCAAAGCTCAATCTCCCATAGCCGATGCAAACGTCAAGTCAGTAGCGCCTTCTGACCTGCAACCAACACGATCATACGCAGGCAGTCCGGGCGCGAAGCCAGACAGCGAGCCTCTGCCCGAACGGCGGGCTGGTGGTCGTTACGAACAACCCCTAGCCGGTGGTCGTGTCGAAAAACCGCTGGGACGCGCGCAGACCCGGGCCGCAACGCCTCCTGCTTACCTTGCGAACAATAAGCGGGTGGACTCGCTCCAAGACAAGAGCAACTTTTCGTTTGGGGCCGGTAAGCTGGCGATACAAAGCCCCTCGACTCGCGGGGTCGGCGCCAACAGCGAAATCTCCACAGCACAGCAGGCAGGCGCGCCTCCAAGTGAAATTGGATCCGTTAACGGAACTGCAGGAATAGTTCAGTCTTCGCCCGTACAGGGAACGTTGATCGCCAAGAACGACGCTCCGGCGCTTCCCATCGAAAAAGCCAAACCAGCGGTCAAAGAAGAAGCGCAACTGAAATCCCAGGTTCAGGAAGTCGCACCGCAGACGAAGTTTGCGCCTGCGTATATAGAATCGAACTCCGCGCTGGCCCGGCAAAAGCAGCTGCCGAAGAAATCCAAAGATGCAGTCGCGCAGTGGAGCTTGGCCCAAGGCAGACTCCAACGCTCCCTGGACGCCGGCGCGAGCTGGCAGATCGTCTTGCAACTCCAGCGGACGTTGCTAAGCTTCGGCGAACGCGGCAGCGACGTATGGGCCGGCGGGCAGGGTGGCGCGCTCTTTCATTCGGTCGACGGCGGTACGACGTGGATCATGATCCAGCCTTCGACGAAAGCCGGAGCGCTCACCGATGATATCGTTGCCATCGAGATTCGCAGCGCGGCCGAAATCGCAGTCTCCACGAGCACCGGCGAATCCTGGACTACCGCCGATGCGGGCAAAACCTGGGAAAAGAAGTGATGCGATCGCTGTGCCGGTCGCTGACGCATTTTTTCTCGCCCGCCTTGCGACTGCCGTCCAGCAGGCGAATCGGGGACGAGTAAAAGCGCAGGTAACCAACCACCACCGCGAACGCGTCTTTGGACGGCTTTTCTCTTCTGCTATCAGCCAGGTAGAACCTTCGCAAACACTCTATTCGCAGTTACTTCAAGTGCATCGGCCCACGGTACTCTTATCCACGTATGACGTTACGAAAGTGACATTTACAGTCGGGCCAACCGGCCATAGGATGAGCAGGTAGTTTGGCAGTTCTGGGGGAGGGCTGCCAGAGGCGTCTTGAGCGTTTTCGCTCAAGGCGCTTTTTTCTTGCTCACACACAGAACTCTTATCTCGCCATCCCAGCCAGCGCAATTTGCGCCGGTCCCCGGCTCGCATACACCCGGCTTATGATCGCGAAAGGCACGCTACCCAGCGGGCAAACGGTGCTGGCCAGACCGGCGGCCACCACGCGTCCCGGCATTCCCCAAATCGCCGAAGTCGCTTCGTCCTGGACGATCACTTCTCCGCCCGCCTCCCAGATCGCCTGCGCTCCGCTTGTGCCATCCGCTCCCATGCCCGTCAGGACAACCCCCAGTACATGACTACCGAAAGCTTGGGCCACTGACCGAAACAATACGTCGACCGATGGACGGCAACCCTGTTCGGGAGCCTGCTGGTTCGTCATCAACACGACATCGCTTCCATGCCGGGCCACCGTCATGTGATAGTCGCCGGGAGCGATCCACACGTCTCCGGGACCAAGCCTCTGCCCTGCCTTACCCTCCCGCACCCGCAGCGGCGTGAGCAGGTCCAGACGCTCGGCCAAATGACGCGTGAAGTTGGGCGGCATGTGCTGCACAATCAGGACGGGTGCCGGAAAATCGGCTGGGAATTTTGCGATCAGTTCCGCCAGAGCCTCCGGCCCTCCAGTGGATGCTCCGATTGCGACGACTTCGACCGGGGCGCATGCGCTTTTCGGGGTGCATGGGCTTTTCGGAGCGGGAGCCACCGCAGGAACTGACACACTGAACGGCGCTGCAGCGGGCACGCACAAAAGTTTGATCTTCGAAATCAGCTCGTCGCGAAACTGCTTCCTTACCGATGGACTGCTGTCAGCCTGAGCAGGCTTTTTGATGTAGCTGGTTGCGGCCCAGGTGATCCACGCGAACGGTTCGGTGAACGTGCCGGAGAGGATCACCGGAAGATCTGGACTGATTTTTCGTATCTCCGCCAGCGTCGCGAACCCGTTCATTCCTGGCAGTGAAAGATCGAGCGTAACCAGACTGGGCCTGAGCACCTTGAGCAACGACAACGCCCGTTCACTACTGGATGCGGTCCCCACGATCTCAATGTCCGGATCCGAATGAAGCACTTCGCTGAGCGCTTCGCGAATGAACACCGAATCGTCGACGATCAACACTCGAATCGGGGACATCAGATCTCCGCTTTCGGCCAACGTCGGCCGGGAAGCCGTTTGAGCAGCACATTGGGAATCGCCCATGGCTCGCTACTTTCTTCATCGGCGCATATAGGCGGCGGCTTGACCTATGTCAGAACTCATCACTCAATTTGCTCTTCTTTCGTTCTAGTGGGTTACACTGCGCGAGCGGGGACAGAACGCCCCTGGCACAGAGAGCCGACGGATGCCGAACCAGAGTCACCGAGCACGAGCAACGGAACACTTGGCATGAACACACCGATTACTCGCCGCGATTTTCTCGGCTCCACGCTGCTGGCCTCCGGCGCAATTCTGCTTGGGGCCACTACACCCGCGGAGATCCTCGCCACCAAAGACGAATTCACCGGTTACGGCGGCGTTGGCGAGTACGCCAAGTCAAACGGGAATACGCTGGATATTTTGCAGGCCGGGCATTCGATCCGTGACGGAGCTTACGATCCTCTTCCGAAGGAAGTCATCGATACCCGAGAGACTTATGATTGTGTGGTCGTCGGCGGTGGCATCAGCGGACTCGCCGCCGCTCTCTTCTTTCAACGCCAATCTGGGGCGGGCGCAAGGTCTCTGATTCTAGAAAATCATCCCATCTTCGGCGGTGAGGCGAAGCAAAATGAATTTCTGGTGGATGGTAAGCGCCTGATCGCGCACCAGGGCTCTGCCATCTATCAACTTCAGTATCCGCATAGCTTTCTCGCCCGCTTCTACGATTCGATAGGACTGAAGGCTCCGAAACTCGACTATCAGAAGTGGGCCGGACCGCAGCCAGAGATGCCCCTTTCCCGCACTCCCTATGAGGCCGCCGGCCTGGAGCATGGACAATACGGCTTTTGGTTTGGAGCGAAATTCGGTCAGACACCCGGGCTCTGGCTGATTGATCCTATCGGCAAAAAGCTCCAGGGCGCACCGATCTCCGACACAACTCGCGCGGAATGGCTCCGCTATCTGAAGGGTGAGCCGGTTTCGGGAAGTAAGTTCGAACACCCAAAAGTCGAAGGCGATGCAAGTTCCCGCTACCTGGATTCGATTGCGCTGGAACAGCACTACATGGAACGATTTGGGTTGAGCCGGGACACGATCCGTACTCTGCTCTCTCCCCTCGAAGGAGGAGGCTCAGGCCTGGGACCCGACGCCCTGTCCGCATACTCGGACTACGCCTACGAAATGCTGCATCCTCAGGCCGACGAAAAAGATGGGACCGACCAGATGTTCCCCGGCGGCAACACCACAATCGCCCGCTTGATGGTGAAGAGTCTCATCCCTGCTGCCATCGCCGGCCCGCACAGTGTGGAGGGCGTTACGCGCAACGATGTAGATATGTCGGCCCTCGACGTTCCGGCATCGCCGGCGAGAATTCGTCTTTCGTCCACCGCGATCTCTGTCGAGCACGATGGCGAATCCGGCAAAGCCAGTTCCCTTACCATCGTCTATCTGAAAGACGGCAAACTATATCGACTCAAGGCCCGCTCCGCGGTGATGGCGGGCGGATGCTGGACCACGAAGCACATTGTCAAAGGCCTTCCGGAAGCGCACCGTCAAGCGTACGCGCAGTTTTACCGGTCTCCGTGCATGATGGCCAACGTGGCCGTCAGAAACTGGAGGTTTCTGTACAAAATGGGGATGAGCGGCTGCCGCTGGTTTGAAGGAACCGGCAACTATATTGAGGTCCGCAAGCTTGCGCTCACAGGAACCGACGACGCGACGATCAGCCCCGATTCGCCCATTGTTCTGACTCTGAAAGTTCTTTACTCGTATCCAGGACTCTCTACTGAAGACCAGGGCCATCGCGGTCGAGCGGAAATGTTGCGGACATCATTCGCCGACTACGAAAGGCGAATCCGAGAACAGTTCACCGCAATGTTTGCAGGCGCCGGTTTTGATGCCCAGCGCGACATCGCGGGAATCATCCTGAATCGTTGGGGGCACGCCTACCTGAATCCGCAGCCAGGATTTTTCTTTGGCAAAGACGGCCAGCCTGCCCCGCGCGAGATCCTGCGCAATGCGCCGTTCGGCCGAATCGCTTTTGCCAATACCGATCTGGCCGGAGCCATGGACCATCGCTACTCCATACTCGAAGCCCAACGCGCGGTAGGACAGCTTCTCGATCAGGTGCTGGAAGGGTAGAGTACATGCGCTTTGTCGCTCTGGCCGTGGTTCAGCATGGCGAGGCGGGGACCATTGCGCTCGAATCAAGGAGGCAACTATGAACCTTTTTACCTCTTCACGTGGCAGAACTTCGCCGAAATCGACTCGCTGGATGGCGCCCACCCAAGTCTTTCTTGTCCTCCTGGTTGTCCTGGCGAGCGCGGGCCAAGTTCAGGCTGAGTCCAGCGGTGAAACGGGCGGGGATCGTCAAACCGTGCAGGCGCTCCTTCAACGCATCGACCAACTGGAAGCTCGCCTGGCGCGGTTGGAAGCTGCCCAGCCCAATGGCTCGCCTGTGACGCCGTCCCCCACTGTCCAGAATCCGCCGTCTGCCCCAGCGCATGACCAATCCGGTCCCCAGGCAGAAACTGAAAGCGAGCAACAAATGGGAGCGGGGACCGAGCCCGAAAGAATGGATGTGAGCAAGACGCTTCTGCGCGTCCGGGGATTCGCCGATATCAATTTCCACGGAGACACTCAGAAAGGCGACAAGACCGCCTTCACACTCGGTCAGCTTAACCTGTTCGTTACTTCGGACATTTCCGACAAATTCAAGTTTCTTGGCGAAATCGTTTTCGAAGCGGGACCGGACAACATCTACGGCAAAACGCGCGGAGAAAACAACTCTTTCGGCGTCGATGTGGAACGCATGCTCCTTCAGTATTCTCGCAACGACTACTTCAATCTGTCTGTGGGCCGTTACCACACTGCCATCGGCTACTACAACACGGCCTACCACCACAGCACATGGTTTCAAACCGCTACCGGCCGCCCGTTCCTGTTTCAGTTCGAGGACCGCGGCGGCATTTTGCCGATCCATACGGTGGGAGTTTCCGCCTCCGGTCAGGTCCCTTCGGGAAGACTGGGACTCCATTACGTGGCGGAGGTCGGCAACGGACGCGCCTCCCGGTCCCCGATCGACCAGGAACCAGTGCAAAACGTCGTCGATGAGCAGAACCGCAAAGCGTTCAACCTGGCTTTGTTCGCTCGACCGGAAGCAATTCGCGGGCTGCAAGCTGGCTTCTCCATTTACCGCAACGTTCTGGCCCCGCAAAATTCTCCGCGAGTCGGCGAGACGATTCTGGCGGCGCACGCGGTATACATCAGCTCGAACTTCGAATGGCTCAACGAGGCGATAGTCGTTCGTCACGCTCTCGAAGGCACGTCCCAGGTGTTTGAAACGCCGGGTTTCTACACCCAGATCTCGAGGCGCTTCGGAGCCTATCGGCCTTACTTTCGCTATCAATACGTGAATTCCTCCGATCATGAACCTATTTTCCCGGATGTAGGCCGGCGGCAAGGGCCCTCGGCGGGTATACGATTCGATGCCAGCGAGTCCGTGGCGCTGAAACTGCAATACGACTACACCTCAATCCGCAATCAGCAGGCGATCAGCGCTCTCGCAATGCAAGTGGGGTTCACATTCTAAGAAGGCCAAACATGCACCGTTGCCTGCGTCGCCTGATGATCTTCGGGTTAGCCATCGGTTGGCTGCTGGGCGTGTGTAATGACACCGCTCGCGCCGGTGGACCCATGCCCGAAGAACAGCTGCAAGGCGATCTGGCAATCATCGTCAACACCGCCAACCCGGTGGAGTCCCTTTCCCTGACGGAGTTGCGCAAGGTGTTCCTGGGCGAGCGCAGTCATTGGCCCAGTGGACGCCGTATTACGCTGGTCATGATGGAACCCGGTCAACCGGAACGAAGAGCTCTCCTCCGTGATGTTTGCCAGATGAATGAAAGCGATTTCAGCCGTCACTTCCTGCATGGTGTGTTTACCGGAGAAGTTTTTGTTTCCCCCAAGACTCTGGCGAGTCCGGTGGGTGTACGCAAGTTTATCTTCAATGTACCGGGCGCGATCGGCTATGTCCGCGCCTCGGAAGTCGATTCCTCAGTGAAAGCAATTCGAGTGGACGGGCATCTCCCAGCGGATCGGGAGTACAGCCTTCACCTTCAGCCCCGGGCGGTCCAGTAGATGATCGAGCGCGACCAAAACGTGGCGCCAGCAACGGTCCTACCTCGAAACCGTGTCCCGAACGCATTTTCCCGCTATCCATCGGCACTCTTGCTACTCGTTGTTTTTGGCGTGGAACTGGGCGTCAGCATGTTCGTAATCCGCGACGTACGCACGGTTAGCGTGGAGGCGCAGCAAATGTACGCTCGCTCGGTGCTCGGGCTTCGCCAGATTGGAGAGTTACAGTACCAGGCGCAGGAAACCCGCCGCAGCACGCTCTACGCCTTGACCACCAACGATAGCAACCTCCAGGTCGAATACGCCGACCAGTCGCGCGAGGCCGACCGCCGGGTCACCGATGGCATCATCGCGTATCTTCAGCAAGCGGGGATGCCGAACGAGATCGACTTCGGCCGAAGGCTGCAACGCGATTGGTCCGCGTATCTCAAAGTCCGCGATGAAGTATTGGCCTCGATTCTCGAGGGCAGCACCAAAGAAGCAGTAGACTTGGATTTGAGCGGTGGCGTGCCCTCCTTTGAACGCGTGCGCCAGGACCTCGATGAGATCAAGCGCCTCTATGATGTCCAGGCTTCGGAGGAACTCGCTCGAGTCAGCGCCTCCTCTCGGCGCTCCATCGTCCGCCTGGTGGGGGTGGTTTGCTTCACTCTGATCTTTGCGACCTTCTCGGTCTGGGCCATTCAAAAGAGCAGGATGCTCGGCGCGGTGGAACTGGCCAGACTACAGATGGACTTTGTTGCTTCGATCTCGCACGAATTGCGGACGCCTCTCGCGGTCATTCGCTCCGCAGCCGAAAACATTGCCGACGGCGTTGTCGAAGGCAAGGACCAGTTAGCAAAGTACGGATCCGTGATTCGGAACCAGAGTCGGCAGATGACCGACCTGGTGAATCAAATCCTGTTGTTTGTTTCCACCCGCGAGCGCAGGAACCACTACATCTTGCAGTCTCTTCAGGTTTCGGAAATCGTCATTTCAGCAGTGGAGAATACCGCTGAACTGGTGCGCGAAGCGGGTTTTGTGGTGGAGCAACATGTGGAGCCCGACCTGCCCTGCGTCATGGGCGACCTGCCAGCACTCTCGCGCTGCGTACAAAATCTGATGGGGAATGCGATTAAGTATGGTGCCCAGGCGCGCTGGGTCGGTATACGCGCTTTCCGTGAAAAATCTGGGCATCATGGTGAGGTGCGGATCTCCGTTCAGGACCGTGGGATTGGCATCGACAAGGCCGACCTGCCCCACATCTTCGAGCCCTTTTACAGAAGTTCAGCGGTGCGTGCCGCTCAGATTCATGGAACCGGACTCGGACTTCCCTTGGCGAGGAGTATCGCGGAAGCCATGGGCGGAAGACTCACGGTGGAGAGTAAACTTGGCGGCGGCAGTGTATTCACATTGCACCTGCCAAGTGTCAGGGAAATAAACCATCCGGCCTCAGCCCGAACTCCCGGACGAGATGTTGGGACGACAAAATGAATGAGAATATTCTACTGGTCGAGGACGAGGAGGGACTGCGCATGACGCTCGGCGATCGCCTCCGCAGCGAAGGCTATGTCGTCGACTTCGCAACCGACGGCCAGGAAGCCTTCGATAAAGCCACTACGCTCCCCTTCGACCTGATCATCCTGGACGTGATGTTGCCCGTCCGAAATGGTTTCGATGTTTGCCGCGATGTGCGCCGCGAAGGCCTGGCCACACCCATTCTCGTCTTGACGGCTCGCGACCAGACCGCCGAGAAAGTGGTCGGCCTTAAACTCGGAGCCGACGACTATGTTACAAAGCCTTTCGATACTCTGGAGCTACTCGCTCGGATTGAAGCCTTGTTACGCCGCTCTGGCGTCTCGACCCAAAACATATATCAGTTTGGCTCGATTCGCATTGACGTTCGCGGCACGAAGGTGACGCGTGACGGCGTTCCCGTGAATCTCTCCGCCCGCGAGTTTCATCTCCTTTTGTATTTCGTGGAACACGGTGGCATTACTCTCACGCGCGACGAGATACTAAGAGAAGTTTGGGGTTATGACGCCGCGACCTTCACTCGCACCGTGGACGTACACGTAGCCGGCTTGCGTCAGAAGCTGGAGACCGAACCCAAGCGTCCTGAGCTGATCATTACCGTTCCCGCGATCGGGTACAAGTTTGAAGGAGCTAAGGAAGGGGAACGGCAACGCTGAGTCTAGGTGTGGACACGAGCAGTGACCAACCACTTTGACGCTAACCAGTTTGGTCCAGTCTCGGTTTCCCCGTTGACAGGTCCCTGGAGCGGGCGTAGCGTGGCGCGTGGTCGCGTGCATTATCCTGCGTTTGCGCGCGGAGGAGAGCTATGTCTTTCAAACTGTGCTGGATCGTAGTGCTGGTGTTGGTTTCTTTCGAGGTGGGTTTCGCACAAGACCCCACAAAGGTTGAACCCTCGCACTACAAACTGGCCTTCGAGAATGAATCGGTGCAGGTCGTGGATGTCCACTACGGCCCGCATGAGAAGTCCGGCATGCACGACCATCCCGGCGGGGTGGTCGTTGTGATCAATGGAGGACATCTCAAGTTCACCGATCAGAATGGAAATGTGCGAGAGGTTTTCTCTAAGGCTGGCGAGTCCCGGTGGTTCCCTCCCTTTAAGCACAAGGTGGAAAACCTGGGCAACACTTCTTATGACGCAGTTTACGTTGGCATGAAAAACAAGCGGACGGCGTCCAAGACCCACCCGGCAAACCGGCCGGGCCAAATCGATGCCCAGACCGCCAGAGTGGTGGCTGCGTCCACTTTGGCATCCGATCGTATGAACGCGAATCTCAGGTGAGATGCGGCTGAACTCGGTGCGTGTGATTAGATGAGATTTTGTTGCAACGTTTGGCGGTCCAGCTCTCCATCCCACCGCGCCAGCACCAACGTTGCCACCCCGTTGCCAATCATGTTCACGAGGCCGCGAAACATGCTCATAAAGCGATCGATGCCGAGGATGAGCGCCATGCCGGCTACTGGGATAGTCGGGATCACCGACAGCGTCGCCACCAGCGCTATGAACGACGCACCCTGCACGCCGCTTGCGCCCTTGGACGTGAGGACTGCAACGGAGAGTATGGTTAGCTGCTGCATCAGGGTGAGGTGAGTGTTAGTCGCCTGCGCCACAAACAGCGCCGCCAGCGTCATGTAGAGGGCGGTCCCATCCGTGTTAAATGTGAAACCGGTTGGAACGATCAGCCCGACCAGCGACTTCGAGCACCCGAGTTTCTCCAGCTTTGCCATCAAAGTGGGGATTGCCGTTTCCGAAGAACTCGTCGCCAGGACCAGCAGGATCTCCTCTCTGATATGCATCAGGAATCGGAAAATACTAAATCCCGCCGCCCATGCGATTGCGCCCAGGACGATGATCACAAAGAGCACCGAGGTAAGCCAGAAGGTCCCGATCAATCGGGCGAGCGGTCCAAGCGAGGCGAGCCCGAATTTGCCGACCGTGTAGGCCATCGCGCCAAAGGCTCCGATCGGAGCAAACTTCATTAGAATATTGACGACTGCAAATACCGCCTTCGTCAAAGCGTCAAGCAAATCCACCAGCGGCTTGGCACGCGATCCGACGGCAGCGAGCGCGAACCCGAACAGGAGCGCGATGAATACCACCTGAAGAATGTCCCCCTTGGCAAACGCGTCGACCACCGTATTCGGAATGATGTGCATCAGGAATTCGGTCACCGTCTGGGCTTTGGCCTGTCCGGCATAGTCCGCGACCGACTTGGCATCCAGCGTCGCAACGTTGACGTTGAACCCGCTGCCAGGATGCACGATGTTGCCCACCGCCAGACCGATCAACAGTGCAATCGTAGAAACAACCTCGAAGTACAAGAGCGCCATACCGCCGACCCGGCCAACTTTTTTCAGGTTCTCCATCCCTGCGATCCCGGTTACAACCGTGCAGAAGATGATCAGCGAAATGATCATCGAAATCATGCGGATGAAAGCATCTCCCAACGGCTTCATTGCGACGGCCCGCTCGGGATACCACGAACCGAGCAAGAGGGCGGCGACCATTGCCAGCGACACTTGCACCCATAGCACGCGATAGAAAGGGAGCTTAGGTGAGCCTTGCTTCGCGGTGGCCTCGCTCGCCTGTGAATTCGATGGGTTTTTAGTGGGCATCGTTTCCCGGTTCAGGCGCGAGTGTGTGTACCAGCCACGGGATAATTACTTGCTTGAAGATGGCGGGGTCAGGCCAAACCTTCACTTGCCGGCCGAGATGGCCGCCCTGCGGATTGATCCACGCGGTCTTTGGAACGTCACCTTTGCTCAACAGCAAGTAAATGTCTTCGATCGGGACCTGCGTGTCGAGCACTCCGGCCATGATCAGCATCGGAGCCATCGGCTTCCCCAGCAGGCCCTGTTTGACAAGGGACATCCTGGGCAGCGTGTCCGCCATTTCGTCGATTGTTTTTACGTTGTCGAAAATCGCCATCAGCGCGGGCACCTGGTCGAAAAGATATTCACGATTGCCCAAGAGCGAATTCATCAGAAAGTCTTTTTGAAAAAAGGTGTCGACCGGCGGCGACTGCGCGCTGGCTCCTCGCAATCGTGAACGCTCGACGATCGCCATCTTCGTCGCCCAATATGCGCCCCAACTGACTCCGTGAATGGCAATTCGGGTCTTGTCCACTTCGGGCCTGGTCTGGAGATAGTCGAGCACTCGCGACAACGAGCGCTCTGCGGTTTCACTTACTTTGATGGGAGACTGGCCGGTGCCGGGGCCATCCACGGCCAGAAACCCGATGCTATAAGGAAGGATCGCCGCAAAGCTCTCGGTCAGGTCTTCCTTGCGGCTGTCCAATCCGTTCACTGCGATGACGAGGGGTATAGGCCCCTTCGCATTTTTCGGCAGGCGCATATATCCGATGATTTCTTTTCCCTCAAAAGGAATGCGAACGATCTCCAACGGCGGATCCCAGAAGCGGGCATGCGCCAAAAAAGCCTCGATTGCTTTCTCGTAGGACCTCTGCTTGCCCACCGAAGAGGGGATCGGCCAACGTCCGAAGGAGTAGAGCCGCCAGGCGCGGATGTAATCGGCATTCGCTTTTACAGGATCCGCCTTCTCGATCGACTTCGCCTCGTTCATGTACCGATCGGCTACGGCCATGAATCCAGCGGCCCACTCATCTTTGTCGGTGCTGTGGATCGACGCGAACGCTTCGCGAACGTCGCCGGCGTCCAGTCCAATCAGCGGATACATTCCGTTCTCCGCGCGATGAATCGCCTCAATCTTCACTTCGTCGAGCGTCCGTTCGCGCTTCTCCTGCGAGATAGCCAGGTTGCTGGCGGCGAGGATTAAGAAGATTGCCGCAAATCGTAGAACGTGATCGTGGGGGCACCTCGGTGTTGGCACGGATTGTCCCTTCCTGATTTACAACACTTTGAATCGATACAACATGCAACATGGAGCTAAAAAAGGGGCTGGATTGAGGTCCAGCCCCGCCTTGGGGGAGGCACGGGCACAGCTCAGAATCAGAAGATGAGTTTCAAACCAAGTTGAACAGCACGGCTGCCACCGGATCCTACGACAGGGTTGGCGGCAGCTACGTCCGGCGTAGCACAGCCACAACCGAACGCGCCGGTCGAAGGATCGTTCTGACCGAATCCATTCTGACCGCCGTAGGGGTTGGCCAAATTGGGGTGGTTGAAAACGTTGAAGAACTCGGCGCGGAACTGGGCGCGGAAGCGCTCTCCGAAATGCCAATTCTTAGCCAACGAGAAGTCGACATTCTTGAAGCCGGAGTCGGGGAATGTATTGCGTCCCATGTTCCCGAATTGTCCCAGGGGCGGTGGAATCATGATGGAGCTGCCTTGGGCGTAGCAACCAAAGAAAGCGAGGGATTCCGTTGACGCGCCAGGACTACCTCCGTCCAGAGCCAGAGCCTTCGCATTGCAAGCGGCATTGTCAGTCGGATTGGTGGGATTAACGTTTCCGCCGAAGTACGGAATGGTTGTCGCCCTCGACTTGAAGTCGGAATTCTTTCCGTAGAAACTCCAGCGGATCGGGCTGGTGGCCGGTGGGCTCACGGGGAGTGGACCGGTACCACTGGCGTCAGTTCCCAGGTCAATCGGTCCCCAATACTGCGCGCTCTGCACGGTCACGATCGAGTTGATTTCCCAGCCTTCCAATGCCTGCCCGAAGCCCTTCTTCCCCGGGATGGCGTAAGTGAGAGAAACGGTGAGGCGGTGCCGCGCGTCGAAGTCGCTGCTGGCGTATTCGCGTCCCACGTTATAGGAATCCTGAGGCAGTCCGACGCCGTATCCAAAGTCCCAGTTTGCGCCCACAGCATCGAGTGCATGCGAATAGGTGTAACCAGCGACCATGTTCAAGCCGTGGAAATTTCGCGAGTTCAGAGTTACTTGCAGGCCATTGTAGTTCGACCGGTAGACGTTACCCATCTGGAAGATGTTGCTCAGATAGGGAAACTTCGTGTTGAAGGGCCTTGGACCCTGTTCGTCGGCGGTTTGGCAGGCAGGATTGTTATTGACGTCGTACAGTGGTGGCCCGCCTGGATTTGGATTTGGTATGAGATTTGCGTTGCAAGTGACGATGTTGTCCGCGGGCCACCCCGAACCCACAGGCGGCTGATTGATATCACGAATGCCAGTCAAGTTTGCGCCGTGGTTGCCAACGTAGGCGAGTTCCAATGAGAGGTTCGGCGTAAACGCATGCTGAAGGCTGAGGGTCCAGTTCCAAACGTAGGGAGTGGTCAGATTATGATCGACACCCATGATCCCACATGGACCGAATGTGGCCGGATCGCAACTGATCGGCTGCGAGAGATCGCCATAGATGGGACCGTTAGCCGGGTCCCATGGATTAGTCGGGGATATGGCGAGGTTGCCGGTCGTGATCGTGCCGCCGGCGGTCGTGGTTCCACTGATGATGGCGCCGGTTGGCACACTGGGAAGACCAAAGCTGTTGTTGAAGGCCAGGAATGACTGCCAGTTTACTGTCTCGTACATCAGGCCGCCACCACCCCTGACGACCGTGGTTCCTTTGCCATTGGTATCCCAGGCAAATCCGAAACGGGGCGCGAAGTTCTTGGGGTCGGAGTTGTAAGGAGAGCCGATCTGCTTTCCTACCTGCACCATGCCGAGGTTGGAATCGAAGTTGCCAAGGAGGTTGTGCTGTTCCGTGACGACCGAGTGGAATTCATAGCGCAATCCGAAGTTGAGCGTGAGGTTCTTGGCAATGCGCCAGTCGTCCTGCACGAAGGCGGCATAGTCCCAATTGTGCAGGTGCCGTGTCGGGTCGCCCGAAAGCACAGAGGCCCTCCTCGGATCGCCCGCAAAAAAGTCTTCCAATGCTGAAGAATTGTCGTTAACAATGCCGCCCGTGAATGTGATGCCACCTCGGGCGTTTCCGAAAGCGCCGCCGGTTACGCCGTTACGGTGAATCTCGCCGCCGAACTTGATGGCGTGCTTGCCAGCGGTGTACGAAATGTGGTCGATAAATTGGGTGATGGTGTCAGGCCCCTGGAACTTCGGCCATTTGAAACCACCCAGACCCGGAAAAAATTGACCAGCAAACCCGATGCGCGGCAATCCGCCCGTGAATGGACCAGAGACGCCGGTGTCGATCCCGTAATCGGTCGCGGGTGTGTTGAGATCCCCCGGGAGGGTCGGTTGGTAAAGGCGGTTATATCCAAAGCGTGCTTCGTTCACCCAACGAGGACTAGGAGTCCACGCCCAGCTTCCGCCCACCACTTGGGCGCGCGTGTGAATCTTCGACCGCCACTTCGACTGTAACTCCGGAAAGTCTTCGACAGTACCTGAGTTGTTTCCGAAGAAGTACATCCCGCTGATGCGGCTGCTTTGACCGACATTGACATCCACTTTACCGACCGCATTGTAAACCTTGACGTCGTTGGGGAATCCATTCACGATATTCGGGTCTGGATTGTTGTTGGTGGGGAAGCCAGTCCCGTCGCACGTAACTGTAGAGCCTGAGAGCGCGCAGCCGGCGACTTGCAAGCTGGCAGGACTCACAGTGATTCCCCCTGCCTGGAGATCCGCCACCACGTCGGGGATGCTGTTGGCGCAGTCGCCAGTTCCGAGGAAGGGGCAGTTGCCCGCGTCGGGCATCGGGACCATGGACGGGCTGGTGACTCCTCCGAAGGAATTTCCTACATCATAAATCTGGCCTTCGTAAGCCCCAAAGAAGAAGACCTTGTCCTTGACGATCGGGCCGCCGACGCTGCCACCATATTGTTCCAGCGTTCTTGGGAGCTTGGGATTGGGTACGGTGTTGAAGAAGTTTCGAGCGTCCATTACACCATCACGCCCGAAGGCAAATCCGGTGCCATGAATCTGGTTCGTACCGGACTTGAGGCCAACGTTAACAATGGCCCCTGGCTTCCAGCCGTATTCGGCAGGCGGGTTCTCCGCCAAGTTGAATTCCTGAATCGAGTCAATCGGCAGGATCGTGGCAGAATCTCCTGCGATGCCGGCGCCATTGATGATGCCTTGGCCGGAGTAGGGTTCACTGTTGAACAAGCCCTCTACGAAGTATGCATTGTCTTCCGCACGCAGTCCGTTCGTGCTGGTCGTCGAAAATCCGCCGCCAGGATATCGCACGACACCGGGACGTAACTGGAGCAGATTCTCGTAGTTGCGACCGTTCAAAGGAAGGTCGTTGATCTCGACGTTGCTGAGTGTCCCGCCCAGAGTGGAGGAGGTGGTATTGACCAGCGGGACGGCGTCCGTGACCACAATGGTTTCCGACACATTCCCGGGAGGAAGCGCCATGTCAACGGTGACGTCGGTAGCCACTTCAACCTGAATGCTCGGCCGTTCGACGGTCTTAAAGCCGCGGGCTTCGGCGCGAACGCTATACACACTTGGAGTCAGGTTGGGGACTACGTAGGTTCCCGATTCGTCGGCGGCAACCGTTCGTGTGGTCGCCCTCTGAGTATCGGTAACCGTCACAGAAGCGCCCGGGAGCGCGGCCCCGGTTTGGTCGTGGACGCTGCCGAGAATACGGCCGGTCGTGGTTTGGGAAAATACAGGTACGGCAGCAACAAGTACCAGGCAGGCGTAGCCCAAGACCCGAATGCCCTTCATCACGGAACGCATCCACGGACCTCCAAAAATGATAAATCTATTGGTCCGACAGCTGTACCACCGGATTGGCTGCCATGTCAAGCCCCAAGCTTGGTGCAGTTGACTCAGGACTGCCTGCCGGTGGTATTGTGGTCGGACCAATCCGGTACTCGTTGCCACGCCTGGATCCGGATCAATCTAGAAGCAATCTCAAGGAAAAAAGAGTAGAAAGGAAAGCCGTCCATGGCGATCGCAACCACGAATCCTGCGAATGGCGAGTTGTTGAAGACCTTCGAGCCTCTGACCGCAGCGCAAATCGAGCACAAGATCCAGCTGGCAACGGAGGCTTTCCAGACTCATCGTCGGACTTCATTTGCCGCACGCGCATCCATGATGGTCCGTGCGGCCGAGATCCTGGAAAAAGAAAAGGAAGAATGTGCGCACTTGATGACCCTCGAGATGGGGAAGACACTGCGTTCGGCCGTCGCCGAAGCAGGAAAATGTGCGGTCGGTTGCCGCTACTATGCGGAAAATGCAGAACGTTTTCTGGCGGATGAAGTCGTCGAAACGGGAGCCAAGCGCAGCTTCATTCGCTATCTGCCGCTGGGACCAATCCTCGCTATCATGCCCTGGAATTTTCCGTTCTGGCAGGTGTTTCGTTTTGTCGCGCCCGCACTCATGGCCGGCAACGTTGGGCTTCTCAAACATGCCTCGAACGTTCCGCAATGCGCGCTCAAGATCGAAGATATCGTCCGACGAGCAGGATTCCCGCAAGGTGTATTTCAGACTTTACTGATCGGATCAGGACCGGTGGATGCCATTCTGAATGACCCCCGCATTATGGCTGCGACCCTGACTGGCAGCGAGCAAGCGGGCATTCAGGTGGGCGTTTCCGCCGCCAAACGAATTAAGAAAGTAGTGCTGGAGCTCGGAGGCAGCGATCCATTTATCGTGATGCCGAGCGCAGACCTAGGGGCGGCGGTCGCCACGGCGGTGGAAGCAAGAATTCAGAACAATGGACAATCGTGCATTGCGGCCAAGCGTTTTATCGTGGAGGAATCCATCGCTGATGAATTCGAGCGCAAATTCGTCAGCCGTATGCAGGCGTTGCAGATCGGCGATCCGTTCGACGAGAAAACTCAACTGGGCCCGCTTGCGAACGCTGATGCCGTGATCTCGCTCGATGCGGACGTGCAGAAGACGGTCGCTGCCGGCGCGCGACTCCTCACTGGCGGTCATCCCTTGAAGCGGCCCGGCAATTTCTATGCTCCCACCGTGCTGACTGACATTCCGAAGAACTCGCCAGCGTACCTGGAAGAATTCTTTGGACCCGTGGCTTCACTCTTTCGCGTGAAGTCGGTGGATGAGGCCATCCGCATTGCCAACGATAGCCGCTTCGGACTGGGCGCGAGCGCATGGACCAACGATCGCGGGGAAACCGAACGCTTTATCAACGAACTCGAGGCAGGCATGGTTTTCCTCAACAAGATGGTGGCGTCCGACCCACGAATTCCGTTCGGCGGCGTGAAACAGTCCGGCCACGGACGCGAACTTGGAGCGCATGGAATCCGCGAATTTGTGAACATCAAGACCGTGTGGGTGCAATAGGACTTGCGAAATCGCGTCGGGTGGTGTTAATTGGTATAGTGGTTGGACCACTAGTCCATCGGTGGCGCGCTACATCCGTACTTGAGGGTGGGCCCATGAGCAATGAAACAGTGGATTCGTTAGGCGCCAAACCCGTCTATCGAACGGTCAAGACGGCACGCTTGTATGAACAGATAGTGCAACAGGTGGAAGAGTCGATCCTGAAAGGTCAGCTGAAGCCCGGAGATCAGTTGCCGGCGGAGCGAGATCTCGCCCAGAGTTTCGGCGTAAGCCGCACCGCAGTTCGCGAGGCGGTCAAGACTCTCCGCGAGAAAGGGTTGGTGGAGGCTTATACCGGCCGCGGAACCTTCGTGACGAATGGGACTTCGCAAGCCATCCGGCAATCGCTTGACTTAATGATCCGCGTAAACCAGCAAGAGGGTTCCCTTCACTTGGCCGAGTTGCGTCAGGTCCTCGAACCAGAGATCGCTGCCCTGGCAGCTTCGCGCATTGAGGAACAATTGCTCACCACTATGCGCGAATCTGTCAGGGCCATGGATCGCAGCCTGCACGATCCAGACGCCTACATTGAGGCAGATCTTGATTTTCATCTGGCGCTGGCGGAAGCCGTCGGCAACCCACTGATTCTCTCACTTCTCGATTCGATCGTGGGTCTCCTACGCGAGCAGCGCAGCCGGATCTTCTCGGTGGATGGCGGCCCGGAGCGAGGCCAGTTCCACCACAAGCGAATCCTGGAGGCGACCGAGCGGCGCGATCCGGACGCGGCGCGCGCAGCGATGCGAGCTCATCTCGGACAGGTGCGCGAGGATTCCTCCTCCACGGCGGCAACTGCTGCACAGTCCACGCCTACGTCTTAGTTAGATCGGAACCTTAGTTAGATCGGAGCAGGGATGGCGAAACTCGGATTTGTCGGCCTCGGAGTCATGGGCGGGAACATGGTGGCCCGGCTTCTGGAAAAAGGCCACACCGTCACCGGATACAACCGAACGAAGTCCAAAGCGCAGTCGCTGATCGATCGTGGCATGAAGTGGACGGATTCACCGCGCGCGGTAGCGGAAGCGTCCGATGTAGTTTTCACGATGGTGACGAATGCGGCAGCGCTGGCCGCAATCCACGATGGTCCCGACGGACTGCTGGCAGGCCTTTCTGCTGGAAAATTTCTGATCGACATGAGTACCGTAAGCCCCGACGTCAGTCGCGTGCTAGCAGCCAAGGTTCGCGCGAAGGGCGCCGACATGATCGACGCGCCGGTTTCCGGCAGCGTGATCACATTGCAGCAAGGCAAACTCTCGGTGATGGTCGGCGGGCGCAAAGAGACGTTCGAACACTTAACGCCATTGCTGCTCGAGATCGGGCCCAAAGTGACGCATGTCGGGGACAACGGTGTCGCGCTGGCCATGAAGATCGCCGTGAACCTGAGCCTTGCAGTGCAAATGCTCGCTTTCTCCGAAGGCGTTTTGCTCGCGGAAAAAAGTGGGATAGCGCGCGAAGTCGCGGTGGACGTCCTTATCCACAGCGCGGTGGCATCGCCCATGATTCAGTACCGCGGGCCTTTCGTCTTGCAGCAGCCGGCAGAGGCCTGGTTTGACGTCAACATGATGCAGAAAGACATGCTGCTGGCGATGGAACTGGGCCGCAAACTCAACGTTCCCGTTCCTACCACCGCGCTCACCAACGAATTCCTGACAGCCGCTCGTGGCATGGGCTGGGAGAAGCAGGATTTCGCGGTAGTGTTCGACGTGCTCGCGCGGATGGCAGGAGTACAGAAATGACAACTGCCACTCAGTCTCCTCAAACTTCCGAAAAAGTTGATTTATGGCTCCGGATGTACCGTCAGATGCTGGCGATCCGTCTTTTTGAAACGCAAGTCAATGAACTGTACACGCGTGCCTTGATGCCCGGCCTTGCGCACCTTTATATCGGGGAAGAGGCGGTCGCCGTCGGGATTTGCGAGACCCTGAACCGGAACGACTACATCACCAGCACTCATCGCGGCCATGGACATTGTTTGGCGAAAGGCGCTTCCCCCGATCGAATGTTCGCCGAACTGCTGGGCAAAGAGACCGGGTACTGCAAGGGCAAAGGCGGTTCCATGCACATTGCAGACCCCGCGACCGGCAATCTGGGCGCGAACGCTATTGTGTGCGGCAGCGCGGGAATCGCTACTGGAGCTGCGTTTTCCTCCCAACGTCTGGGCACGGGCCAGGTGGCCGTCTGCTTTTTTGGAGAAGGCGCTCTCGGGCAAGGAGTTTTGTACGAGGTCATGAACCTTGCGCAGCTTTTCAAACTTCCCGTGATCTATGTCTGCGAAAACAATCTCTACACGGAATACACGCACTACTCAGAAACTACAGCGGGCGACATCCTGACGCGCGCCACCGCGTTCGGCCTGGAAGCGGCTGCCGTGGATGGGCAGGATGTGCGCGCGGTCCATAGCATCGCTCAGAAATTAGTTGCGCGTGCTCGCAAGGGCGACGGCCCGGCGTTTCTGCTGTGCAACACCTACCGGTACCACGGCCATCATGTCGGCGACATCAATCGCGAATACTACCGCTCGAAGCAGGAAGAGCAGACTTGGAAAACGGAGCGTGATCCCATCCTCAATCTGCGCAAGTTTCTGCTCGAGCAGAAGCTCGCCGACGACGCGACGCTCGAGGCCTGGAATGACGAACTGGAAACCGAAATGAAGACGGCTATGGAATTCGCGATCGCCGCGCCCTACCCCAACATCGACAAAGTGGAACAGGACGTGTATGCCTGACACCGCCGATCGCGAACTGACATTCGCGCAAGCGATTCGCGAAGCTCTCGCCGAGGAGATGCGTCGTGACGCCACCGTCTGCATCATGGGCGAAGACGTCGCCGAAGCGGGAACTCCATTCAAGGTGCTCTCCGGTCTGGTGGAAGAATTTGGCAAAGATAGAGTGCTCGATACTCCGATCTCGGAAGCCGGCTTCACCGGACTCGCGGTGGGAGCGGCAATGACCGGTTTGCGTCCGGTCGTTGACATCATGTTCGGCGACTTCATCACCCTGACGATGGACCAGATGGTCAACCAGGCCGCCAAGGTCCACTATATGTCGGGCGGAAAATGGAAAGTGCCGATGGTGATGCGCACGACTCTAGGCGCCACGCGCCGCTCCGCCGCGCAACACTCGCAATCGCTGCACGCGTGGTTCTGCCATGTCCCCGGATTGAAAGTGGTCATGCCCTCAACGCCCTTCGACGCCAAGGGACTGCTCAAGTCGGCCATTCGCGACGAAAATCCTGTCGTGTTCTTTGAAGACAAGATGATGTACAAGCTCAAAGGCTCGGTGCCGGCGGAGGAATACACAATTCCGCTGGGCGTGGCCGATGTAAAACGAGTGGGTGAGGATATCACGCTGGTCGCTACCAGCAGCATGGTGCAGGTCGCGCTGGGAGCGGCCGCGTTGCTGGCCGAGATCGGCATCAGCGCGGAAGTGGTCGATCCACGGACCATGTGGCCGCTGGACGAAAAGACTCTGATTGAATCGGTCAAAAAAACATCACGGGCGATCGTGCTGGATGAAGGTTATGAAAGGTACGGCGTCACGGCGGAGCTTGCCTCGGTGATTGCGGCAGGCGCATTCTACAATCTAGACGCGCCCGTTAAGCGCATGGGTGCGATGCATGTTCCGATCCCATTCTCGCCGCCACTCGAAGATGTAACTGTGCCCACGGACCAAACAGTATTTGAGGCCGCCCGGACACTCTGCGGCCGAGCGTAGCTCCGGCGCCTCGCCGCCACGACGGGCGCGATTGAATCGACTGCAAGGAGAAAAACTTATGGCTCTGCCAACCTACGGCACGATGGCGGTGGATTGGGAAAACCGCGTGGACTTCGACCGTCTGCGACGCGAACGCCTGGCGCGAGTCAAGGACCTTCTCGCCAAATCCGAGATAGGCGCGCTGCTTTGTTTCGACATGAACAACGTGCGCTATCTGACGGCCACGCACATCGGCACCTGGGCGCAGGACAAAGCTAATCGCTTCACGCTCCTGCCGCAGAACGACGAGCCGATCCTGTGGGACTTCGGCTCCGCCGCCCGTCATCATCAGCTGAATTGTCCTTGGCTCGGAGACCGCTCGCGAGCAGGCATCTCCATGCTGCGCGGCGCCATGACTCCGGAAATGGGACGCGCCGAAGACGTCGCGAAGAAGATTCGAATCGAGCTCGAAATGCGAGGGCTGCACAAAGAACCCGTCGGCATTGACATCATCGAGTTGCCAGTCTTGTTTGCCTTGCAGAAGGAAGGCATCAAGGTCGTGGATGGACAGGCTCTCATGTCGGAGGCGCGGCTCATCAAGACGCGCGACGAAATCAGCCTCCTCAACCATTCCGCCATGATGGTGGACGCTGCGTACGACGAACTGTACCGCGCGATGAAGCCGGGGATGAGTGAAAATCAGGCGGTCGGACTCGTCAGCAAAGTTCTCTATGACATGGGTTCGGAGTACGTCGAAGCCGTAAACGCGATTTCCGGGGAACGATGCAGTCCCCATCCGCATGTGTTTTCCGACCGCGTGCTGCGTCCGGGAGATCCCGTCTACTACGACATTCTCCATTCGTACATGGGATACCGCACCTGCTATTACCGCTGCTTCACGATCGGGTATGCGTCGCACGCGATGAACGACGCGTACAAGCGGTGTAGAGAATATCTCGACGCGGCCATCGAACTCGTGCGTCCCGGACGAACTACCGCCGAAATCGCTGCCGTCTGGCCCAAAGCGGAAGAATTCGGCTTTCCCAACGAAGAATCCTGCTTCGCCTTGCAATACGGACACGGCATCGGCTTGGCCATATGGGAAAAACCAGTGATCAGCCGCCTAGTGTCATTCGAACACTCGACCGAAATCAAGCCGGGCATGGTGTTCGCGCTGGAAACTTTCTGGCCCTCCACTGATGGCTGGAGCGCTGCGCGCATCGAAGAAGAAATCGTGGTCACCGAAACTGGCCACGAAGTTATCACCCGCTTTCCAGCTGAGGAACTGATGGTCGCCGGACGGCACTACTTCACCGTGAATGGACCGCTGCCCGCTATACGGGAAAATGAATCCGAACCCAGCCGTCGCGTGCGCGAGATGATCGAAACAAGTTCCAAGCAAGAACGAGTTGGAGTGGGCGACTAGAAGTTTCGGATCGGTACTTCCTCGAAATCAAATTATGGCAATTAGTGTGGTCATGCCCGCTCTCGAAATGGCGCAGGAAACTGGCAAGCTGATTTCCTGGCTGAAAAAAGAAGGCGACGCTGTCGCCAAAGGCGAACCGCTGCTCGAGATCGAAACCGACAAAGCTGTGATGGAAATCGAATCGCCGGCCGACGGTGTTCTCGCCGCCGTCAAGGCGCAGCCCGGCGCCGATGTGCCGGTCGGGCAAACCATTGCATGGATCGTGCGCCCGGGAGAGACTCCACCGACCGACGAGGCCCAGCCTGCGTCGGGAAGAAAAACTTCTGCCGCGGTTCCCTCTCCGGCAGCACTGTCTGCGGCAACCGCAAATCAGCCAGTGCCGGACATCCGGATCTCGCCCAAAGCGCGTCGTCTCGCCGCCGAGCGCGGCGTGGATCTGGGCCAGGTACAAGGTTCGGGACCGGGAGGGGAAATTCTTGCGTCCGACATTGTCGCTGCCGCGGAATCCAAAGCGAGCGCGCCCGCGACCGACAAGGGCAGCCCGATCTCCCGCCTGATGGCGGAACGAACCACCCAGAGTTGGACCACGGTCCCGCACTTCTTTGTAACGCGCGACGTGGATGCTGGAGCCCTGAACGATATGCGTCAGAGGCTCGATTCCGAGATCGAAACGTTGCGCGCTGTGAAAATTACACACACCGATCTGTTGGTGGCACTGGTCGCGCGAGTGCTGTCGAAGCACTCGCGCATGAATGCCAGCTGGACGGCCGAAGGCGTCCGGACAAACGCGGACGTAAACATCGGAGTCGCCATGGCGGTAACCGACGGCGTGGTGGCGCCCGTGATTCACAAGGCCGACGCCGCCGGTCTGGGAGAAATTGCGGTACAGCGCCGCGATCTGACGGAGCGAGCCCGCACTGGCAAACTTCGGCCACAGGACATCGCGGGCGGAACTTTCACCATCAGTAATCTCGGGATGTTCGGTGTGGACTCCTTCACCGCGATCATTACCCCGCACCAGGCGGCGATTCTCGCCGTTGGACGGATTGCAGACCGCGTCGTCCCTGTGGACGGACGCCCCGGGATTCGTCCCATTCTGACGCTGACACTTTCGAGCGATCATCGCGTGGTGGACGGAGCACGAGCGGCCGAATTCCTGCGGGACGTCACTGAGGCAATCGGCAACCCGCAGAAGTGGCTGGGCTGACCGTACTCTCTGCTTCCCCGATCTCGCTGCCTAAAGTCGTTAGGGAAGATTCTTGTGTTTCGTCGGCTTACAAGAGTAACGCCAGTTGCTCTTCATCGGGATACATCTCTTAGCTCTTACGCTCTATCTGACTCGGCCAGCCTGTGCCGACTAATCTAGCGACGAGAGATATATGTACGCGGCGCTTCGGAAGTCTCATGGGCTATTAGGAGGAAGCCCCTCGCTTGAGCATCACGTCGGAGCTGCGCGAGTCGGACCTCGCCGGCATGCACATTGCCGGATTGAAGTTCGAGTTGTGCCTGGCGTAGACGCGCTTGAAATTCGAGTTCAACGTAGCCGCATCGATTTGCTTTCTCGGTGGCACTTTCCAAGGCGCGGGAGGCAGACGTCGGCTGGTTCGGGTTCTTGGGTGAATGAACGTCAGAGCGCACGAGCCCTGTCACATAGGCGCTATCAATCTCGATCTGAAGCCGGGTTGCAAGATCCATGGTTTTGGAAACCAATTCGCTGGCTTTTGCGAGCGCCTGTTCCACTTCCCTCGATCTTCCCTGTGCCGACAATGCCAGGGAGAGCAAGGAGTAGCTGAGCGCCTCGTCATCGGGCGAGCTTCCCTCATGGAAGATGCCGGCCAGCCGCCGTGCTTCCGATTCGGCGCCTCTAGCATCTCCAGCGTCAAGCTGAAGTTGAGCGAGGAAGAGTTGGCTCTCGCCCTCTGTGACCTTTTCGCCGATTGCGTGGCGCAAGGTTGCGGCCTCCTGGTGTTTGCCGCGGCCGGCTGCGACTTCGCCTTGCGATACAAGAATCGATGCGAGTTGGTTCAAGGCGTAACCTTCCTGGTCCTTGTCACCCACTTGCCGGTCGGTCGACAGCGCATCCTCGGCCCGTTTCTTGGCCGCCGCCAAATCACCTTGGAGCGCGAGAAGGCCGGCCATATTTGCGAGCATCATTCCGGCACCCTGTTGATCTCCCGATTCACGGAATAATCGAAGGGCTTCGTCAGCCATCTGCCGGGATTCTGCTAATTTTCCTTGGAGACTCAAGAGGCCGGCGATGTTGCTAAGTGAATTTGCTTCGCGGTCCTTATCGCCGATTTCACGACTGATATTGAGCGCTTGCTGGTGGGCCTCGAGTGTTCGAGCCATGTCCCCCTGATCCCAGTACAGGTTGCCAAGATTGTTCAGGGCCTGCTGCATGCCAAGTTTGCTTCCGGTCTCACGACAAATCTTGAGTGACTCCTCCAGGAGCTTTTGTGCTTCGGCCAAATTCGACTGATGTCGTGCGATGATTCCGAGGTTGCCCAGCACTCGTGCAACGCCGCGCTTGTCTCCTACTGCGGAGTAGGCAGCTTGCGCTTCCTTCAATAAAGGAATGGCGTTCGCATTGTCTCCGAGAGTGTTCAGGACGCTGCCGCGAATGAGCAGGGCCCTTGCCGTCAGCATTCTCGCTCCCTGAGCCTTTCCTTTTGCAATGGCCCGAACGGCGGCGGCTTCTTCGCGGCGAAGGTCTCCGATCAGGTCCGCAGCTGCCGCTTCCGCCAAGTCGATTCGCGGGTCACCGTCCCCGGGGAGTGGCCTCTTGGACAGCAACTCGGCCGTGGCGATGGCATCCTTACCCAACCCCGCCGCAGTTTGCACTCTCGCGAGGTCCAATCCGTAATCCGAATTGTCGGGAAAGAATTCCCAGAGCATCCGGTAAATCTCGGCCGCTCTTTGCCATTCGTGGGCCGTCTCCCGATATCGGCCCTCAATCGAAAGTTGGGCCTCGCGCACAAGTCCGGAAGAGAGGTCAACCGCCTTCTTGGCCTCTTCTTGTGCCTTCTGGTCGTAACCCAGGGTAGACCAGCATTCCGACAAGGCCGCGTGAGAAAGCGCGTGATTGGGGTCGGCAGTGACGGCTTTGAGGAGGAGATCGCGGGCAGCCAGCGCGTCGAAACCGCGCAATTTCGCGAGACCCTCGGCATACAGGCGAGCCGCCTCGAGATTTGCCGGAACAGCGGCGAGTGCCAGACGCGCATCGCTGGCAGAAACATCCTCGATCCCGAGCTTCTGCCGCAGCGTGGCACCGCCTTGGGAAACCAGGTCGGCAAGTTCCGACGCCGTACCGTCTCGCGAGATCACCGCAATCGTTTCGCCGCTTCGTGTGTCCTGTAGTTGCAGGTCGATCCGGATCTTTCCTCCCGCATCGCCCCCGGTGGCAAGATAGGATCCCAGCACCACTATGTCGGTATTGAGATGCCCGCGAATATTTGCAAGAGTGTCTCGACCGTAGCTGTCCGCCGCCGGCAGCGACAAGTCCAATTTCAGGCGCGCGACATCTTCGCCGGGAACAACGCGCAATTGTTGGCCAGCGGCCAATTCTGCGCTAATCATTTCCTGGAGCGCGGTAGAAATCCATGCTTCCTCATCTTTACCCGAAAGATTCTTGAATCCCAGCACGGCTATCGAGGGACGCGCCTTGAAAGATTTTACGGAGTCGACGGAATTCGTACGCCGAAACAGGCGGTCGCGGACTCCGCCAAACTCTATTTCAGACACCATAAGCACAACTATAAGCACGCCAACACCGGCACCAATCCAAAACCGCGATCTGCCTTGCCTCGGAGGAGCCAGATCCAGGCCGGGACGGGAGCAATCTCTAGCGAAAAAACTTTCAGGGGACTGCGCCCCAGGGTCGCAAGAGACGAAGGGCGAAGCGGCGTCCTCCTGGACTGCGGCTGCAAAACGATATCCTCTGCCAATCACCGTCTGGATAAAACGCGGCTGATCGGCGCAATCGTCAAGGACTAGCCGAATCCTTCGAATTACAGCATTGATTGCGTTGTCGGTATCGAGGAAGACATCCTTACCCCAGACCCTCTCAACCATCTGCTCGCGCGTAACCAGTTGTCCTCGCTGCTCCACCAGCAACAGCAGGAGTTCCATCGGAATACGCGCCAGTCTTAGGGGCCGGCCGGCTCTTCGGAGCTCACAAGCTCCGAGATCGAGCTCAAACTCACCGCCAAATCTGACCAAGTTTGAAGATACTGCCTCGTTGGATGGCAATTCAGAGACTCTCCGGGGGAAGATCTGGAATCTTACAGCCGCTGGAACGAGGAATTGTCACGGCCATGTAACATTATTCCGAACTAGACAAAGAGAATTTGTCTAAAGTTGAGCATTTTGGAATTGCACCGAGGCGTCGGGGAGTTCGTCTCTGGAAATCGTGACGCCAGGCCTGCGTCGGTCCACCCCACTCCCCGCTCAAATCCTGGTTAGATTGTTGCTGACAAATCTGTAAATTCTGTGTCGGCTTCGACAGGAGCGTCCGTTCACGCCACGTATTTTCTGTGATTTAGAACCCTTCATTCAAATGTAAGACGCTTTTCATCCGCTTGCCATTGGCAGCGAGCGCGAACTCCAGCACCATCCGCTCACACTCGCTGCAAGAACGAGGGGCGGGTTGGAAAAGGATGGAACAGGTTGGGCTTTCGCTGTGGTTCTCAAGGGGGAATCTTCGCGTCATATCCAACCTGTCTCCACCCAAGGAATGAAGAAGACACAAGGAGGGTGAATGAAGGCGAGGTTTCGCAGCATCGCCATGAGTTGCTGGTAGCGGCCACCTTGCCTCCAGCCAAGTATTCGCAGCACAACCGACTTGTAAACCCGTTTGTGGCATTAAGGCTTTGAGCTTTCAAACAACAACGAACAATTAATTCTCATTGATCAACGATCAACCAGTCCAAAGGAGGACTCTATGTTCCGCAGTATCGTAAATCTAACCATTTGTGTTGTGTTGATGGGGTGGGCGCTAACCAGCCAGGCTCAAAAGGTTCCGGCGTCGGCAGCAGGTACCGCAAGCGACACCTCGTGTGCGTTTAACTTCAGTTCAGGCACTGCTAACACCTTCCTGCAATTTTGCGTGGCGGAGACAGGAAACATCACGCGGATCGAAACACCTCAGGGACACGAACTAGTCCAGGACGGCGGTGGTACGGATGGCTACAGCGTTTGTAACGTGGATAACGGGGTTGCTTCCTACTTTGACTACGGAGTCCTCGGCGGGGACAGTGGAAACTGGGGTAGCCCAACACTCCTGAGTCAGACTGCGAAGAGCGTCAAGATTGCCCGCACAACCAGTGATGGCATATGGACTCTGACTCAGACCATCAGCCTGGTCACGACCACACCGGCGATTCAGGTCGTCATGGCACTAAAGAACAACACCGGAGTTCCCAGAACCGCATACCTGGTCCGCTGGGCGGATATCAATGTTGACGGCAACGTTCTCAACGATTTTAGTTCGACCCGTAACGGCGCCTACGGATGGATCGCTACCATTCCCTTCGCCAACAATTTCGGTTCCGGGTTACAACTGGAGAACGTGGGTAACTCGCAGTTCGGGTTTCTCAGCGGCTACGCTCGCACGATTTTCCACGGGCCAAACCCTTGTAACTTTGCAGGCGATTCGTCCGCTACACCCATCGTCGACACCGATGGATCGATCGCCCTTGCGCACGTTGACACCATAGGCGCCAACCAGACCAAAATCACCACCATGATTTACAGGGGTCTCTAACGCCGGAGCTCTCGGTTTTCAGTTCTGCAAACTGAGGCCTGGAACCGGGAGCTTTGTGTTTGAACTTGCGATTCAGACGCAGCGGACCACATATGAAAAAAAAAGGAGGACAAATGAAACACCTTTTATCACGCACATTCACTGCACTCATGCTCGCCCTTATGGGGCTGGCGCCGACCGCCCGTGCGCAGTCGGCACCGGTTATCAAAGTCAACGTCCCATTTGAATTCACCGTCGGCGATCGCACCTTTCCAGCAGGCGATTACTCATTGGCACGGCCGGAACAGCACCGTCTCGAATTGCGCGACTCTCGCGGGTGGACGATTGACTGGGTACTCACTGAAGGCATTGACTCTCTTACTCCGGCGGCCTCGACACGGCTGAAGTTCGATTCTTCCGAAGGCCAGCACATTCTCACGGAAGTATGGCTGCAACAACAGACTTCCGGTGAGCGGCTCCAGCCAGTCAAGGACAACACAATCCTTGTGAAGCATCGCTCGGCCGAGGCTCGTGAGACGTCCGAAGGAAGTCAACCCTAGCCACACTACGCTGAGAATTCTGAATATTGAGATTGCTCGCACAAAAACAAACTGAACTGAAAGGACAAAACCGCAAAATGACAAATCGCAAAAAATTGCTTCTGGGTGTTTTGATGTTCGCTGGTGCAACATACGCGCTCGCGCAAGGACATCCCACACCAAAACATCCACCTCTCGCACAGGTTGTGGCTTTGGACGAATGCGATCCGACCACGTTCAACGCCGCACTTGGACCGGACTTCTGCAAGAACGTCACGCTGGGAGCATTCACGACGTTGTCCGACTTATTTGCAGAGGCGGCCGCTGGAACTCCCGACCCGAAGTGGGACTTCGAACCGGACACACTTCACATCAAGGAAGGGACCACTCTGAGCGTAGTCGACCAGGGCGGTGAGCCTCACACATTCACCGAGGTGGCTAAGTTCGGAGGCGGCTTCATACCGGGACTCAACGCGCCGGGAGAGGACACAGTTCCCGAATGTTCCGGCGGCTTTTCGAACGTCGCAGTGGCCAAGACCCGAATCCTTCAAGCCAGCCATGTCGACGTCACGAATCTGTCGAAAGGTCAACACCGTTTCCAGTGCTGCATCCATCCTTGGATGCGCGTGAAAGTCGTAGTGAAGTAACTGGACCTTGGCGAGTCTGCATCGAGGACTGTGACAGTGGCTTACACGAGTATCTAGACAAACCTGCCAACCGCACTCTCCGGCCTCGGAAGGGGCCGGCCTTTTGATCCAACATCGATACAACCAAGTTGACTTCGGAGACGATAGTGGCCTCTTTCCTAATCTCAGATACGTACTTAATTTCGGATACGCGGGACAGCCACCTTCCCATGAACGGCAACGGTTCTGTAGCGCTAAAGGCGAGTGACCAGGGCGCTTTCCAAAGAATCGTGCTGCATGCTTTTGGGCTGCGCCCTGTTTATCGTGACGTCTTACTCCTCTGTGACATTCAAGGCTTCACGATTGACGAGGCTGCAGCGATCCTCGATATCGATCCCTCAGCGGTGAGCGCTCGCCTTGATCGAGCGCGCCGTCAGTTGAATGGACGGCTGGGGGCAGAGCAATAAGACCGAACCCGAGTCCGCACATTCGAGTGGCTCACCGTTTGTCCCTAAACTATGCGAAGCTTGTATGCGATCAAAGACACGTAGCTGATTTACTCTCTTACTTGTCTCGTGGAGGCTTCGTTGGCGAGTTTCTCTAAAATCTCCCCTGCACTCAAGCAGCGCGCAAAACAAATCGAAGTGCTCCTCATGGACGTGGACGGCACGATGACGGATGGCAGTGTCACGCTGCTCTCACAAATCGACGGCACCGCCCTCGAAATCAAGACCTTTGACGCACACGACGGCCAAGGCCTCACTCTTGCACACACTGCGGGCCTGCGCACCGGTTGCATTACCGGTCGCGAAAGTGCCGCACTCATGCGCCGAGCGCAAGAAATGAAGATGGAATTTATCTACATGAAACAGCCGTTGAAGATGCCGGCCTATGAAGAAATTCTTCGGAAAGCAGGCGTCAAGGATTCCGCTGTTGCCTTTGTCGGTGATGATCTTCCGGATATTCCCTTGATGCGCCGGGTTGGCCTGGCTATTGCTGTCGGCGATGCCGTCCCCGAGGTCAAGAAAACCGCGCACTACACAACGAAAGCGCTCGCCGGCCACGGCGCAGTCCGCGAAGCGATTGAACTCATTCTCAGATCCAAAGGTATTTGGGAAGCGATGATCGACAAAGCTCGGGCTTAACCCTTGCTCACACTGTCGCCGTCTCGGCGACCCTAGTGGGCACAGTCGCAACCTACGTCCTTAATGGAGCGTGAATGGAGTGTGGTGGAGCAACGAAGACGGAGTTCGGGACAGGCAACTGGTTGAAAGAATGGTAGGCACGAGGAGACTCGAACTCCTGACCTCTACCGTGTCAAGGTAGCGCTCTAACCAACTGAGCTACGCGCCTACGGATTGATTCGATTATACCTGACCTCGGCGCACTGAAAAATCCCCCGCGCGCCTCCCATTTTCACCGTGCAAACGAGAAGTTCAGGCCGGTCGACAACAGGAGATCGTTCTGCTTCTTGCCGTCGGGTACCTTGCTCACGTAGACGTCGCTGAACGAATTCTGCCATCCCAGCCATTTGTTGATTTTCGTAACCGTGCCGAAATTGAAGGTGCCGCGATACTCTCCGGTGTTGGTCAGATCCGGATAGAAATACAGATTCTGGGTGAGCACCATGCTCTTGCCGAGTTTGTGCATGAATTCGTCGCCCAGAGTCAAGCCCGCCAGGCTGCGGCTTTCCGCAGGCACCAGAACATTGGGCGGGTTGGGAGGATTGAAGAAGGCGGAATAACTCTCGTGGGTATAATTAACTCCCGCTAGAAGATCGAGCGTCGCGGAATCGCTCTTGATCGCGTGCGCACCAATGCCACCACCGAATAGCGAGCGCAGATCCAGGTTCTGCAAAGAATCGTGGTAAAAATCGGTGTTCACAAATCCAAACACGCGGGGTCTGAAGTCCCGATCATAGCGCGCGCCTCCGCCGATCGAATTGGCGGTCGTGTGGGGATTTGCAGTCGGCAGGTCGTTGGTCGCATAGATGGAGTTTGTATAAAGGATCAGCTTGTCCCGGAAGCCCTTCCGCACCGCGTTGAACGCAATGTTGAGGTTCTTGGTCTCGCTGTTGCCGCGGGTCAGTGCGAAGCCCAGGTTCAGTGCACCATTCCAACCTTCTCCAAGGCCCGGGTGCAGGCTCTTTTCATAAGCTGCCTGCTCGGCTGGACTGCGCAGCGTCGTGATCGACGCTTTCGGCGCCTCGACCGTTCCCGCCGCTCGGGTCGCAACCAGAACATTGTCCCCGCTGGTCGTGACCGGACCAACGACCGTCTTGCCGTCACTCATCGACACACGCAAGTCGCCCGTGGACGTGATGCTCTGGATCGCGTCGAACTTCACGGTCACGTCTCCTGCGTAATCGGTCTTGATGACCAGCTCTTTGCCGTCCGATTTGCTGATCGAGCCTGTCAAACGGTCGCCATTTTTCAGCGTGAGCTGGTCCGCCAACGCCGGCGCCGCAAGAAAAAAAGAAAATATGCTGACTGCAAGCCAATTACGCACAGAGGTCCTCCTGGATTTGTTGCGAGCAAACGAGAAATGAAACGCAGAGCCCGGCCACGGCCACCGCCAGACACGTACAGCAGAGACGGGAACTATTCCCGCCAAAGATTGTAGAGCATTTCGGATGTTCCACTGGAGCGCGGAGCCGGAACGCGCCGGCAGCTCTCGACCTTAGACCTTGTCCTCAGGTTTGGAATCGTCCTTCATGCCGTTCTTCAATGCACGGATCCCTTCGCCGAGCCCTTTTCCCAGCTCCGGCAGCTTTTGGGACCGAACACCAGCAACGCCACAAAGAAGATGACCAGCAAATGGGTGGGTTGAAACAAACCTTCAAACATGAATCCTCCAAACCCGAACCCCGCCCCTAGATACCATTCAGTATATCCCCTACCCGACCGCCGCACGCGCGGCCCCCCGGACACGGTCCTCTTTCCTGCCCTCCATATTACTTCGGTGACCTATCGAGCATCCCTTGCGCCGGACTATTTTTGACCACAGGCCATTGGTGGCGGAAACGGTGGAGGTTTTGTGAATCGTTGGGTCCCGGGTTTGATTTTCTTTGCGCTCGCCGGTATTTCGTTTGCCGAACAAGCTCCGTCACCGGCGTCGTCCGACGCGATTTTTTGGTGGAAGGCTGCTGGAATTTCGGCTCCTCGCATCGAACGCCTCGTTCAGCAGCAGAGTCCCGCATGCCGCGCGGCCACAGCCTGCATTAACAGCGCCGCGACCAACGCCGCGCAGGGCCGTACTCTTGCTCGCAAGTCAGCCAACTCAGTATGTAGCTGCTCCGGCCCGGTCGCGGCAGTTGCCTCTTTGGTGCGCGCCAAACAATACGATGCCGCCGAAAGCAAAGTCCGCGCCCTGCTTCAGGACGATCCTCACAATCCCTGGGCGCAATTTGTTCTGGGAACAATCCTGCGTCAGCAAAACCGCTTCGAGGAAGCCTTCGACGTCTTCGAAGAATCAGCCAAGCTGATGCCCAGCTTCCCTGAAACTCACAACCAGCTTGCCTACTTGTTCTACCGCGACGATGATTCCGACAACGCCATCGCCGAAGCGCGCACTGCCCTGAGCATGGATCCCAAAAACGCCGAGGCCTATCGTTATCTCGGCCTAGCCCAGTACGCCGCAGGACGCTACGACGCCGCCCTCAATGCCTTCCAGCAATCACTGGAGCGCGAACCCGCGAACCCGGACGTTTACTACGACATGGGAATCACGCTCCGCGATCAGGGCGATCTGCGCCGAGCCTCCATTGCATATCGTCATGCCCTCAGCCTGCGCCCCGATTTTTGGGAAGCGCACAGCAATCTGGGAGTAGTCCTGCACGATCTGGGAAGACTGGAAGACGCAGTGACCGAGTATCGCGCGGCGAAGCGGCTCAACCCGCAGGAAGCCAGCATCCGCAACAATCTTGGAAACACCTATTGCGATCAGAACAATTTCGACAGCGCGGTCGCCGAATTTCAGGAACTCTCCCGCCAGAGCCCCGACTGGGACGGAGGCCACAATTGTTTGGCCCGGGCCTACATGGCCAAGCGCGACTACCCGTCGGCGATTCGTGAATTGGAAGCCGCCATCCGTTCTAACCCAACCGGAGCGGCCGAACACCGCGTGCTGGGGCAAGCTTTGCTGTTATCGGGAAAAGACGAGGAAGCCGTCACGGTGCTGCGCAAAGCGGTCTCGCTCAATCCCGACTCTGCACTCGCCCACCATTATCTTGGCACCGCGTTCGTCAATACGCAGCAGCTGTCCGAGGCCGAAAAGGAATTTCGCGCCGCCCTCCGCCTGGACCAGAGCGCCCAGAACCACTATTCCCTGGCCGCCTGCCTGGTGGCGCTGAACCGCTATGAAGAGGCGCTTGCGGAACTTGAAATTGCCGCCCACATGGACCCCTCGCAAGACCTCTACCGGGCCCGCATGCAGGAAGTCGTAAAGCTCATCACGGCCTCCAAGTAGCTTTCGGACACTGTCCCAGTGGGCAGGTCCCTATTATGCACTGACGTGTGTCGCGCCTCTTCTCCAACCACCCTAAAATGGCTGACAACAAAGCCTTTTGACCGGCCGGTTGTAGCGGAGGGGTGCGACGATGGAATCCAGTGCCGCGAAACAAACCAAAGAAAAAATCGGAACTCCGTCCGCACTAACCAGCGCGGCGCGGCCCGGCATTGAACCACCTCTACCCGGTCCCTCGACGTCGCCCGATCTCAAAGCAATTGGCTATGGCCTGCCTTGTTCCAATTGCCGTGCTTATTATCCTTCCGACCTGAAGGCGTGTCCGGTCTGCAAGTGCGCGGAAAGAGTATCGCCGCGAGCAGTCGTCGCCCTTCCAGTAGCTCCATTAGCTGCCAGTCCCGAATCCAGCACCGCACTTGAGGACGACCGCGAACGCTTCCTGCGCGAACTGAAATCGCAGGCCTTCGCCTCCCATACTCAGATCAACGCCGCTGCCACTTTTCGCTGCGTGCTGGAGCAGAACCACACCACCGAGTTCGAACCCGCCGCCGTGTGCCACACCTGTTACGGCGACCTCCGGCAGCAAGCCGACCGCCTGGAAGCAACCCTCCACATGGATGTGAAGGAAGCCGCCCAGATCGTCTACACCGCTGTGTGGGCCGATACGTCCGATCCCAGCAAGACGTACATCAACGCCGCTGCCGCGCTCTTGTCAGAACTCCGCCGCCGCGCTGGCATCGGCTTGCTGCTCGGCTCGAATCAACCCTTGGCACACTAGTTTTTGTGGGATGGATTGGTTCTTGGATTGGTTTTGGGTGGCGCAGCGGCTTACCGATGCGAAGTCTGCCTTGTCTCGAACCTCGGCTTTAGCCGCAGAGGGTAGGGATCCAACTTTCCCTTACCCTCTCAGCATGCGACTCCACTTAGGTCTTACTCCGCCTTAAACACGACGTAGTTCTTCCCCGCATACAACCGGTATCCCTCGCCGTCCTTTTCCAGCTTCAACGGAACCGGATGCTTCGCTTGTTCGTCGCCTTTGGTAGCGACGGAGAACAAGTCCGTTGACGCCACATTCATCACCAAAAACTTACCCCCCTTGAAGCCAAACCCATACTCCCCCGGATCGAGCGTCGCTCCATCAAAGGTTACTTTGGTCTCGGTGATAAAAAAGCCCTGATACTTTTCCTGGATCGCCGTCGAGTAGCCGGAAGTATCCACAAATCCCGCCAGCACATAGTGCCCGCCGGCGCTCTTGAGCGCCACCGAGTTGCGCGCCTGCACTGCTGCGCTCTGCCCCGCAAAGAAGTAAGTGCTCGGGACGACCTTCTTCAGCGCGTCCCCCGTGAGAATCTGCGCCCACGCCGGCATGCAAAGCAGCGTCACCAACGCCATCAGCGAAATCGACTTGCAACGAGAATTCATCAAGAGCTCCTCAACCTTATGTTTTTGAAATATTGTGCTTGATAATCGCATCAAAATATACACAAGTTACCCCACTCTTGCAGTGATCTGAAATCCCGCCCTTCTCTGCCGCCTCACCGATCTCTGCGGTTAACGGTTTCGTCAGCGCGAGAAACGCAGTCGTCCAAACGCCTCCGGCACATGAAAATTAGGCTGCGGCGTATTCGTGGCGCGCCACGCCGAGTAGAACCGCGGCTCCCGCGCACTTTCCACCCGAAAGAAATTCACGCGCCACTCTGTCGCCGGATCAAATTTCGAAGTCAATGCAAGCATCGGGATCGCCAGCTCGGCGGCCCATAAATGATGCTCCCGATCGAGCCACGCTGAACGTTGCAGCCCACTCCTCAGATCGCGCCGGCCCTCGGGAAAAATGTCCAGGTCAACCCACATACCATTCGGACTCACCTCAAATTCCCGGTAGTAGCGCGGCCTCGAAGGATCCGGCTGAAGAAACATTTCCGCCACATCGCGATCCCAAAGCTGATCGCGTCGTCCGTTCGCATCCGAGTCCTCGAAGACAAACAACTCCCGATAGCGGCATTCAAAACGCAGGTAAAGAATTTCCGGCGTCCACAGCAAACGCACCTGCGTTTGCCGCGACGGGTCCCGATTCTTCCCCTGCCAATCCGAGCAAAAGGGAATCGCGTCCGCCAACTGCCACTCCGCCGCAGGATGCCGCGCATTCAGCGAGATTTCATGTACGACGCGCACCGCCGTGACGGAGTCAATTCCGGTAGAACAAGCTGTCGGCTTTTCCTGACTCATAAGCAGTTGCGGCAACAAACAGATCACAACGACCATCCACTTTCGCATGGCGGCCGGTAGTGTAAATAGTCGATTCGTATCAGGGCATGCCTTAAGGCATGCCACAAATCCGCCTAAAAGTTCACGCGCCTTAAGGCGCTGAAGTCCAGCATCCTTACCCAAAATGTGCATTCGGAAACAAATTCACTTTGACCGCAACATTCGGATAGCCCACGCTCTCCGCCTGCCCTATGTTATCCGCATGGCAACCAATGCGATACTTTCCGAGGCAGCAATCATGAAGCCAACCGCCAATCCGATCCCGAATCCAATTGAAGCCCGCCGCTGGCAGGCCGTCACCGACCGCGACTCCGCGCTGGACGGCGCATTCGTCTTCGCCGTCTCCAGCACCGGCATCTTCTGCCGCCCGTCGTGTCCGTCGAAACGTCCGCGCCGCGAGAACGTCAGCTTCTTCGACCGCGCCCGCGAAGCCGAGCAAGCCGGATACCGCGCGTGCCTCCGCTGCCGTCCCAAAGCCGTAGATGGCAATCCCCAAGCCGCACTGGTCCGTTCTGTCTGCCGCTACATTGAGCAGAACATAGAAGACCGCTTGACTTTAAGCCGCCTGGCCAGCGAATTTCGACGCAGCCCGTTCCATCTCCAGCGCACCTTCAAGTCCGTGCTAGGCATCTCCCCCAAAGCCTACATGGACGCCGTCCGTCTGCGCCAAGTCAAACACAACCTCCAGTCCGGACACTCCGTAACCACTTCCCTCTACGCCGCCGGATACGGCTCCAGCAGCCGCCTCTACGAACGCACCGCCGGCCAACTGGGTATGACCCCCGAAAAATATCGCCGCGGCGCAGTAGCCGCCGTAGTCCGCTACACCATTGCCGATTCTCCTCTGGGCCGCATGCTGATCGCGGCCACAGACAAAGGCATCTGCGCCATCCAGTTCGCCGACTCCGATCAGGAACTCCAGCAAGGCCTGATGCGAGAATTCCCCTTCGCCACCCGCCGCCGCGACGACGAAGCCATGTCCGACTGGCACGAAAAACTGGAACGCCTCATCGCCGGAGAAGAAACGCACCCATCCCTCCCCCTCGACATCCGAGCCACCGCCTTCCAGCGCCGCGTCTGGGAAACTCTGCAACGCATCCCGCGCGGAGAAACCCGCTCCTACAGCGCCGTCGCAAAAAAGATCGGCATGCCGAAAGCCACCCGCGCGGTCGCCCGCGCCTGCGCCACCAACCCGGTAGCCGTGGCGATCCCCTGCCATCGTGTCGTCCGCGAAGATGGCGAGTTGGGCGGATATCGCTGGGGGATTGAGCGCAAGGAGCAGTTGCTGGCGATGGAGCAGGGGGCAGGAGGGTAGGTTGTACTTCAGATTCGATTGTTGTCTTGAAGGGGTGCGGCTTCAAGCCGCACAGTAAGGCACTTGGGAGGGCACGGCTTCAGCCGCTGCGGGGCAGCATTTCGACAACTTTCGCTGACTCGCTCGACGACCAAAGCTCACGAGCCGACTTTGCCGTAGCTATTTCTTCGGTCGAATAACAAGACAAATCTAGCGTCCTTACCAACAAACGGAATGTAGATGTAAAACTGGTCTTCTCGCATCGTATATTTCTGGAAGACGTCCACATTCCCGCCTGAGAAAAACTTGGTGAGGTATTCACAATTCAGATTCTTCGTGCATTGGAAATAGGTAGGATTGTAGACACTTGGCTTCTGGCTCCAATCGTAGTATTCCACTCGGTAAAACGTCAGCTTGCCCTCGAATTGTCCAGAGTAGACGAGGGTTAGCTGCGGCAATTCGCTGCGCTGATTTTGCAGGAAGTTACGAATCTCATAGATTCTCTTGTAGTCTTCGGGCTTGCCGGACGCGAGCAAACGGCTGACCTCCTCCAACAAGTCTCGGTTTTTCCCCAGGACTTCGTCAGCCTGTCCACGGACAACTCCCAGGAACTTTTCCTTGGACAAATAGGTACCAGCAAATATCAATCCAACCAAAACCACCGCCACGACGACGAATGCTGCGGACCACTTCCGCAGTACACCCGGCCGTGTTTCGATTCTCATCTCGGCGATCTTGGCGTCAGCAATCAAACTCACATTCGTTGCGACATTCAACAAGACAAGAACCACAGCGACACCGATGAGCCCAACAAGAGCAGCCACCAGAAATGAGGTCGTGGTTTCTCTGAAAGGATTGATTTGAAGGCCGGCACAGAGGACGGAAACAAGCACGCCGAGTAACACCAGCGAAACGACCACGGTGAGTAGTGAAAGCGTTGCCCTTGCGATTGCTGTCTTGGTTTCTGATCGCATTCGACCCACCTCCCTTTACTTGGACATTACACCTGGATTGATAGACACCATCCGAACACAAACTGCCTCGTGCTATTTCGCCAGCGCTTCGTACCGTCTTCTCGCTTCCTCAAACGCTGCAATCACCAACTGCTTCTCCGCCTCCGTATTCCAATTCGTATTACTCCGCGCCGCCGAGATCAACCGATCCACCCAAGCCACAAAATACGCCGCGTCCGCCGGACTCCGCAGGGGCTCCCCCGCCACCGACACATACACCGGGCTAGTCGTCGCATACGGATACAGATCCAGAATCGGATACTCCGCCTGGTCGCTGAATGCCCGCAGCAAGCACCATCCGCTACCATCGAGAGGAATCGAACCTGACACATCCGCCGACTGCCGATCGCCCTTCAGTTCAATCTCCCGCGCCACTTTTCCATTGCAAACAATCTGTAAATGATCCAGCGGAACAATCGACCGCAGCCCAACCTTGAATGGCGCGTCCTGTTTCTTCTCCAGCCGAACCTCGTCCCCCGTCGTCTTGCCGCCCAACTCAAACCAAAGCAGCGGCCCATTCGTGGCAAACGTCCGTCCCGCCTTGATCGACTCCAGCCACGGCTCAATCTTCAGCGGCCCCGGCTTCACATGTGCATAGACGCGATTCAGCCCCGCCGGCCCCCGCAAGGACGCGTAATTCCCCATGAAATCTGTCCCCGCAGCCGTTGGCAAACGAAACCCACAATTCAGCAGCTTGTACCAGACCTCTGCCGTGGACTTATGATCCGCAAATCCCACCACCTCGATGTAATCCACCTTGCCCAACGCCACGTCAGCCGGTAACTCGTAAGTAAGTGAATCATCCTTAGCCGGATCAGGAACACTGTCCAGCGGATGCACATATCCCACCAGCGCCCCCTGCTCATGTGCCATGTCCGCGACATTGGCATTCGCTGGAAACAAACTAGACGCCGTCGTATGGGGATACCCTGCGTAGCCCGGCAGAATAATGTTGTTTTTTAGACCCAGCAGCCCAAGATGTCCCCAGTAACTGGTGTGATACTCCTGACTATGTACCAGGAGATGGTCGAGGTTCGAAGCCGGATCGAGAGTGGTCGAGGATTGAACTCCCCGTGGCATTCCTCCGTTACCTCTGTGACCTCCGTGGTTCAAGCTTTTCGTCGGCGACTGAATCGGACTTGTCCCGGGCATGAAATAAGCCATATCCGGAAAGCGCTGCTCTTTGTTGACGATCAGATTCTCGACAATCGCCAGATTCTCCGCGTCAGCCTGCTCTACCAGATGCGCGGGAGTATTGCGATACGTCCCCGCATAGTTCATGTGGACATGCACGTCGCCGCTCACCCACTCCGCCGGCTCGTAAGGAATATTCGGCCGCAACTGGACACTAAGGCTGGAAGTCTTGCCCTCGGCGACTTCCACGCGCCGCCGCTCAAACCCAAACTCGAACCCGCGCATCACATCAACCTGAACCGTGCCCGGCGGCACCGTCACTTCCGAGGTCCCCAGCGTGTCGAAATAGTGTGCCTCAAACGCGCGCTCCGATCGCGTAAAGCTGTCGTCGGCATACATCCAGCCGCCATCAGGTGCGTAAGCCCGCCTATCCGCCCCGGTCACGAACACCCGCGCTGCAACCGGCTTGCCTGTCGGCCCGAAGACCTTCAGCGAAAGTCGCCCCATCGGCTTCAGATATTTTTTCTCACGCGCTACTAACTCCGTCTGCGCGCCACCCGGAATCGTCTGTACCCACAGCGAAGTATTCCCGCTCCGATTCGAAATAAACGCAATCTTCGTCCCATCCGGCGACCACCGGGGATTCGTATTGTCGTAGTCTCCATATGAAATCGGAAACGCGTCCCCGCCCGCCGACGGCATAACCCACAGCTGATGCCACTGCCTGCCTAGGTACGACGCGTACACCATGCGCGTCCCATCCGGCGAAAAGTCCGGACGCGCTCTCCAAGTCGTCTCTTCGTAATGAATCTCTCGCGCTTCGGCTCCGGGCTCCGCCTTCATACGCCAGAAGCCCCCCGTCCCGTGAATGTGCCCGCGATTCGAGATAAACAGAATCTCCAAACCATCCCGCGACCACGTCGGACTGATCTCGTGATCGACCTTGCTGTAGTAATAGCGAGGCAGGTCACTCACTTTTTCCGGAGTAAGTTGCTGAACGTCGCTAAGCTTGCCGTCCTCGAATCGCCCAACAAAAATGTGAAAGTGCCCCTTATAGGAAGTTGAAACAAACGCCAGCCGCTTCCCATCCCGCGAAAACCGCGGCTCCAAGTTCACCGCCCCGCCCGACGTAAGCTGCACAGTCCGCCCATCCCGCAGATCTAGCACCCAAAGCTCGACTGCATCACGATCGTAGCGATCGAAGACCGCCCACCGCCCATCCGGCGACCAGTCCGGCTGATAGTCATACCCCGGCCCCGCCGTCAGTTGCTCCGCCTTCGTCAATCCGAATTCCTGCCGCCACAACGCCCCCCCCATTGAATACACCAGGCTCTTCGAATCCGGGGACCAAGCCATCGCACTCGGCCCTGTCGTCAACTGCGGCAAATACATTTCCCGGTAGTAATAAGAATGAGGAAGGTCAATCTGTTTGAGCACCGGCTCACGCTGGGCGAAACCGGAAGCGAACGTAACCATGATGACAAAACACAAGAGACTGAGCTTTGACAAGAATCCTCCATGAGAAATGGAAACTGGAGCGACGGACGACGGGTAGCAATGAGCCGAAAATCAGGCCCCAGCGCGCCTCCGCCACCATACCCACATGCAGTTCAACGCCGCCGCGGCCACTACAACCACCAGAATTCGAGCCTGGCTCAGATCGACTTGCCCGACCATCGCAACGCACATCAGGATGCCGAGCACCGCCAGTATCGGCCCGCCGGGCACCTTGAAACGCGCCGCTGCCGGCTGCTTCCAACGCAACGCGATCAGGGCGGCACACACGACTCCGTAGTAAAGCAAGCGAGCGACCGCTGATAGTGTCACGTTCCACGCAAAGTTACCGACCAGCGCCAGCCCCCAAACCGTGAGTGCGTACGTCAATATCGAAAGCCATGGCGTATGAAATCGGCGACTCACCCAGGCAAACGGGCGCGGCAAATCTCCCCCCTCGGCCAATGCGAAGGTAGTGCGTGGCATCGCTAACAACTTTGCGCTCAAGTATCCATAACACGAAACCAGCGCACCGATCGCCACTAGCGCCGCGCCGCGATTGCCCATCGTCAACCGCGCCACTTCCGCCAGAGGACGATCCGTCGTCGCGCCACTGCCCAGCACTCCCACCACCACCCACTGCACCAGCACGTAAATCGCAATGCAGGCAATCAGCGACGTCATCAGAGCAAAGCCAATATCCCGCCGCGGATTCTTCGCTTCCCCCAGCGGCACCAATGCGGTCTCAAATCCGCCAAAGGCGAACACAAGCAGCACCATCGCCTTCAACCACACTCCACCCGTGATCGGCCCTTCTGGAGCCATCGGAGCCGGATGGAAAATCGTGAGCGCCGCCCCCGCCAGTACCACCATCAGCAGCGGCAGAAGTTTCGCAATCGCAAAAATGTTGCTGACGCGTGTCCCCTGCCGCACGCCTAAAATATTAATGAGCGCCAGCAGCCCCACCAGAATCGTCAGGATCAAGAACCGCGATGCCTTCGCCCCGGGCCAGAACTCCGCCAGATAAATGACAAATAAATTTGCATTCGCCGCCGGCGCCGCCGACTGCGCAAGATAAAACGTCCAACCCACGACCAGCCCCACCAGTCGCCCGAAAACCGTGCGAGCATATAAGTAAGGTCCGCCCGCCTCCGAAAACTGTGAAGCCACCTCCGCAAAGCACATCATGATGACGCCGATGGCAGCTCCTGCAATCAGCACCGCCAAAATGCTTTGCTTGCCAAGCAGAGCCGCGACCGTACCCGGCAGCCCAAACACGCCGCTTCCGATGACCGAATTCACGGTCAGCGCCACCAGGCTCCAGCGCCCAATCGCCCGCACCAAGCCGGTTTTGGAGGTGGTCATGGCGACCCGTTTGTATCACACCCGGCCGAATCCGGGGTAGACTTCTTGTCTGGTTTTTGAGAATCTAAAAAGCCCTGCGGAGGGTACTGATCAAGTGCCGGCCTCAATTTCCGACATCCGACTTTTACTAAAGGTCAAAAAACTGCCCCGGTGCGCTCACCCGCGCCGCGTCTTTATCACGGGCGGAACCGGCTACCTCGGCAGTACCTTGATTCCCGCGCTCCTGGAGCGCGGCCATCATGTTCGAGGCCTGGTGCGTCCGACCTCGAAGGGCAACTTGCCCAGCGGATGCGAAGTCGTTTCCGGCAACGCCCTCGACGCCAACACCTACAAGCACCTCATCCGCCCCGCCGACACATTCATCCACCTCGTCGGAGTTTCGCATCCGTCTCCCGCAAAAGCCTCCGACTTCCGCGTCGTCGACTTCGTCTCCGCTCGTGAAGCCATCAACGCGGCCTCCGAACTTGGCATCGCCCATTTCATCTATCTAAGCGTCGCGCACCCCGCTCCCATGATGAAGGCATATATCGCCGTCCGCGAAGAATGTGAAGCGCTGATCCGGCAGCGCCGCCTGAACTCCACCATCCTCCGCCCCTGGTACGTCCTCGGTCCCGGCCACAAATGGCCCTACGCCCTGCTGCCCGTTTACAAGGTTATGGAGGTACTCCCCTTCACCCGCAAAGGAGCGCAGCGACTGGGCATGGTAACCCTGGAGCAAATGGTGATGGCGCTTGTCGAGGCCGTGGAATCGCCAGTTCAGGGCCTAAGGATCGTAGAAGTACCCCAAATCCGGACCGCCCAGGCTACTCTGGCCCGCGAAGTAACCCGCCAGACCGCGTGAAACCGCCCGTCCCGTGCGCCTTTCGCAAATCGGGTAACTTCAATTACGGAAGCACATGCACACGGGGAATCTTTCCGCCCACCGGCTGAGATGCGATGGTGATCAGGATAGCAATGGTCAGGACGAAAGGACCTCAATGGACCGGGAAAACCGCGCCAGCATGGACGAGATTCATCTCCGCATCCTGCGTGTCACCGAAGACCTGCGCGCGATCCAGCGCGAACTCAACTGCGCCGCCATGCAGGCGCCCAACGATCCTGAACTGATGGAGGCCCTCTCCGATCCGGCCGAGATGGAAACCCTCCACGTCCTGAAGTCCGCCCTCGACCAGATGCGTCACTTCCTCTGGTTCTACATGCAGGTCATGACCAGCGGCTCCGAAATGGGTGAGAAACTCCGCCAAACCCTGCGCCAGGAGCCAGCACCCCTCGTCCCCGAAACCGAAAAACAACAGCACATGCAGAATGCCTCCGACGCCATCATGCTGCGCTACTTAGCCGACAGCAAGTTTCGGAAACCCAACTAACCCCAATTCGCGATGCGAAGCGAAAGCACCGATCCGGCTTATTGCTGAGAAAGCGCTCCGTCTAGCCCCGAATTTATCCGAAGAACCTTCTCTCCCTGAGCACAGGGAAAAGCGTTTCTCTTACGTAGAATCCGCAAAGTACGCGCATAAGTGTGCCGCCCGCCGGTTGTCTTGGGCACCCGGCTAAGAAACATCAGAGATGGCCGGACCGCATCTATTTGATATTTGCCCAAGTTCCGCCAGTGCAGACGTACCACGTACTGTTAGCAACGCCATGGGTGTTGGAGTACATACTCCCCGTTGAAGGACACGCTGAGCCCACGGTCAAGGCAGAGGTTCCGGTCGACCAAGTCACCGCGTTTGCATTCGGGCTGGTTGTGAATCGCGAATAGGCTGCCGCCGTTCCCATCTTCTCGCCGATGACGTAGAGACCGACAGTTGTGTCGTTGATCAGTTGTTTTGAGGCCGGTAAGGTTTCCAAGTCCTGGATTGCATTGGTGGCGCCATTCTTGAAAACCCCCATAATTGCCAGGTCAGTTACCGCGTGCGCACTAGAGATCTGGATCAGGTTAGTTACATTTGTGCCGCCGGTGATATTCATCAGAGCAGCGCTCTGGACGTTTGCGTTTCCGCCAACCGTGATTCCGGCGGTGAAGCCTGTGATCCGGACATCCTCGATCGTGTTATTGGGGGAATCCAAAAGGATTGCATTTGTCGGCAGAAACCCATTTCCCGTGCATGTTATTCCTTGTATGCCTCGCGTCGTAGTGGTGCTTCCTGAAATCGACGCGCAAACCGAGGTGCTTGCGGACGCGGTGAAAGTGAGGTCCGAGTACGGGCCGGAGTTCGTAGATCCGGTTGTTACCTGCAGGCCCGTGCCGGCGATGCCGAAAAGATTCACCCGCCGCACGTAACTCAATTCGTGCGACAAGCTGTTTGTGATGCCTCCAACGCCAGCCAGCCCGTTCCCGCGAAGCGAGAGATTTTCGATTGAGACGTTCGTACAGCCCCCTGAAGGGCAACCGGTTCCCATTTGCAGCATGAACCCGGTCGTAATATTTGACGTGGCTTGGATAAGAGTAGCGCTCAATGCCGTACTGCCGTTGCCCTCTCCTACGAGTCTGGTTCCGTTGGGCGTCGCCCACGAGTAGGCGATCTGGATGTTTCCCGGCGGCAGCAGAATCGTAGAGGCCTTAGCTACGCTCGCCGTGTTCTGTACCCATGGCGTGTCCGTTGTGGCCGCTGTGCAGGTCAGCTTGGAATTTGTCGAGGTCAGACCCCGCGCGTCGATAACCGTCCCTCCAATGAAAGTGCTTGCGTTCATGATGCTGAACAGGGTCGCACAGATATCAACGGTGGGGCTGGCAAATGGTGTGGCGTCCAGAAACGCCGCTGACATACCCGTAGTGCAGCCGGTGCCCGACAAGTTTGTACAGATGGCGTTGTTGCCTTCGGCCGCAGAGGCGCGGGTCGGCGAAACGACCACGCCAATGCAAGCAACTGATAAGACCACAGCAAGAATCATGTTCTTCGATCGCTTCATAAGATTTTCTCCACCGCTGTCGTCGATTGGAAATTGATTACCTCGGGTTGAAGTCTGCGCAGCAAGAGCCCAACCGTGCGACCTCACTTCAGGTTCTGCCATACCCCGTTGCCACAAGCATAAAGCGTGCTTCCCGCACCGCCGCTCGTATTGGAGTAAAGCGTACCGTTGGCGAGAGAGGAACAGGAACCTGCCACGGTCGTCGAGCCGACAAACCATGTCGGTAGAGTCGTGCTGGTCGTGAACCGTGTGAAACCGTTGCCGCCCCCGATAGACTCGCCCAAGACATACATCCCCACGTTGGCATTGTTACTGTTTGCCAGGCTCGGGCCGTTCAAGTCATCCAGGATGGTGATGTTGGAGGTGGGTGTGGAACTGGTCGCCCCGAGGATCGTGATGTCACTAAGCTCTCCTGCGGTTGCATTATAGATATGAACCAGGTTCGTGACGTTGCTGCCTCCCCGAACGTTAACGATCAGCTCACTCTGGATTGGTCCCAGAGTGTTCGCCTGATCCCCGATAGCAATGCCGTCGTGAAATCCATTGAGAAAAATGTTTTCTATGGAAAACGCGCCGCCGTCGAGCTCAATGCCAGAATTTGGATTTGTGCAAGCAGCGCCAGCCGCGATGCATTGACAGCTGATCCCGTGTAATCCGCGAGGGTGTGCCGTTTGGGGACACGAGCCGCCGAGATTGAGCACCTTGACACAGGCCGCCGCAGTACCGCTTATGCCGATGTTCAAGTCGTTGTAAGGGCCAGAATTACTGGACGTTCCCAGGCTGCTGCAGTCCGTATCCGCACTCAGGCGCAGTCCCGTTCCCCCAATGTTAACCATGGAGACGTGGCGCACATAACTCTGTTCTTCTGCGTTTGCGTTGTCCACGCCGTCAAGTGCTTGCGACTGAGCATCCAAGGTGAGATCGGAAACCTGTATTCCGAAGCAGACGCCTGTGCCACAGCCGAACGCGCCCGTGTCGCTACCGAGGACGATCATCGCTGAACCTGAAAAAGCTCCGGTGGGACAGGTTGCGCTGGTTGCCTTACAAGCCTGAAGGATAGTCTGTCCGGGGCCTTGGCCAACAATGTGAGTGAAGTTAGGCACGACCCACGGGGTTTCGGTCGCGATCGTACTCTTTGGAAGCAAAATGGTGACATTGGCAAATGTTCCAGACCCGGGCAGCGTATGCCAGGGGCTTTGAGCGCAGGCTTGAGGGGTTCCTGGATTAACGCCGCGGGCGTCGATAACCGCCCCAGTGCCCGCGACACTAAGAATAATGGTGTTAAGAGCCGCGCAAATATCGCCCGTCCCAAGGTAAGGCGTAGCGTCAATGAACGCAGCCGATCCTTGAATGACATTGCTCGGCCCATAGACAGCGTTCAGCCCTTGCTTACCGCTCTGCGCTAGCACGGCGCGCGAAAGGCAAGTCACGCTGGAGAGCGTCAGGATGACCACTACGCGGAGGCAACGGAAAGCGGATGTTTCTAGCTTCATTTTAGATTTCTCCCGGAAATCGGATTCTTCGTAATCTGGGTGTAAATCAATTGGTAGTCACCGGAGTCCATGTGTTCCCTCCGATACAGATGTAAAGGGAATGCTCACCCATCATCGGCGCGCCAGCCGTGTTGGAAAACAAAGTCCCTGTCGGGCAAGGAGTCGTAGTGGGGATACCATTCTCTGATCCCCAAGTGGCGACGTTGGTGGCGCTGTCGACACCTGCTAGGCTCGGATTCGCTGTGAAGAGAGACGTTCCGGCCGCAACCCCCGAAAACGAGACCGCCCTACCCAAGGCATACAACGCCGAGAAGGCGTTTGGTGAGCCAGTGAGATTGTTGTTCGTGGGACTTATCGTTGTGCCGGTGATGTCGTCTTGAATAGTGGCGGTGAGCACGCCATTGGCATTCAATACGTCACGGACAGTGACATCGCTCACCACCCCAGTCAGAGTGGATGCGCATGCGCCGAGGGTGGACGTATTCGGGAACGGGCCGCAAATGTGAACTGTATTGGTGACTGGCCCCCCTCCTGAACCGCTGTTTCCACTCGTGACATTGGACACTTCGATGCTACCGATGTTCGCGGTTGCGCCAATCTGAATGCCGTCCCAGAAGCCCTCGGTGTGGACATCCTGAATGGTGTTGCTGTTAGCTTGAACTTGAATGGCAGCAGCATTGGCCGCGCCATTGCCTAGGATGGAGCTTTGGTTCGCGGTCTGCGTGTCGCCGCTGCAGGTGATCCCGTGCAATCCACGGGTGGGGGATTGGATTCTTACAGCGACAGGACAACTGGTACCGCAAGGAGTGGTCGAACCTGGATTGGGTTGATTGGTACCATAGGCGATGTTCGTATACGGACCAGAATTGGCGGCACTAACTGAGAGTCCGATTCCTCCCAGGTTGGAAATCGTGACGTCATCGACGTAGCTGTTATTTTGTGAATTGGCGTTCACGATGCCGTTGTTCGTGTTTGTACCCGTATAGCTATTGCCCGGAAAGCCCAGATCCAGATGCTCGATGGACACATCGGAGCAGACTCCCGACGGGCAGGAGGCGGAGCCCATATCAATCAGGTCCCCGCTGTAAGTAGATTTTGGTTGGATTACTGTTGTAACCTTTCCCTCGCCGACAATGCGGGTTTGGTTCGGCAATATCCACGCGGCGGAAATCACGATCGTAGCGGCGGGGAGAAGAACAGTTGTGGGCGGCGTGCTCGTAACACCATTCCACGGCGACGCCGCGCAGGTCAGGCTCGTGTTACCGCCATTCAGGCCGCGCGCATCAATAACCCCTCCTGTCGTAGGAATGATCGCTGGCGTATGAGTGTAGATATAGTTGAGGGTGTCACAAAGGTCTGTACCGTTGCCGGTGAATGCGCTGGCGTCGATGAAGGCCGATGAACCGATAGTGGTCGAACTTGACCAAACCGTATTGTTGCCTTGTACCTGAGCAGTCAGTTTGGCCGGTGAAATTGCGGACAAAATCACAAGAATAGACGCTGCCGTGGACACCGCAACACTAGTAGTCTTAACGATTCTCATAGGTTCTTCCTCATACGGCATGCTTTTTGAAAGTTGCTGTGATGGAGTGTGGAATGCAGCACATCCTTGCGGATATGCCAACGGAGGGCCCGTAGTTCCTATGACAATACAGTTTCCCAATTTGGGAAAGCAGCCGCATTATACCACGTTCCTCCTCGACTTAAAAAAAATGATAAAGAAGTTATTAAATAAGAAGTGCTTTTTTTGACAAGACGGAATGTTCCCAACCATCCTTTTCACCCGAGCAATCTATGGGGCCTTTCCAGACCCGCTTCCCGTCTGACCATCTCAACCCGAGACCGCCAGCCCTCCTGTAACTCATTTCCATTGTTCAGCTTATCGATTGTTTAAGTACGTAATTGTACATATATTATAGCAATACAAATGTTCGTGGAACTCTAAGGAAGTTTTAGAGGCTTATCCTCGCGCCTCAGCCGCCCCCCCCGGTAACGCCGAATACACAGCAGGGTCGGCGCAGACTTCGAAATAAAGGCGGTCGGTCCAATGGCGGGTGACCCACTCCTCCAGCATCATAAATAATCGAGGTGCCCTCGCACGGCTCCTTGCGCCGAGTCATGGTGGCCCGACACAGTTGCGAGCTCGGGCGACGGCCTAAACACCAACCCCGCCCGATGCCGACCGTTTTGACGTCCACTTCTCGAACCCACGAGAAGTGGGGCCCGCCATTCATTTTCTCCGCCAGCACCTTCGACAGCCTTCGATATACTCCAGACAGAAGTAGGACAATCAGCCGTAACACTAAACACGACCGCTCACGAATGCGCAGAGAGGAGAGCCTCCCAGATGCGAATGGCGAAATACATCGCGATCAACGCTTTCTTGATTTTTCATATTCTCGCGATTACTTGCTGGTGTCTCCCAATCGACAGCCCGTTAATTTCGCTTTGTAAGGATCGAGTGCGGCCCTATTTTCTGTGGTCGGGACTGTTTCAGTCCTGGGATATGTTTTCTCCGATACCTAAATCAGCAAACACCTATGTCGAAGCGACCGTTGTTTATAAGAACGAATCGAGAACAACCTGGACATTTCCAAGGATGGAACAACTCAGCCTGACCGAGCGCTGCTTTAAGGAACGCTACCGCAAGTTCGCGGAGAACCTCTCACGTGATGAAGACGACGCTTTGTTGCCGGATGCGGCTCGCCATATCGCGCGTCTGAACAGTACACCTTCACATCCAGCCAGAACCATTATTTTGGTGCAAGAGTGGTCGTTCATTGTTCCTCGCGCCGATGGCTCATATGTTCCCGAACCTTGGAACCAGCATGTTCTCTACGGTTACGGTGTGAAACCTGAGGATTTGCAGTGAGACTGAAGTCATTGTGGGAAGCGTGGAATTCGTTCTTCTTTGCACCACAATCGCCCACGCCCATCGCCTTGTTTCGCATCGTGTACGGCATGCTGGTCGTGGCTACGCTTTTATTGCTGCGGCCAGACTGGCTGACATGGTATGGCGCCCACGGGTGGGTAAGCCTGTCTACGATGCATGCACTTGAGCCAGGCGCGCGACTCAACTTGTTCGCAGTGATTCCGCAAACCGATACCTGGATCAACGCGCTCTTCTGGATGTTCCTGGGATCGGCGATACTCCTGACAATCGGCTTCCTGACTCGTCTCAACAGCCTGCTGGTTTTTCTTTGCCTGACGTCGATCCATCAAAGAAACCTTTACATTCTCCATGGCGGAGACACGTTCTTGCGAGTCGCTGGATTCTTCCTGATCTTCGCCCCCGCCGGGGCCGCTCTTTCAGTCGATCGTCTCATTCGCATCTGGCGTGGGAAGGAAGGCGCGAACATCGAGCCACGTAGCCCATGGGCACAGCGCATGATTCAGTTCGAACTCGCGATCATGTATTTCTCGGCATTCTGTTTGAAAGTGAAGGGCGCTCCCTGGCTACAAGGAACAGCAATGTATTACGTCTATCATCTCGATGAGTTCAAGCGGTTCCCGATACCTTCGTGGTTTCTCCATCCGGTCATGCTCAAGCTGGAGAGCTGGTCGGCGCTCGTGCTGGAATTCTCTCTAGGTATTCTCATTTGGGTGAAGGAACTCCGATACACCATACTGACGCTTGGATTGCTGTTTCATTTCTGTCTTGAATACTCCCTGAACATACCGCTATTCCAGTGGGATGTCCTGTCAGCGTACATTCTCTTTGTTGACGCGAATGATTTGAAGCGCGCCACAAATTGGGCCGGTCGGCTCTGTCGCCGCGGCTCAAAGAAGAGCGACTGATGGATGAAAGGGCTCAGACACAGCGAGAAGCCTTCCTTGTTCGACGCGAGATTCGCCCGGAAAGGAACTCGGGGAAAAACGGGACGTTCCCACTTTACTTAGCCTGCGGTATCAACACATCCGAAATCGTGTAAGGCGGAACGGTTACGGTGAATGAGTTCCCGATGTCTGCCATGGGATTGCCGGCGATGATATTGTCGCTGGGCTGATTGCCTTTGCCGTAGTCGAAGCGCATGCCATTGTTGGCGAGCTTCGCTCCGTTCACAGTTACTTTGACAGTCGCAACATTCTTCGGGTCCTTGTTGATCAGCATCACGGTTACGCTTCCGTTCTGGTGCTTGGCGGCATGTACGCCTAACAGCGGGTGGCTGGAAGATGTGGCTACTACCGGCTCGTTGAAATTCATCAGGTAGTGGACCATCTGCAAACCAAAATAGATGGAACCGGGCTTGTTCTTGTCGTCGAGAAAGCCGCCTTTGTGGAGTTCCGTCCAGTCAATGTTGGCGGTTCCGTCTTCGATCAGGTTCAAATAAGCATCAGTGGCAAACAGGCCGGGGACTAATTGATCGGTGATATTGATGTAAGTTTTCGGTCCCATGGCTGTGACCAGCATTTGCATATTCTGGGCGTTTTGACCGCAGTATTTCTGGAAGAGGTCCAGCAGGGCGGCCACTATTTGCGGCAGCTCGTCATGCGTCGCGGCCAGTAACTTGGCGTTGTCCAGGTCCTTCCAGTTCGAAGCTTCGGTAGTTGGCCCGGTGTTCCAGTGCAGCGATACGAAGTCGATATCTTTTCCAGCCGTTTTCAGAACACTGCGGTCCCAATCCAGTCCGGAATCGGCGGCCTTCGAAAAGGCGGTGTGCTGGCTGTACACGCCAGTCACTGGATCCCTGGTCCACTCCTGAATGTCCCAGCTATTCGCCAACGGAACATCCAGCGACGCGCCCACTTTAATTCGCGGGTCCACGGCTTTCATGGCTTTCACAAATTGAGTCAGCGCTTGACCGTATGCGTCCGGGGAGAGCTTCGGGTTTTTCTGGCGCGCCTTGGCGTTCTCTTTAGTATCGGCCGGATACGGGGCGTGCAGATCTACCTCCTGCCCTTCGCCACCGTAAAAGCCGTTCTGATAGACCTCGTTGCCGACCTCCCAATACTTCACGTTGAGGGGCTGGGGATGGGCGATGCGGAGGAGATTCTGGCCATCGTCAGTGGCCAGCGGCTGGGAGGAGCGAATCGTAGCCCAATATCCGACCGTCTGCCAATCGTGCCCGGTCGAATCTTTTCCGATGACCTTGTTGTCGGACGGATTTCCATTTGCATAGGCTACCCAGGCAGCCGCTTCGAATGGTTCACCCCCGCCCGTGCCGTCCTGATTGGAGCCGTAGTTTACGGTGATCGTGGTGGTGCCGACCTGGTCGATGAGCGAAACAAAATGGCCGAAATCGGTGTTCGGCGCGAGGTTGCCGTACCTGAGGGACATCGGCGCTTGCGAGTTGGTCGCCTTGTGCGTGGACCAGTGATAGTTGTCCGCGTAAGCGCCGCCCGGATAGCGCAGCGTGGTAATACCAGCGTCCCGCAACAAACTGGGCAATGCCGGATCCATGAGCGTGTAGTCGTAAACGAATGCCTCGATGCCCGGCGCCCGCGGAGCCATGAAGTTTCGGGTCTTGTCCGCGTCGACCGTCACCTTGACGACCCCAGTAATCGCCTGGACGGTTTTGACCGCCGCCATCTCTCTTGACTTTCCCGGCTCGAGGTCGCCTACCGACTTGGGTTGAGCGGGCTGGGCGGCCTGGCTCCACGCCACCGGATTAAGCGAAATGATCGCAAAGACTACCCACCCCGTGAAAACAAAGGAGGTTTTCGCGAGCTGACTTCCGCGTTGGGAATGGAACCGGGACCACTTTGAAACTGTCATGCGAAATTCACCTCTATCGGAACACGATACGGAACTACTTTACTGATTTCCCCGCAGCGGTCAACTTGTTGTCTTGTCATTTGACTCGAGAACCGTGGTTTGCCCAGACGGTGCGTGAAAATTGCCAGCCACGGAAGTCCAAAACCGGGCGGGTGGAAGCGGAATCAATGTGCCCGTCGTTCTGTGCGGTTGTCGATCCAGGATTCGACTCGGTATCGCTCCTCCATCTCCAAATCTCCAAGAAGATAACAAAACCGCCGCTCAGATAACGTTGCGCTTGAACGAAAACCACAATCACTCCGGGAAAAATTACGGATTTCAACGAAGCTCATCACCCCAGCCGGAGGCCCACTAGGCGACGTAAGTCATTAGGCTAACAATATGTTACATAAATCTGTTGACAAGTTAGGAGCCGAGGTTTAGCTTCGTTAACGTTTACGGCCAATACGTAATTTGGTGTGGCTTCTATGGAAATCGGTAGGCTTCCCTCGACACCTCAGCTGACACGCCCCAAGACCCTCCCATGAACCGCAAAGTCAAACTGCTCGACATCGCCGAAGCCCTAGGGGTTTCCACGGGAACCGTTCATCGTGCCTTGCACAATCACCAGGGCGTCAGTGCCATGACGAAGACGCGGGTGCAGCAGATGGCGAAGAGCCTCGGCTATCGGCCAAATCTGGCGGCGCGCTACCTGTCCTCCAAGCGGAATCTGCGCATCTCGGTGAACACATTGCTGGGCGCAACTTCGTTCTGGGACGAGGTACGCGAGGGCATCAGCGAGGCAGCACGGGCGCTGCTCATGGAAAATGTGGAAATCGAGTATCGAACCTATCCCAGCCAGGGCGAAGGCGAAGAAGAGGCGTTCGAAGCCGCGCTGAAAGCCGAGGTCGATGGAATCATTATTTTCCCCAGCCGTCCGCAAAGCCTTCAGTCGTGGATGCGGCGGGCTTCACGGAGCGGTATTCCGGTGGTCTGTGTCGCGACTGACGCTCCGCACACGGGCCGGCTGGCGGTGGTCTCGATTGACACGATGGCGAGCGGGTCCCTGGCCGGAGATCTGATGGGAAGCCTGCTGAGGGGAACGGGAAAAGTTGCCGTCACGATGAGCGGCCTGGCTATCACTGAGCACGCCGAAAAGTGCAAAGCGTTCGAGACTACTCTTCGCAAGCTGTATCCCCAAATGGAACTGGCGGAGACCATCGAGGATCACTTCGTCGAAACCGAGGCCTACGACAAGTGCCGGAGTCTTTTCAGCAATCATCCGGATCTGGCCGGAATTTACGTAACGACCGAAGCTTCCATGCCCGTGCTGAATGCAGCGCGCGACGCGCGCATGCTGGATCAGATGACCGTCATCACGACAGATCTCTTTCCTGCGCTCGTGCCGGAGATCCGGTCGAGGGCGGTGGCGGCGACGATTTATCAGAGGCCGCGTACTCAGGGTCGAATGGCGTTCCGGGTACTGCACGAATTTCTGGTGGAGGGCGAATGCCCATCCTTCCAGGTGACGCTGGCGCCCCACCTGGTGATGCGGGGCAACCTCGATTTCTTCCTGCAACGGCAATCGCAGGAGTCGAGCGTAGAGAGAGGCGCCAGGCTGCGGTCCGCGTCGCCCGAACTCGCGGACGAGTACTTCGGCTAGATCGGCCTTCACCTTATTTCTGGGCAGTGTAAACAACGGAGAGATTATTCACTTCCTCGGGATCGATGTCGGCACAGGCGGGACGCGCGCTCTGATTATTGATGAGCGCGGACGTGTGGTTGCGTCCGGAACCGAAGACCATGAACCGTTTCAGTCTCCGCAACTAGGCTGGGCGGAGCAAGATCCGCGCGATTGGTGGCGGGCTTGCGGGATTGCGGTGGCACGGACGCTGGAAGAGTTTGGCGCCGACGGAGCAGCGATCAGCTGCGTCGGCTTCTCGGGACAGATGCACGGCGCAGTTTTGCTCGATTCCCGTGACCAAGTCGTACGTCCCGCGCTCATCTGGTGCGATCAACGAACGGAAGCACAAGTTCGAGAGCTCTCGGAATTATTCGGCGCGGACCGACTGATTCACCTTACCTGCAATCCTCCACTTACTAACTTCACACTGACCAAGCTCCTCTGGGTTCGGGAGAATGAACCACAAAACTGGCAGCGGGTTGCACACGTGATGTTGCCGAAAGACTATGTGCGCTTCCGGCTGACCGGCGAGCGGGCCATCGATATGGCGGATGCTTCGGGAACGTTGATGCTGGACGTCGTCCGGCGGACGTGGTCAGCGGAGGTGCTGAGCAAGACGGGAATCGATCGCCAGTTGCTGCCTTCGCTGTGGGAGTCTTCGCAGGTTTGTGGACGAATCTCCACCGAGGGAGCTGAGGCGACCGGGTTGACAGCGGGAACGCCGGTGGTAGCGGGGGCGGGCGACCAGGCGGCGGGCGCCGTGGGGATGGGAATCGTGCGCCCGGGAACGGTCAGCGCCACGATTGGGACATCGGGCGTCGTATTCGCGGCGACTGATGGTCCGGCGCTCGATCCACGAGGACGACTACATACCTTCTGTCACGCCATTCCTCAGCGCTGGCATGTGATGGGAGTTACGCAGGCCGCAGGCTTGTCGCTGCGTTGGTTTCGAGACCGCTTCGGTGCGGGGCCGGACGATGGGCGCGATCCATACGAGCGCTTGTCGGAAGAAGCGTCCGAGGCGCCGACTGGGGCGGATGGCGTCCTGTGGGCTCCCTATTTGATGGGCGAGCGCACCCCCTATCTCGATCCGAATGCGCGGGGCGCTCTGCTGGGACTTTCGGCTTCGCACACGCGCGCCCATGTGATCCGCGCGATCTTCGAGGGTGTCGCCTTCAGTCTTCGAGACAGCTTTACGATTTTTGCCGAGACGAACGTTCCCGTAAATCGCATCCGGCTGGGCGGCGGCGGGGCTCGATCGGGGCTGTGGCGGCAGATTCAAGCGGATGTTTACAGACATGCGGTCGAGATCGTGGAAGCGGAAGAAGGTGCAGCATACGGGGCGGCGATCCTGGCAGGCGTGGGCGTCGAGCATTGGAAATCGGTCGACGAAGCGTGCGACGCGGTAGTTAGAACGGCGCACACAATTGAACCCGATCCGCAAAGCTCCGCGACTCTCGATCAAGCTTACCGCTCGTACCGCCGAATCTATCCGGCATTGCACCAGATTTCAAAAGGCGGCCTAGTCGAGTCGTCTGCGACGCCTGAAGTGGTCTCCGTGTCTCGTTAGGATTCCTATCATGAACCGTGTGGCCAACTCCGTTTTTACGAGGTTCTCTTAATGCAAGCGAAGAAAGAGACGTGCTCACCTCATATCTTGGCGTTGCGTACCCTGCTGGTATTGGCGCTGTTGTTGGGACTAGTCTCCGCTGCCGCGGGGCAGTGGGCTCCCATGAACCCCGTCACCGGAACGCAACAACAGGCCGATGGCGTGGTGTTCACGATGAAGTCCGGTGTTCTGAAGGTCCTGATCTGCTCGGACTCTATCGTACACGTGCTTTATTCTCCGACCACCTCGTTCCCGGAGCGATTCGATCCCGTCATTATTAAGAAGAGTTGGCCGGCCATCAAGTGGAGCATGCAGTCGACCAACGACGATGTGACTCTTTCCACTTCGCGAATGAAAGTGGTCGTCACCCGTAAAGATGGCGGGATTACCTATCGGGATCTCGCCGACAAACAGCTCGTGCAGGAAGCGTCGAGGAAGCTGACCCCTGTCAAGGTGAATGGCGAAGATACCTATCGCGCGGAGTCCTTCGTCAACATTTACGGCTCCCGCGAGGCCCTGTACGGCCTCGGCCAACACCAGGCCGGTGTGTGGAACTATCGCGGCGAGGCGGTGGATATTTCGCAGGACAATACCAACATCGCGGTGCCTTTTCTAGTTTCAAGCAACGGATACGGTATTTTCTGGAACAGTGCTGCGCGCAGCCGTTTCAACAACCGCTTTGCGAATTACATGTACATCAGTTCCGAAGTTGCGGATGTCATCGACTATTATTTTTTCTATGGTCCCGATCTCGATAAAGTCATTGCCAGTTATCGCGAGCTTACCGGTCAGGCGCCGATGTTCGGTAAGTGGGCATATGGTTTCTGGCAATGTAAGAACCGTTACAAGACGCAAGAGGAAATTCTTGGCGTGGCCCGGAAATACCGCGAACTGCACATTCCAGCCGATAACATTGTCCAGGACTGGTTCTGGTGGAACCTTAAGGGCGAGTTCGTATTCAACAAGAATTATCCCGACCCCAAGGGAATGGTGGACGAACTGCACCGCGACAACTTCCACCTGATGATTTCCATCTGGCCATTTTTCGAGCCCGGCTCCGCAAATTACGACTACATGAAGAAGCAGGGCTGGTTTGTCGATCAGTTCAAGTTCGCGAAACCTCCGTACCACAAGGACGCGATGGCGGTGTACGACGCAACCAGCCCAGAGGCGCGCAAGTTCTACTGGGATCAGGTCAATAAAGGACTGTTCAGCATCGGACTGGACGCCTGGTGGATGGACACGACCGAACCGGAGACCGAAGGTCAGGAAGACAATATTCAACTCGGCCACAAACTGGCCGCCGGCAGCGGCGATCGCTACGTGAATCTGTTTCCCATGCTTACTACTGGTGCGGTTTACGGCGGACAGCGCAGCGCGTCGGACAAGAAGCGCGTTTATATTCTGTCGCGCTCGGCCTTTGCCGGGTCGCAGAAGAGCGGGGTTACGGCATGGTCCGGAGACATTAATTCCGACTGGTTCAGTTACCGCCGGCAGATTCCGGCGGGACTGAATTTCGCTCTTTCTGGTATACCTTACTGGACTACCGATATCGGAGGCTTTGTCTTCGGAAGCCCGACCGAACCCAACTTCCGCGAATTGTTCGTGCGCTGGTTTCAGTACGGCACGTTCAATCCGATCCTGCGGGTCCACGGAACGCGCAACCCCGACGAGAATGAACTTTGGTCGTACGGCCCGGAAGCACAGAAGATTCTGGTTAGCTTCGATCGCCTACGTTATCGCTTGCTCCCCTACACTTACTCGCTTGCCTGGAAGACCACGAGCGAGAGCTATACGCCTATGCGGCCGCTGGTGATGGATTTCCGTACCGATGTACGAGCGCAAAATACGTGGGATGAATTCATGTATGGCCCGGCATTCCTGGTGAATCCAGTTACCGAACCTGCGGCTACCGGTCGACAGGTCTATCTGCCGAATGCGAAATGGTATGACTTCTGGAGTGGTACTTCCCTTGAGGGTGGAAAAGAAATCAGCGCGGCCGCTACACTGGATCGTCTTCCGCTTTACATCCGCGCGGGCTCGATTGTGCCGATGGGGCCGGATGTGGAGTGGTCAACCGAAAAGCCCGCCGACCCGATTGAATTGCGGGTCTATCGCGGAGCTGATGGCGATTTCACTCTGTACGAAGACGAAAACGATGGCTACAACTACGAAAAGGGTATGTACGCGACGATCCCCTTGCACTGGGACGACGGTAAGCAGACGCTCAGCATTGGCGACCGGCAGGGACAATTCCCGGGGATGCTAACCAGCCGTAAGTTTCAAGTTGTTTTTGTGAGCGAGAATCACGGCACCGCCATCGCTCCGTCCGACAATCCCAACAAGGTCGTAAGTTACTCCGGTAAAGCGATCACTGTAACTCCGTAGTTCAAACAATTCAGGAGGTGTGCGTGTCGTCGTATTCCTTCCTACGTGCTGTTTTGCTCTTTGTGCTGGTGGTATTTCTGGCAGCTACCGCTCAAAGTCCATCACCAATGCAGAGCAATGTCATTCCCACCCAAATCCCCGGCCAGAATGCGCTCCTGATGGGAGTTGCCTGGTATCCGGAGCAGTGGCCGGAAACGCGCTGGGAAGAAGACTTACGGATGATGGAAGCTGCAAACCTGAAAGTCGTCCGCATCGCGGAATTTGCGTGGAGCCGGATGGAGCCATCCGAGGGGCACTATGATCTGGACTGGTTGGACCGCGCGATCAGTCTCGCTGCCAAGCACCACATCATCTCTGTTGTCGGCACCCCGACGGCGACTCCTCCGGCATGGCTCACTCAGAAATATCCCGACACGCTTAGGGTTGAGCCCAACGGTCAGCGGGTTACGCATGGCAACCGTGCACATGCATCGGTGACTTCACAGCGTTATCGCGATTTCTGCCGCCGTATCGCCGAGCAGATCGCGATTCGCTTCGGACACAATCCCAACGTTGCCGGTTGGCAGATCGACAACGAATACGGTTACGCGCTGATGTCCTACGACGACGGTACACGCCGACAGTTTCAGGATTGGCTACAAGCAAAATACAAGACGCTCGACAACCTGAACGCTCGCTGGACTACTTCTTACTGGAGTCAGACTTACGACAACTGGAGCGAGATACCCATCCCCATAGGCGGCCATAACCCGGGCTTGATGCTGGAGTGGAAGCGCTTTGTGACCGCCAGTTGGGGCTCCTACCAGCAGAATCAGATCGATGTAATCCGCCAGCACGCCGATGCGCGCCAGTTCATTACTGGGAATTTGATGGGATTCTTCGATGGATTCGATCACTACCCGATCACTGAGGCATTGACGTTCGCTTCCTGGGACGACTACGTTGGTACCGGGCACGTTGATGTCGATTACAACGGTCTGGCGCACGATTTGACGCGGGGATTCAAACGGAAGAATTTCTGGGTCATGGAGACACAGCCAGGAGCAGTGAACTGGTCGGCACTCAACAATTTTCTGAACCGCGGCGAAGCTCGAGCTATGGCGTGGCAGGCTATCGGCCACGGCGCGGACGATGTCAACTATTGGCAATGGCGCAGCGCGCTCAACGGACAAGAAGAAATTCACGGGGTGCTGGTTGGTCCGGACGGAACGCCAGTTCCGTTCTATGACGAAGCCGCCCAAACCGCCCGCGAGTTCGCTCAGGTCGAGAGCAGCTTTCGCGGTACAACTCCCGTTTCCGATGTGGCGCTGCTTTATTCTTACGACAGCCACTGGGCCATCCAGTTTCAGAAACACACTGAGAAGTATGACGACATCGGCCTGTTGAAGAGTTATTACCGTGCCCTCCGCAGGCTTTCCCAGTCGGTGGACGCCGTGAGCGCTTATGCGCCACTGGACGGCTACAAATTAGTGGTCGCCCCCAGCCTGAACGTGCTTCCCAGGGATCTCGCTGATCACCTGATTGAGTACGTCAGGAAGGGCGGCCACCTGGTGCTCGGTCCGCGATCGGGCATGAAAGATGAGTTCAACGGTCTGCTGCCGCAACGGCAGCCGGGCTTTCTCTTCGATGCGCTGGGCGGCCGCGTCGAACAGTATTACGCGCTCGAGAAGGAGTTTCCAGTGGCGGGATCGTGGGGCTCGGGGAACGCCAGCATTTGGGGGGAGCAATTGAAGAGCTTGGCTACCGATAGTGAAGTGCTTTTGAAGTACGGCAAAAGTAATGGCTGGCTGGACGATCAGCCGGCGGCGATTACTCGTCCCTACGGTAAGGGACGCATCACTTACATCGGGGCGGTCCTCGACGACAAACTAATGGCATCCGCTGCGGAATGGATGATTCAGAAGGCAAAAATAACACCGCAATTCGGTCCGGTGCCGGACGGCGTGGAAGTCAGCCGAAGAATTGGCAGCGGGAAACAAGTATTTGTCCTTATCAACTACGCGCAGGAACGTCGCGAGGTCAAGTTGCCCCGTCCGATGAAGGCATTGCTTACCAATCGGCAGGCGGAGAAAGTCGATTTGGCTCCCTATGGCGTCGAGATTCTGCTCGGCGCGCAATAGTTTTGGATCACAAAACCATTGAGCACGCATTTATGAATCTGCTGGCGTATTGGAACGACGCCAAGAGCGCGTTCGACGTAGAAGCCGACCAGGTGAACGTGATCTCAGGAAGTTCCTCGGCGGACATCAAGCCGCAACAGGCTATAAGTGTAGATTCAGCCTAATGGAGAGACTGGAACGAATGCGAACTCTCGGAACGCTATTCCTTCGTGTGTTGCTCGCGATGCAGGTCGCCGGCGGATGTTTCGCCCAGACCACTGCGGCAGACCCCGCATCGATTGACCGCATCTGGCAAGAAGCGAATCGCAAGTACGACTCTACGCGCGCTTCGATTGTGAAGGGGGTCGACCAACAAGCGCAAGACGGACCTTTCCGTCCTGACTGGGAATCGTTACAGAAATATCGCGTGCCCGAGTGGTATCAGGACGCTAAGTTTGGGATCTTCATTCACTGGGGCTTGTACTCGGTGCCGGCTTTTGCCAATGAATGGTATTCGCGCAACATGTATGAGGAAGGATCGCCCGAGTTCAAGCATCACGTGGCTACTTACGGTCCGCAGAGTAAGTTTGGCTACAAAGATTTCATTCCCATGTTCAAGGCCGAGCACTTTGATCCCGTAAGTTGGGCGCGACTGTTCCGCGAGGCGGGCGCGAAATACGTGGTGCCGGTGGCGGAGCATCATGATGGCTTTGCCATGTATGACTCCAACCTCACCGACTGGTGTGCAGGAAAGATGGGCCCGAAGCGGGATCTGCTGGCCGAACTCGCCAAGGCAATTCGATCCGAGGAACTGCATTTTGGCGCGTCCTCGCATCGCTCCGAGCACGACTGGTTTTTTGACGGGGGCCGCAAGTTTGACTCTGACGTAAACGATCCGCGCTATGCAGCTTTCTACGGTCCGGCGCATCCGCGTCTTCTCAAGGACGGCTATGACCACAATCTAATTGAGGACTGGACCTACCTCTCTCCCGAGTTCATGGACGACTGGCTGGCGCGGACGGCGGAAATTGTGGAGAGATATCATCCGGACTTGCTATATTTCGACTGGTGGATCGGCCAGCCTTCGTTTCGAAGTCACCTTGGCCGTTTTGCAGCGTTCTACTACAACCAGGCAGCGAAACAAGGCGCCAGCGCGGTCATTGACTACAAAGATCATGCCTTCCGGGAGAATTCCGCCACCTTTGATGTTGAACGCGGTCAGTTGACGGAAATAAATCCACGCCCTTGGCAAACAGACACGTCAATCAGCAATGCCTCGTGGGGATACATTCCGAACGACACTTACAAGACTCCGGAGTTCATCATCCATCTGCTGGCCGACGTGGTCAGCAAGAACGGCAACCTGCTGCTGAATGTTACTCCCCGGCCCGACGGTACAATTCCCGAGCAAGAGCAACAAATCCTGCGCGAAGTAGGCGATTGGCTTAAGGTCAATGGCGAAGCGATCTATGGAACGCGTCCGTGGAAAAAGTTCGGCGAAGGGCCGACCGCCGTGGCGGGCGGCGCGTTCCACGATGCCGATACCAAGCCCTACACGCCGCAAGATTTTCGCTTCACGACTCACGGTTCGACACTGTACGCTATCGAACTGGGATGGCCTGCCGATGGCCGAATTACGATTCAGTCCCTGGGCAGCAATGGTCTCAGCGGTCTGAAGATACAGAGCCTCAGCTTACTGGGGTCGGCGGCGAAGATTGCGTGGCAGCAACAGTCGACTGGACTGGAATTGCAGGTTCCCGTTCAGCCAACGGGCAAGCATGCTTACGCATTCCGCGTTCAGTTGCAGTAACGGGCAATTGAGATTTTCTGTGCTGTTCGATCAAGGCGTCCAATGAATTCAAGTTCTTCACTGTCTCCTCCGCACGAGTGGCCGTTCCCCGATTCGCTGGACGCATTGCAGGCAGCGCCAGCGCATCATGAACTGCTGCTGGAGAATGAGCGAGTACGCGTGATTCACACTCACATTCCCGTGGGCGATAAGGTGCCTCTCCACACTCACCGATGGCCTGGAGTCGCTTACGTCATCAGTGCGAGCGATTTCATCCGGCGCGATGGCGACGGAAATGTGTCGTTCGACAGTCGCGGCGCTGGCATTCCACCCGCGGCAACAGCCGTTCACTGGGCTCAGCCGTTGCTACCGCACACAGTAGAGAATGTGGGTACTTCCGCGATCAGCATCGTCATGATGGAACTGAAAAGCTAAGGGATAGTGGCCGACACATGTTTGTCAATCGCAAGCACATTTTGATCGAGTTCGGGGATTGCGATCCTGCGAACATCGTCTTTTTCGCGAATTACTTTCGCTGGTTCGACGATTGCACCACTGCGCTTTTTAAGGCGGCGGGGCTTCCAATCCGCGAACTGTTCCGGTCCTATGGCATCCTGGGAATTCCAGTGGTCGAAGCGAACGCGCGTTTCATCGCGCCTTCCACACAAGGGGATGAACTGGAGGTGGAATCAAGCGTGATCGAATTGCGCAAAAGTAGCTTTGTCATCACGCACCAATTTTTTCGCGGGAATGAACTTATGTTGGAAGGACGCGAAACGAGGGTTTGGGCGGCGGCACATCCGACCCAATCGAATCGTATGAAGGCCTTGCCCCTGCCGAAAGAAGTCGTTGAAAAGCTTTCCGGAAGGGGCAAAGAAGAAGGACAGAAACCCGCGCGACTTTCGCGCGCCCGAAGCTCTAGTCGGTCTTAATCCATTGGAAGGCCTACGTAATTTTCCGCTAACGTCTTGGCGGCCGCATGAGAGCTAGTTACATAATCGAGTTCCGCAAGCTGGCGGCGTTGGTCGAAAGGGTTC